>Ga0187893_10004547_pt1 | contig 26194 bp, 23 predicted proteins | sample MA1701074metaG_FD_139574 | JGI IMG/M metagenome (GOLD analysis project Ga0187893, IMG submission 139574) | White microbial mat communities from a basaltic lava cave in the Kipuka Kanohina Cave System on the Island of Hawaii, USA - MA170107-4 metaG ... | reverse complement strand
TTCGGGCCGCGGGGCCCGAGGCCTGAGGCCCCGAAGAGTCCGTCCCTGTTCGGCTCCCGCCCCGTGCCATCGACGCGCGCATCCGTCGAGTTCCATTAAGTTTCGGCCACGCAAGCGGCTCCGGATGCCGGAAAACGGACGTCCCTCCCGCGGATTGACGAAAATTTCTGGCCCATCGTATTCTTCCGCACTTCTCCGTATCAGACTGCTCCGTATCATCAAATGTCCGAGTCGGCCCTACACGAGGATGAGGAGCGCGCATGGTATCGAAACGCATCTCGGGTCTGTCGATGGTCGAGGTGATGATCTCGGTCGTCATCGCCAACATCGGATTGGCGGCCCTGGTTTCCACCTTCAGCCACTACCAGAAGGAAGAGATCGAGAGCCGGGCGTTCACGACGGCGCTCCTGTCGCTGAAAAGCACCGTCGAGGAGATCAAGGCGAGCAATTTCGACACGCTTCTGACCCAGTACAACAACACGCCGGGCGATGACCCGAACGGAGAGGACAAAGGCGGCTTCTTTTCCGTCGCCGGCCTCACCCCTCCGTATATCGGAGGAGGGGCCGTCAACCCAGGCGAGATCATCATCATCAACGAGGAGGCCCCCGACGAAACCGCCTATGGCCGTGACCTCGGTACGAACGGCCTCGCCTACGTGGACGGCAAGCCGGATGGCAAGCCGGACGGAATCGACCTCAACCTTAACGGCTGCCGTACGGACTCCAACGCGTTCGGCGGCAACTTCGACCTGAACCTGAACGGCGTCAAGACGGACACCAGCGTCCTCGGCCTGAGTCAGACGAGCGAATCGAACTCTTACAAGTCGCTTCGTTGCATCGTTCGGGTCAGCTTCGAGGTGATGGGCCAAATCCATCAGCTCGAAACACAGACGCAGGTCACTCGGGCGATCAAGTAGTTGGCTACAGTGCGGATGGCGGCGAAGCCGGCTCCGGCCTGAAAGGCGAATGCATGAGACCCCCTCTCCCCCATGGCGATCGCCCACTCACCGAAACCCGCCGCTCCGGGATTTCGATTCTGGAGTTGATGATCACCATCGCCGTCGGGACCGTGATCCTCGGCGGAGTCTTTTCGATGATCTTCGTCTCCCAGACGTCCTTCGCCGAGAACCTCACGATGTCGAAGGTGGAGTACAGCGCCAAGCTGTCTCTCCTGAAGATCGAAAACGAAGTGATGGACTCGAGCGTCGAGTCGCCGAACTGGTCGCTGGCCGATGGCACTTCCGCCGCCACGCTGACCTTCAACCGCTGCACGGGGACCCTGGACGGCGAGAAAGTATGGGGACCATCGATTCAGTTCCTGCGGAACGGCGACCGGCTGATCCGCCAGGACTTCGGGGGAGCCCAGACCGTGCTCTCGGACGACATCCAGGCGTTGACGTTCACGCTCAATGGCAACGTCCTGAACGTCGCGATCGCAGCCAGCGGGAACCATCGCGATCGTTTCGTCTATTCCACGACCGCGCAGCTCGACATCGAGCTGCGGAATTGATCCGTCGATGAGAGGAGGTCCTGACTTGTACCCGAGGATTCGGCCAGTCGGCCTGCCCGGTCTGAAGAAGGGTCGGGGGCGGGAAGGAGGTTTCATCCTCATTCTCTGCGTCATCGCCCTCATCTTGATCGCCGGAATGTCTTCGGCCTTTCTAACTCTGAGCCTCCAGGACATGCGGGCCGCGACGGCCCAGGTTGCGAACGCCAACGCGTTCTATGCCGCGGAGTCGGCGCTGAACGAGGCCGTGCTCCGCATTTCCAGCCAGTTCGAGCGGGCGGTCGTGAACCCGAGCGACATCGCGGCCACGTTCGCGAGCGTCGACGCGGTCGACAGCCCGAACGACGCGGCCGAGAGCGTCTACACGGACCCGGGGACCGGCATGGTCTTCCAGGATTTCCCCTTCGGCTCGGGCACGGCGACCGTCTGGGTCAGGAATACCGCCGTCATCATCACGGACTCCTTCGGCAAGCCTTTCGGCGAGGCAAGAGACGTCGAGGTGATCGCCACCGGCACGGTGAACGGCGTGACCTTCTCCGTACAGAAGAACCTGCGCGCTCAGGTCACGAACACCCACAAGTTCGATTTCGGTCTTCTGGCGCACGAGCTGCCGGAGTGCATGTTCTGCCACCTCGAGATCCGCGGCGACGTCGGCCAGGTCAGCCCCACACAATTCAAGATGTGGAGCGCGTACGACAGGGCCGGATATGACCGATCCGCGGTGTACGGGGATTTCTACGTGAAGGGGACGTACTCGAGCACCTCCAGGGAGACCAACGGAGCGTCGAACGGGCAGAACCAGGAGAGGATGGTCACGGACCAGGGCGGAAACATCTACCAGAGCTACACGGGGGACAAGCTGTCCGACTGGGGCGAGATCCGGAGCTATTTCGAACCGGGCGCATGGTTCGACACCTTGTCGACGTCCCAGGCGGCCAAATTGAGCTTCGCGTTGCCCCCGGCGCTCACGCTCGGGGATGCGATCGCCAACCAGACGTCCTTCATGGCGGTGATGGCGGCCGGGACCTCCCTGGCCACAACGACGCCGTCGATCCCGATCGCCGGACCGATCGTCAACGGCCACCTGATCCTCATCGGCACCCCGGCGAACCCAATCGTCCTCGACGACGCCGTCACGGTGCACGGCGACGTGGTCATCAAGGGGACGGTGAAGGGCATCGGGAACATCAACGCGTCGGGAAATATCTACATCACGGATTCCATCGTCTACGCCAAGCCGCCTTCGAACATCCTGAAGGCCGAAGACGGCGCCTCCGACGGGACGCCCGCGGACAAGCTGGGGCTCGCCTCGGCCAGCAACATCCTCGTCGGCGACATGACCGACCAGAAGACGGGCCGTTTCCTCAACGTGCAGTTCGTCGATGTGAACGGCTCCGGGTACGAGTGGGTGCCGGCGGAGTTCCTCAACAACAATTACGCCTTCGACGACGCCCGGGACCTGACCGAGCGCACGGCTTCCGGGGGCCGTACGATCAGCACGCCCGGGCTCCTCCCCGTGGGGGCGACGGGAGGCATGTACAAGTCGTCCATGGGGATCGACTTCGCAGGCGGCTGGATCTCTCGTTCGCTTCTTGCGCAGATCTCGAACACCAACCTCAACCGCGTCGACGCCACGCTCTTCGCGGATTACGCGATCGCCGGCGGCCAGCCCAACGCGACATCGATCATGACGATCAACGGCGGATCGATCGGCAAGGAGATCGGAATCCTCGCCGCGAAATACGGAGCGAGCGCCTTCCGAATCAACTACGACAGCAGGAATAGGCTGGGGAACCCGTTGGGCTTTCCCATGGAGCAGGCCATCATCGAAACCGGCTGGATGCGCATCCCGCCGAAGTTGTGAACTCGCGGGTGGCCAGGACGGAGGAGTGACCACGTGATGAAGCAACGGCAGGTTGGGGGCTGGCTGGGGGCCGTCGTGGCGCTCGCTCTGGCCGCCCCGTCGCTCAGGGGCGACGAGCCGCCCTTGCATTGCCCTTTCAGCCCGGGCCTTCTCGCGGAGGAGGGGACCACCACCGAGGAGCTGCGGCGGCCGCGGCAGGCGGCGAAGAGCGAACGAAGGGGCATCCGCTACAGCCACACTTCGGTGCTGAGCCAGGAAGAAGTAAAGACGCCGCTTAGATCCCCCCACAAAGAGCAGCGCACTGGCGATTCGGGGATGACCGTCTGGGAAATCATCCAGCTCGTCGTCATCTGCATCTCGGCCGTCGTCGTCACCTGGTACGCCTATCGAAAAGTCGGATGAACGACAGTCGGGCCGTCGAAACCTGGGACTGAAGGTCGAACCGACTCGGGAGCCGGACGCGGGAAGGCCGGAGGATTCATGAACGGGTCCCGCCGCGGCCCGGATCGTTCACTCCCCGCAGCCGAGGCTGTCCGGCGTCGGATCGAGCCCCGACTGAGGGAAGGGGGCCGAGAAGGGCGGGCCGTCCAGGAACATCCAACCGAGCATTCGCAGCGCGTCCGTTATTTCAAGAACGCCGTTGTCGTCGGCATCCCCTCCGTCCGGACAGCCGAGGATGCCCGAGAGGAACAGGTGGTTCAGGACGGCGATCGGATCGGTGATCGTGATCCGCCCCTCCCCGGTCGCATCGCCCCGCAGAAACGGTCTCTCCAGAGGGGGATTAAACTGCCCCGCCGCCAGGGCGGTGATCTTGCGGAAGCCGAAGGGGGGAGTGAAGTCCGTCTGGCGGGGGAATTCTCCCTCGCCGTCGCCGAAGAGGAGCGTCAGGGAGGCCAGCGGCTCGTTGTCCAGGCTCCAGTTGGCCACCGCCACGTCGGCCTTGCCGTCGAGGTCGAAATCCGCCGAATCCACCGAGTTAGGCCGAGGCCCCGTCGGGAAGTTCTTCGGGGCACCGAAGGTTCCATCGGCGGATCCGAGGAGCCGTGCGACGTAGTTGGAGCCGCGTCCCCCGGCGACCACGAGATCCTGCCGCTCGTCGGTATTGAGGTCCACGATCGCCAGCTCGCGGGGGTTGACGCCCACTGCGTAGCCGCGGTCGAGCCGGAGGCCCCCCTGCCCGTCCCCATGAAAGACGGACACCCGACCTCCCGCGTCGTTCGTGACGGCGACGTCGGCGAAGGCGTCGTCGTTCAGATGGCCCGCCCGGACCGCTTTCGGGTCCGTTCCCGCGGGGACATTGGTCAGAAAAGTGAAGCTGCCGTCTCCCTCGTTGAGGTAGACAGCCAGGTCGGCCGCGGAGTTGCGCACGACCACGAGGTCGAGCCCCTTCTTTCCGTCGAGGTCGACGAGGACGGAATTGAAGGCCTCACCGTCCGGCAAAAGAACCTCGCGGTCGTTGAAATCCCCTCCGCCCCCGTTGAAGAGGAGGAGAACCTCTCCGGGATCGAAGTTGCACGTGATCAAGAGATCGACGTCGCCGTCCGAGTCGAGGTCGCCCGCATCGACGTCGTACGGCCTCACCGCGGTCGGGATGATCTTCGGAGGCTGCTCGAAGGAGCCGTCGCCTCGGTTCGTGAAGACCGCCACGTGTGCGGCGAGCCGGTTGGCGGAGACCAGCTCCGGCGCGCCGTCCCCCGTCAGATCCGCAGCGGTGACTGACCACGGCTCGACTTCGCTCTCGATGAAGTACTGAACGGGTTCGATGAGCCCGCCCTTGCCGTCCCCGAGGAAGACCCACAAGCTGTCGAGATCGGTGACGACCACGTCGGGGAATCGGTCGGCGGCGGACAGGAGGGCGGGCAGAGTGGTTCCGCTCGCCGCCGACAAGAACCAGAGAACGGAGAGGAGGTGCCGTCGAAGACCCCAGAACGCCGCGCGTCCATCCGATTCGATTTCCCGCATATTCGTCCCTCCCAGCAGCAAGTTCGAAACGGGCTCATTGTAGCCAATCGGCGGACGCGGGTCTTGCTTGCGGCGCCGGACCGGGAGATCGGTGTCGGTACGTAAACCCGCTCTTGGGACCGGGCTTGACCAGGGAAGCCTCCCCGAAGATTATTTGCGATTGTCCCGCTCCGACAGCCGGCTCCGGCTTGAGTCCAGCCCATGGTGATGCTGACCGACACTCCCGACCGAAAAAGCAGCCGTCCGGGGATTCTCCCCGGGCCGGAATTCCTTCGTTACCTGCTCGCCGGCCTCGCCAGCTTCGCCACGGATTATTCGGTCTTCCTTGTGCTCATCGACATTCTTCGCTTGGATGAGATTCCGTCCCACTGGATCAGCCGGCCGATCGGGGGGGTGGTCTGCTTCCTCATCAACCGCCGCTGGACCTTTCACGCCATCGATCGGGGCCTCCTCCGAGTCCAGATCGCGAGGTTCTGGCTCGTCTGGGGAATGAGCTACGCCCTGACGACCGGACTGCTCGCCCTCTTCTCGAAAGTGGTCGGCCTCCCCGCCGAGGCGGCGAAGCCTCTGGCGGAGGGGCTGGCGGTCATCTTCAATTTCCTTTGCCTGAAGTTCTGGACGTTCCGATGAACCCGACTCGCGCCTGCGTGACCATCGTCGCCTGCGCCCTCCTGGCCACCGGTCCGGGCCCGTGCACCCGCGTCCACGCCGCCTCCGAGGTTCTCGAAAGCGAGAAGGTCGCTCCCGGCCTCCTCTACGGCCGCTACCGGAAGGCGGGGATCATCGTCCACGCGATGAAGATGGACCTCCGCCAGAAGGATCTGCACATCCGGAGCATCAAAGCGATCGGCAAGGAGACGGTCCGCCAGATGGTCGACCGACTCAACGGCGAGACCCGGGTCGCCGCCGCCATCAACGGGGATTTCTTCCGCTTCGAGAGCGCGGCCGGGCTCCCCTACGGAGTGCAGGTCTCCGATGGAAGGCTCATCTTCGCGCCGTTGCGCCGGTCGATGATCGGCTTCGGCCCGAATAACGAGCCCTACATCGGCGTCGTGAGCCTCAAGGGGAAGGTCAGCTTCGTCGCGAAGGAAAAGAGGGGCCCCGTCGCGAAGTGGGGCGAAATCGACGGAGTCAACGTCCTCGATGAGGAAAACACGCGCCTCGCCGGGACCTACCTCTACACGCCGGCCTTCGTCCAGCTCAAGACGACGACCGCCCGAACGGTGATCGTCATCCTGGAATCCATCGAACCCGCTCTCCAGGTCGGGGATGTCTGCGAAGGAACCGTGTCGGCCGTCAAGACCGGAGAGGGCGACCTGAAGATTCCCGATGGAGGCTGCCTCCTTCATTTTTTCGGAGACCGCGCCCAAAAGCAGGTCGCGGCGCTTCGGCCCGGCCACCCGGTCGCAATCAAGCTCGACCTCCCTCCTATCGCCGGTGGAGTCTCGCAAGCCATCGGCGGCGGTCCGCGCGTGGTGCGGGACGGCAAGGTCTCGGTCGAGCTGACGAAGGAGGACTTCGCGCCTGACATGCTCGCTCACCTCCCCATGCGCCATCCCCGCTCCGCGATCGGGTACGACCGCAAGAAGGAGAGCCTCTACTTGGTGATGGTCGAGGGGCGCCATGCCGAGAGCAACGGCATGACGTTCGGCGAGCTGGGCCAGTTCCTGATCGAGATCGGGTGCCATCAAGCGATGGCCTTCGATGGCGGAGGGTCTTCGAGCCTCTACGCGGCCGGCAAGGGGATCGTCTCCTACAGCGACGGACCGTTCGTGAACTTCGAGGAAAGAGAGATCGCCAACGGACTCTTGATCACGACGGACGAGGGCTCGAACGCGGAGAAGGGCTCGCGGAAGAAATGACCGGCCGCCGGCTGGGGAACTGGCTTGTCGCCGCGGGGGGCTTCCTGGCGGCGGCGGCGGTCTTCCTTCCCCTCGGAAACGAAAGGGCTCTCTGGAGGACCGCGCACCGGGCCCTCGACTTCCTTTTGAGCCCCGATCCGGACGTCCCCATCACGTGGCGGGAGACGAGCCGTCAGTGGATCGAGGTCCTGGGAATCGGCTATGCGTTCGCCGCCGGAGCGGCGATCCTCCTCTCCGCCTTCTGGCGCACCCGGGCGGCCGGTCGCGTATTCTTCCTGTTTCATGTCCTCTCACTGGCGTCGCTGGCGCTCCTGGCCACGGCTACCACCGTTCCGAATCCCGGGTGGAGCCTCGGGGAATCGGGCAGCCTCCGAAACGGCGCCGCGGCGGCCCTCCTCTTCGCCGTACTCGCCGCCGAGCTTTTCTGGAGCGGCGAGCGACTCCGGCCGGCGGCCCGGAGACGTCGGGAATCCGCGATGGAGTGGGCGATCGCGGACCGGATCCAGCTCATCCCCGTCTGCCTCTTTCTCTGCCTCCAGACCGTATTGTTCTGCGCCTACCTCCGCCATCCCGTCTGGCCGGTGATGGGACATGCCGCCGGAGGGGCCGGAGCGGCCGCCTCACTCGCCGGGATGTTTCTCCGTGCCGAGAGGAGGAGGAACGCTACCTACCGCGTCGGTCCACCAGGATTCGCGCCATTCGCCCGGCGATCTGAAGGAAGTCCCGCACCGGACGAAAATGAGAGGTCCGCCCGCCCTCCGGGGAATAGGTGACGCGGATCGGTACCGCCAGGATCCGGATCCCCCTTCGAGCGGCCTTGATGAGCACCTCCAGCTCCAGGTCGTAGCGCTCTCCGCGGAGGCCGAGGCCGCTCACTCGGGCGAGCGGATACGCGCGGAACCCGCACTGGCTGTCGCGGAGGCGAGCGGCTCCGAGAAGCCGCAAGCTTCGGTTCGAGAACCAGAGCCCGAAACGGCTTTTTCGGGGGGCGCCCGAGCCGGTCATGTCCCGCTCGCCGACGAAGATCGCCTCGGGCTCCCTCGCGATCGCGTCCCGGAACGCGGGAAGGTCCTCCGGGTAATGCTGGCCGTCGGAATCGAGGGCGATCGCGTGCGTGAAGCCCGCCTCGGCGAGGCGGGCGAATCCCGTGCGCAGCGCCCGCCCCTTTCCGAAATTTCGGTCGTGGCGAACGCGCTGGATGCGGGCGCCGAAGCGATCGAGAACCTTCCCGGTTTCCGGACCCGAGCCATCGTCCACCACGAGGACGTCCGGGATCTCCCGGAGGGTCCTCTCGACGACATCGGCGAGTGTTCGCTCGTTATTGAAGGTCGGGATGAGAGCCGCGGCCCGAATCTCTGGCAAAGTCATCCGCAGGTTAGAGCCTCTAACAAAATGAGCCATCAACCGCGTTGCGAGCGCCGAGGGTTTGCTCCGAGCAGTGCGCAGGAGCAAACGGTCGGAGGAGCCGGGCACCCACCGAAGGTGGGTCGGCTCCGAGACGTGCCCGGAGGCGGCCGCGGAGCGGCCGACCGGAGGGGAGCGCAACAGCGCGAGGACCGGAAGGGCCGCGAGATCGGCCGACCGGAAGGCGGCCCGCCCGGCAGCTTCGCTGCCGGGGATGGGCCGGCACCGTATGCGCACTGTGCCTTCCCCCCTCGGTCCCCCAAGGGGGACGGCGCCGACGAGGCGATACAACGGAGAGTATCGTTGAGGGCGTCCCCTCGGGGGGAGCGACGGGGGAGAAGCGGAGCGGCAAAGCGCGACGGCGCCGCGCCGCCGCAACCCGAAGGGCAGGTCCGCCTTGCGGTGGACATTGACGCCTCATTGTTCCTTGGCCAACGTGGGCCTGCGCGGTCTGGGTTCATTTTGTTAGAGGCTCTGACTTCGCGCTCGCCGCGCGGGGGATGATCCGCGGCTCCCAGCCCTCGTCGATCGGCGTCCGGACGAGGAGGACACCGCCGGCGCCGGCCTTCTCGGCGCCATCCCTCAGCGCTCTTTCCTCCGCCTCGCCGAGACTGCGGCCCTCCGGCCCTCGCGCATCGAGCACGGCGATGAACCGCCGCGAAGGAATCGGAGAGCGGCCGTACTTCGGCGGAATCGTCTCGAAGTGACGGAGCGCGAAGGCCGGCCAGCCGCCGGCGGCCTTGAAGACGGGCAGTTCGCGGCGGAAAGACTTCTCGGTCAAGAGGAGGGCGATGCTTCCAGACGCCTCGCGGGCAACGGCCTCCATCTCGCGCGTCGATTCCTTCCAGCAGAGGCCGCTGTAGCACTGAACCGTGCCGCAGTAGCCCGTCCCGCCCTTCGCCTGATCGACCTCCTCGCATTCCGTCGTGCAGACCGGGATCCACTCGAGACCCGGCATGCTCCGCTTCAAGCCCGCGAGGAGGAGAGCCGCCGGCACGCCATCGACCTTTTCGGGTCCTCCCGGCATCCGGTAGTCCACGGTCCAGCGGCACTGGTCGTTCGCGCAGCCGCAGGCGGAGGGCGCCCCCTGGATCTGGTTGAGGAAAACGCCGCGCAGCCCCTTGCGGCCGCGCACGAAGCGCTCGATGGCCGCCTGGCGGTCGGCGAGGACGTCGCGGTACCAGATGGAGACCCAGGGATGGATCCCGATCCGCTCTTTCTCGCCCGGATGGGGCCCGTTCGGGAACCTGGCCCGCCAATCGTCGTGCGAGCCCATGCCCGCGACCCAATCCGGCCGCCTTTCGGCCAAGGACGGGTTGCGGCCTACGTCGAACCAGAGATAGACGGAGAACTCGCGACGATTCAGGTACGGAGCCATCAGGTCGAGAGCCTCGGCCGTCGTGTTGTCGCTCACGGCGAGAACGATGGCGTTGAACCCGCCGGCGAGCAGGCCGTGGAGGTCGGGGGGCTCCTCGCCGCTTACGACCCGCCAGAGAAGTCCCCGGAACCTGTCCGCGCCGCCAGTCTCCGGCTCGGGAGGTGCCGGCGGCTCGGCGGTCTCGCATGCGGCGAGGCAGAAAAGCGCCAGTGCGGTCGCGCAGCCCCCGTTCCTTCGTCCGAATCCACCCATCGGTCCCTCCCCGCGTTTATTCCGCTTGTTGACCCGTCATCTCCCCTGCGCAACGCCTGCTTTCACCTTCCGGGGCTGTACCACGAGCACCGGGATCGGGCACCAGAGGATGATCCTCTCCGCGAGATCCTGGTGGAGGTCCGCCCCCTGCGGGATGTGGTGGCCGACGATGAGCAGGTCGTAGGCCCCCGCATCGACCTCGTGAACGACCTCCTCGACGACCATCCCATCGCGCAGGAGGATCCTAGGCTCCAGGCCGTGCATGCGGAACTCCTCCCGGGCCTTTTCGAGGAGCTGCGCCATCCGCGAGTCGCCCCCCGCCTTCGAGTCCCCTTGGGAGGGCGGTCCTCCGGCCGGAATCGGGATGTTAGAGAGGACGTGGATCGCCGTCAGCTCCGCGCCGAGGGCTCGGGCGATCTCCAGCCCGGCTCCCACCGTCGTCTGCCCGAAGGCGCTCGCGCTGATCGCGGCGAGGATCCGCCGGATGCGCGGGGCCGGCCGCCTCGCGACGAGGACCGATGAGGGGATCTTTCGCACCACGGTACGAATTCTCGATCCGTGGATCAACCGCTGCAGGCTGTTTCGTCCCGCCGGCGGAAAGATCGTGATCTCGTAGGGATGGGCGTTCGCCTCTTCGACGATGACCCGGCGAGGGCGGCCCGCCCGGACCTTCTTCTCGACGACCAGTCCGGCCGGAGCCTCCAGGCCCTCTTCGGCGCGGTCGAGGAGCCCTGGATCGGCCCTGACGTGGACCTCGGTCGCAAGAAGCACGATTCGGGTCGCCAGTTTCGGGGAGAACTCCTTGGCCAACTGAAGCGCCCAATTGCCTCTCGGGGACGGATCGACAAACGTGAGGATGTTCATCGCAACAACCCAAACAAGAGGAGAAAACCGGGCATCGCAAACAGGATGACCACGAAAACGGCGAGCCGCCGCCGACTCAAGGTGGCCTTGACGGCCAGACTGTCGATCATGCGCTCGTACCGGCCATAGAAGAAAGCAATGATCGGCATCGTGACGATGCTGACCGACGCGAGGGCCGAGAAAACGATCGTGAAGGCATCGGGGGAGTTCACCAGGAGGCTCAAGAAGAGGGTGTCGATGAAGGTAGTGATGTTCGCCCCGAGGATGTACGGAATCAAGTTCTCTCTCCGGACGTAGCCCCGCGCCGTGAGCGGCACCAGGAGCGAGATGGAAACCGAGACGGAGAGGGTCACGCAAGTCACCAGCATTCCCAGCAAGAAGGTGATGCTGGGCCTGTAAACGACCGTCGACATCCGGGCAATGCGCCCATGGGTTGGATCGACGGCGGGGAGGGCCAGGTCGAAGATCCGGAAAGCCGACATGAAGACGCCGACACCCAACCCGAAAATCCCCCACGCGGGTAAGTAGCCCCGGAAGAACTCCACGATGGGCTTGAAGACCGCGTCCAAACCTTCGCCTACAAAGTCCGGGCGGTTGAAGCGGACCCAATCGAGGGCGCCCGATCCGAGGATGCCAAGACCGATGAGCAGCGCGGGGAGGTAAGTCGTCAATGTAGTCAGGAGCGCGACCGCGCCGACGTAGACGCTGCGCTGCTCCTTTTTCCCCCGCAGGTCGTAGCAGAAGCCGATGAGGAGGACGACCATCGAGGCTCCCAGCCGCGAGCCGATGATCATGCTGAACGTCTCGTAGGAGTCGAGGCCTGTGGCTCGATTGAGATGGTGATCGGCATGAAGGCCGAGCGATGTGGCCGCCACGGGCGAGCCGCTCAGGCAGATGTAGGCCATGAACCATCCGAAGCCGACCCCGCCGGGGATTCCCCCGATATGGTTGGCCACCATCCAGGCCTTGATCCCGCCGGCCCCGGCCTTGACGAAGTAGAGCGCGAGGATGAAGAGGAAGAGTCCCGCCGCCACGGCGAGGACCTTGCCCGTTTTCCGAATGACCGCGCGCTTGTCCATGACCACCCATCCAGGGGGGCGCTGACTATAATGGATCGTCCGTGGTTGCAACAGGCAGAAAGACCGCGTGCGCTCGGAGGCCGGATCTCCGACGTCTCCTCGTTCCCGTCCTCCTTCTCTTGTTCCGATCCGTTCGCGGAGCCGAGGAGTGGAGAAGTCTCGCCCCGATGGCGACTCCTCGCCAGGAGGTGGCGGTAGCGGAAGCGGGAGGGAAGGTTTACGTGATCGGCGGAATCCTTGCGAACCGCGGTGCGACGAACCTCGTCGAGCGCTATGATCCGGCCCTCGACCGCTGGGAGTCGGTTCCGCCGCTGCCGGAGCCTCTCCACCACATCGGGGCGACCTCCCTCGATGGGGTCCTCTACTCGATCGGCGGTCTCAACGATGGGTTCGATGGCGTACGCGCTTGTTTCGCGTACGCCGATGGGGACCGTGAGTGGAAGCGCATCGCGCTGCTCCCCACGGCGCGCGGGGCCATGGGCGCCGCCGAGCTCGACGGAAAGATCTATGCCGCCGGCGGCCAGCGATCCAGCGGAACTGTGGCGGAGTTCGCGGCATTCTCGCCGGGACCCCAGGGCGGGTCCTGGGAGACCCTCGCTCCCATGCCCACCGCACGAAACCACCTCGCCGCGGGGGCGAGCGGCGGCCTCTTTTACGCCATCTCCGGTCGCCGGGGAGGCGCTATCCGTCCCGAGGTCGAGTGCTACAACCCCATAACCGGCGACTGGTCGCCGCGCTCGCCGATCCCCACGCCGCGCGGAGGCATCGCGCTCGCCGTCCTGGGCACACGTTTCTACGTGTTCGGCGGGGAGGGAAACCGAGCGGACCCGAGCGGGGTTTTCCCCGAGAACGAGATGTACGACACTCTCCTCGACCAGTGGTTCGCACGGAGGAGCATGTCGATCCCCCGCCACGGGATCGGCGCCGCCCCGCTCGGCGGTTCCATCTTCATTCCCGGCGGGGCGGAAGTGGAGGGCTTCGGGGTGACCGATGCCAACACGGAGTACGTTCCTCCGAGCGAGGATCTCGCCCCTCGGACGTTCGTGAGAGGAGATGCGAACGGAGACGCGGGGATCGACCTCACGGATGCCATCTCCATTCTGTTCCGTTTGTTCCTGGATGGACCGGGCCCCGTCTGCCCCGACGCGGCCGATGCGAACGACGACGGACGGATCAACCTCTCTGACCCTGTCCACTTGCTGGACCACCTGTTCCGAGAAGGTCCACCTCTCCCCCCTCCGGGCCCCGAGCCCGCGCCGGATCCGACGGCGGACGGCTTGGGCTGTTAAGAGCCTACTTCCGGCAATCCTCCCGCCGGCTTTCCCTCTAAAGATCCACACGCTCGGGAACCGAGTGTTTGTAGATGGAGAGGGGTAGGTCTCGATTGATCAACAGGAGAGTCTGGATCATGAGATTCCGCCTTTTCCTTGCAGTTGTTTTCATCGGTTTTGTCTCAACCAGCCAAGGGCTACGTGCCCAAGTGGGAGGATTCGAAGAGGATCTTCTCCGAGGGGACGCGAACAACGACGGCTTCGTCAACGGGAACGATTCCGTGTTCCTTGGCTACTACCTCTATCAGGGAGGCAGCCCCCCGCCCTGCGCGGATGCGGCCGACGTCGACGACAGCGGCCAGATCGCAACGGCCGACCTCGTCTATCTGAACTGGTACCTCTACAACGGCGGAGCGATGCCGCAGCAGCCTTTCCCCTACTGCGGGCCCGATCCGACGCTCGATTCGCTCCCCTGCTCGTACTCGCACTGCAATTAGAGGGCGCCCGGGACGCGGCACGAAGGAACGGCGACCGGCCACCGGAAAGCCGAAGGATTTCATCCTCACTCCCTCCGCGGCGAGTCCAGACTTTGCGGTTTCGCCGCGGAGGGAGCCTATCGGTCGCCCGGCGGAATCCCGCCCATCGGGGCCACAGAAGCGATCGAATTATTTACTTTCTTTTGCCTCCCTGATCTAATTGCACCCACTTCCATGGCAACTATGGAGGGGTAAGTTCAGGGTATGAGCGAGAAGGGACCTCAGAAGCAGTCCGACAGAGCCGCCCCCGCCGACTGGATGGCTCTGGTGAACGAGAAGTGCGACCTCGACCTCGCCTTCGAGGCGCTCGAGGGCTGGAACCACTTCTACACCGATACCATCCGCGGCCGCATCCGCTCGCTCCAGCTCCGGCCCAAGGAGGCGACGACCTTCTTCGACCTGTCCGCGGAGCGGGTGGACGACTTTCCCAACACTCTGCGGAACTTCCTCCGCCGCTTCTACCACAGGATCTACGTTTTCGAGAACGCGATCATCGCCGAGAGCGAGTCCGGCGGAGGGGACCCGAAGCAGACGGACAGGCACCTGAAGGACCTGATGGAGATGGAGATCCCGGAGACGGAGATCGCCCTCCAGACCCGCCAGTACCACAAGGGGCTCTTCTTCCTCCACCGGGACAAGGCCGATGAGGCGAAGAAGTGCTTCCTTCGGATCATCCGGCAGAGCCGCGAACGGATGGGAGACGAGAAGACTGCCTACTACATCGGCGCCGCGGCGGCGCACAAGCAACTGGACGAGGACAAGGAAGCCGAAAAGCAGTTGGAGTACGCGTCTCTCTACATCCCGACCCTGGAGAACACCCTGAACATGGGGATCTACTCCGCCACGCTGAGCGCCCTCCTCCAGGTTTGGGAGCGACCCGAGGAAGCCCAGGAGTGGCTGGACTTCCTCGGCCGACTCAAGATCCCGGTGAAGACGCGGGAGATCCTTCTCGATCGGTACCGGCGGATCGTCGCCCGCAGCCTATCCCTCCAGCGAGCCTTCATATTCTGACATTCCCTTCTAGCTCGCTCCGAGGCAAGGGTCGATGATTCCCCCAACGCGTTCAGGAACGTCATCCGTCGCTTCTATCACAAGATCTACTGCTTCGAGAATTCTCTGATCGGCGAGACCGATCCGGAAGGCGGCGATCCGGACCTGACCGCATTGATCCTTTCCGAGCTCATGGATTTGGAAATCCCGGAGACTGAAGAAGCCGAGGGAGGGACGCACTCCGTGGTATGCGCCTCCGTCGCGCCGGAGCCTCGTTCCCGGACGGCGGTCATTTCTCAGGGTCGCTTTCGGTTCGCTCCAGCCGTTCGAATAGCTCTTCGATCTCCGCTGCCGGCCTTCGCGTTCCGTCGCCACGCAGGCTCCCTGAAGCGGGGCGGCTTCGGCGTGATGGGGAGGACAAGCGGGGGCGACGCACTCCGTGGTATGCGCCTCCGTCGCGCCGGAGCCTCGTTCCCGGACGGCGGTCATTTCTCAGGGTCGCTTTCGGTTCGCTCCAGCCGTTCGAATAGCTCTTCGATCTCCGCTGACTTCCGCCCGTCCGCCACCAGCAGCTCGCGCAGGATCGCCCTCCCCGCCTCTCTCTCATCGTGGACGATGAAGGATGCGCCGGCCTGGGACAGCTTTCGCAGGTGGGTGGAGAAAACGGCGCGGGCGTAAATGGGCAGCCCCGGCCTTCGCATCCGGACGTTCCGCACCACGCCTCCGGCGATCTCGAAGCTCGGGATGGCGACCACCAGGGCTCGTGCACGGCTGATCGCAACGCGGTCGAGCAAGACTTCGCTGCGCGCATCGCCGTAGATAATCGGGATCCCCTTCTGGCGGAAGCTCGAGACCGTGTCCGGGTTCAGCTCGATCGCGACGAAGGGGATCCCTCGATCGCGCAGGGCCTCCGCCACGAATTGCCCCACGGGCCCGAAGCCGGCGATCACCACGTGGTCGCTCAGGTTCTCTCCGTGGGGATCCGGAGCCGGAGGTCCGACCGCAGGGGACTCGCGCGGGGGCGAAAGCCAGCCAGAGACCGCCGTTCCCAACCGGACCAGGATCGGGGTCAGCGCCATGGTGACCACCGAGCTGGAGAGGATCACCTGCTGGAGCCGCTGGTCCTCCGGAGTCGATTGCGGCCCCATACGCGCCAGCAAAAACGAGAACTCCCCCACCTGGCTGAGGACGAGCCCAGCCTGTATCGCCATACCCCTCGGCAGTCCGAGGAGCCGCCCGACCCACGCGCAGACCAGCGTCTTGAGCGCGATGATCAGTCCCACGAGCGTGGCCAATTCGACGGCGGAATCGGCCATCGATCGCGGATCGAGAAGCATGCCCGTCGACACGAAGAAAAGGCTGAGAAACGCATCACGGAAGGGCAGCACGTCGGCCAGGATCTTTTGGCTGAAGGGGGACTGTCCGAGCGTGAGGCCGGCCACGAACGCTCCCATGGCCAGAGAGAGGGAGAAGAGACTGCTGATCGCCGCCATCCCGAGGGCCAGCGCGAGAACGGTCAGCGTGAAGAGCTCCTGGCTGCGGCTGCGGGCCGCCCCCGCCAGGATGGGGGGAAAGACCCACCGCCCCGCCACAAAGCTGAGGGCGAGGAACCCGAGAGCCTTCCCGGCTGCCACGAGCAGTGCGCGGTTCGGATTCTGAACGGCGCCGGAGAAGGCGGGCAGAAGAATCATCATCGGCACGACGGCGAGGTCCTGAAAAAGGAGGACGCCCAGCGAGAACTTCCCCTGTGGACTCCGGAGCTGGTCGGAGGCCGCCAGCAGCTTGACTGCGATCGCGGTGCTGCTCAAAGAGAGAATGCATCCGATGAAAAGGCCGCGGTAGGTCCCCCACCCGTTGATGAACGCCATGGCGACCGCAGCGGCGATCGTGACTCCGATCTGGAGCGATCCGCCCACCAGCGCGGGCTTGAGAAGCGGGCGCAGTCGTTCGAGGGAAAGCTCGGTGCCGAGGAGGAAGAGGAGGAAAACAACGCCGAGTTCCCCCAGCCCCTCCACCTGAGCCTTCTCGGAGACCCAGCCGAGGCCATGGGGCCCCAGGAGAACTCCGGTCAGAAAATACCCCACGATGAGGGGCTGCCGGAGCCGGTGCGTCAGCGCGGCCAGCGCAGCGCAGGCGGCCAAGAGGAGCGCCGCCGGCAGCAAGACCTTCGAGAGATCACTCTCCACTTCGCTCGACCCCCTCTCCGGGAAGCGCAATTCGACGCGATGGAATCACAGGAGCGCCCTCCCGCGCAAATCGGGAGGGATGGGCAGCCGAAAGAGACGGCGGATCGTCGGAGCGACGTCGTAGAGGGACATTCCACCCCGTTCCTTGCCCCGCTCGGAGTCCGGCACTTCGGGCCCGTTGAAGATGAAGAGACCGTCCTGCGCGTGGTTCGCGTCGTCCGGTCCGGTGTCGTTCGCGAAGGTGAGCACTTCGCCTCCCCCGAAGGTTCCCACCGAACGCCAGGCCAGGTTTCCGAAGTAAACGAGCAGATCCGGAGGGATTCCCCGCACGGCGCGGTAGAGGGTATCCGGCCGCAGGACTTTCGTCCCCATCGACCGGCCCTGGTGGTCCTCCATTGCTTCGAGGCGGGTAGAGATCTCGTTCAGGAGCGATTCCCGCTCGGCGGGAGGCACGCAGCCCTGGGGCTCTCGCCCCTCGATGTTGAGGAAGATGCGGCCGTAGTAGCCCCCTTCGCCCCAGGCGCGGGTGGCGGGCCAGTCCACGTTCTCGCTGCGGAGCGGCGCCGAAGGGGCCGGCGGAACGAGGAGGCGGAGGTAGCCTTCTCGCAGGAGCCACTCGTTGATCCGGACTCCCCCCTCCATACGGCGAGCGCCGTGGTCGGAGACGACGAGGATCGATGCATCGCCGCAAGCCTCGAGCGTGCGGCCGATCTCGGCGTCCACCTCGATGTAGTATTCGTGGACGGCATGCTCGAATGGGTTTCCGGGCTCGAACAGCCGGTGGCGGCGATCGAAGAAGCGCCAGAAGCCGTGATGGATCCGGTCGATTCCCATCTCCACCATGACGAAAAAGTCCCACCTCTCCCGCGCGAGCAGATGGCGAGCTACGCGGAACCGTTTGGCCGTCATGGCGCGGACGTCCCTCAGCAGGCGGGCCTTGTCCTCCGTGCGGAACTCCGGGACGTCGATCAGGTAGCCGTCGCTCACACGCTCGACCTCTGCCTTGAGGTCGGCGGGGTGAGTGTAGGAAGAGTCGTTCCCGGGCGTGAGGAAGCAGGAGACCATCACGCCGTTGAGCGGCGAGGGGGGATATGTCCCCGGCACGCCGAGAACGGCGCAGCGCTTCCCCGCGCTGGACAGGGTCTGCCAGATCCTCTCCACGAACACTTGCTGGCTCGTGGCGATGGCCATCCGTTCGTAGCTCCGGTCGATCCGGTTGCGAAAGCCGTAGATGCCGAGCTCGCCCGGATCGCGTCCGCTCATCATGCAGGACCAGGCCGGAACGGTGATCGGTGGGTGACAGCTCTCGAGGCGTCCCCAGACGCCGCTTTCCATCAAACGCCGCAGGTTGGGGAGGTCCGTCCTCCAAGCATCGAAGACGAGGGAAGGCTCGGCGCAGTCGAGCCCGATGATGACGAGGCGGCCTGTCGTCTTGACGCCAGTTTGTCCGGACATGTCGGCGGAATCTTAAAAGGGGGGGTTCGGACTGTCACGCCTCAACCGAAACGCAGCCCCTTGATGAGGGCCCCCGAGGTTCTAAAATGCTGCACTTTTCGCCCAACGTTTCCCGAAGAGGCTGTGGCCCCATCGTCTAGCCAGGCCTAGGACACAAGGTTCTCATCCTTGGAACAGGGGTTCAAATCCCCTTGGGGTCAATTTGCAACCGTTCATACGGGCATTCGGCCCGAGAACGGTTGCGATTGTGCGCTCAGTCGCCACGCGGGCTCCCTGAAGCGGGAGATCTTCGGCGGAACAGCAACGCCAAGCGGGTGTGAAGCACTCCGTGGTGGGCGCCTTCCTTGACCGGGGAAGAGCGTTTCTCGCCTTCCCCTCACGTCTCGCCGCGGCGGTCGGATCCCTGCCCAGGTTCCTGCTCGGGCTCGATCGGGTGCTGGACCAGCTCGAGGGGCAGGTGTCCGAGGTATTCGCCGGCACAGTAGACCTCCATGGAGTACCGCCCCGGTTCGGGGAAAGAGATGTTGTTGAGGCGGACGACCGCCTCGCAGCCCCCCAGCCGCGTCTGCGACTCGACGCCGAAAGTCATTTCCCCCAGCGTCTCGCCCGTCAGATCGCTCGCAATCCGAAGCTTGAGCTCGGCATGGCCGGTGAAGTCGGTGATGTTCAGGTAGAGGGCAGCGCTCGGGTGCGTCGCCGGAAAGCGATCGGCGCCGATGCGGTTGAACGTGCCCGCGATGATGCACTTGCCCGTCTCGAGATCCCTGTAGACGTGGTCGGCGAGCAGAATCGCGCGGGCCTGCGGCTTCAACGGAAACCTCCTGAACAGAATAGGACCAGCATACGACCGACGGGCCGTCATTCTCCGTGGCCGGAAGTCGCCCGCAAGGGGGAGGACTGCTTCCCCTCGCCTTCCGATCGGGCTGCGGGCCACCCACCCGGTTGAGCGCTCGCCCCCCATCGGTTCAAATACCGCGCTCGCCGAGCGTCTCGTGACGGCGATTCGCCGCGAACGCGGTTCGTTTCCCCTTTCGGAAGGCCCGAACGATCGACATGCCCGAGAGCTTTCTCATCACCGGCGGCCAGGGGTTCATCGGCGCGTGGGTCGCGCGGCGTCTCCTGGCCGAGGACGCCCCCTTCGCGATCCTCGACCGCTCTCCCGATGACGGGATCCTCGCTCAGGTCATCTCCTCGGGCGATCTCCCGCGCCTGCACCGGTTCTACGGCGACATCTCCGACCCCGCGTTCGTGGAGGGTGTCCTGAAGAAGTACGAGGCGACGCGCATCATCCATCTCGCCGGCCTGCAGATTCCGGCGTGCCGGGCGGACCCGGTCGCCGGTGCACGCGTCAACGTCCTCGGGACCATCAACGTCTTCGAGGCGGCGCACCGCTCGGGCCGCGTGACCGGCATCGCCTACGCATCGAGCGCGGCCGTGGCGGGAGAACCGGCCGATTACGCGAGCCCCATCGCGGACGACGCCCCGCACGTCCCGCGCACGCACTACGGCGTCTTCAAGGCCGCCAACGAAGGCAACGCGCGGGTCTATTTCCTCGAACATGGGCTTTCCAGCATCGGACTCCGGCCCCTGGTCGTCTACGGCGCCGGCCGAGAGATCGGCATCTCGAGCGGCCCGACGAAGGCGGTCAAGGCCGCCGTGCTCGGCCGCCCCTACACGATCGGTTTTACGGGAGTCACCGGCTTCTCGTACGCCGATGACGTCGCCGCGGTCTTCATCGCCTGCGCTCGGGCGAGGGCCGACGGGGCGCTGTCCCTGAATCTGCGCGGCGAGACGGCCCGCGTCGATCGGTTCATAGCGGCGATCGAGGCGGAGATTCCCGGCGCCCGCGGAGCGATCCGGGCCGCCGGACCGCCGCTTCCCGTGGCGTACGACTTCCGCGAGACCGGGTTGGAGAAGCTATTGGGCAACCGAGGCATACCTCTCACTCCGATCGAGCGCGGCGTCCGCGAGACGGTGGAGATCTTCCGGCGGCTCCAGCGCGAGGGGAAGCTTCCCGCGCGCGATCTGGACACTTGAGCGCCGCCATCAGAGTCTTCCTTCGAGTCGTTCCGGGGAGAACCCGCGACCTGTAGAATGCTTCGCCTCAAGGTCGGCCATCGAAGGGCCGGTAAACTCGAATGATGCCAGCGCCAAGGATTCCATCCAAGCTCACGAAGCCGCCGTGCGTCGTCATCGGCCTCTACAATAACGGCCTTGGGGTCGCACGGGCCCTCGGGCGCGAGGGAGTCCCCGTGACGGCCATCGATGGCGAGCCGCGGAGCCCCCACGCCGCGACGCGATACGCTTCCGTCGTCGGCTGCAGGGACATGCTCGGATCGGGTCTCATCAGCGTCCTCCGGTCGGTCGGCGAGCGGCTCAAGGAACGGGCAGTCCTCATTCCGACCCTCGACCGCAGCGTCTTCGTGGTGTCGGAGCACCGCGCGCAGATCGAGCCGTATTACCGGCACTCCGTCCCCGAGGACCGAACCATCCAGCTCCTCATGAACAAGTCGACGATCGCCCGGCAGGCGGAATCGCTCGGCTTCGATATCCCGCGGAGCTTCACCATCGCCGGCGAGGCGGACCTCGAGGCGTGCCTTGCCGCCCTCCGGCCCCCCTGCATCCTGAAGCCTCAGGTGAAGAGCATTCCGTGGGAGGAGAACACGCCCAAGAAGGCCTTCCGCCTCGCGACAAAGGAGGAGTTGCGGGATACGTACCGCACGGTGGCGCGCTTCGAGCCCCGCATGGTGGTCCAGGAGTGGATCCCGGGTCCGGATTCGAGCCTGATCTTTTGCCTCTATTACTTCAGCCAGGGCTGCGAGCCGCTCGGTTCGTTCACGGGCCGGAAAATCCGCCAGTTCATCCCCTACTGCGGCACGGCCTGCTCCGCCGAGCCCTGCGAAGACCCCTGGGTGCGCGATGCCGGGATTCGCTTCTTCAAGGCGGTGAATTACCGCGGCTTCGGCGCGATCGAGTTCAAGCGCAGCCCCGAAGGGAGATACTTCCTCATCGAGCCCACCGTCGGCCGGACGGAGCACCTCTTCCTCCTGGCGGCCGCCAACGACGTCAACTTGCCTTACCTCGGTTACTGCGACATGGCGGGGCTCCCTCTGCCGGCGTGCCGCCGGAGTCAGCGGCCCGTTAAGTACCTCAACTGGAGGAGAGACTTCATGGCCGCGCGGGTTTACCGGCGGGCGGGCGAGTTGAGCCTCGGCGGCTGGCTCCGGAGCCTCCGCGGGCGCAAGGTCTACCCGCTCTTCGCCTGGGACGACCTGGGGCCGATGGCCCGCCGCGTCTTTCAGCGGCTGCTCTCGAAGCCGCGCAAGGCGCTCATCAAGCTCCGCGGCATCTTGAAGAAGGGCTCCGCGGCCTCGATCGCCCCCCCATTCTCGTTCACGGTGCCTCCGCTCGGCGCGCTCCCTCCCGAGGCGTCGCTGCCGACCCCGGTCCATCTGCAGGCGGCCGTCGATTGGCTCTGCGCCGCGCAGGACTCCTCCGGAACGGGCGGCGTCGCCCGCGCCTTCGGCCTCAAGGGCACGCACCGTTTCGGGGCGGGCTGGCAGCCGCCCTATCCGGAGACGACGGGGTACATCATCCCGACGCTGCTTGAGTGCGCGGAATCCCTCGGCCGCGCGGACCTGCGCGACCGGGCCCTGCGCATGGTCGAGTGGGAGATGGCGATCCAGCACCCGGACGGCGGCTTCGAGGGAGGGGTCTTGGGCCGAGGAAACCCGCCGGTCATCTTCAACACCGGGATGGTCCTCCGCGGGCTTGCCGTCGCCGCGAAGGAAACAGGCGATCCCCGCATCGCCCGCTCCGCCCGACGCGCGGCCGAGTTTCTCGTCGCGCAGCAGGATCCTGATGGAGCCTGGCGCAAGTTCTCGAGCCTCGAGGGCGAGCGGAACGTCCACGCATACGATGTTCTCGTCTCGTGGTCGCTGCTCCTCGCCCACCAGCTCCTTGATGAGCCATCCTTTCGGGATGCCGCGGCCCGCAATATGGAGTTCACGCTGACCCTGCGGGAGCCGAACGGCTGGCTCCGCTCGAACGGCCTCCGTCCCAAGCACGACCCTCGCCCCCCGACGCACACGATCGGCTACGGCGCTCAGGGGCTACTCGAATGCGGGCTTCTCCTCGATGAAACGAGGTCCATCGCCGCCGCCCGGGCGATCGGCGAAGGGACGATGGGGGCGCTGCGCGCCGACGGATTCCTCTCCGGCGAGCTCGACTCGAGCTGGAAGCCCGCGGCCCCATGGTGTTGCCTCACTGGAAGCGCGCAGCTCGCGATCGTCTGGCTCCGGCTGCACCAGGCGACCGGCGAGGCCCGCTTCCGCGAGGCGGCGCGCACGGTGAACCTCTACCTGAAGTCGGTCCAGGACATCCGCAGCGCGGACCCGGGCATCCGCGGCGCGGTCGCCGGATCCCACCCGATCGAAGGGGAGTATCTGAGCCACCAGTACCCCAACTGGGCAGCGAAGTACTTCATCGACTCCCTCCTCCTTGAGGAGAGATGCCGCACGGGCGCCGGCCGCGCTCTCGGACACTCGAAGCAACCCGCCCCCGGGGCTCGGTGAGACTCATGGAAACCCCCTCCCCGCCCACTCCGACCGTCGCAACGACCCCCGCCGCGGCGCGGGCGACTCTCGTTCGCCTCTACGAGAAGAGCATCCGGCGGTTCTACCTGCCGGGCGCCGCCCTCTTCGCCGGCAGTAACAGCTACGACGGTCGAGTCTGGAAGGTGTCGGAGGGTAGCGCCGCCAACACTCCCTCCGTGCAGCTCGCCCTCCGCCAGCTCCAGCTCAGGGGGATGAAGCCCCCCCTCGACCCGGCGCCGATCGCGCAGCGCTGGATCGCCGAGCAACTCCCCTCGGCCGAGTACGGCGACATCGCATGGATGCTCTGGGCCGAAGCGCTGGGCGGCGTTCCGAACGTGGCGCCGCTCTTCGACGCGCTCCGCCGGCGGCTGCCCTGGAGGCCCTCCGCGACCATGGAGCTTTCCTGGGTGCTGAGCGCACTTTGCCACGCGCACGCGGCCGCGACACGCAGCCAACCCGACGCCGGGGCGAGCACCGGTCCGGAACCCGACGCCGTCGAGAAAACAGCGAGGCGAGTGCGGGACCGGCTCTGCGGCAACCATTGTGGCGCGTCGGGGCTCTTCTACCCCTCCTCGCGCCGCCACGGCTGGCTGCGGCGGCGCCGGCCCGAGGTCTCGATCTCATCGGTCTCCTACGCGATCCACGCCCTCGCGCTCTTCGGAAGAACGTTCGACTGCGGCGACTCGATAGAAATAGCGAAGCGCTGCGCCGACCTGCTCTGTCGGCTCCAGGGACCCGAGGGGCAATGGTGGTGGAAGTACCGAGTGGCCACGGGGGAATTGGCCGCGGAGTACCCCATCTACGCCGTGAACCAGGACGGAGCCATGCTCCTCGCGCTCGAAGAGCTGGAGCGCGCCCTTGGAGATCATCGATATCGCGACGCGATCGATCGCGGCATTCTGTGGCTCTTCCAGGCCCGGGAGGCGGGCGCTCCCCTCGTCGACGAGGAGCAAGGAGTCGTCTGGCGGGGGATCGAGCGGGAGGGATCGGCCTTCCGGCTCATGCGGGAGATGCGGTCCTACCACTCGGGCCGGAGCCTCTACGCTCACCTGGCGGGAGAAGGAGAGGCGCCGGGGGCTTGATGGGGTTGCGAGGATGAAGAACACCGAAAGCCTCAAGTTCTGGGCGAAGAGCGGAGCGAACGTCATCATGGCGACCGCCTGCGCGGACGCCGTGGTCGCGCGCGCGAGCGGCTGCACGTTCCAAGATGCGGACGGGAACGAGTACCTCGACCTCTGCGCGGGCCAGATCTGCTCGCTCGTCGGCCACGGCCACCCGGAGCTGGTGAGGCGGATCGCGGAGCAGATGGGGCAGCTCATCCACACTGGGACCTCGTTCCTGAGTCCGCCGGTCTTTGAACTCTCGGCGCGGATCGCCGGCGTCGCCCCGGGCGAGCTGTCCAAGTCGCTCCTCCTTTCGACCGGCGCGGAGGCGAACGAATTCGCGCTGCGCCTCGCGAAGGCCTACACGGGCCGCACCGGCGTCCTCGCCTTGACGCGCGGCTACGCGGGGCTGACCGTGGCGACCGCGAGCCTCACGAACTTCGGCAAGGGGGCGCGGCCGATCGTCCCCGGCACGGGCTACATCCTCACTCCCGATCCGACGGAGTGCCCCGCCGGCCGGACGCCTTCGGACTGGGCCCAGGAGCTGCTCCACGAGTCGCTAGAGGTGAACAAGGGGCTCCTCGATAACGTCGCGGCGATCATCGTCGAGCCCATCCTGTCAGCCGGCGGGCTCATCGTGCCTCCGGAGGGCTTCCTGAAGCTCATCCGCGGCGTCGCGGACGAGCTGGGGGCTCTCCTGATCGCCGACGAGGCGCAGACGGGCATGGGCCGCACCGGAAAGTGGTTCGGCTTCGAGCATGAGGGCATTGTGCCGGACATCCTGGTCCTCTCGAAGGGCGTCGGAGGCGGATTCCCGCTTTCGGCCGTGGTGACGACGCCCGCGATCGCCGATGGCGCGCTCGGCAAGGCGACGCAGTTCTCGAGCCACCAGTCGGACCCGCTCGCGGCCGCTGCAGGGCTCGCGGTGATGGACATCATCGAGAAGGAAGGCCTCGTGAAGCACGCGGCGGAGATGGGGGGCTACATGATGGAACGGCTCCGCGCCCTCGCCTCACGCCGCCCGCAGCTCGCCCACGTTCGAGGGCGCGGGCTCATGGTCGGCTTCGATGTCTTTCGCGATTCGGCCCGCGCGAAGCGCGAGCGCGACGCCGGCGAGGCCGTCGAGGACTTCTGCCGCGAGCGCGGCGTCCACCTCCAGTCGATCCAGAAGAACAAGTTCCGCATCCTGCCGCCGCTCGTCATCAAGAAGCCGGAGATCGACCGGTTCATCCAGGTCCTTGACGACGGCCTGGCGGCCCTCGCGGCCGGCACCGCGAAGCCCCAGCCCGCCACCAACCCTTACACGGCAGCTTTCGCCGCCCGCAAGACGAAGGGGATCGCCTCCGCCTTCCAGTGGGCGTGGAAGAACAGCCCGAAAGCCTGGTTCGACAAGCTGCGGGGCAAAAAATAACGTAACGGTTCTCCCACCCGGGCGCGCTCGATCGCGGATCAAGCTCGCCCGAATGAAGCGCGCTCTCGCTTTCTGGCCGATCCCGGGCGGCATATCCGCTCGTCAAGGATGCGGCGCTGAAGCCGACCGCGACCGGAAACCGATTCGAAATCCTGCGCGAGCCGCCGGGCGGGGAGACGCTCCTTATCGTGTCGGACGTCGTCGATTCTAAGTACAGCTCGTCGTAAAAAGGTTCTCGAAATCAACTGAAGACAAGCTGTACTTCAAGGGGGTGGGCAAGCCACCCCTCCGGTCCTCGCGCTGACGCGCTCGGCCTCCAGGCGGGCCTCGCAGCCGCCCGCTGTCGCGGGCCCCCGGCTGCTCCGGCGGTCCGCGGCTGTGCATTGCTCGCCGCTCCCTCCGGTCCTCGCGCTGACGCGCTCGGCCTCCGGGCGGGCCTCGCAGCCGCCCGCCTTCGGCGGGCTCCCGGCTGCTC
>Ga0187893_10004546_pt1 | contig 26196 bp, 21 predicted proteins | sample MA1701074metaG_FD_139574 | JGI IMG/M metagenome (GOLD analysis project Ga0187893, IMG submission 139574) | White microbial mat communities from a basaltic lava cave in the Kipuka Kanohina Cave System on the Island of Hawaii, USA - MA170107-4 metaG ... | reverse complement strand
CTCGAAGCATCGACGCACTCGTACGCGGAGTCGGCGACGCCCTCCGCGCCGTCGATGCCGACGAATGCCGGGCCTACTTACGAAGCTGCGGATACGCTACGCATGGATGTTAGATGCTCTAGATGCGCTGACTCCAATGTGTTCATTAATGGTTTGCTGTGGTTAGCCATCTCTATGCGCAACCAGCAAGTGCTTCATCGATCCTTCGTGTTCGAGGTAGAGTAGTTCCTGCTCGATGATCCGCAGACCGATGTCCTCCAGTGCCGCGGCGTACTTGTTTAGCGGCCGACGATGGCAGTGAATCGCCGACGGACCGTTTCCATCTTCCATGCCGTCAAGGATCAGAAGAAGCCCGTCGCTCGCCAGATGGTTTGCCAGGGATGCGAAGGACTTGGACCAAGCACCGTTGTCTACGATGTGTTGCAGCACGTCGATAGCGGTGATCACGTCGAATCGGCGTCCGATCGACAGGTTCTCCAACGAAGCGTGGACGAACCGCGCCTCGATCCCGCGCGATTGCGCTTCCGTGATCGCTTGCAGCGAAAAATCCGCGCCCGTCACGTCAAAGCCCAGGTCCACGTAGGCAGTGGTTAGTGCTCCGATCCCGCAGCCGGCATCGAGCAGGCTCTTTCCTCGCGGATCTGCAATGTGCCGCCGAATCATGGCGGCAATTCGAGCCCGCTTGGTCGCGTACTGCTCGGCGTTGGCCTGCTCGGCGAGACCCGCATGACCGACGGATCGCAGACTGCCGCGGAAGGACTTGTGGCGTGCTTCCCAGTATCGTCGCGCGGAGAAGGGTCGTGATGCAATCGTCAGCACAATGTTCTTGATGCCTTTGGTGAGAAACATTCGGAAGCCCGTGTTCTTGCCCAAACTCTTCGGCCAAATGCTTATCGGAGTCGTGGAGCGACGAATTGAACGACGCCGGCGATGCACGAAACATTGACTTTGTTGGATCGCTCATAGCCTGTTAGAATAGCTTTCATGGCTGTCAATCGCAGAAAAGTTATAGTGGCCATGAGCGGTGGGGTGGACTCCAGCGTCGCGGCCTGTTTGCTTGTCGAACAGGGCTTCGATGTGATGGGGCTCTTCATGCGCGTCGGGGCGAAGGAGGAATCCCCTGGTGCGGGCGATACCCTGTCGGGTGCCACTGGCAGCTTGCAGCCAGTGACCTCGCGTGCCCATCAAGGATGTTGCAGCGCCAGCGACGCTGCCGACGCCCGGTTCGTCGCCGGGATGCTGGGCATCCCGTTTTACGCCCTGAACTTTGAGGAAGAATTCGACGGCATCATTGACTACTTCGCGGATGAATACGCTCGCGGCCGAACGCCTAATCCGTGTGTGGTGTGCAACGATCGTCTGAAGTTTGGAAAGCTAATGGACTATGCCGACGCGGTCGGCGCGGAGTACGTCGCCACAGGTCACTATGCCCGCATTGGCGAGCGCGACGTCCGCCGCACACTTCTGCGCGGGCGCGATCCTCAAAAAGATCAGTCCTACGTGCTCTTTGGCCTGCGACGGAACATCCTTGATCGCGTGCTCTTTCCCATCGGCGAATTGACCAAGCCTCAGGTAAGGGAAATCGCCGCGCGATACAATTTGCCGAATCGAGATAAGCCGGATTCCGTGGAAATCTGCTTCGTGCCCGATCGCAACTACGCCCGCGTCGTCCGCGAGCGCCGCCCGGACGGCTTTGTGGAGGGCGACGTAGTCGATGCAGGCGGGCGTTTGGTCGGACGACACAAGGGAATCGGCCAGTACACCATAGGCCAGAGGCGTGGATTGGGCATCGCCGCGGGCCGACCAATCTACGTGACGCAGTTAGACGTCCTCAACAACGTCGTGACCGTGGGCGACGATGACGCCTTGTTGAGTTCTTCTCTGATTGCCGATCGCGCGAACTTCCTGGTTGACGGGCTTGGCGAGCGTTTCGCCGCCCAGGTGAAAATCCGCTATCTGCACACGGCCGTTCCCGCAACGGTTCACAAGCTCGACGGATCGAAAGTCCGTGTCGGGTTCGACGTGCCTCAGCGGGCCGTCACTCCCGGCCAGGCCGTGGTGTTCTATAACGGCGACTTGGTCCTAGGCGGGGCGTGGATTGACCGCGCCGATGACACCGAGCCCTGAGGCGACCAAGTCACCGATCCTGTGAAATCTAAGCCGCTGCCGTATCGCCTACAGCCCAGCGCCAACTATCGATTCGCCGACGAATTCGGCGTATAACATCCGTGTGCCCAAGCGTACCGACATTCGCAACATCCTCATCATCGGCTCCGGGCCCATCGTGATCGGGCAGGGGGCGGAGTTTGACTATTCCGGCACACAGGCATGCAAGGCGCTGCGCGAAGAAGGCTACAGCGTCGTGCTCATCAATTCCAACCCCGCGACGATCATGACCGATCCGGGCATGGCCGACCGGACGTACATTGAGCCCATCACTCCCGAATTCATCGAAAAAGTTCTTATTCAGGAGCGTACAGACGGGCGACCCGTACACGCTTTGCTGCCCACTCTCGGCGGACAGACGGGTCTCAACTGCGCCATGGAGTGCCACGAGCGCGGCATTCTTGAGAAGTACAACGTACAGATGATCGGCGCCACACCTGAAGCAATCCACAAGGCCGAGGACCGCACGGCGTTCAAGGAAACGATGATCGCAATCGGCCTGGATGTGCCGCGATCAGGCGTCGCCCATTCGTGGCATGAGGCCAAGGCAATCCTCGACAAGATCAAGCTGCCTTGTTGCATCCGCCCCGCCTATACACTGGGCGGGGAGGGCGGTGGCTTCTGCCGAACGCACGAGGAATTTGAGACCATCGCCAAGCGGGGACTGGCCGCCTCGCGGGTCAGCGAAATCCTCATCGAGGAAAGCCTCTACGGCTGGAAGGAATTCGAGTTGGAGGTGATGCGCGACCGGGCGGACAACGTGGTCATCATTTGTTCCATTGAGAATATCGACCCGATGGGCGTCCACACCGGCGACTCGATTACCGTCGCACCCGTGCAGACTCTATCTGACAAAGAATATCAAAAGATGCGGGACAGCGCCGTGGCCATCATACGGGCCATCGGCGTGGAGACCGGCGGGTGCAACATCCAGTTCGCGGTTGAGCCGGCAACGGGCAGGCAATGCGTGATCGAGATGAACCCCCGCGTCTCGCGATCCTCGGCGCTGGCCAGCAAGGCGACGGGATACCCCATCGCCCGTATCGCGGCCAAGCTCGCCGTGGGCTACACGCTGGACGAGCTGCCCAACGATATTACGAAAACAACTCCGGCCAGCTTCGAGCCGACCCTCGACTACGTCGTGGTGAAGATACCGCGATGGACGTTTGAAAAATTCCCTGATTGCGACGAGACGCTGACCACGCAGATGAAGTCGGTGGGCGAGGCGATGGCCATCGGGCGGACCTTCAAGGAAGCATTCCAGAAGTGCATCCGTTCGATGGAGATTCAACGCTACGGCTTCGGGTTGGATGACAACGACGTATGGCTGAATGCGGCTAGGCAAGAAGGCACGAAGGCACGAAGGCACGAAGGCACGCATGGGCGAAACGCCGAATCGATTCAATCGACAATTGGCGGGTCAACTGCGACGGAAGCTCCGTCCGACACCGAAGAAGAAAACGCCAAGTCCTGGCCCATCGCCACATCCGTTCTCCGTGACAAGCTCGCCCGCCCGTGCCAGGGTAGGCCGTATTACATTCGCTATGCCTTCAAAATGGGTTGGAGTATCGATCAGGTTCAGAAGCTGACCCGCATCGACCCGTGGTTTCTTGAAAACATGCGCGAGCTGGTGGAGGAAGAGGAGGGCCTCTTCCAAGCCGCGGGCTTCAGCCAAAGCGACGCCGGTCAAACGATCGACGTTAAACGACGTGGTTTTAGCGACGTTCAAATCGCTCATGCGCAGGGAGCGACGACGACCCAGGTCGCTCAGCGGCTCCGCAGCCAAGGTGTGCTGCCCGCGTACCGGTTGGTCGATACCTGTGCTGCGGAGTTTGAAGCACGCACGCCATACTATTACTCTTGCCACGAAACGCCGCTCCATTCCCGGAACTCCGGGAGCCCGAGCGAGATAAGTCCCACGGCTCAGGATGAAATTCGCCTCGGCAACAAACCGAAAATAGTGATTCTTGGCGGTGGTCCTAACCGCATCGGGCAAGGCATCGAGTTCGACTACTGCTGCTGTCACGCCTCGTTCGCCGCCCGCAAGGCGGGCTATGAATCGGTAATGGTCAACTCCAATCCGGAGACGGTCAGCACCGACTTCGATACCAGCGACCTTCTTTTCTTTGAACCACTTACTCATGAAGACGTGCTAAATATCGTCGAGCGGCTTAACGACCCGCAAGAATTGCCAATTGCCAATTGCCAATTGCCAATTAACGACAATCCCTCAGGAATTGGCAATCGGAAATTGGCAATTGACAATGGCTTGGTCCGCGGCGTCATCGTCCAATTCGGCGGCCAGACTCCGCTCAACTTGGCTCAGGGGCTCAAAGACGCTGGCGTGCCGATCCTTGGCACTCAACCGGAGATGATCCATCTGGCGGAAGATCGTGAACAGTTCCAGAGAGTGTTGCGTGACCTGAGTCTTCTGCAGCCGCCCAGCGGCATCGCGCGTGACCGCGCCCAAGCCCGCAGTATTGCCCAAAGCGTTGGGTACCCGGTCCTCGTCAGACCGAGTTATGTGCTCGGCGGGCGGGGCATGAAAGTCTGCAACAACGACGCCGATCTGGACGAGTTCCTCAAGACCGCTTTCGCGGCCAGTGACCGCATGGAGGGGGCCAAGGACAATCCCATCCTCATCGACAAGTTCCTCGTCGATGCCATTGAGGTCGATGTGGACGCAGTCGCGGATTTCGGAAGCACCCCGCGTTCGGAGGGTCAGCCGGCGGGCATGTGCATGGTCGCCGGGATCATGGAGCATATCGAAGAAGCGGGCATTCACAGCGGAGACAGCACGACCGTTCTTCCTCCGTTCTCTCTGGGACGGATGGTGACTGAAGAGCTTTTCCGGTCCACCAAGCGCCTCGCCCAGCGCCTTGAAGTCTGCGGAGCGATGAATGTCCAATACGCCGTTCTCAACCGTACCGTTTATGTGCTGGAGGTCAATCCGCGTGCGTCGCGCACCCTGCCGTTCGTAGCCAAGGCCACGGGCGTCCCCTGGGCGGAAGTCGCCACGCGGGTCATGCTGGGCGAACCGCTCGCCGAAGTGCTGAACGCGCATGGCGTTAAGGAAACCCCCTGGCCGCGGCATACGGCGATCAAAGCGCCGGTCTTTCCATTTCATAAGTTCCCCGGCGTGGACGTGATCCTCGGACCGGAAATGCGCAGCACTGGCGAGGTCATGGCCATCGCCCCTACCTTTGGGCAGGCGTTCGCCAAGGCCCAAATCGCCACCGGGCTTTCGCTACCGACTACGGGCAATGTACTGGTGAGCGTTTGCGATCCCGACAAGCCGCGAATCGTTTCCATCGCCCGCGATCTGTTTGATCTCGGCTTCAGCATCTTCTCGACAAGCGGAACGCGGACGGTGCTGAGTGACGCGGGAATTCCTTCTACGCTGGTCTCCAAACACTCCGACTCCGGCGATGCTCCGTTCCTCAAGGACTTGATCGACGACGGGACGCTGCAATTGCTCATCAACACACCGATCCACACCGGCCCGGCGTCTGCCGAAGGCCGGTGGCGCGCTGCGGCCACCGCCCGTCATGTGCCGCTCATCACTACTCTTGCCGGCGCTCGTGCCGCCGTGGCCGCAATTCGGGCACTGGGCCGCTCAGAAGACGGGGGAGAAGCTACTCCTTTGGCTGTCCAACCGCTGCAGGAATACTTCTGCCGATCGGTGAGTGCGTGAGCGAACCCATGCGTGCGGCTGTGCAAGCCCCGGATAGAATGAGCGCGCTTCCCAATTGGAGGTCGACGGATGTCAAGACTTATCATTACGTACTTTTTTTGCGTGATGGCGCTTTCGTCATGTGGTACGCCGCCTCAACGGATTGAAAGCGATCGCCAGCGACATGTGGTCCTCCTTCCGGGTATCGTCGGAAGAAAGTTGGATATCCCCGGGATCGACGCCCTTAGCTCCCAGATCGAACGGGAATTGCCCGACGTCTCCGCGCAGGTCTGGGACTGGACGGCGCTGGAGTCGGAGATACACCTCACGGCGCTCTACAATCTTACCGATTACGAGCGAAATCGACGCCGTGCGTCCACCTTGGCACGGGAAATCGAGACCTGGACGCGCGAGCACCCGGGCTCGCCGCTCTATCTGATCGCTCATTCCGGCGGGGCGGGGATCGCCCTCTTCGCCTGCGATGAACTTTCACCCGATACGATGCTTGAAGGCATCATCCTGGTCTCGGGCGGCGTTTCCCCTCAGTACGATCTAACCACGGCATTAGCACATACGAGGCTCGGCGTCTTCAACTATTCCAGTGAAAAGGATGCCCGCGTCCTCCGCGACGGAACCACGCGCCACGGAACGATGGACCGTCGATACGGTCCTTCCGTGGGATATGCCGGCTTTGAAACGGTCCATCCCAAACTTTTTCAATTGAAATGGGATCCCGGCATGCGCCGTCTGTGGAATTATGGCGGGCATTCGACGGGCCTCCGTCCGGCGTTTGCCAGACAATACTACTTTCCGGTGTTCGAGGGCAATGTAACTGAGATAGCACAGCAGTGGCCCAGCGCACAGGAGTCGAAGTAAGCAAATGCCTGTTGGAGTTGATTATTCCACCAAACGCTGCGCGGACTTCGAGACGAGCGTCGATCCCATGACTGGCTCGCGACCCATGAGATGAGCGATATGGTAGTTGAGCACCGTGAACACACCCGCCTGTGTGCCGCTGCTCTGTGAGCAGTGGTCGTTCTGGAGCGTCGATGCTCCTAGAGCCTTGATCGTCCCCACGGATATCTCCCGTTTCTCGACCTGACCCGCTTCGCAGTGTCGGCAGATCAGCCCGCCTTGATGGGACGAAAAATGGGTCAGATCTTCTTCACGCTCGCACAGCACGCACGCATCGAATCTCGGCAGCGAGCCGATCGAATCCAATAGGGTGAGCTGGTATTTCGTTATTAGCTCCAGGACTTCGGCGGCGTCCGTCAGCGCCGCGATCGTCGAGAGCAAGGCGTCGAACAATTCAGGATGGGGATCCCCATCTTCGGTCAGTTGGGCGGTAACTTCAGCCGCGTACTGTGCGGCGTGAATGCGAAAGAGCTTTTCACGAAGCCCCCACAAGCTTTGCGTCGGCCTCCATTCCGTCAATGTTGCAAGAGCCTCGCTTCCCTCACGACGGCTGCTCAACACGACGTGGCCTACGTCTAGTAGATCGACACCCACGGCGAACCGCGCCTTCGTACTCCGTTTGATGCCCTTGGCGATGGCCCTGACCTTGCCGTGCTCGCGCGTAAAAAGAAGCAATACCTGGGATGTTTCTGAATAATCGAGTCGGCGCAACACAACCGCCTCGTCGTGAATCAGCGACATGTCACTATCGTATGCTCAACGCCGCCCGTTTGCAGGGGGTGTATTACGGCGGTCCGGACGGCGGGGCCTGGTTAGGGCGCATGTTCGGATCGGCTTCTGCGTGATCGCTCATCACTTGTTCGGTAACGATCAGTTCGACGCGCTGATTGGTTCGGTGCCCTGCGGCGTCATAGGCAACGGGGACGAGCCGTTCGCCGTCGCCGCAGGCGACGACCCGCAGTTGGGCCCACGGGATTCCCTCGGCCACCAGCGCCTGCGCAACCGCCCAAGCCCTTTCATACGACAGGCGGACGCCTCTATCCGGTGTTGCGAAAGACTCGGCCGCGCTGGCATGGCCGCGCACTTCGATGACCAGCTTATGACCTCGAAGGGCCTTGTGCAATTGAGGCAGTGCTTCCTTGCTGGTGTTGCTGAAGTCGGTCGAACCGTCGCCGAAGGACACGCTCCCCGCGGGGCTGTAGTAACGCGTGGGACGGATGGAGCGCACATCGTGCTCGCGTCCCATCTGCCCATCCTGTTCCGCCTGACTGAGACCACTGCGTTCGAGCAACCGCCGAATCAAGGGAAGGTCAATAGGGCTCGAAGAGTTGGGATCAACGGGATTATGGAACGCCTCGCGGACCGCAATGGCGACGTCGAGCATTTCCGCGGACGGCGCAGGGTGCCCTGGGTCCTTCGATGCCCCCTCCCCGCCGGTCGATGCCGGCTTAAGGTTCATCGCCAACATAATCACGAAGAAGCTCATGAGTAGGGTGACGTTGTCGGCGAAGGAGATGAGCCACTCCGGAGCTCCCTCGTGCTCCTCGTGGCCGCCGCCTCCATGGCCGCCTCCGCCGCCGTGCCCGCCCCCGGAGTGCTTTTGGTCGCCGTGCTTTTTAGCCTCAGACACGCTGGGCTCCCCCTATGCAGCGGCCTTGAGCTTGCCGCGGTGGGCCTGCGGGATGAACGCCACCATCCGGTCGAGGGTCACACGCGGGTTGTCGCCCGCCTGAACGGACATGATGCCTTGCAGGATCATTTCCCGACTGACAATTTCTTCCGACGAACGAAGCGCCAGTTTATCGCCGATCGGCCCGGCGATGGCGTTGGCTATGACCGTGCCGTACATCGTCGCCGTCACCGCCAACGCCAACATTTGCCCCATCGCCTCGATGCTTCCGCCGAGCTGTCCGAACATACCGATTTGCCCGATCAACGTTCCCACCAATCCCCAGCCGGGTCCGTACAGCTTGATCAGGTCGAAGAACTTCTTTCCGGCTTTGTGACGCTCCTGCATCGCGACAATTTCCATTCGCAGCGTCGCCTCGATGGTGCCCTGGTCCAGCCCGTCGATCGCCATGCGCAGCGCCGAGCCCAGGAACGGGTCGGTCACCTTCTTCACTTCGCCTTCCAGGGCCAGAATGCCGTCGCGCCGTGCCTTCTCGCTGAACTGCACCACCATCTTCACGACGTCCACCGGGTCCGGGCTCTTGTGGAACATGAATCGTTTGATGTACCCGCCGACGGAGACGATCTTGTTCATCGGCATGGCCATGAAAATGACGCTGATGCTCCCGCCGAAGACGGTAAAGACTCCCTCCAACGAAAAGAAAATCTCAAAGTGTCCGTGCGAGGTGTGATAGCCCACGAAACCCAGGCAAATACACCCGATCAACACTCCGATGAGACTTGCTTTATCCACCCGACTCGATTCCTTTCCTGACCACTTCGCGCGTACCCGCCGGTGGAGCACCAGACCGGTTGTCGCGCTATCGTGGATATCGGCAAGCGCGGCGCGTGCATAAGTGCGACTCGCCCTTCGTCGAATCGGACCTAGCGTGAGAAGTTCACAGCGACCTATAAGCGAATTGCGCACACCGGACGCAGGCGGCTGCGACAGGTTGTTGGCACTCAAACGCCGTTATCGGATGAAGGTGGCATCGGCGTTTTCTTTACTGAAAGACCCGCGCCGTCTCAACCGGGACCGGACTATCTACCGCTGAGAAGCTCCTCAATCAGCGATTCGAACTTGGCGCGAAGCTTGGTGTATTCGTCGCCCGTGGCCGGGCCGGAAAAACCGGTGTAAACAGCGCGGCCCCTGCCGTCGGCGTCCAGCAGGATGATCGTGGGATAGGCACGCAGCTGATCGATAATCGGCAGAGCGGCCGAGGCTTTTTCCCGATCAGACACACCCGCTAAGAGAAGCGGATATTCAATCTCGTGGTATTTGGCGAAGGCGCGGACCTGCTCGGCGTCGCGCTGGAAATCGCCGGTGTACTCGAAGGCCAGGCCGACGATCGAAAGCCCCCTGCCTTTGTATTTGCGGTGCACCTCCACCAGATAACGCGAGGCATCGTTGCAGTTGGGGCACCACGAGCCGAAGACTTCGATGATCCTCGCCTTTCCCGCGAAAGCGGGGTCGGCCAGAGAGCGCTTCTTGCCGTCCAGATCGGGGAAGTTTAAGTCAGCAAGCTTCGCACCTTCGCTGAAGCGGGTTTGAGCGAAACCGTCAGGCAACTCCGCTGCTTCGTCCTTCTTGGCCTTCCAGGTGTCGTGGAAAGTATCGCCGGACCAGAAGTCGCCCTCGATGGTCAGTCCGTCGCGCGATCGCGGAGCGCCTACGATCAGAAACGCGTGGGCGCCGTCGAAGGTTGAAAGCCGCACGTCTCCCAAAAAATGTTCGGTATTGGTGGAAAACGAAGCGACTCCTTCAAGAAAGCCGTAGTCTCCCGTCGGAGTCAGGATCGACCCAGTCGTAGCCCCGTCCTGTACCATGTTGAGCACGAGAACCGTTGCTTCTGAATCTTTTGCAAAACGCAGGGACCATCGACCGCTTAATCGCATCGCATTTTCCGCGCCCATCATTTTTTGCGACGGGAAGCGGGAACCCGCGCCTGCCGTGGCATGGAACGGCAATTTGACCACCTTGTCGTTACGCCCCCGCTTCATCCATTCGCCATCGAGACGTAAGCCAGCCTCGCTGACCTTTGCTCGGATAGTTGAGGCGTAGTGAGGTATCGAAAAAACAGCCTCTTGGCCGCTGACTTCAACGCGCGGGGCTTCGGTCTTGTCGGAGCCATTGACGAGCCACGCCCGCCAAGCGCTACCGTCATTCTTAAGCTCCAACCCGAACGGCAACTCGCCGCCCGGACTATCGAGCCACGCCCGCCACGGGCCTTCGCGAAGAGAATCGCTGTTTACTTGAGTGGAGGGTTTGTCACCAGCCGCGACGATACATGCGAGATACAGTACCGCGTGAAACATGCAGACTATTTTACGCCATTAACGCCACAACACCAGAATCGCTCGCGCCGCTTGAAGGAAAGCCCGTTGAAACGGGCTAAACGAGACTTGGGTCATATTGTTACCAGCCGTAAACGGCTGGCCTAAGGTTCGCCGCCTTTGGCGGCGCGAAGGCCGCTAAAGCGGCCTAAATCGCAAGGCTCTTTCCGGCCTCTCGGAACGAACACGCAGTAGAAGCATTACACGAATCAGGGCACCGGCTTGCGGGCGTAGATCTTGGCGCTCCAAACCTTGCCGACGATGGAACGGGCGATATCCGCGGCGGACGACCCACCGGCCGAGGTGCTGCTGCAACCGCAGCCGCCCTGCTTATTTTTTCCTGCTAACTCAGAGCCGATCAGGGCTTCCAACTGCCCGACATCGTAGACGATCCGCTCGCGGACCTCGACGTCCATCAGGCCCGCGCGGCGTAACCCGGCGAGATACGCTTCCTCGCTGATCGCTCCGGCAATACACGAACCGTACAAACCCTGATCCTTCCGTAGCCGGTCGGGTAGCTCCTCAACGACAATATCCGAAACCAGCATTCGTCCCCCCGGTTTGAGCACCCGGGCGATCTCCGCGAAGACCCTTGGCTTTTCGGGTGACAGATTGATGACACAGTTGGAGATCACCCAATCGACTGATGAGGACTCCACGGGCAAATCCTCGATGATTCCTTTTCGCACTTCGACCTGCGTCATTCCGCTACGGGCGATGTTCTGCCGCGCTTTAGCGATCATCTCGTCGGTCATGTCGATGCCGATGACTCGACCGGTAGGGCCGACCTTCCTGCCCGCCAGCAGAATGTCAATGCCAGCGCCTGATCCGAGGTCGAGCACTACGTCGCCCTCTTTGACTTCGCTGAAAGCAAGCGGGTTGCCGCAGCCGAACGAGTTGACGACTGCCTCCGATGGGAGTGCTTCCAATTCCTCGCGCGAATACCCCGCAGATTTGACGGCCACGCCTTTTTGCTCCGGCATACAGCAAGAGCCGCTGCTCTTAGAGGGCTGTGTCACCGCGCGGGCATAGACCTGCGATACTGCATCACGAATTTGACCGTGCTCATTCTTCACGCAACGTCTCCACTACCTCGCCGGATGCTCGCCGCTGGGCAGCATCGGCGGGCCGTCAGGGATGTAGGGTTTGTAAACGTGACCCTTGGTCTGATCCTTGAATTCGGCCTGGATCGCTTCACGAGTCTTGGGGTCTTCAAACAAATCGACCATTGTGGCGGCTAAGGTTTTGGCGGCATAGACCATGCCCTTGTGTCCGATGGACATTCCTCCGCAGGCGACCACCGGCCAGGCGTGCCACGGTGTATCCTCAGGGGCGGTGGTCACCGAAAGGTGCAGGGTGGGTACGATCCAACTAATGTCGCCAACGTCGGTAGAGCCACCCTCGGCCTCCTGGCCTTCGAGCGGCTTGGGCTTCTCGTTCAGCCCCCTTAACGGCACGCCGTTCGCCCGCTGGATGGCACGGGCAAAATCATGTTCTTCCTTCGTGAACTGAATCGGTCCCATCCAATTCAGATTGGCGTTGAGCAATCTCGCGCCGTTCATGTTGACCAGCATTTCGTAATCGCCGCCCAACACGGTCACCTTGCCCTCCACGCCCGCCATCAACGCCGCCCCTTCGGCGATTTTCTTGACTCGCTCAAAGACCTCGTCGATGCCGGTGCGCTTCCAGTCTCGAACCCAGCACCAGAGCCGGGAGTGTTCCGGAACCACGTTGGGAACCTGCCCGCCTTCCTGGATCACGTAGTGCATCCGTACGCTCGGCCTGACGTGCTCGCGCAGCATATTCAGTCCGTGGGTGAAGAGTTCCAGGGCATCCACGGCGCTGCGTCCGTTCCACGGATCATGAGCGGCGTGTGCTGCCTTGCCCTTGAACTCCACGACAAAATCGATCAGGGCCTGGGAGCTGGTGGTGTCGGCGAGCGTTTCGTCGGCGGGGTGCCACGCCAGGCAAACGTCCACGTCCTTGAACAGCCCGTCACGAGCCATATAGATCTTGCCGCCGACCGCCTCCTCCGCGGGAGTGCCGTAATACCGGATAGTCCCCTTGAGCTTGCCCGCCTGGATGATTTCCTTGATGGCCACGGCGGCCCCAAGGCTACCCGCGCCGAAGAGGTTGTGGCCGCAGCCGTGGCCGGGCGCACCAACTTCCAGCGGCTCTTTCACAGTCGTCGCCTTTTGGGAAAGCCCGGGAAGTGCGTCGAACTCGCCGAGGATGGCGATGATCGGGCGACCCTCACCGTAGCTTGCCACAAACGCCGTCGCCATGTTGGCCACACCGCGATCGACCTTGAATCCCTGCTTCTCGGCGTGATCGGCCAGGACTTTCGATGATTTCGTCTCCAGCAACGCCGTCTCGACGAAAGCCCAGATTTGGTCACTGAGTTTGATGAGGTCGCCTTTCTGTCTATCGATCGACGAAACGACCTCTTCTTTTTTCTTCAAGTCGCCCTGGGCAACGGCCTTCGTTGGAAATGTGGTTCCGCAAACAAGGATCAAAATGCCTGTCAGCCGTAACTTCATAGAACCTCTCATGCTCAATGGTCTGTCACTCTGGCGGATTCTCCCGTTGGCTCATTAGTATAACGATTGAAACGGGTATTTGCACGGGATGCCGGTTGCACGCTCAGTTACCGGCAATTACATTGGGGTTACTCGAACCGATGAAAACTGGGAGGTTACAAACGATGGATTGGGGCTTGGGGAATCGGCTAGGCGGAGTGCTTCGACCGCAGACCGGCCGTTGCGTCATGCTGGCGATCGACCACGGCTATTTCCAAGGTCCCACCACCGGTCTGGAACGACCGGGCGAAGTCGTGGCTCCCCTGCTACCCCATGCCGACGCCCTGATGCTCACCCGCGGCGTTTTGCGATCGTGTATTGACCCCGCCTGCCGGACGCCCATCGTGCTGCGAGTTTCGGGCGGGACAAGCATCCTCAAGGAAGACCTGTCCGACGAAGACCTGACCGTTTCCATGGAGGACGCCATCCGCCTGAACGCCTCATGCGTCACGATGTCCATCTTCGTGGGGTCCGCGCACGAAAAGGCTTCCTTGACCAACCTGGCCAAACTTTGCGACGAGGGCCAACGCTACGGAATTCCGGTTCTAGCGGTCACGGCCGTGGGCAAGGAAATGGTCCGCGACGCACGGTATCTCGGCCTCGCCTGCCGCATCGCGGCGGAGCTAGGGGCGCAGCTCGTCAAGACCTATTACTGCGATGAGTTTGAAAAGGTCGTTCATGGCTGTCCGGTGCCCGTCGTCATTGCCGGCGGAAAGAAGATCGAAGAACGCGATGCCCTTCGCCTAGCGCACAACGCCGTTTCGTCGGGCGCGGTCGGCGTGGACATGGGACGCAACATCTTCCAATCGCGCTGGCCCGTGGAGATGATCCGCTGCGTCCGCTCGATCGTGCATGAAAACATCAACCACGAGCAGGCATGGGAACAGTTCCAAGAGTGGACAAGGAGCAAAGCCGTTTCGAGTTCCGTCGAGCGGCGTTCTCCGGTCGCCAAAGCCCGCATTGACTGATCATTTGTTGGTTACGAATCACCCGACATGAAAAGCCGCTGGACCCAGCAAGGGGCGAGTGAGGCGACGGAGAGGTGGGCGCGGGCGCATGGCGAGGACTTCGCCCTTCGTCTTTGTTCCGCACGACTCATCGGCGAAGACCGGAACCTCGTCCTCCACGGCGGGGGGAATGTTTCGCTAAAGGGAAAAATCCGCACCATCCTCGGTGAATCCGTCGAAGCCATCTTCGTCAAGGCCACCGGCGGCGACCTCGCAACGCTCCAACCCAGCGCGATGCCCGCCCTCGATCTCGCGTATTTGCGACGACTGCGCGGGCTGTCGCAGTTAAACGATGAGGCGATGGTCAACGAGTTCCGCACGCACCTGTTCGACGCGAACGGACCGACGCCCTCGATTGAAACACTGGTACACGCCTTTCTGCCGCCGCGGTTTATCGATCACAGCCATGCGGACGCGATCCTTGTGCTCACCAACCAGCCGAACGGAGAGGCACTTATCCGCGAAACGCTGGGCGACTCCGTTTCTCTTCTCCCGTACGTACGTCCCGGCTTCGAGCTGGCCAAAGCGATCATTGATGTTTACGAGCGGAACCCGAAGGTCGAAGGGATCGTCCTCCTTCAACACGGCCTCTTTACCTTCGGCGACGATGCCCGGACTTCCTACGAGCGGCACATTTCAATCGTGGACCGTTGCGAAAAGTTCATCGAGCAGCGCGGCACTCGCCGGCTGAAGACCGTTAGCTTCGCCACCCCTGAGTTACCGGCGACGCTTGCGTCGATTGCTGCGCCGATCCTTCGCGGACTCATGGCGACCCCGACCGGCGACGCCGATCGCCCCTATGCGCGACTCATCCTGGAGTGGCGAGTCAACGATAGTCTGCTCTCCGTTATCAATAGTGCGGAGGCCAAGGCGCTGGCGCAAACCGGCCCGCTGACCGGCGATCACTTGATCCGCACGAAGCCCTGGCCGATGTACGTGGAAAACCGCGACTGGGCGGACCACGTTCGGCTTCGCAGGCAATTTGCCGAAGCTGTAGAGGCCTTTACGAAGCGGTATCAATCCTATGCGTCGGCGCACGGAGGGACGGCCGAGCGAATTGACCCGTATCCTAGGGTGGTTTGGCTTCCGGGTGCGGGGATCCTCTGTTGGGGGCACACGAAGCATGAGGCGCGGGTTTGCGCCGACATTGCCGAGCAAACGGTCATAGCCAAGTCTCAGGCTCAGTGCATCGGCTCATTCCAGTCCCTCTCGGAAGTGCATCTGCACCACATGGAGTTCCGTTCGTTGCAGCGCGCTAAGCTACGACAGGGACAAAACGAAGTGCTTGAAGGACAAATTGTGGTCATCAGCGGCGGTGCGGGGGCGATCGGGTCCGGCATCGCCGAAGTCTGCGTTGAAGCCGGCGCGCATGTCGCGCTGGCCGACCTAGACGAATCCCGGTTGAAAATCGTCGTCGATCGGATCCAAACACGATTCGGTCAGGACCGCGCCGCGAGCGTGCTGATGGACGTAACCGATGAGTCGAGCGTCCGCCGCGGTTTCGACGAAATCGCACGAACATTCGGCGGGGCGGACGTCATCGTGCCCAATGCGGGCGTGGCCCACGTCGCACCGATCGAAGCGTTGTCCGCGGCCGATTTTCGGCGGGTGATGGAAGTCAACGCCACGGGCTACCTGCTTTTCATGCAGGAGGGGATTCGCCTGCTGAAGGCCCAGGGTTTGGGCGGGAATATCGTCGTGATTTCCAGCAAAAATGTGTTCGCCCCCGGCAAGGAGTTCGGCGCCTACAGCGCTTCCAAGGCCGCCGCCCATCAGCTTGGACGACTGGCGGCCATCGAGCTTGCCGGCGACGGGATTCGCGTCAATATGCTGACGCCAGATGCCGTGTTCGGCGACGAAGAAATCCCGTCGGGCCTCTGGAAGGAAGTCACTCCCCATCGTGCGAAATCGCATCAATTGAATCCTGCCGATCTTCCCGAGTTCTACCGCCGGCGCAACCTGCTTAAGGCCCGCGTAACCGGCCGCCACGTGGGCAACGCCGTGGTTTTCTTTGCGAGCAATGCCACACCCACCACGGGCGCGTCCCTTCCCATCGACGGCGGCCTGCCCGAGGCCTTCCCGCGATAGGATTTTTGACTTTTTGACGGCGAGGCGTTTCCCTGCCCCGAATGAGAGCTTTGGTCACGGGAGGCGGCGGGTTTCTCGGCAGCGCGATCGTGCGGCGGCTCCATGAGCGCGGAGACGAAGTCAGTGTGCTGGGGCGCGGGACGTATCCGCACGTTGTCCCGTATGTCAAACAGATGTTTCAAAACGATATCCGCCAAGCCCCGGCTGTCGCAAAAGCCTGCCTAAATAAAGATGTTGTCTTTCACGTTGCGGCCTTGGCGGGAATCTGGGGAAAGCGCCGCGAGTTTGAGTCCATCAACATCAATGGAACGCGAAACGTCATCGACGCCTGTCTTGCGGGCGGCGTGTCCAGGCTCGTGTTCACCAGCACGCCAAGCGTCGTCTTCGGGAAAGACGACCTGTGCGGTGTGGATGAATCAACGCCCCACCCGCAGCCTTATCTCGCGATCTACGCCGAGACCAAAGCCGCCGCCGAACGGATGGTTTTGGAAGCGAATTCGTCCAAGCTGGCCACCGTAGCGTTGCGCCCGCACCTCATCTTTGGACCCGGCGATCCACACTTGATTCCCCGAATCATCGCACGAGCAAAGAGCGGCCGTCTGGTGCAGGTCGGAAACGGCGAAAACCTGGTTGATATCACTTACATCGACAATGCCGCCGAGGCACACGTGCAAGCTGCCGAGGCCCTTTTGCAGGGCAAAGGCTGCCGCGGTCGCACCTATTTCATCAGTCAAGGCGAGCCGGTGAGGCTCTGGCCTTGGCTGAATGAGCTCCTGGTCGCCGTCGGAGTATCCGCCGTTACGCGATCCATGTCCTTCGCTCGGGCATACCGGCTGGGTCTAATACTTGAGAAATCCTATCACCTGCTTGGAATAGGTCGTGAACCGCCAATGACACGGTTTCTGGCCTTGCAACTTGCGAAGTCTCACTATTTTGACATATCATCGGCTAGGCGCGATTTGGGGTACCGGCCGACGGTCACAACCGTAGATGGTATTAGGCGATTAGTCGCGGCATTACTGCCCGCGGAACACGGCACTAATGATCAATAAGAACGAACGTGTAGTCATTACGGGGGTTGGGCTAACAGCTCCCAACGGCGATACGCCCGATACGTTCCGCCGCAATCTGCTGAACGGGGTATCGGGGATTACGTCGATCGAAACCCGGTTCATGGGCCGGGTGCTGGCCGGAGTATGCCGTTTTGATGAACTGAAATACCAGTCGAAGAAGGACAGACGCAGGGGTACCCGTGCAGGTTCGATTTCCATCTATTGCGCCCATGAGGCCATAGGGGCCGCGGCGATCGACTTGAATCGAGTCGATCGTTCCCGCGTAGGTACTTTCCTTGGAATTACGGAGCACGGGACGGTCGAGACGGAGAACGAGATTGACGTTATCCGCCAATACGACTATGACACCAAGTACTGGTCACACCATCACAACCCCCGGACGGTTGCGAACAACCCGGCCGGGGAAGTGACGGTGAACCTGGGTCTGCAGGGCCCCCATTATACGATCGGGGCGGCCTGTGCGGCGGGTAACGCCGGGCTGATCCAGGGGGTCCAAATGCTGCGGCTTGGCGAGGTGGATATCGCCTTGTCCGGCGGAGTGTCGGAGGCGATTCACTCCTTCGGCATCTTCGCCAGTTTCGCAGCGGAAAACGCCTTGGCCACGCATGATGACCCGACCAAGGCCTGCCGTCCGTTCGATACGGCACGCAACGGTATTGTCGTGTCGGAGGGCGGTTGTGTTTTTGTATTGGAGAGGTTGACGGACGCCAAGAAGCGACAAGCGCCGATACTGGGCGAGATTACAGGATATGCCATGAACTCCGATGCCAATGATCCGGTGCTACCCAACCCGGAACGAGTCGCGGAGTGCATGAGGCTGGCGATTTCCCGCGGCAACATCGAGCCGAAGGACGTGGATGTCGTGAGCACGCACGCGACGGCGACGGAATCCGGTGATATTCAGGAGGCCGCGGCGCTGCGAAGTGTATTCGGCGACTTCGACGGAGTGTATGTGAACAACACCAAAAGCTTCATCGGGCATGCCATGGGCGCGGCCGGAGCGCTCGAACTTGCGGGAAACCTTGATTCCTTTGACGACGGGTGCGTACATCCGACGATCAACGTAACGGACTTGGATCCACGATGTGCAGTCCGCAATCTGGTGATCCATGAACCCAAGCGGGTGGACCGCGTGGATTACATTTTGAATAACTCCTTTGGGATGCTGGGTATTAACTCGGCCGTGCTGGTGAAACGTTGCACAAACTAGCCAACGACATTCCCGCGGCAGCCATGAACGGAAAGCACGTCAAGGATATTGTTCTGGGCATCATTGCGGTAGTCGCGCCGGATGCGGACCTTACCAATGTGAAGAGCGATGTGCGCCTTCGCGATCAACTGGACATGGATTCGATGGACTTTCTGGACATCGTGATGGAGCTTCGCAAGCGTTATAAGATCGAGGTGCCCAAGGAAGACTATCCCAAGCTGGCTACGCTCGATGGGTGCGTCGAGTACCTGGGGCCCAAATTTGCGGCGGTCAAAAGCGCCTAAGCTCATCTACCTCTTAACACAAATACTCCGTTTTTGGCGCATGAACAGGCCCATTTCCTTCGCCAAGCCCTTTTCTTTTCCTTGGCTGACGCCCGGCCGCAGGGTAGAATAGAGACGTTGATCGTCCAATAACCGGCGTTCAACCAAATTCGACTCGCAAAAGGGGGAAAATGAGTCGCCAAGGGGGAAAAACTCTTCTTCTAGCAACGGCAATTTCGCTGCTCATCGAGGCTTTATTGCTTCCAGGCGCGAGCGTTGCCGCCGTTCCGCCCGATCGCCAAATCAGCGTGTTCGATGGTGTAGCAAGCCTCGAAGGAGGAGGAATCGTAGTAGCAATCCGCGATGGGGCTTTGGACGATGCGGCGCGAAACCGTACAAAATCGGTAGTTGTTTCGCTGCCCTTGCGAGGGGATCGATCGGTCGCACTTGAATTATTGCCGACCAGAGTAGTCGGGGCTCAAACGAAATTCGTCGTTGGCCAACCCGATGGTTCTGATGCGCCTTTCTCATTCGAAACCGAACGGGTTCACTCATTCCGGGGAGAAGTCCAAGGATATCCAAACTCGAGCGCCGTGCTCTTTTCATCACCACGCGGAATTCGAGGCCATGTGGACCTAGGCATTGGTGACGAACGGTATGAGCTTTCCAATGTCGATTCATCGGGGCGACGCCTTTCTCCAGGCCATATGTCCGTCCGCCCAGCGAGCAGGAATTCGGGTCAACTCCCGGACGTGCCGTATTGTGGAACTCAAACGACTCCGGTGGTCGCCGGCTGTTGTTCCGAGCCGTCAGCCAGCGCCGTGTTCACCAAGCGCATCCGGACCGTCGAAATCGCCGTGGAGACGGATTACGACCTGTACGAGAACTTCAATGATCTGACGGCAACGACGGATTACATCATTGAGGTTTTCGCCCGAACGAACGCCATCTTCCTGAAGGATATTGACGCGCGATTTGAAATCGTATTCCTCCGATTGTTCGACAATCCCGCCTCCGAAAAGCCGTTCATGAACAACCCCGATCCCTTGAATGGCTATGTGAGTTATTGGAATTCCAACGAAGGAGCGATCGCCCGGGATACGGGACTTTTCGCGAGCGGCCGGCGGGACCTGCCCTATGGCGGCGTGGCCTACCTGGGCGCCGTGTGCACCTCCGCCGGATACGCCGTCGCCGGCTACCTCAGCGGCCTTCCCGATCCAACGCTTCCCCACCGCGGCAACTACGACGTGGCCGTCGTGGCCCATGAACTGGGTCACAACTTTGACGCCTGCCATACGCCCGACTACTGCCCCTTCATCGACCGCTGCTATCCGCCGCCCGTGTTTCCACAGCGGGGAACGCTGATGAGCTATTGCAGTCAGACGGTGAGCGGAGGAAACCTGGTCGAAGAACCCTGGTATCACCGGCGAGTGCGGCGGGTGATGCGGAATTTTATAGAGTTGGGTGCGGGTTGCGTCTCCTATGATTGCAACCAGAACGGCATCGCCGACTCGGCGGATATCGCTGGAGGTAGCGCGGACGTAAACGGCAACGGGATTCCCGATGAATGCGAGGACTGCAACGAGAATACCGTGCTGGATCCAACGGACATCTTCCTGGGCACCAGCACCGATCTCAATTCCAATGGAATGCCGGACGATTGTGAGGCGGATTGCAACGGCAATCTGACACCCGACGATCGTGATATCGCTATTGGCGTCAGCACCGACCTTTGGGGAAATAGTGTTCCAGACGAGTGCGACCCGGACTGCGACAATGATGACACTCCGGACTATGACGAAATTCAGGCAAATCTTACTTTGGATATTGACCGAAACGTCGTGCTGGACTCCTGCCAAGACTGCGACGGCGACGGCAGCAATGATCTGGCGGAACTCATGGGGTCGGGCAACGCCTGGGTGGCAAGCGACGTTCTCAATTATGTCGGCGAATACCACACGATCAGCGGAGTTCGGGCCAAAACGTCCTCTACGGGACAAATATCAGCACCCCAGGACTTGATCGTGGCTCCCGGGAATCGGGTGCTCGTCACCAGCTCCACAAACAACAAAGTTGCCGCCTTCAACGCCATGACCGGCGCATACTTGGGCGATTTCGTGCCCACTGGAAGTGGCGGATTGAGCTATCCCACGGGATTGATGATGGGACCCGATGGGCATCTTCTGGTTTGTAGCCGCAACACCAATAGCGTTTTGAAATACGACGGGGCGACGGGATCGTTTCTTGGCGCCTTTGTCACCGCGGGATCGGGCGGGCTGACCATGCCCTTCGGCCTGACTTTCGGCCCCAACGGCAATCTATTCGTCTCCAGCGGCGGCAACCAGATTCGGGAGTATCACGGCGGATCCGGTGCGTTCATTCGCACGCTTGTAACCGCGGCCGGCAACGGCGGACTGTCCGGCGCGCGAGGCATGTTGTTCAAGCCCGATGGAAACCTCCTGGTAGCCAGCTACGACACTGACGCAATCCTTCAATACAACGGATCAACAGGCGCGTTTTTGGGAAAATGGAACAGCGGAGGGACTGCGAGCGCTCTGTACCTTGATGGTCCGTGGGGGTTGCGTCTCGGGCCGACCGGAAACGTATTCGCGACCCGCGATTTGCCGACAAACGACGATCATGACGGCGATCACGATCACGACGAACATGATATCGACGAGCTTCACGTCACCAGCGTACGGATCAGCGAGTTCGACATTCGCAACGGTAAGTACATTCGGGCGTTCATCGTCGGCGATGATACCGGTTTGCGTTCGCCGACGGGATTTGACTTTATGCCCCACGTCCTCGCCATTGACTGCAACGGCAATCTCCTCCAGGACGACTGCGACATAGCCTCGGGCGCCTCTGCGGACGTCAACGTCAACGACATTCCGGATGAATGCGAACCCGCAACGCTGGAAGGTGATCCCGCCGGCGTCATGAAAAACCGCAGCCTCTTGGTAAGCGTGCCGGCTCCCGTGTCAGCCGCCGGAGCCATCACGGCGCTGCGCGTCGCGCTTGTGGATTTGCAAAATCCTCAGCCGCCCAACCTCGTATGCTGTCCGCCGCAGGATTTTTCCTCTTATGAAATCGGGGCTACGTGCACGGACTCCGGCGGCTGCGCTCGTTGGGTAGGAAAACCCGGCACTTTTTTGGAATCACAGGATAACCCGCCTTTCGGCAGCTTCAGGGCCGCAAGGCTTCAATGTACTCCGCTGTATCGCAACTGGTCGGAAGAGGCGGAGTTTTCCATCATCGGCGCGGAGATCGTGCCCAGCTCCACATACCATGTGCAAAATGTCGCGGAGCTTTGCCGGGGAAACGAGGCCGCCTGTGCGGCAGTCTCGGCGCCCCTGGTTTTATCGACGGGCCGGTATGGCGACATCGTCGCGGAGTTCAGCCCCCCTTCGCACACAACGCAGCCGGACGTCACCGATGTCTCGCAAGTCGTCAGTAAGTTCAAGAACGTCGGCGGAGCACCCCCCAAAGCGATTGCTCAGCTTCAGCCGAACCTGCCGGAACTCAACACGGACGTGAATGTATCGGATATCGTGCAGTGTGTTGATGCCTATAAGCAATTCGCATATCCGTTCAGCGGGCCTTGCCCCTGCCCGTCGCAAGCGCTGTGCGGCGCGCTGGAGTGCACCAATGACCCCACATGCGTTGGCTCCGGCCTTTCAGGACTTGGCGCCGAAGCTCTGTGCATCAAGACTTGCACGGGCGGGGCCAATGCCGGTAATCCGTGCCTCAATCATACACATTGTCCCGGCGCCCTTTGCGCGTCGGTTCTTAAATGCGCCACCGGAGGAAACGCGGGCCTTGCCTGTTCAAGCGATGCCGATTGTCCGGACGGCACGTGTGGGATGGGATACTGCCGCGATCGGTGCGGAAGGTGCACGCCTTAGCGAAGCGTCTCGCTATTCGGCTTTGGTTGGTGACGATTCCTGAGGCCGACGACGAAAAAGCGAGAGGCCGCCGAAGCCGCTGATGATGGCCATGTAGAAGCCGAAGTCGTACCACCAGCCGGTGTTGTTCCGTTCATAGACTCGAATCGAGGGTTCAAAAAACGCCACGATCAAAGACAACGGGGCGATCCAGCCGTGCCAGACGCCGGAGAAAAACCCGGCGGGCTGCTGCGCATAAGTCGCTCCGCCCGGAAGGCAACCAGCGAGAAAGATCGTGGCCACAACAAGAATAACGACGATGCAAACAGTACGCGGTTGCATGAGCGGGATCATAACCCAGATGTGCCCCCGCGACTATGGAAATCACTGTGCGCCGGGGATCAACGAAATCAGATTGGTACAGAATTCTCTGGCCGATCACGGATAAACTCACTATAATTTGATTAGCGGGGGGCGCTGTAACGCAGGGGAGCGCGGAGTCCGCGCATCGGAACATGCAAAACTGGCTGCTGCGAAACCGTCCGTTTCTGATATTTGTGCCGGTAGTGGCAGCGATGGCCGGCTGGAGCGTGACCCATAGCACGCTCGGGCCGATTCGTCTTTTGATCTTGGGAATATCGGGACTGGTAGCCTGGACGCTGATGGAGTGGGTCCTCCACCGGGCCATGCACATCGACACGGGCATCGGCCTCATCGAGCGGTTGCAGGATTCGGCCCATCTTCGGCATCACCGCGAACCCGACGATCTTGAGCATTCCATGGTCCGTCTTCGCGCTAGTGTGCCTATCGTACTGCTGCTTTTCGGGGTCGCATGGTTGGCTCTTGGGCAAATCGATGAGGCCCTAGCCGTCATGTGCGGTCTCCTGATCGGGTATCTGTTCTACGAGTTCGTACATCTTTCGGCGCACGCGGCGCATCCCCCGCCCGGCCTGCGATCTTTGCAGCGCATGCACCTTCGGCACCACTTCGGGTCAAATGACCGTGCCTTCGGCGTGACCTCGCCAGTTTGGGACTTTATCTTCGGAACCTACCGAGCTACCGAGCCGCGGACCTCGGCCCGCGCTACCCAACGTGTCTAACCGAACCGGGAGCGCGAGCGACCGGCCTTGTTGTTCGGCCCCGCGCTCGCGCTTGGGGTTCTGTTGGCGTCTTTAGTATGGAGAGCGACATGCAAAAAATCACCCCGTTCTTGTGGTACGACGGCAAAGCCGAAGAAGCCATGAACTTCTACGTTTCAATCTTCAAGAATTCCAAGGTCGTTGGCGTCACTCGATACGGCGAGGCCGGGCCGGGAACCAAGGGATCGGTCATGACTGCGACCTTCGAGCTGGAGGGACAGGAATTCATCGCCCTCAACGGCGGGCCGATGTTCAAGTTCACCGAGGCCATATCGTTTTCGGTTGACTGCAAGACGCAGGAAGAAGTGGACTATTATTGGGAGAAGCTTTCCGCGGGCGGCGAAAAGAGCAGGTGCGGCTGGCTCAAGGACAAATACGGCCTGTCCTGGCAAATCGTCCCCTCTGACTTACCCAAGATGATAACCGACAGCAACGCCGGGAAGGCTAAAAACGTCATGCAGGCTATGCTGCAGATGGACAAGCTGGACATCAAACGCCTGAAGCAGGCGTACGAGCAGGGATAGCCAAACACAAGCCGCAAGCTAGCCGGTCTGCGGACGAGTCGATGCGCAACGTATTCGTCGTTCGTGGATGATCGGAGCAATGCGCCCCCATGTAGCAAGAATACTTGACCCCGTCTAATCGTCGTTGTAAACGAAAACAATGGGTGAACGTGGAAGGCATAGGACGGAGAAACGTGCGTAGAGTGCAAGTAGTAACGACCTACGGCATGGCGTCGCTAGTCGTTCTGATTTCAGCCAGCATTCTCGGGCCCGCTTCAGTACAAAACTGGATTCGAGAATTCGGAGCTGTCATTGCTGCCTGCTTGGCCGGGCTGATAACGGCGATATATGTCGTAATTACCGAGGACCAGCGGCGGCTCACTGAAAAAATGCTACGTCTCCAGTTCGGGGCTGGCGCACCCGGTCCCGTAGTTGAGATCAAGACCGTACCCAGGACGCGCCCGCCGCAACTACGAGTTCCTGAGGCTTATCAATATCCAGCAGAGTATACGCGATCGGCGTTACCCCATGCTGCCACCGAACGAACGAGTCCCTCGGACGACGAAATCGAACGGGAAACTGAGTATGAGATGTTATTGATCACCAACAGAAGCAAGAACGAGATTTTTCGAATCGAACTCAATTTGCATCTGTGCCACGGCGCTGTGAAGCGTGATTTTCGATTTGAGTATCCCAACACAGTGGGGCCGGGGGAGCTGGTCGAAATAGGAGTTTGGCCGATAGAAAACATGCCTTGTTATTCACTAACGGTCCAGACGCAGTACACTGACACAGTAGGCATATACAAAGTTCCACCTGTCGAGGTCAAACGATGAATTCAGAACCGACCAAGCCAAAACGTGCGAAGGAACCGCCACCAGACGCGAAAATCGCGCAGATCATTACCTCGGAGCAAGTTGTCATCAATGTTGGCCGAGACGACGGTGTGCTTGTGGGCGATCTTTACCGGATCGTGATCGGCGTCGATGTTCCCGACCCGGACAATCCCGGGACGAACCTGATGACTCTTGAGTATACCAAAGGAACAATTGAGGTGACTCAGGTCTTCGATCGGGTCTCAATTGCAAAGCCGCCGAGCATTCCGGGATTGCTCGTCGGCGGGTTTAGCGGTGGGCTTAGTGGTGGATTGGGGAGTGGATTCGGCGGCTTCGATTTTAGCCGGCCGACCTTGAACGTCGCAGATGGCGCGGTAGCCCTTACAAACGAACAACTCAAAGTGCGCGTCGGAGACAAGGTTCGACTAGACGCACACCCCAAATAGCCGAACACCCGCTTCACAAGAAACCGTAAGCAAAAAAACGGAAACGCCCGGCGGGCATCTAGCACCCGTCGGGCGTCGGTGTATCAAGGACAGGCTTGTCGTCGTGAGGAATGTGCTGACTTTTTGGAATCCGCGAGATCGCGCGGGCCGAGGCCCGCGGCTGCGGATTCCTCTAGATTATCCTCTAGAAAGGAGGTGATCCAGCCGCAGGTTCCCCTACGGCTACCTTGTTACGACTTAGTCCCAGTCATCGGGCTTACCGTCGGCCGCCGCCCCCTTACGGTTGGCTAAACGGACTTCGGGTACTCCCAACTCCCATGACTTGACGGGCGGTGTGTACAAGGCTCAGGAACACATTCACCGCGGCGTGGCTGATCCGCGATTACTAGCAATTCCAACTTCATGGAGT
>Ga0187893_10004545_pt1 | contig 26210 bp, 20 predicted proteins | sample MA1701074metaG_FD_139574 | JGI IMG/M metagenome (GOLD analysis project Ga0187893, IMG submission 139574) | White microbial mat communities from a basaltic lava cave in the Kipuka Kanohina Cave System on the Island of Hawaii, USA - MA170107-4 metaG ... | reverse complement strand
GGCCGCGTCCTTCTGTACGCGATCAACCCAGTCTACCGGTGGCAGAACTGGGGAGAGTTCAACCTCGTCTTCAACGCGCTGCTGAACTTCAACGACTTGGGGGCAGCCGCCGCACGGCCCCAGACGACCACCGCGGCGGATGCCAAGTAGCCGGGACCCTGGGCTCAGGGCTGCAACGCGGCATCCCCATCTTCTGGAGATCAGCGTGTGGCCGTGGCTCGAGCACCACTCGCGGGCGCACGGGAGAATGCTGACGCTGGGCCAGATCCCGGAAGGGGTCTGGGATGCGGTCGCCGCGCAGGGGTTTCACGTCGTTTATCTGATGGGCGTCTGGCAACGGAGCGCGATCGGCAGGCAGATGGCGCGCAGCGATCCGCGACTGATGACCGAGCTGGATCGTGCGCTGCCTGGCTGGAAGGTCGAGGAGGTGCCCGGATCGCCTTACTCGATCGGGGCGTACGAACCGGACCCGCGCATCGGCACCTGGCGCGATCTGGACCTCACGCGAGAACGGCTGCATTCCCGGGGGATCCACCTGATCGTGGATTTCGTCTCCAATCACACTGGATTCGACTATCCGTGGATTCGCGATCATCCGGACCGGTATGTGAACGGCACGGTGGACGACTTTCGAGCCGATCCCCGTGCGTTCCGTTACGTCGAAGCGGAGGGCGGCGCGCGCTACATCGCGCGCGGCCGCGATCCGCATTTTGCGCCGTGGTCCGACGTCGCGCAGCTCGACTACTTCAACCCCGAGACGCGCGCGGCGATGATCGTCCAGCTTCAGGCCATTGGCGAGCACTGCGACGGCGTGCGCTGCGATATGGCCATGCTCGTCCTCAACGACGTGTTCGCGCGAACGTGGGGGCATTTCGTGCGGCGGTCCTCGCCCGCCGTCGAGTTCTGGTCGGACGCGACCGCCGCGCTGCCGGCGTTTCTGTTTCTCGCCGAAGTGTACTGGGACCTTGAGTGGCGGCTTCAGGAACTCGGTTTTTCGTTCGCATACGACAAGCGTCTCCGGGATCGGCTCCTGCACGAGGGGGCGTTCACCGTCCGCGGTCACCTGCAGGCTGAACCGTCATACCAGTCGCGCCTCGCGCGGTTTCTCGAGAACCACGACGAACCGCGGAGCATTGAAGAGTTCGGGCCAGGCCGGATCGAGGCGGCGGCGACGACGTGCGGGACGTTACCCGGGATGCGGTTCTACTACGACGGGCAGCTCCAGGGACGGCGGGTTCGGGCGCCTGTTCAGCTCGCCCGGTGGATGGACGAACCGCGCCAGCCCGCCATCGAAGAATTCTACGGGCGGCTGCTGGAGGCGACCCGCGACCGCGTCTTTCACGAAGGGGACTGGGCGCTCCTCGAAATCGCCCCCGCAGGCGACGAGAGCTCCTCACACCTCATCGCCTGGCGTTGGCGGCTGGCGGCCGACCTCCGCGTCGTCGTCGTGAACACCTCGACGTCGCCCGCGAGCGGACACGTCAGCATGGCCGGAGAATTGTCGGGGGCCGGGCCGGGCCGTCTCATGTTTGCTGACGTGATCGGCGGCGGACGTTACACCTGGGATCGCGCCACGTTAATGGCGCGGGGACTCTACGTCAGATTGGAGGGAGGCCGCGCACATCTGTTCGAGGTTGCAGGGCAACATCTGGAAATCAGCGGCTGACTCGAGCCATGCTTCGCGAGATGCGAGTCGCGCTGCGACCTCGCCGGCTGTTACATTCTGGCCCTGCGGGCCTCTCGAACGGATCCGATCTCCGCGCTGCGCCACGAATAATCAAACGCTCAGTCCAGTTTTGACGTAGCGGCCGATCGCCGCCAGGACCTTCTCCACATCCGCGTGGGTGTTGTAGATGTGCGGCGAAAACCGCAGGCCAGGTCGATCGGCTCCGCCGCGGGGCGCGCAGGCAATGCGGTCCTTCTCATAGAGCGTGGTGCCGAGGCTGCGAGGATCGAGCGCGGCGGGCTGGAATGAGATCACAGCCGCCGAGCGGGAAGGATTGGCGTCGGTCCAGATCTTCACGCCATCGATCTTCTTGAGCCCGGCGACGAGTGCCTGCGCCAGCTCCCGCGCGTGACGCTCGACGGCTGCGGCGCCGATCTCGGCCCGCAACCTAACGGCGGCGCCGAAGGCCGCGACCGCGGGCTCGTCGCGCTGCCCATAGGCTTCGAGAGTCTTGGAGGCGCCCACGGCGCCGGCGTAGAGGCTGATGACGCTCGGTGCCAGCGTGGGCGCCTGTTTCGCCGCGTACAACACGCCGACCTCGCGTGGGCCGCACGGCCACTTGTGCCCGCTCCCGGTATAGAAGTCCGGGCCTAGATCGGCAAGATCGACATCCAGCACGCCGAAAGATTGAGCTCCGTCCACGATGGTTGCGATTCCGCGCTCGCGCGCCGCGCGGCACAGGTCTTTGACCGGGAGAAGATCCCCGACCGTGTTCGTGACGTGCGTGAACGCCCAGACCCGGGTCTTCGCGGTCGTCTTCTTGAGGAACGCCTCGACGAAGTAGTCCGGACCGGGGTGCGGGCTGGGCGCGGGCACGATATGCACGACGGCTCCGGTGCGCGTGCCCTTCTCACGCCAGGCGGCGTGGTTGCTGGGATGATTATCGGCAAAGATCACCGCTTCGTCGCCCGCCTTCAGGCCAAGTCCGCTCGAGACCAGGTTGTTCGCCTCGCTCGTGTTTCGCGTGACGACTATCTCCTCGGGCGTTGCGCGCAGCATCCTGGCGAGCGCGGCGCGGGTTTCCTCTTTCGCTTGAGCGAGCTTTGTCTTCGTAGCCTGCGACGGATCGCGATCGAGCGCGGTCGTCCACCGTTGCAGCGACTCGATCACGGGCAGCGAGGACGGGCACAGATTGGCAGCGTTCATGAAGGTCAGTCCGGGCTCGAGCGGATACTTCCCGGGGAGACCGGCTTCCAGGCCGGCGGCCTCCAGGCTGGTGGCACGACCCTTCAGGGTCGTCTCCACCAACACTGCAGCAGACGAGCCCGCGAGGAGACGAGCGAAGCTTCGGCGGTTCATCGGACCCCCTCTTATCGTGCTTGTCGAGAGACGCGCCAACGCTCGACGACACGCGTTTTGACGATCGAGACGCCCAGCATCGCCGCGGTGAACACGACGAAGGCGGCAATGGCCCACCCGAATGCCAGCTGCCGTTTGATCGGCTCGGCGATCAGACCGTACACCAGTTCGATGTGAATCCAGTAGATGAAAAGCGAGGTGCGGCCCAGTTGAGCCATGGGGCTCCAGCCTGTTCCGGCCGGACTCCGCTCCCAGGCATAAGCCGCCGCAACCGCCAGAGTCAGTATGCCGGATCGAAGGAAGAAGAAGGTTGGCGAACTCGTCCAGAAGTTTGAACGTTCGTAGATGGATGGCAGATACGACGCCGCGTAACCCGCCGCGGCTACCAGCGCCCCGACGGCCGCCAGCCGCGGCATCAGCTTCCGTTCCAGGGACACGTCCGATGCACGATCGATGAACAGGCCGACGATGGTGCCGGCAAACACGAATGCCGCCCAGGGGAAGAGCGTGAAGTTGGTCAGCCCAGGGGCCGGACGCAGGTAGCCCTCGATGGGCGCCGGCAGCGGATCGAGGATGCGCATCTCGCGGACGATCGGCGTCACCATGGCGACGAGGGCGGTGACCGCGCCAAATGCCGCAAGGCGGCTGGCAAACGATCGAGTGGCACCCCAGAGCGTCGCCGCTCCCGCGATCGACGGCCCCATGATGTTCAGGATATCGACCTTCAGCAGACTTCGCGGCGATGAGAAGCCGCCGAGCACGAACGACTGAAGGCGGAAAAGGAATGCGAGGCCGAAGATCTCCCAGCCCCGGCGGCGGACCGCGGCCGAGGCGATCGAGATTGGGGCGCCGCGCGTCACCTTGGCCGATGCGGACAGCGCAACCGCGACGCCGGCCAGAAACAGGAAGAGGGGCGCGCCGAATCCCCCCAGAATCAAGCTCCACCCGAACGCCCGAAGTTCCCGATCGGCGGGTCGTGTCCAGGCGTCAAGTGTGTGCGCCTCGATCATGACAACGACCGCAACGCCGCGAAGCCAGTCGAGGTACCGACGTCTGACGGAGGCTGTCACGGAGCCGGCCGCAGCACGAGGCGCGCAATCGCGTGACGCTCGACCGCGACCCGGGAGAACAGCATCGGATGGTAGCGTCCGTCCGCCCACAATGGCAGGAGGTTGCCGTAGTGCGGGCTGAGCGGCTGCGCGGAATTGCCCGGGACGTTGATCATCACCGACCGATCCCAGTCCGAGAGATCGATGATTTCGCGAAAGGAAGCGCCGTTCGTCTGCCGCTCGCCGCCGGCGGTCGCGTTCACCGTCGTGCCGTCTCCGCCCCTGGGGACGTCGGCCAGGTTCAACACCGCGCCCCGCTCCGGCGTCGTCGCGAGGACATGTTCGAACGTCGCGCGGTGCATCCGGCCCCATGACCATTTCGTCGGGTCAGGGCCGAGACGCTTCACCGTCTCGCGCCAGGCTTCGGCGAGAGGCGCGCCCGTCAGAATCTCGCGGGCGCGAGCCTCGGAAATCCGCGGCCCGGTCCGTTCGACAGGCCGCCGGGGGGAACCGTCCACCCAGGCCTCGTTCAACTTTTTGTGCGCCCCGGGCGCGAGCGCGTCGAGGACTCCGTCAAGCGAAGCCGGCGCGTCGTCGTTCCCTACGGCGGCGGCCAGCCGTTCGGTCCACACGCGGTACAGCGCCGCGGCCGGCGAGTACTTCGAAAGCACCTGGTCCCACGCGACCAGCATGCGGAAGGTGGCGCGCGCGTCCGGATCGGAGGGTCCCGTGCCCTGGACGGCAATCCGAAGCGCCTGCACGAGCGCGCGTGCGGCGAGCGAGTGCTCGTCGTGCTGCATGCGCTCGAAATCCGCGACCGTCAGTTTCCTGCCGTCGCCCAGCAGCTCGACGATGCGGCCGAAGCGGTAGGGGGATCCGAACTCGTAGCCAAGGCCGTGCTGATAACTGTCGGGCAGGATGTTGTGATTGGCGGTCGCGATGAACCCGCTCGCGGGGTTGAAGAGCTGCGGCAGCTCACTCGACGGCAGAAATCCGCTCCATTCGAACTTCCCCTCGCTCCCCGGGACCGGCAGCAAGCCGGGCCATCCGCGGCGAATCGGCGCAAGCCCTGCCGCGACCCACCCGATGTTGCCTTCGACGTCCGCGTAGACCAGGTTTTCGGACGGAACCTTCCATCGTTCGACGGCGCTCAGAAACTCGGGCCAGTTACGAGCGGTGTTGAGCGACAGCGAGGCCAGGTAACCGGCCGTCCCCGGCTCGATTCCAACCCAGCGCAGCGCGTACGCGCGACGCTTGACGCGGTCCACGTGGAGGACAGGTCCGTGCCGCGTGAAGCGGAGCTGAACCGGCCGCGGTTTCTCCCTCAGAACCGGAATCGTCGCCTGCTCGACTCGCATCCGTTCCCACGAGCCCCGATACGAATACTGCTCGTCGTCACTCGGATGCAGATGCTCGACGTATAGATCCTGCTGGTCGATCCCGACGATCGTGAAGCCGAACGCAACGCGATCGTTGTGTCCGGCCGCCACGCCGGGAAGCGCCGGCTCGCCGGCACCGATGACGTTCCAGCCGGGACCATTCAAGTGGATGGTGTATCGGAGCGACGGAAGCTGGATTGAACGGTGGGGATCGTTGGCCAGCAAGGGCCGGCCGCTTGAGGAGCGGGCGCCGCTGATGACCCAGTTGTTCGATCCAGCCTCACCGTCGTCGGGACGGACGTCTTGTTTCTGGCCGGAGGTGCCGGCGTCCAGACCAGGCCAGCGAACGGAAGCATCCGCGCCCGCCGCGAGCCGAAGCACGTCGTCGGTGATGTCGTCGAGGTCGAGGCCTTCCGGCACGGTCACCGGGGCAGGAGGATCGAGTGGCATGAGAGTCGGCACACGGTCAATGCCGACGCGACCCGCCAGCCGTGCGCGCTGAACTTCGGCGCGCGCGTTGCGGGTCATGATGTAGCCGGCCATGCGCCCGAGCACCGTCGACGGTGTCCATGGCTCCGGGCGGAACCCGGCGAGCTGAAACTCGATCGGAAGCCGCGCCGGATCAGCCGAGACGTAAGCGATCTGAGCGTTCACGCCGCGGACGAAGGCTTCGATCAGCCTGCGCGCGTCCGGAGCGTAGCTGCGCCACTCCGCCTCCATGTCGCCGCGGTACGCGAGCAGACGGGCGAACAAGTCGCGCTGGACGTAGTCGGGGCCCGCGACTTCGGCGAGCCTTCCCTCGGCGACCCGGCGCCAGACTTCCATCTGCCACAACCGGTCCTGCGCGGCGACGAACCCCTGCGCGAAGAAAAGATCGTCGACCGTCTGTGCGTACACGTGGGCGATCCCCCACGGGTCTCGAACGACTTGAACAGGACGCTGAAGCCCGGCGAGCGCGATTTCACCGTGAATCCGGGCGAGCGCCGCTTCCGCACGGGCACGCAGGTCCGGCGGATCGCCCGCGCTCAATGAACCGGCCAGCGCCGCGATGACCGCCGCCTCAGCCGCCCGTGATTTCATGGGTCACTTCGAGGGAAATATCTTGCCGCATCGAGTTCCAGACCGAGCAGTACTTTTCGCGGGACAGATCGACCGCGCGCTGGATCTGTTCGGTCGGCACGGCGCCGCTGATGGCGAAGTGAAGCGCGACGGCTGTGAAGCGTCGCGGCTCTTCCGGCGCCCGCTGTCCGGTCAGGCGGACACGCAGACCTCGAAGATCATGGCGTCCTTTGCGAAGGATATGAACCACGTCCATCGCCATGCAGCCGGCGATCGCCAGCGCCAGGGCCTGCATCGGTGACACGCCGGCGGCGCCGTTGCTGTCGAGGATCAGCCGGTTCTCCCCGGCCGTCGCTTGGAGCCGAAGGTCGGACTCCCACTCGAGGTCGACGATTGTCGGAGGACGGGAGGATGGGTGCTGTGTCAATGCCGAATGCCCTGGGCATTGGGCATTAGGCACTTTCACATTGTCAAGCGGCGCGGGTCTCGGGCGCGGCCGAGCGCCGCCGGGGCATCAGGCTCGACACGAGGAGCCAGCCAAGCGGCAGGACGACGAGAAGGTATGAGAAGTACTGCCCATAGCGGCCGTCGGGACCGTACGGCTCGGTCGCCCAGTGTAGAGGCTCACTATACGGGAAGATGTTCGCTTCGGTCAGTTCGTGGAATCCATAGATGAGCAACTGAACGACGAAGACCATGAGGAATACCGCCGTAACCTGGAAGAACCGGGCGAGGTTGGCGCGGTGCCCGTACCGGGACCAGAGCCAGGCAACGAAAGCCGCGACCAGGGTGCCCGCGACGGCGCCTGCGATGATCTGGGCCGACCTGACCTGGAACAGTAGCGCGTTCATCAACAGCGCGGTCTCCATGCCCTCGCGCGAAATCATGAGGACGGTGAAAGCGAACACCCCGACGAATGCCGCCGCGCCGCGCTTGACGGCCGATTCCTGGAGTCTCGCCTCGATGTCCCTCCTCAAGTACCGGGCGGCCCGCCACATGTGCAGGATCAGCGAGGCGACGAGCACGGCCGCGGTCAATGCGAGGATGCCCTCCCACAGCGCTTGGTTGCGCGCCCGCTGCAACAGCAGGCCGAGGCCGACGCTCGCGGCGACGGCCGTCGCGATGCCCCAGTGAACAGCGGAGACCAGGCTCTTGCGGCCCGTCTTCCGGAGGTAGGCGAGGCTGATGGCGACGATGAGGAAGGCTTCCAGCCCCTCACGCAGAGTGATGACGAATGACTGCAGCATTGGAAGGGTTCCTTGGCGACGGCGCCGAAATTGAGAACGATCTCAATTTTGAGGTCGAGTCTATCCCGAGATATCCGACAAATCAAGTCGGATATCGGCCACCGAGTACTCGGATTTCGCGGATAATGCGGCTCCCATGTCGAAAAACGCCCTCTTGGCCTGCTCGGTCCTCGCCCTCCTGGCGATTGGCGTCTCCGCTCGTCAGGATGACCTGCTCGAACGCGCACGGCGGCTACACAAGTCCTCGCCCCTCATCGACGGGCACAACGACTATCCGTGGGAGCTGCGGGAGACGTTCCCCGACCGCGATCTGGAGACGCTGGACATCAGCAAGCCGCAGCCCGGGATACACACCGACATCGCGCGATTGAAGGCGGGGGGGGTCGGCGGGCAGTTCTGGTCGGTCTACGTTCCCAGCACGATGGCGGGCCAGCAGGCGGTGACCGCGACGCTCGAACAGATCGACATCGTGCATCGCATGATGCGCCGGTACCCTGAGACCTTCGAGCTCGCGCTCATCGCGGACGACGTCGAGCGGGTTTTCAAGAAGGGGAAGATCGCATCGCTGATCGGGATGGAGGGTGGGCACTCGATCGACTCGTCGCTTGGCGCCCTTCGGATGTTTTATCGCCTCGGCGCGCGGTACGTGACGCTCACCCATGGGACCAACGTTCCGTGGGCGGATTCCGGAACGGACACCGCGAAGCTCGGTGGCCTCTCGCGGTTTGGCGAGGAGGTCATACGTGAGATGAACTGGCTCGGGATGCTCGTCGATCTGAGCCACACGTCTCCGGAGACGATGGAGGATGCGATCCGCGTGGCTCAGGCGCCCGTCATCTTCTCGCATTCCTCGGCCCGTGCGGTCTGCGACGTCCCGCGTAACGTCCCGGACAGCGTGCTGAAGCTGCTGCCGAAGAACGGCGGTGTCGTCATGGTGACGTTCGTGCCGGGATTCCTCTCGAACGAGGTCGCGGCGTATGGAAAGCTGGAGCGCGCCGAGCGCGACAAGCTGACGGCCGCCTATCCCAACGATTCGGCGGCGGTGAACGCAAAGATCGAAGAGTGGCGGAAGACGAACCCTGCTCCGCGCGCGACGCTCGCACAGGTGGCTGATCACATCGATCACATCCGCAAGGTCGCGGGGATCGATTCCATAGGGATCGGAAGCGATTTCGACGGCATTGACAGCACGCCGGTCGGCCTCGAAAACGTGTCGACGTACCCAGCCTTGACCGCCGAGTTGCTCAAACGGCGCTATTCGGACGAGGACGTCCGGAAGATCATCGGACTGAATGTCCTCCGGGTGATGAGAGAGGCTGAGAAGGCCTCAGCGCGCCTGCAGAAGGAACGTGGCCCGTCGGCGGCGACGATCGCGCAACTCGACGCCAAGTAGGGGTGATGCAAGCAGACGGCCGCGCGACGATCGTCGCGCTGGGCGATTCGACGACGGCCGGGACGCCCGGCTTCCTGTCACCCCTGGAGTCGCCGCCCGACGGCCGGGGCAATGTCGAGAGCCAGTATGCGTACTGGCTGATGAAGGCTCGTCCCGAGTGGCGCGTGCTCAACCGCGGCGTGAACGGGGAGCGAAGCGATCAGATCCGCGCGCGCTTCGATCGGGACGTCCTGCCGGGAAAGCCCGGCCTCGCCGTGATTATCGCGGGCGTGAACGACGTCTACCAGGGACGGCCAGCTGCGCACGTCATCGAGCAGCTTGGAAAGATGTACGAAGCGGGTCGCAAGGCAGGGGTTCGAATCGTCGCGGGCTCGATCGTGCCGTACAACACGGCCACCGCGGACCAGAACGCGCGGATGAGTGAGATCAACGCCTGGATCAAGGACGTCGCGACCCGCGAGCACCGCGTGCGCTTCGTCGACACTCGAGCGGCCGTCGCGGCTGTGGACGACCCGGACCGACTGAGCGACTCTCCCGACGGCCTCCATCCGTCGCCGTCGGGCTATCGGCGTCTGGCTGACGCTCTGCTGCCCGCTCTGGAAGAGCTTCTCAGAGCCTGAAATAATTCGCGGCCCGGCGTCGTATAAAACCTAACGTCCCGGCCTCCGTAAACGCGGCCTCAAGCTGCTGTGAGGTTCTCAAAATGCCCAAACGCCCGCTCGCCCTAACCGGGCTTCTGTTCGTCATGGTGACGGTCCTCGCCGGTCAACAGCCCCCTCCCGCTCGCGACCCCGGTCCGGTCGTCCATCTGTCGACCGACCCGGTCCTTCGCGAGTTCCGGTATCGCTCGATTGGTCCGGCGAGCATGGGGGGACGCGTTGACGACATCGAGGCCGTTGAGGGCGATCCGTTTACCGTCTACGTCGGCTTCGCGACCGGCGGCCTCTGGAAGACGACGAACAACGGCACGACGTGGACGTCACTCTTCGACGAGCAGTCGGTTTCGTCGATCGGCGACATCGCGATCGCGCCGTCGAACCCGAGCGTCGTGTACGTGGGAACCGGAGAGCCGAACAACCGGCAGAGCTCGACGATTGGCAACGGGATGTACAAGTCGACCGACGCGGGGAAGACGTGGACGCACATCGGCCTCGTCGACACGCAAAGCATCGGTCGCATCGTCGTGGATCCGAAGGATCCCAATACCGTGTACGTCGCGGCCGTTGGACATCTGTTCGGATCGAACAAGGAGCGCGGCCTCTTCAAGACCACCGACGGAGGCGCCACCTGGACGAACACAAAGTTCATCGATGAGAACACCGGCTTCATCGACGTGGCGATGGATCCGACCGACAGCCGGGTGCTCTATGCGGTCTCCTATCAACGGCGGCGCGTGCCGTGGGGATTCAGCGGCGGCGGACCGGGCAGCGGACTCTGGAAGACGGCGGACGCCGGAAAGACGTGGGCGGCAGTAACCGGAAGCGGATTTCCCGAGGGAACGCTGGGGCGGCTTGGCGTCGCCGTGTCGCGGTCGAAGCCGAACGTCATCTACGCCCAGGTCGAAGTCGGACCAAGCCCCGGCACGGGTGCCGGCGTCAGCCACGCGGGCGGCAAAGCCAGCGATGCACAGCCCGGTACGGGCGGGGGCGGCGGCGCAGGCGGCGCGGGTCAGCAGCAACAACAACAGGACCGCCCGCCGGATCCGAAGCAGAGCGGTGTCTGGCGTTCGGATGATCGCGGTAAGACCTGGCGGATCATGAGCAACAACAACAGCCGCCCGATGTACTACAGCCAGGTCCGGATCGATCCGACGAACGATCAAATCATCTACACGATGGGTGCCGCCTTCTCTAAGTCCGTAGACGGCGGCAGGACGTTTCGCGTCGTCAGCGGAATGGGCCACGGCGACCACCACGCGTTGTGGATCAACCCGCGCAACAGCCGTCACTTGCTGCTCGGGCACGATGGCGGGTTCGATATCAGCTACGACCAGGCCGAGACGTTCGACTATCACAACATCATGGCCGTCGGGCAGTTCTACGCCGTCAGCGCCGACATGCGGAAGCCGTATTACGTGTACGGGGGGTTGCAGGACAACGGGAGCTGGGGTGGACCGAGTGCCACGCGCGGCCAGGGCAGCACCAATGCGGATTGGTACCGTGTGGGAGGGGGCGACGGTTTCTACACGATGAACGATCCGACGGACTGGTCGATCGTGTACTCCGAATCGCAGAACGGAAACATGAACCGCCTCGACCTGAAGGCGGGCCGCAGCGTCAGCATCCGGCCGCGGGCGCGTCCGCGTCGTCAAACGACGACCACGACCAATCCGCCCGAGGCCGGCCAGTCGGCCCCAGGCCGGACCAACCCGAATCCCGCTCGCGAGGATCAGCCGACGGCGACAACCGGTCAGGCGGCTGGTTCCGCACAGGGCGCGCAGGCGCGGCCGGCCGGTCAGAGTCAGCCACAAGCCCAGACGCCGGCGGCTGCAGAGGGGCAACCGCAGGCTCCTGCTGGATTCGGAGGAGTTGGCCAGCAGCCGCAGACCAGCAACATCGTGCCCGAGCCGCCGGCTGGAACGACGTTCCGGTTCAACTGGAACACGCCACTGGCCATGTCGCCGCATGATCCGCGCGTCGTCTACACGGGGGCCGAGCGTTTCTTCAAGTCCACGAACCGCGGCGACACGTGGACAATGACCGGCGACCTGACGAAGAGCATCGGTCGATTCGCGCGGCCGATCATGGGAGTCGCACCCGACGTGCCGCTCCCCTCTCACCACGACGGCACGCTGGTGTTCGGGTCGATCACGACGATCGCCGAATCGCCGGCGAGACGCGGCGTGATCTGGGTCGGAACCGACGACGGGAACGTGCAAATCAGCCGTGATGGCGGCGAAACGTTCGCCAACGTCGCGTCCCGGATGCAAGGTGTATCGGGCGAGTATCTCGTCTCGCGGGTCGAGCCGTCGCGCTTCGACGGCGGCACATGCTATGTCACGATCGACAATCATCGAAACGATGACTGGAAACCGTACGTATTCGTGACGCGTGACTACGGCCAGACGTGGGCCTCTCTCTCGGCCAACCTCCCGGAGATGGGCAACGTCAACGTAATCGAGGAAGACACGAGGAATCCGAGCCTGCTGTTCGTCGGAACCGAGTTCGGGCTCTTCATCTCGACGAACGGCGGCCGCGAGTGGAAACGGTTTTCAGCAGGACTGCCGACCGTCCGCATCGACGATTTGCTTGTCCATCCGCGCGACAACGACCTGATCGTCGGGACGCACGGGCGGAGCATCTGGATCCTGGACGACATCTCGCCGCTGCAGGAGCTGTCGGATCAGACGGTCAAGACGGACGCCTTCCTCTTCTCGATTCGCAATGCCACGCAGTGGCAGAACGACACGCAGTCGAGCCGCGTCAACAATGCCAAGCACTTTCGGGCGCAGAACCCGGAGGGTGCCTCGATCAACTACTACGTCGCGAAGGATGCAGCGGAAGCGACGATTACGATCAGCGATCAGGCCGGGAAGACGATCCGAACGCTTAAGGGTCCGGCGAAGGCCGGGCTGAATCGCGTGCGCTGGAACTTGAGGGGCGAACCGCCGCCTCGCCCGGCCGGGTTCACGGGAGGCGGCGGCGGTGGATTCGGCGGGCAGCTCACAGGGCCGGCAGCCGAGCCGGGCGGTTACGTCGTCAAGGTCTCGCTGGCAGGAAAGGACCTGATCCGGCCTTTGACGATCGAAGCGGACACCGGGCCGGAAAGGTAGCCTGTTCGATACTGGGGGCCGGATCGCGAGCGGATCGGGGTACACTCCTTGGTGGAGTCCCCTTCCATGCGTTTACTGGTCGCTGCGCTCGTGTCGATCGCCTCCGTGTCCTATGGCTTCGTCCGTACCGAAGCGACTCAGGAAACTCAGAAGTTCAAGTCCGGCACTCAGACCGTACCGCTCTACGTCACCGTGACCGACGCGACCAAGCGCCTGGTGCCGGAATTGATACAGGACGACTTCGAAATCCTCGACAACGGCAAACCCCAGCCGATCACGTTGTTCGACAACGAAGTGCGCCCGATTACCGCGACCGTCATGCTCGACACGAGCGGAAGCATGACGCTCGCGCTCGACCTCGTGAAGAAGGCGTCGGAGCAGTTCCTGATCCGGTTGCTGCCCGCCGATCGTGCCCGCGTCGGCGCGTTCAACGACAAGATCGAGTTCTTTCCCGCGGATCGGTTCACGGCCAACCGCGACGAGCTGATCGGCTACCTCAAAGATCTGGACTTCGGCTACCCGACTCGGCTCTTTGACGCCGTCGATCAGAGCATGGACAAGCTGGAGCCGATCGACGGCCGGCGAGTCGTTCTTGTTTTTACCGACGGCGATGACACGGCGAGCAGGTCAGGGTTGGGCGATGTGTTGGATCGGGCGCGGCTGCTGGACGTAATGGTCTACGCGATTGGGCTGGAGTCGGATTATTTCAACGGCGTGCAGCGGGTGCGCACGCGGCCCGACCGCGGGTTGAAGAAGCTCGCCGAGGAAACCGGCGGCGGGTTCTTCGAACTGAAGAAAACCGATGAGCTGGGTCCGACCTTCACGCGCGTGGCGCAGGAGCTCCACTCGCAGTACGTGCTCGGCTTCTCTCCCGAGAAGCTCGACGGGAAGGTGCACAAACTGGATGTGCGGGTGAAGAAGCCCGGGATGACGGCTCGGGCGCGGAGGAGCTACGTGGCGGCTCCGGCGGCCGCCACGGATTCACGTTAGACCAGTATTGCCGCGATCATCGCGACCACGAGCAGCGCACCGACGACGCTCTCCGCGGTGCTGGAAAAATCAAGTTCATACATTATCGTTTCTCCCTTCATAAGGCTTAGACGGGAGAACACCTGGCTCGGTTTAGTAAAAGAAAACGTTGCAGGGATAAGTGGTGGTAATAATTGCGCCCGGCCCCGCTCGGCGGCTAAACTGCCTGCCAGAACTAAACCGGGCGCCCCCCCAGCTATGGAGAAGTTACGTTGGGCGCGATATAGCGTCATGACGGAAGCCTGACGAATCCCTCAAGATGTCCTGATATGGCTGGAAAGGAAAAAGACCCCGCGAACGCACGCCCCGAGGACGTGCTCATTGAAGCGTTGATCCAGGCGACGGGCCGGACGGCGAAGGCGGTGTACGAGTTCGACGAGTTCCGTCTCGACGTTGCCGACGAGCGTCTGTCGCGCGGCGGCGTGCCGGTTCCGCTCGCGCCGAAAGAGTTCGAGACGCTGCGTTTCCTGATCGAGCGCCACGGTCGCCTTGTGACCAAGCAGGAGTTGCTGGACCGCGTGTGGGCTGGGACCTTCGTGGGCGACGACACGATCGCTCAGCGGATCTCAGTCCTCCGTAAGGCGCTGGGCGACAGCGCTTCTCAGAAATACATCGAGACCGTTCCCAAACGCGGTTACAGGTTCGTCGGAAGCGTGCGGTTGCTCGGGTAGCCGCAGTAACATGCCGGCCATGCGCCTGATCCTGATTCCCGCCGCCGCGATATGCTGGCTCGCGATCGTGCCTGAGACCCGTCCGCCGGTCATCGTTCGAAACGGCCTGGTGGCGACCAGCCAGCCACTGGCCTCGGCGGCCGGCCTGAGAGTTCTGCAGGAGGGAGGCAACGCCGTCGACGCTGCCGTGACCGCGGCGGCCGTCCTGTCGGTCACCGAGCCGACCATGACCGGCGTGGGCGGGGATCTCTTCGCGATCGTCTTCGACGCAAAAAGCGGAAAGCTGTCGGGCCTCAACGCGAGCGGCCGAGCGCCGTCGAAAGCGACGCTCGACGCGTTCCGCTCACGCGGCCTCAGCGAGATTCCCGTCGGCGGACCGCTGTCAGTCTCGGTGCCGGGCGCGGTTGACGGCTGGGCGGAGCTCTTGCAGCGCTTTGGGACGAAGACGCTCGCGCGCGTTCTCGAGCCCGCGATCACGTACGCGCGCGACGGCTATGCCGTCACGCCGATCATCGCCGGACAGTGGCAATCCGCCGAAGACAGGCTCGCAAAGGACCCGGCCGCGGCGGCCACGTTCCTCGTCGGAGGTCGCGCGCCCCGCGCCGGAGAAGTCTTCGCGAACCCGAAGCTCGCCGCGACGCTGCAGGCGATCGCGCGCGGTGGACGCGATGCTTTTTACCGCGGACCGCTCGCCCAGGCTATCGCCGCCGATATGGCAAAGCGCGAAGGCTTTCTGACCGCCGAGGATCTCGCGGCGCACCGCTCCGATTGGGTCGAGCCGATCTCGACGTCGTACCGCGGCCACCAAGTGCACGAGCTGCCGCCGAACACCCAGGGGTTCGCGGCGCTCGAGATGCTCAACATCCTGGAGGCCTACGACATCGCGGCGCTCGGCCACAACACGGCCGCGTACCTGCATCTGCTCGTCGAAGCCAAAAAGATCGCATACGCCGACCGCGACGCGTATCTGGCCGATCCCGGCTCGGTGCCAAACGATCTGCTGCGGCGGCTGATTTCGAAGGAGTACGCCGCCGAACGGCGAAAAGAGATCAATCTCTCGAAAGCTGGGACGTACGCTCCGGCAGGCAAGGCGTCAGAGTCTGGCGATCGAGCAAACAATCCGCTGGGCGCCGCCCCCCGGCCACTGGCCTCCGGCGACACCGTCTATCTCACCGCCGCGGACCAGCACGGAAACGTCATCTCCCTCATCCAGTCGCTGTTCAACACCTTCGGCGCCGGGATCGTCGCGGGCGACACGGGGATCGCGCTGCACAACCGCGGAAGTCTCTTCTCGCTCTCGCCGTCGCATCCGAACGTGATTGGACCAGGCAAGCGGCCGTTCCACACGCTCGTGCCGGGCATGGTCATGAAGGATGGACGGCCGTGGCTCTCGTTCGGGGTCATGGGCGGCGACCACCAGGCCCAGGGGCACGTGCAGGTGCTGCTCAACCTCATCGACTTCAAGATGGACGTCCAGGCGGCCGGCGACGCCCCGCGCTTCAACCACGGCGCAGGGCTCGCACTCGAGGACGGAATTCCGGAGGAGGTCCGCGTCAAACTGACGGCGCTGGGCCACCGGCTGGCCGAGCCGGGCGGGACGCACGGCGGCTATCAAGGGATTCTGATCGATCCGCGGACGAAAGCCCTGAGCGGTGGATCGGATCGGCGGAAGGATGGCGTCGCCGTCGGGTACTGACGTCCGGATGATCCGTGCACGCCCGACCTGAAGGTCGGGCCTACTCCAACAACTCGTACAGCTCGGTCGCCGTGTCGCGTCCCCTCAGGGTATTGGTTCCCACCTTCCGGGTCTTGAACTGGTCCCTGACCATCGCCCACGTCGATCCCGTCATCAAGATCTGATCTGGTTCCGTCACGGTCTCGACGCGGGACGCCGTATTGACGACATCGCCGAGGACGGTGAATTCCCGCCGGCGCGGCGAGCCGATGTCGCCGGTCAGCGCGCGCCCGGAGTTCAGCGCGATGCGCATGCGGAAGGGCGTGGCTCCAGGTTCCGCGTTCATGGCTGCCAGCGCGCGGCGCATGTCGCGCGCCGCGGCGACGGCCCGGGCGGCGTGATCCGGCTGCTCGAACGGCGCTCCGAACACGGCGAGAATCGCGTCACCGACGAACTTGTCGAGCGTACCCTCGTGCTCGAAGATCGCCTCGGCCATGCGAGTGAAGAACGCGTTGAGAAACGCGGCCACCGCGAGCGCGGGATGATACTCCGCGAAGCTCGTGAAAGCGACCAGATCGCAGAACATCACGGTCACTTCACGCTCTTGCGCGAGGAACGGCGCGTCGGTGCCCGTCCCGCCGTGGAGAATCCGGTTGACGACGGAAGGCGAGTGACAGCGCTGGAGTCGCTCGCGGCGCTTGACTTCTTCCATGAGCTGCGCCGACAGACGCGCCTGCTCGATCGCCACGGCCGCGTAGCCGCAGAACGCGGTGAAGACGTCCAGGTCGTCCGGCGCGAACCGTTTCGCGCGCGGATTGTCACAGTACATGACGCCGATGACGTCGTTGCGATTCCAGAGCGGCGCGCACATGAACGATCGGACGCTCATCGCCTGAACGCTCGTGGCGCCGTCCAGGCGCGAGTCGAACAGCGCGTCCGAAGCAAGCATCGCCACGCGCTCACGCATGACGCGGTTGACGACGGTTCGGCTGAGCGACGTCCGCCCGGGCACGGTCCGGTCGCGGTTCCGCACGACACGCGCCGTCAGCGGCTCATCCGGTGTGTCGCGGAGCAGGAGGAACACGCGTTCGGCCGGCACGACATCGAACACGAGATCGACGACCTTCCCGAGCATCTCGTTGATCGGTTGGGCCGTGACGAGGGTCCTGGCGATCTCGGTCAGCAGCTTGACGAAGCGCCCGCCGCGTCGTTCGCGGCCGCTGCGGCGCTCGCCTGCCGCCCGGCCGAGATTCACTTTCCGCCGATCTCCCTCTTTCCGCCGTTCGCCCTGGCTCGAAACCGACGCTCCCTCGGCGGCCGCGGCCGCCACGTGCCGCACCACAGTACCCGAATCCTCCAGGAGCTGGTGCCCTTCCGACAGCAGCTCGCGCTCCGGGACTCGCTGTTCGATCGTGATCGAGATCGCACCGACGGTGACGACGTCGCCGGCGACCAGCTCGCCCTCTCCATCCAATGGCGTGCCATTCACGCGCGTGCCATAGCGGCTGCCCGCATCGGTGACGAAACAGCGGCCTGCCTCAAAACGGATTCGGGTGTGCTGACGCGAAACCGTGGGATGGTTGATGACGAGGTCGCACGTGGGGGCGCGGCCGATCATTGTCACGCCGTCCCGCAATCGGTGCGTCCGCGGTGTGCCGCTGTCGACGAACGACAGGCTAATCATCAGCGGGGACGCGGACCGACGACGTCCATCTTGACGCCGGCGCGTTGCGAGAAGACTTCGGGCAGGGTCCGGATCTGCTCAGGCCCGATCCGCAGAACGAAAAAGGCTTCCTTCGTGCGGATCGACACCCAGTGCGGATCCGAGCGGAACATCGCGAACGCTCCGCCTCCAACACGCAGCACGGGCGCCGGCCCACCGGGCGACCGCCACATCGGCTGCCTGGACCGCGAATAACTCACGCTCATGATCTGTTCGTAGGATAACGATCGGATCACCGCGCCGTTCCGCTCCGCGATGGTCAAGACACCCCCGGCGAACGTCATGATCGCCTCACGTTCCCGGACCCGCGTTCCTTCGGCGGCCACATACCGGACGTCGACAATCGTCAGCGGCGGCAGCGCCGCGTCGCGCGCGACTGCACGGTCGGGCGTCGGGCGCGCGGCCGCAGGTCCATTATTCCGGGAAACCGTCGGCGGCGGCGCGCCGGGCTGAGAGGGCAGGATCGGGCCTCTGGCCGGAGTGCCAGCGCCACCAGTCGCGGGCGGCGGCGGAAGCGGCGTCGGGGGCGGGGGCTCGGCGCGGGGCTCGGCGCGGTGCTCGCCGGCGGAGGTCACAGGCGCCGCGACCGGCCGCCGCGTGACGATGAGGGCAAAGCCGCTGAGGGTCAGAACGAGGAGCACAAACAACCCGGCGGCAACCGCCAGATGCTGCTTCTTCAGAATCACCGTCGTGCGTTCGCCGGCGCGCGACGGAGGCGCCTCCTGTCGGTCGCCTCCCTCCTCTCCACCCGCGTGGGGTGCCGCGAGCACCAGGTGGTTTGGATTTGTGTCTGGACGCCCGGGGCCACTCCCGGACGGCGGCTGAGGTGTACCGGCATTCGGCAGCGCGGTGCCGGCAGGGGTCTCGACGGGGATGGTCGCCGCGAGCGCGGACTCCCGGGACGCCAGAACCGATTCGGACGGATCGATCACAGCGGGGGTCCGGTCGGGGGGAAGCGTCGTCTCGAGCGGCGCGGGTTGGCTGGCGATCGGCACCAGCGACGCACCGTGGCCGATCAGAGCATCACGGAACTCGTCGGCGGTCTGAAACCGATCGGCGGGAGACTTCGCCAGCGCGCGCCACAGGACGTCCTCGCACCACGACGGCAGCTCGGCGCGGAACTGGCGCAGCGGTGTCGGAGGGTCCTTGAGCTGCTTGTGCGCCATGGCGATGGCGGTGTCGGCCCTGAATGGCAGATTGCCGCTGAGGAGCCGGTACATCACCACGCCAACGGAATACAGATCGGCGCGGGCGTCCACCTCGGTCGCCAGCACCTGTTCGGGCGCCATGTACGCGGGCGTTCCCATCATCAGCCCATCGGACGTCAGGTGCTCCGTCCCGACGACGCGGGCGATCCCGAAGTCCATGATCTTGACCGCGCCGTACTCGCTCAGCATGAGGTTGGCCGGCTTCAGATCGCGGTGGACGATCCCGACGCGGTGCGCGTGTCCCAGGGCGTCGAGCACCTGGGCGCCAAGGCTCGCGGCGCGCGCGGGCGCGAGCGGGCCGAGGCGCTCGATCATGTTGTCGAAGGTCTCGCCTCGGACGAACTCCATCACCATCAGAAGGTCATCGTCCGTGCGGAAAAGCTCGTAAATCGTGGCAATGCCGGGATGATTCAGCCGGGCGAGCGTCATCGCTTCGGCCCGGAAGCGACGGACGACGGCGCTCTCACCGATGTCAGGGTTCAGGACCTTGACCGCGACCTCGCGATCCAGGGTTTCGTCGACGGCCTTGTAAACGGTACCCATGCCGCCACGGCCAATCTTTTCGACGACGCGGTATTTCCCGATCGTCTTGCCCAGCATGGGACCCCTGTGTGACCCCGGGAAGTGGAAGGGAATGCGAAGTTTAATACAGGCGGAAGCCGCCCCGCAAAGGATCCCGATCGTCCACGAGGAAGGTGTGCTCGCCCGTTATCCACGCCGAGCCTTCGATCTCCGGCACGATGGCGGGCAGATCTCCCACGACAGTGTCATGGAGAATGCGGCCGCGAAAGATCGTCGAAACGATGCTCTCGTGCGTGAACGTCGCGCCGGGCGCGAGCAGTCCCATCGCGGCAAGCACCGCCATCACCGCCGATGTGCCAGTGCCGCACGGCGAACGATCGACCTCGGCGTCGGCAAACACGGTCACGTTCCGGAGGTCGGCGCCTCCGGTCGATGGTCCGGTGAAGATGGTGCCATAGAGTCCGCGCAAGCCTGAGTCGAGGGGATGCACGACATTCAATGTCGCCTCGACCGCCTCGCGGATGGCCATTCCCGCGCGGCGCAGCTCCGGCAGCCGTCGGGGATCGATCGCGAGGCCGGCCGCTTCGACGTCTGCTATGGCATAAAAAGCGCCGCCGAAGGCGACGTCGACCCGGAGCTCGCGCCCGCCGAGCTTCACGGGGACGCCGGCCGCGAGCACGAACGACGGAACGTTGGAGAAGGCCACGCGCTCGATGCGCAGCGCCCCGGCCGAGCCATCGGGTTGGTCGTTTACGACAGGCCGGGCGCGCACGGGGCCGGCCGGCGAGTCGAGCACGATCTCGTTCTGGCCGGACCGGCGCGTGAGCAGCGCGCGTTCCAGGGCGATGGTGACCACGGCGATGATCCCGTGGCCGCACATCGTGCTGTAGCCTTCGTTGTGCATGAAGAGCACGCCGGCATCGGAGTCGGGGCGTTCAGGCTCGGTCAGCAGGGCGCCGTACATGTCGGAGTGCCCGCGCGGCTCGAGCATCAACGCGCGCCGCAGCCGATCGTGATGCTCGAGCACCCACTCCCGCTTCTCGAGCATCGTTGCGCCGTCGACGCGCGGAAACCCCTCGACGATGAGCCGGAGGGGCTCGCCGGCGGCGTGCGCATCGATCGTTCGGATTCTGTGAATCATTCGGCCCCTGGCATTCTAGACTCTTCGCTGAAGCAGGCCTGAAGGCCTGCGCTACGACTGAAGCAGGCGAGAAGGCGACAAGACATGGCCATTGTGCTGTCCGAAGCGGACGTCAAGACGGTCCTCCCCATGCGCGATCTCATCGACGCGATGGAGGTCGCGCTGGCAACGTTCTCGGCTGGCGAAGTCGTGCAGCCTGTGCGGACGGTTCTGCAGGTGGGCCCGTCGAAGTCGTTCTTCGGCGTCATGCCGGCGTACCAGCCGGCGCCCGCCGCGCTGGGCGCGAAGCTGGTGACGGTCTTCGGCGCGAACGCGGCGCGCGGGTTACACACGCACCTCGCCACGATCGTCCTGCTCGATCCTGAAACCGGCGCCCTGATTGCTCTGCTGGACGGACGGTTCATCACCGAGGCCCGGACGGCGGCGGTTTCGGCCGTGTCGACACGCCACATGGCGCGGCCGGATTCCGCGGACGGCACGACGCTCGCCATTCTCGGGTCCGGGGTGCAGGCGCGCAGCCACTTCGAAGCGATCGCCCTCGTCAGACGGCTCAAGGAGGTCCGCGTCTGGAGCCCGACGCCCGCCAACCGCGATAGGTTCGCCCGCGAGATGGCCCACCAGGCTCCTGCTCCTGTGCGCGCGCTCCCGTCCGCACGCGCCGCGGTCGATGGGGCCGACGTCATCGTCCTGGCGACCGCGTCGCCGGTGCCGGTCGTCGAGCGCTCATGGGTCGCAGACGGCGCGCATGTCTGTGCGGTCGGCGCGTGCCGTCCCGACGTGCGGGAGATGGACGGCGCGCTCGTCGCGGCGGCGCGCCTCGTTGTGGATTCGCGGGCCGGGGCGCTGGCCGAAGCGGGCGACATCGTGCTCGCGATCCAGGAGGGACGCTTCGGAGCGGATCACATCGCGGGGGAGCTCGGGCACGTCGTCGCGGGACGACTTCCCGGGCGGACGTCCTCGGACGAGATCACGATCTTCAAGTCTCTCGGCATGGCGGTCGAGGACGTTGCGGCGGCGGAGCTCGCGTGGCGCAGGGCCGCCGAGCGGGGCCTTGGCCGTGCGATTCTTCTTTAGCTTCTGGCTGTCGCTGACGGTCGTTCACCCGGCGGCTGCCCAGAGCGGGCCGGAGCTCAGAAAGCAGGCATTCGACCTCGCTTACAACCTCGATCGTGAGGAGGCGATCGCGCTGCTCCAGAAGGCGCGCGACTCCGCCCCCGAAGATCCAGCCACGTACCGCGCGCTGGCTGCCGTGACGTGGCTCCAGATTCTCTATCAGCGCGGCGCAGTCACCGTCGATCACTACCTAGGCGGCATCTCTCGAGCCCGCATCGAGCTGCGGCAGCCCGACCCGGCGCTCGACGAACGGTTCCGGGTCAACATCCAACGAGCGCTCGCGCTCGCGGAACGGAGCGTCGCCTCACGGCCACGCGATCCGCAGGCCTACTACGACCAAGGCTCCGCGCTCGGCCTCCAGGCGTCCTACACGGCCACGGTGGAGGGAAAGCTCCTGGCGGGCTTCCGCGCAGCCAAGCGCGCCTACGACGCGCACGAGAGAGTGCTCGAGCTCGATCCGAAGCGCAAAGATGCGGGGCTCATCGTTGGCACGTATCGATACCTCGTCTCGGCGCTGTCGCTGCCAATGCGGTGGATGGCGTACGTCGCCGGGTTTGGCGGCGGCCGGGAGCGCGGCACGCGCATGATTGCGGAAGCAGCCGACTATCCCGGCGAACTGCAGGTAGAGGCGCGTTTCGCGTTGATTCTCGTCTACAACCGCGAGCGGCAGTACGACGCCGCGCTGCGCGTGCTCGAAACGCTCGAACGCGACTACCCCAGAAACCGTCTGATCCTCCTAGAGAAGGGATCGACGATGCTCCGCGCCGGGCGGTACGCGGACGCTGACCGTACTCTGTCGGACGGGCTCGCGAGGCTCGCCCGCGACACCCGACGGCGAATTCCGGGCGAGGAAGCCCTGTGGCGTTACAAGCGAGGTGCGGCCCGCCTCGGCGCCGGTCGACGCGACGACGCAGTCGTTGACCTGCGCGCCGCGCTCGAGGTCACCCCCGCGGACTGGGTTTCCGGCCGGGCCAGGGTCGAGCTGGGAAAGGCGGCGGGTCAGATTGGCGACGGGAACGCCGCGCGAAATGAGTACCAGCAAGCCATCACGCTCTGCGAACGGGGGAACGATCCGGCTTGCGCGCAAGAAGCCAGGAGGCTACTCGCTCAAGTACGAAGTACGAAGGACGAAGGCTGAAGTTGGAAGGTCCAGCTTCAGCACTTCACTTCGGCGTTCGAACTTCGTACTTCGTACTTGGGTTATTCTTGACGCGGCTTTGAATGGCTAACAGAGTCCCCACCTGGGTCTGGGTCGTCATCGGCATCGTGGTCGTCTGCGCGATCGGCCTCGTGGGCATCGCGGTCACCGGCATCTATTTCGTCGCCAAACAGGTCGAGACCGTTGAGGCATCGCCGGCGACGGCCGAGCAGACGTTCGAGCGAGAGCGCGCGCGGTTCAAGGATCAGAAGGCGCTCATCGAGCTCGACCGCGACGACAACATCATCGCGACTCGCTTCGACGAGCCGCCGCCGCCGGGCGGCCCCCGGAAGCTCGAGTCGCTGCGCGTGATGGCCTGGGACGCCGGCGACGAACGCATCGTCCGGATCAACATTCCGTTCTGGCTGATTCGATTGAAAGAGGATCCGCTCGACATCCTCGCGGACAGCGGCATCCACGGCAAACGCATCCGTATTACCGTCGCAGACATCGAACGCATGGGACCGCGCCTGGTGATTGACCACCGTGGGCGACGCGGCGATCGCGTCCTGGTCTGGACTCAGTAGATAATCCGGCCCTTTTTCGCTGGTCCTGTTCTTGCAGCCTGGCGTACCCGGGAGACGCCCTCCCGCGCCTGCACAGGAGCATAACGATGATCCGGATCAGTCTGGGTGTCGGCCTGGCGCTTGCGCTCGTGGCTGCGGCGGTGCCGGCGTCGGCGCAAGTCCGCCGGCACGACGGCTACCCGTACGCTACGAACGGAAGCTACGGCTTCGACTACGGGTATCGTGAGGGGCTGCAGCACGGGGAGCGGGACGCACGGCAGAACCGCCCGTTCGACTTCAACGACAGCAACGACTACCGGCGCGCCGACAGGGGATACGACCGTCGCACCGGCGACATCAACTCGTACCGGCGCGACTTCCGGCGCGGATACGAAGCCGGATATCGCGACGGCTACTCACGGTCCGGCAACTGGAACCGAAACCGGTACCCCAACGGAGGCTACTACCCGAACTCTCGGTACGGCTACCCAGGGGGAGGCTACGGCAACCGGGGGTACGTCGGCCCGGCTTATCAGTACGGCTTCAGCGAAGGCTACGAAAAGGGTCTCGAGGATCTGCGCGACCGCGATCCGTACGAGCCGGCTCGGCATAAGTGGTACCGCGAAGGCGATCGCCACTACAACAGCCGGTATGGCTCACGTGAAGCGTACAAGAACGAGTATCGAGTGGCCTTCCGCGAGGGATACGATCGAGCGTTCCGCGAGGCGGGCGCTCGCTATCGGTACTAGACCGGGGCTCCGCCCCGGACCCCGCCGTTATGCGGAACGAGAACGGGATTCTCGTAAGGCGCCGCATAACGGTCTACGGCAGGCGCAGGAAACGCTTCATCCGAAGAATGAACGATCGGGCGTGATCCGCGGTCGCGACGGTGGTCGCGGCCGCGGCGCGCGCGGCGGTGAGCGAGTCGCGGCGTGTCATCGCCGCGAGGCCGACGTGCTCGAGTACGAGCGGGTTGGCTTCGGCCACCGCGCGGAACGTGTCTGCGTCGATCTCCAGGACACGGCAGTCGCCTCGAGCAGCCACCGTCGCGCTGCGGGGCTCCCCCGTCAGCAACGACATCTCACCGAAGTACGCGCCGGCATCGAGCGCCGCCACCTCGCGTCCCGGGTTCGAGGGACCAGCCCCAGACAGAATGACGACACGCCCGCTCGCTATCACGAACAGCGAGCTGCCCGGGTCCCCCTCGCGGACGATCCGCTCGCCGTCGCCGAACAAACGATCGCGCGCCGCCTCGGCGAGCCGGGCGTGATCCCGTTCCGAGAGGCCCGCGAACAGATCGAGTCTGGCCAGCAGCGCGGCGCGGCCGCGAATCTCATCCTCGCGGCCGACGATGGCTTCCTGACGATCGTATTGAACCTGTATCGGGTACGGGATCTCGATCCCGTGGCGCCGGAACGCGTAGTAGATTGCGGCGCGTACCTCGTCGCGCGCCTCTTCATCCCTCTCGAAGTCGTCTATCCAGAAGCGCACACGATAGTCGACCGATGAGGCGGCGAAGGCTTTCACGAGCACGTCGGGCGCCGGTTCGGTCAGCGCCCGTTTCGAGTTGGCGAGCGCCTCGCGTACGGCGGTTTTTACCTCGCCTGGCGAGCTCAGGTAGCTCGCGCCCACCTCGACCTCGATCATGCTCGGAGCGGTGGGCTGAGAGTAGTTGACGATGGGTTCCTTGCCCACGACGTTGTTCGGCACGATGACGAAGTTGCCCGTCTTCGTACGGAGCTTCGTGGCGCGCCACGTGATTTCCGAGACGCGTCCCTCGTGCGGGCCGATCGCGACCCAATGGCCGACGTGAAACGGCTTCTCGACTTGAATGGCGAGGCCGGCGAACGCGTTGCCGAGGGTGTCCTGCAGCGCGAAGCCGACGACGACAGCGCCGACCGCGGACGTGGTCAGCAACTTCTCTTCGAAGATGACGGTTCCCACGACCAGAAACGCACCGATCAGGAACGCATCCTGGACGATCGGAGGAAAACGGTCAGGAACCCTGTCGACGCGGAGGGGGTTGACGACGACGAGAATCAGGACGTTCAGCGCCGCGAGAATGATGAGGAGCTGCTCGACGGAGACGAGGCGCTCGATCGTCTCGGTCGAGATGACCGCCCATTGCAGCCAGAGGTTGATGGCAATATAAGCGGCCGAGAGCAACAGCGACAGGCCCAGTTTGCGCTGGATGAGGCGGTTCGGCGTGACGCCGCGAATCAGGATCGCCGTCAGGAAGACGGCGATGCCGACGAGGACGTGGGCTGGATAATGGGTCAGGCAATCCCCTTCTTGAATTCCGTGACGTCGGCCGCCGTCACCGACGTGGCGACCAGCGCCGGATTCGAACCGCCTTTGGCGTCGCGGTCCGGCGCGACGCCTCGAGCGCCAGCGGATGCGGACACCTGCGCGCTCTGCTTCTCGCCGCCGCCTCCGCCGAAGGGCTTCGTGAGGCTGCTCAGGCCGAATCCCTTCTTCTTCTGACCGGCCTCCGCCTCTT
>Ga0187893_10004544_pt1 | contig 26214 bp, 21 predicted proteins | sample MA1701074metaG_FD_139574 | JGI IMG/M metagenome (GOLD analysis project Ga0187893, IMG submission 139574) | White microbial mat communities from a basaltic lava cave in the Kipuka Kanohina Cave System on the Island of Hawaii, USA - MA170107-4 metaG ... | reverse complement strand
CTCTGCAGGGGGCGGCCTAAGAAACCGCTTACCTTGGGAAGACGCCCGGCGAAGTCGACCGAAACGCCATAGCGCTCGAGGCGAGAGCTAAGGGCGCGCAGCGCGGGACGCGGGGCGTCCCAAAGGAGGCGGCGCTATCCGCCTCCATAACCGGATGCCGCGCGTCCCGCGCGACCTCTCCACTCTATCTTCTCGCGTTCGGAAAAAATCCGGACGGCGGAACAGAGAAGCCGTGCTTGAAACCAGATCAATCGTCAGCAGAGGAGCCGACCGGGGCGCTCAGACCTGCCTGTCCTGCTCAAGCATTAGAGCGCGTCGCAGTGCGCCGGACGCCAGCCGCCCTTGACAACTTCGTTTGAAAATGCGCGCAACCGCCGCGCGGAGGCGCCATGACCGACATTGCCGCAAAGGCCGAAAAGACCGCGGGAATCGCGCCGGCCGAGGTGTCCCCGGCGAAGCTTGCGCGCGTCGTCGCCGCTTCGGCGGCCGGCACGGTGTTCGAATGGTATGATTTCTTCGTCTACGGAGCGCTCGCCTCGATCATGGCGCCGCACTTCTTCGCCGATCTCCCGGACGCGCAGGCCTTCGTCTTCACGCTCTTGACCTTCGCCGTCGGCTTCATCGTCCGGCCCGTCGGCGCGCTCGTCTTCGGCAAGATCGGCGACTCGACGGGCCGCAAGGGCGCCTTTCTCATCACCATCACCCTGATGGGGCTTGCGACTTTCGCGATCGGGCTCCTCCCGACCGCGGCGACGATCGGCGTCTGGGCGCCCATTCTCCTCGTCTCCTGCCGTGTGCTCCAAGGCTTTGCTCTCGGCGGCGAATATGGCGGGGCGGCGATCTATGTCGCCGAGCATGCGAGGCACGGGCGTCGCGGCGCGGCGACAGGCTGGATCCAGACCTCGGCCTCGATCGGACTCGTCGGCGCCCTCGGCGTCGTTCTCGGTGCGCGCGCGATCATGGGCGAAGAGGCGTTCCGCGCCTGGGGCTGGCGCATTCCGTTCCTGGTCTCGATCGGCCTTCTCGCAATCTCCGTGTGGATCCGGCTGCAACTTGAGGAGAGCCCGGCCTTCCAGAAACTCAAGGCCGAGGGACAGGTCACGAAGGCCGCCTACGCTGAAAGCTTCCTCGAGTGGCGCAATCTCAGCCTCGTTCTCCTCGCGCTTTTCGGCGTGATGATGGCGCAGGGTGTCGTGTGGTACACGGCGCATTTCTATTCGCAATTCTATCTCGAGCGAATCCTCAAGATCGATTCACGGACCGTGAACATCCTGATGATCGCGGTCGTGCTTCTCTCGGCGCCGCTCTATGTCTTCTTTGCGCGGCTCTCCGATTCGGTCGGGCGCAAGCCGGTGATGTTGTTCGGCATGCTTCTGATGCTCGCGCTCTATTTTCCGGGCTTCAAGTTCTTAACGCGCGCCGGCAATCCCGAACTCGCAGAAGCGACGCGCAATGCCCCCGCCGTCGTCATCGCCGATCCCGAGGATTGCAGCTTCCAGCTCGACCTGACCGGCGGCGCTGCGCAATTCGCAACCTCCTGCGATATCGCAAAGGGCGCCTTGTCGAACGCCGGCGTCAGCTACTCGAACGAAGAGGCCCCGAGAGGTGCGCTCGCACGCATCCGCATCGGCGAGGACATCGAAGTCGAAAGCGTAAACGCGGCGGGGGAGGGCTTGGCCCAGATCCGCGCAACGCGCGCCGCGTTCGAGGCGCGCCTGCGCGAAGCCCTGAGCAAAGCCGGATACCCAACGGCTGCGCCCGGCGCCATGCAGGAGTGGAGCGTCGCGGAAATCGTGCGCGCATTCGGCTCAAAGCTCGGCGTCTTCGCCGTGATGGCGCTCTTCATCGTCGCCGCGACCGCGCTTTACGGGCCCCAGGCCGCAGCGCTCGTCGAACTCTTTCCGACGCGCATCCGCTACACTGCGCTCTCCTTTCCCTACCATATCGGCACGGGCTGGTTCGGCGGCCTTCTGCCGGCGATTGTTTTCGCCATCAACACGGCGACCGGAAACATCTATTCCGGCCTTTGGTTTCCCTTCGTCGTGACGGCGGCCGCGGCCGCCATCTGTTTCCTCTTCTGGCCGGAAACCCGGACGCGCGACATCCAGGCGTAAGGCGATGGGCGCTTGCGGCGGTCGCTCCTGATGCGGACGAACCGACTGGCGTCGCGGCGGGGGCATCGCCGCGCCGTCGCAATAATCTGAAACAGGCCGTGCTCACGCAGCGCGCCGCAAAGCGCCGCCGAATCGGCCGTCGATTCCCATACGGAGCGAATTTGCCTCAAGAATCGGCCACAATTGCGAAACGGTAATGTCGGATGTGGGAATTTCGTGGAGCGCGCCGCGCAAATCTCCTTATAAACCCGACGCTTGGCGCCTGCGGCGAAATGCGCATCGAACAGTTTTTTCCGCGGGCCCAAAGGCTTTGACTGTAGCGTAGAAATCTGAGAACACCGCGCCCGCGCAGGGCGCTGATGCTTGGCGACGGAACAGCAGAGGGAATTCCGAGATGAGAAAAGTGATGACGGTACTGGCGATGGCGGCCGCGGTCGGCCTCGTCGCTTGTGCGAAAAAAGAAGAGGCGAAGACCGACGCCGCTGCGGCGAGCACGGAAGCGGCGACCGAAGCCGCGGTTGATGACCTAGCGGCCGATACGGGCGACGCGGTCGATCCGAGCGCCGCTATGGCCGAAGAAACCGGCGAGGCGGCGGTTGACGCCGCGGCGGAAGCGGCGGAAGAGCCGGGCGCGACCCCGGAATCGGTCTCGGAAGCGGTTGAAGAAGCCGTCGAAGAAACGACGACCAATCCGCAAAACTAAGCTCGCCTTCGACGAGTTCGGACAGGCCGCCTGCGGGCGGCCTTTTCGTTTGACGCGGCGCCTTCATCGACGCCCGGCCTCGTGCGATCATCGCGCGCGATGCATCTCGGGTCGCAGCCGATGTCGAAGCGCCTCAATCCGGTCTTCGCCGACCGGCCGGTGACGATTTTTCAGGTGATGTCCGCGCTCGCTGGAGAGCACGACGCCATCAATCTCGGACAGGGTTTCCCCGACGAAGACGGTCCGCAATCGATCCTCGATGCGGCGGCCGCGGCGCTGCTTAAGGGCCCCAATCAATATGCGCCGGTCGCCGGCGTGCCCGTCTTGCGCCAGGCCGTGGCCCGCGCCAATGCGCGTTTCTACGGCCTTGAAGTTGATTGGAAGATGGAAACGCTGGTCGTCGCCGGCGCGACCGAAGGACTTGCCTCAACCTTTCTTGCGTTCCTCGAGCCGGGCGATGAGGCGATTCTGCTCGCGCCGTTCTACGATTCCTATCTGCCGATGGTCGAAGCGGCCGGCGCGCGGGCGCGCATCGTCCGCCTTAAACCGCCGGACTGGCGGCTCGAGCAAGAGGCTCTCGAACGCGCACTAACGCCGAAGACAAAGCTGATCGCGATCAACACGCCGCACAATCCGACCGGCGCAGTCATGACCGCACGGGAACTCGAGACGATTGCCCGCGCCGCGGTCGAACGCGATCTCATTGTCGTTTGCGACGAAGTCTATGAACACCTGCTCTTCGACGGCGCACAGCATCGCCCACTGATCAATTTTCCGGGCATGCGCGAGCGCGCCGTACGCATCGGCTCGGCCGGCAAGACCTTTTCGCTGACTGGATGGCGCATCGGTTATCTGACCGGGCCGGAGCGGCTGATCGCCGGCGTCATGAAGGCGCACCAATTCATCGCTTACACCTCGCCGCCGCACCTTCAGCAGGCGGTCGCCATGGGCCTCGACCTGGACGACTCCTACTATGCGGGGTTTGTGGCCGGGATGCAGGAGAAGCGCGATCTGATGTGTTCAGGCCTCGTTGCCGCCGGCTTTGACGCGCAGCCATGCGCCGGCACCTATTTCATGACGGTCGACATCCGCTCTGTCGGCTACAAGGGTGACGACATGGCGTTTTGTCGAGAAATCACTGAAAAGGCCAAGGTCTGCGCCGTACCGGTTTCGGCCTTCTATCCGGCTGACGACCAGGATGCGCCTCGTCATTACGCGCGCTTCTGCTTCTGCAAAAAGCGTCCCGTGCTCGAAGAAGCGTCCGCGCGGCTCAAGGCCTATTTTGCATGAGACGAATGTTCACAGCCATTGTCGCCGCCATTGGCATCGCAGGCTGCGCCGGCGCTCCTCAGGGCGCTGCGTCAGACGCCGGCGCCCACGCCGGCGAGCCGGCGCCATTCGACGAGACTGCCGACGCCGAGGCCGAGGCCGAGGCCGCGCTCGCCGCAGCGCGCTTATCCGGCAAACGCGTCCTCCTGGTCGTCGGCGGCGACTGGTGTCACGACAGCCGCAGTCTTGCGAAGAAATTCGCCGTACCGGAGCTCGCCGCGCTCATCGCCGCGAATTACGAGCTCAAATGGATCGATGTCGGCCGGCGTGAGCGCAATCTCGATGTGCCGGCCCGGTTCGGGGTTCCGACTTTGGTCGGCACGCCGACCATACTTATTCTCTCCGCCGACGGGAAACTTCTCAATCGGGAAAGCGTCCATGATTGGCGCAACGCCGATGACCGGACGCTGGAGGAGACAATCGCCTATTTCCGAAGCTGGGCCAGGCCATGAGCGCGTATGACTTCGAAACCTGGGACGTCTTTACCGAGCGGCGCTTCGCCGGAAATCCGCTCGCCGTCGTCATGGACGCGCGCGGACTGAGCGAAATGGACATGCAGACGATCGCACGCGAATTCAATTACGCCGAATCGACTTTCGTGCTGCCCCCTGACGATCCGGCCAATGCGGCGAAGGTGCGAATCTTCACGCCGAACTACGAAATGCCCTTCGCAGGACATCCGACGGTCGGCACCGCGCTCGCCATCGCGCGGGCCCGCAAACTGTCGGGCGACTTACGCCTCGAACTCAAGGCCGGCGTCTTTCCGATCCGCGTTCGCCGCAACGGCGAGGCTTATTTCGCCGAGTTCGACAATCCGAACCGGCCTGCCGAACGGGGCCCGGCGCCGCCGGCGGAGGCGATCGAGAAGGCGCTTTGTCTTCCCTCCGGGACGATCGAGCGCGGCGCCGAGCGTCCGAGGCGCGTCGGCGCCGGCGTCGATTTCTATTTCGCCAAGGCCGCGCTGGCGGCCGTCCGTCGCGCGCGGCTCGATGCATCGGCTTTCGAATCGCTGGACTTCAAGGGCGTGATCGGCGTCTTGCTTTACGCCGAAGGCGGCGAGGCCGACGCCGATTATCACGTGCGGATGTTTGCGCCCGGCGCCGGCGTGCCCGAGGATCCGGCGACCGGATCGGCGGCGGCAGCGTTGCCCGGACAATTGGCGCTTGCCGGGCGTCTTGCCGGCGCGCGCGAACTGGTCATCGAACAGGGCGTCGAAATGGGCCGACCAAGCCGCATTCATGTTCGCTGCGAAGTCAAAGACGGCGTGGCGGCGGCCGTTTCGGTCGGCGGCGCCGCGGTTCCGGTTTCAACCGGTCAGATCCGCCTTTGATCGGCTGCGCGCGTCGTTGCTTCACGCTGACTGACCGCCACTCCCGCGAGAATAACGGCGAGCGCGATGAAGACATTGAGCCCAAGCCTTTCTTCGAAAACGACTGCGCCGACGACGACCGCGAATACCGGCGTCAGATAATTGGCGAGCGACATGAATCCCGCGCCGACGCGCTGGACCAGGGCGAAGATGATGATCGCCGCAACGCCCGTGTGAAAAACGCCGAGAATGGCGACGCTGAGCACGCTCAGCGGCAACCATGGGGCGGGTTCGGCGGGCGCGACCATGAGCGCCGGCGTCGACAGCGCCGCTGCGCCGGCGACCGTCACAGCGGCGAACACGCGCGGATGCATCGGCGGCGCGCGGCGGGAAATCACGACGGACACGGCGTAACAAAAGGTCGCAAGGAGGAGGCCTCCTTGCGCGAGCGCGCTCGACCGCGATGCGCCGGCGGCGACCTCAGGCCCCATGAGAATGATCACGCCGACAAAACCCAACGCGAAGCCGAAGACCTTCCAGCGGCTCAGCTTTTCATCTGCGAATATGCGTGCAAGGCCCAATGTCCATAACGGCATGAAGGCCATGTAGACGCCGGCAAGGCCGCTTTCGACCGATCGCTGCGCCCAGGGGAAAATAAAGAACGGTATGACATAACCGATGACGCTGACGGCGAGCATCGGACCCCAGAGCGCCGTGGCGCCGCCAAGCGTTGCAGGAAAGCGATGGCCGCCGGCGCGCATCGCGACAAAGAGGAAGATCGCGGCGATCCACAGCCGTCCGATCGACACAACGGCCGGCGGAACGCTCTCCACCGCGATACGGATGAAGGCGAATGACGATCCGCCGATAGCGACAAGCGCTGCGAACAGCGCCCAATCGCCCGGCGTCGCGCGTCGCGATTGATCCGTGTGCGCGGACAAGCGGCCTCAATCCCTTCATCCGGAGCGAATCACGGCGTCGCCATATCGCGCGTCGGGTCAATCCGGCATTATGTTGCGCGCCGTCATGGCGCAAGAGGCCCTTGAAGATGCTATGAATGGCGAGGAGATTGGGGACCGCCATGTCATTCCTCGCAAAGACGCTCGTCGCTCTGCTTGCTGCGCTGCACGCCTATTTTCTCTATGTCGAAATGTTCGCCTGGACGAAGCCGCGGACGCTCGAGGCCTTCGGTATGACGCAGGAATTCGCCGAAGCGTCAAAGGTCCTCGCCGCAAATCAGGGTCTCTACAACGGCTTTCTCGCAGCGGGCCTTGCCTGGTCCCTCTTCGCGCATCCCGCATTCGCACGACAGCTTGCGCTCTTCTTCGCGGCCTGCGTCCTGATCGCCGGCGTTTACGGCGGCATGAGCGCATCGCCAAGAATCTACCTGTTCCAGGCGCTGCCGGCGCTTATCGCCGGCGCCGCCGTCATCGCGAGCCCGCGCGCAAAGCTTCGCTGATTCAGGAGCGAAGGCTTCGCCGGCTCAAGACCTGCGGCTTCGCCTCCTATATAATCCGTACAAAGATAAAATACGAATCGCCGGCCCCGGAGTTCTTTTCGCTCAGGCCGGCTGGGGCGCCTGCAAAAGCGGGCGCGCAGAATTTTTAACCATGTAAGTCTCGGACGCGCCGCGGAAATAAAAACTTATCGGACAGTCTTGACGCGTCCTTATGATGGAGGTGCAGGCAAATGGAATCGAGAGTATGGAGATTGGTCAGGCAAAACACGAAACGGTGATTCCGGCGCACGGTCCGCACCCGGGCAAGGGCGGCGAGCAGCGGCGAGAGCCGAGAGTGCGTCGCCCATTGGGCTGGCGCTATCCCGTGTCCGCATTTTCCGTAAAAACCGCTTGGATCCCGCGGAAATGGCCGGTGCGGCAAGCAAATTGAACGTGAATCCGACCCGGCGATCGGGATCGCAGGCGCAAGGCGTCGCGCGATGAATCTCGCCGCGCTAAAGATGCGCAATCGCGGTGGTTACGGCGGCCGAAAGTTCGGCGTCGGGTTTCGCGTTGAGGCTTTGCCCGCGGTTGGCCGACCGTCTCCGCCCGACGGAGCGACGCTGCCGCTACTCCGCGGCCTCCGACGCCGCGCGCGGCTGAGGGCCGGTCAAGACGTGCGCGTTGGCGCGCAGGAACTGCGGCAGGCGGACTCTTGCTTCCTTCCGGCGCGGAAACGCGGCGCAGGCGACCGTTCCCTTGCCGGGTTCGCTCGCGATGGCGAGAATGCCGCCCTGCATCTCCATAAGGGATTTCGACAGGGCGAGCCCGAGACCGGTGCCGTCTCGCCGCTTGGAAAAATGGTCCTCCGCGAGCGCAAACGGAGCGCCGAGCTTTCTCAGACGGCTCTTTTCGATTCCCGGTCCGGAATCGGCGACCACGACCGTCACGCCGTCAAGATCGGCCTCTGCTGTCATCGCCACCTCTCCTCCACGCCCGGCGAATTTGACGGCGTTCGACAGAAGGTTGAGCGTGACCTGTTTGGCGGCGCGCGCATCGGCGAAGGCCGCAGGCGCATGTCCGACCGAGGCGGTGAGCCTCACGCCCGCGTCGGCGGCGCGTTTCGCGACGAGACGCACGCACTCCTGAAGGATTTTATCGAACTCGACGCGCTTCGGCTGAAGCACGAATTTGCCCGCCTCGATCTTCGACATGTCGAGAATGTCGTCGATCAGCTCGAGCAGATGACGCCCGCTCGAGAGGATATCGTCGACATATTCCTTGTACTTTTCATCGCCGAGCGGTCCGTAGAGTTCGGACTTCATGATTTCGGAGAACCCGTTGATGGCGTTCAGCGGAGTTCTCAGCTCGTGGCTCATATTGGCCAGAAACTCGCTCTTCGACCGGCTAGCGTCCTCCGCGCGGCGCTTCTCCAGTTCATATTTGTGCATGGTGTCGGAAAGCGCCGACTGCGAGCGTTCGAGATTATCCACCGTCGCCTTGAGTTCGCGCTCCTTGCGCTTCTGGGCGCGGGCCCGCCGTTTCAGATCGGTGACATTCGATGCGACGCAGACGAGGCCGCCTTCCGACGTGCGCCGTCGCGAAATGCGCACAAAACGGTCGCCCGGCAGCTCCACCTCGGCGCTCTCCCCGTCGATCGGAGATTCCGGCGCGAAATACCCGGCGATGATGTCGCCGCGGGCGCGTGCAAGGGCGGCCGTCTCCGAAGCGGACAGGCCGGGCCGCAACGCCTGCTCGGGAAAGCGGAAGATGGCTGCGAACCGTTTGTTCCAGACGGCAAGGCGGCCTTGCGCGTCCCAAAGAACGAAAGCCTCCGAAATGCTTTCAATTGCGTCCTTGAGCCGCGATTCAGCCATCGCCGCGCCCGGCGCCTGGCCGGCGGCGCCCGAGAGGTCGAAGGCGATGCCGGAACGGATCGGAGACGCGGGTCCGGGCGCGCTGCGCAAGTAGATCTGCGACCAGCCGCCGCCCGGCTCGCGCAGGCGCACGCGGCCTTCGCTGACCGTCCCTCCCTCGCCAGTCAGAATTGCGGCGCAGCTTCGGAAATCTTCCGGGTGCGCCAGGGCGGACATTTCGCGCAAGCCGAATACGCGGTCGCGCGGTCCGAGATTCAAAGGTTCGAGCAAAGTCCTCGAAAACGTCACGGTCCGCGCCTTGACGTCGAAGAACCACGGACTGCAGCGACCGCCGGAGAGGGCCGCGGAGTAAAGCTCCAAAGTCCCGACCGCTCCTGCAGCCTCAGCCGCGATTCGATTCTGTTTCAGGAAAGCGGCGATCAGCGAAGCGAGCACCAGGCCGATGGCCGCCATGCCCAAAGCGTAACTGATCCATATCGGGGTGCGGGCGAAAATGTCGGCCTGCGGCGCAAGCACCAGAAGGGCATCTCCGTTGTCGAGCGGGCGCCAGGCGGATCGGGCGGGCCCGTTCGAGAGGTCGAGCGTTGCTCCGCCCTGCGTCGCGAGATCAAGCGCCCGCGCCGTCGCCGCATCGAGCGATCCTCCGCGCTCGGCTCCGACCGCGGCCAACACATCGCCATTCGCCGACAGGAGATAAACGGAGGCGGCGCCTCCCGGCCGGCATTGGGCGAGGGTCTGTTGTGAGGAAGCGCCGGTCATGATGGCGACATTGAGCGCCGCCGAACACGCGCCGGCCGCCGCCTCCACACGGAGCGCCGTTTCGGTGCGCCGAGACTTCATCTCCTCGCGCATCTGCACCAAAATGAGAACGGCGAACGCTGCCGCGAAGAGCCCGGTCAAAACTAGAAGCGGCTTTGGCGACAGCGCCTCGCGCCGCGCCGCCAGGACATCCGATCGCGTGCGTTCCTTCGGCACCGGCTCTCGCTCGCTTAAGGAGCCGGCCGCCCGCCTCGTCCGGCGCGCGCCGTTCCGCCATTTTTGCGCGGGGCAAACTATTCCCGTTCGCCGAGCCCTGTCACTCCCGGAATTACGCGTCGAAGCCGAGCAATCGGCCGGCGATTTCGGAAAGATTGTTGGAGATTCCCCGCTCTTTCGCGAGCCGCTCAAGGGCTTCGTGCAGGCGCTTCCGGCGGATCGGTTCGAACTTTCGCCAGTTCTCCAGAACCGTGGTCAGGCGCGCCGCGAGTTGGGGGTTTCTCCGATCAATCTGAAGGATCTGCTCAACATAGAATTCATATCCGGCGCCGTCTTCGCGATTGAAGCCTTCAAGGTTTTCGCGCGCAAATGCGGCGAGCACCGCACGGACATTGTTCGGATTCGAGGCGTCGTACGCCTCGTGCCTGAGGAGGCCGCGCGCTTCCGCAAGGCCCTGGTCCCCGGGGGCCATCACGCGCCAGGCGAACCACTTGTTGACCACGAGCGGGTCCGATTTCCATCGCCCGTAAAAGCGCTCAAGGGCGTCGTCCTTAAGCGCGCTGCCGCTGAGCGCGAGGATCGATGTCGCGGCCGCTTCATCCGTCATATTGGACGCGTTGATCGCCTGATCGAGGGCGAGCTGGTGCTCGCCGGCCTCGACCAAAAGGGAAAGCGAGGCATTCTTCAACGCGCGCTCGCCCGCCTGCTGAGCTGTCGGCTCATAAGGCGCGTCGACGGCGAGACGGCGGTAAATGGCTTTGAGGTCGGTCTTGAGCGCAAGGGCGAGTCGCCGACGCACCGTTCTGCGGCCGGAGGCGAGCGCCTCGGGATCGATCGACTCCATATGCCGGGCAAGATCAGCCTCGCTCGGGCAGCGCAACAGCTCCGCGGAAAGCGCCGCATCATTCGAGCGCGCCAGAGAGGATTTGAGCGTGTCGGCGAATTTCGCCAGGCCTGCCTCGGGCTGGACGAAGGGTTTGGCGTCGGCGAATGCAAGGGAGAGATCGCGCCAGAGGCTTTCCGTCTGCGCCCACCGGTTGAACAGGTCCTCGTCCGCCGCGGCCAGCAGCAGCCGGTCGTCGATGGACAGCTCGCGATCGAGGGTGACCGGCGCGGAAAACCCCGACAGGAGCGAGACGATCATTCGCTCGCCCGGCGCAGCGAATTCGAAAGTCTCCGATTCGCGCCTGAGTTCGATCAAGCCGCGATCGCGAATGGCGCCCGATGTCGCGCCGATCACGCTATAGGCGATCGGAATGTGGCGCGGCGGCTTGTCCGCTTGCCCAGGGGTCGCCCTGGTCTCCTGGCGCAAGGTGAGTTTCACGCCGCCATCCGGCGTCCGCTCCTCGCAGACCGAAATGAGAGGCGTTCCGGCGTCCGAATACCAGCGGCGGAATTGGGCGAGATCCTTTCCGCCCGCATCCTCCATCGCCTTGACCAGATCTTCGACCGTGGCCGCTTCGCCGTCATGGCGGGCGAAATAGAGATCGCAGCCGGCCCGGAACTTTTCGGGGCCGAGAATCGTCTTCATCATACGGACAATCTCGGCGCCTTTTTCATAGACCGTCGGCGTATAGAAGTTGTCGATCGTCATGTACTGATCGGGTCGCGGCGGATGGGCGAGGGGACCGGCGTCTTCAGGGAATTGCTGGCTCCACAGCTTGCGGACCTGGCGGATGCGCTGGACCGGCCGCGAACGCATGTCGGAGGAGAATTCCTGGTCGCGAAAGACCGTAAATCCCTCTTTCAGGCACAGCTGGAACCAGTCGCGGCAGGTGACGCGGTTGCCCGACCAGTTGTGGAAATATTCATGGGCGACGATGCCTTCGATCGCCTCATAGTCCCCGTCGGTCGCCGTCTGCGGGCTCGCGAGCACATAGGCCGAATTGAAGATATTGAGGCCCTTGTTCTCCATCGCGCCGAAGTTGAAATGGTCGACGGCGACGATCATGAAGAGGTCGAGGTCGTATTCGCGGCCGAAGGTCTCTTCGTCCCAGCGCATGGCGCGCTTCAGGGCGCCCAGCGTATATCCGCACTTCTCCCGGTTCTGCGGCTGGACAAAGACTCTCAGCTGGACCTTGCGGCCCGACATTGTGGTGAACGCATCTTCGAGGGGCGTGAGATCTCCCGCGACGAGCGCAAACAGATAGGACGGCTTGGGGAAGGGGTCGGACCATCGCGTGTAATGCCTGGCGCCCTCGAGCGCTCCTTCTCCAACGCGATTGCCGTTCGAAAGCAGGACAGGGAATTTCGCCCGGTCAGCTTCAAGCCGCACCGAATAGCGGGCAAGAACGTCCGGCCGGTCGAGGAAATAGGTCATCCGCCGGAACCCCTCCGCCTCGCATTGGGTGCACAGCATCCCGCTCGAAACGTAGAGACCCGACAGCGCCGTATTCGCGGCCGGCGATATCGCGGTCTCGACGGCGAGGGTGAACGCGGCGGGCGGATTGGAGAGGGTCAGCGTCTTGTCGTCGGTCGAATAGCGGCCCGGCGGCAGGACCGCACCGTCGAGGCGGAGAGACAGAAGCTCCAGATCCTCGCCGTTGAGCGTGAGCGGCGCGCCGGCGGCGGTTTGCGGCGCGCGGCGCACAGAGAGGCTGGATTTCACCACCGTGCGCTCGGGGTCGAGGCGAAAATCGAGGTCGACCGCGTCAATCAGGTAATCCGGCGGCCGATAGTCAGCCCGCTTCGTCGGTTTTCGAGACTCGGTCATGGGCTCAAAACACTCCTCGTTGAACTCGGGCGCCGCCCCGCGGCGGCGGCATTTACCCGTTTCCATCCGAAAAGAACTCTCCTTTTCATGAGGACTCGGCGGATTTCGGCGTGTATGGTGTGGCATAACGGTTGCACTTGGTCGGTGGGACTAGGAATTCTCAAGGGTGGTGTCATGTCCGGGAGATTCGGTTCGATGTTCGGAGGACAATCCGGCGGTCGCGGCGAATACAGCGCTGACGACGATGGAATGCCCGTTCAGAGCGGCGATCTCCACGACGTGCCAGTGAAGGAGCCGGTTATGGAAATGCGTACGATTCTGGGCGCCGGGTGCAGCTTGGAGGGCAAACTGATTTGCAGCGGCCCGACCCGGATCGACGGCGACTTCGCCGGCGAACTGAAGACCGACGATGTCCTCGTCATCGAGGAAACGGCGACGGTCACTGCGGACCTCAATGTCCGCGAGCTTGTCGTCAGCGGCAATGTGCGCGGCAACATCAACGCGCTCACCCGCGTGTCGCTCGCCCCGACTGCGAACATTGAAGGCGATATCGCGACGCCGAGCCTGATGATCCGCGAGGGCGCCCAGATCAAGGGGAAGATCGAAGTGACGCCGACCCGTCGCCCGTCGCTCGAACCCGTGCGCGCCTACTCGGAAGATCAGGCGATCGCGTCGTAACGGATGCGTAGGACGGTGCGCAGTACTTAGGCTTGTGCGCTTAGTCAAACGATCTACGGACTACGCACTACGCACTTTCTTGACTTGGAATTGCGCCGAAGCGCCGATAGATAGCGGCGATGAGGCATTTTCTGAATACCGCCGACTGGTCGCGCGCCGAACTGCAGGCGATGATCGACGACGCGCGGGCGATGAAGAAATCGCCCTTCGGCGACGCGCTCAAGAACAAGACGATCGCGCTGCTCTTCTTCAACAATTCCCTGCGAACGCGCACATCATTCGATGTCGGGGCGCGCCAGCTCGGCGGACATGCGGTGGTGCTGTCGCCCGGGGGCATGTGGCCTTTGGAATTTTGCGACCGCGTCGTCATGGACGGCGAGGCCGAAGAGCATGTGAAAGAGGCCGCCAAGGTCCTGTCGCGCTATTGCGACATGATCGGCGTCCGCGCTTTCCCCAAATTCCAGAATTGGGAAGATGATCGGAAGGATGTGATCCTCAACGCTTTCGCGAAGCATTCCGAAGTCCCGGTCATCAACATGGAGACCATCACCCATCCCTGTCAGGAAATGGCGCATGTGATGGCCCTTCAGGAACGGCTCGGACGGCTGGACGGCAAGAAATTTCTTCTGACATGGACCTATCATCCAAAGCCGCTCAACACGGCGGTCGCCAATTCGGCGCTGATGATCGCCGCGAAATTCGGCATGAAGCCGACGCTGCTTTGTCCGACCAAGGACTTTATTCTCGACGACCGGTATATTTCGCAGGCTTCCAAGGACGCCGGGTCCAACGGACATGCCATGACGATCACGCATTCGATCGAAGAAGCCTATGATGGCGCCGCTGTCGTCTACGCCAAGAGCTGGGGCGCCTTGCCCTATTTCGGGAACTGGGAGCCAGAGAAGAAAATCCGGGACTGCTTCAAGCACTTCATCGTCAACGAGGAGAAAATGGCGATGACCAATAATGCGCTAGTCTCGCACTGCTTGCCCATGCGTCGTAACGTGAAGATGACCGACGCGGTGTTCGATTCCCCAGGCTGCATCGCTTACGACGAAGCCGAAAACCGCTTGCACGTCCAGAAGGCGATTATAAAGGCGTTGGCGAAATGATTTCTTCGGTCGGAGCCGCGACTCCGTCTTCCGGCATAGATGACCGCACGGGCCGTATCGTCGCCTACAATACGCCCCGCGCGGAGCAAGCCTATCTGGAGCTGCTGCGACACGCCTTGACGGGAGCGCTCTACGACGAAAGCGCCTGGCGGGAGGTGACGCCGGTTCTGGCCTGGCGGCGCTGGCTCATCGGCCTCCTTGCGTCGGGCGGATTCAAGCTGGTGCGTGCTCGCGCCTATGATCCGCGCGCGCGGGAGCGCGGACACGATCACCCGGGCATCGGCTACACAATGGTCGGCTTGAAGAGGCTGGAGAACATCGAGGCGCTGCTGCGGATTGTTCATAACGAACGTGTTGCGGGCGACTTTCTCGAAGCCGGCGTATGGCGCGGCGGAGCGTCGATATACGCCAAGGCGGTGTTGAGGGTTCTCGGAGACGACAGAAGAGTTTGGCTCGCCGACTCCTTTGAAGGCCTGCCGAAGCCGACCTTGGCTCAGGATGCCGGTCGCGACCTGAGCAGCGCGCCGCATTTGAAAGTCGGCGCCGCCCGAGTTCGCGCCGCCTTTGAGCGGTTCGGGCTTTGGGACGATCAGGTGAAAATCCTGGAGGGCTGGTTCTCGGACACGCTGCCGAATGCGCCGGTCGAGAGCCTCGCCGTCCTCCGACTCGACGGCGATCCCTATCAATCCACAATGGATATTTTGAACCCGCTCTACGACAAGGTCGTGCCGGGCGGGTTCCTCATCGTCGACGACTATCTGAGCTGGGAGCCGTGCCGTCGCGCCATCCACGATTTCTTCGTCAGCCGGAAGATCGCCTTCGAACCGACGCGCATCGACGACGACGGCGTTTACTGGCGCAAACCGCGGTGAGCTGACTGGTGACCCCCTCCCTCTCCACCCGCCAGACCATCGTCGAGCTGCTGTCCAACATGCAGGACGGGAAGGAGATCCGCGCCTATCTCCAACGCTTCTCAGCGCTCGACCAGTCGAAATTCGCCGTCATCAAGGTCGGCGGCGCCATCCTGCAGGATCAGTTGAAGGAGAGCGCCGACGCCCTCGCCTTCCTGCACACCGTCGGCCTGACGCCGATCGTCATCCATGGCGGCGGTCCGCAGCTCGACGCGGTGCTCGCCGAACGCGGCATCGACACGCCGAGGATCGACGGACTGCGGGTCACCGATGCCCGCACCATAGATGCCGCACGCGACGTCTTCATCGGCGAGAACATCAAGCTGGTTGAGGCGGTCCGCGCCGAAGGCGTCGAGGCCGACGGCATCGTCGCCGGCGTCATCGAAGCCGATTATCTCGACAAGGAGAAATACGGCTTCGTCGGCGAGCCCAAATCGGTTCGCCTCGGCATGCTGAAATCGATCGTCGATTCGGGCGCCGTGCCGATCCTGACCTGTCTCGGCATTGCGCCCGGCGGGCAGCTTTTGAACATCAACGGCGATTCGGCGACGCGCGCTTTGGTCGAAGCCTTGCAGCCGATGAAGGTGATATTCCTTACCGGGGTCGGCGGGCTTCTCGACAGGCGCGGGGTGCTGATGCAGTCGATCAACCTGGCCTCGGATTATGAGAAGCTGATGAAGGCCGACTGGGTCCAGGGCGGCATGCGGCTGAAGCTGCAGGAGATCAAGCGGCTGCTCGAAACGCTTCCGCTAACATCGTCCGTATCGATCACGACCCCGCAAGGGCTGATTCGCGAACTCTTCACGCATGGCGGCTCGGGCACCTTGATCCGCATGGGGGAGCCGATCCGCACCTTCACGAGCAAAACGCGTCTCGACCGCGCGAAAACCGAGGCGCTCGTTGAGTCCGCGTTCGGGCGCAAATTGAGACCGGACTGGTGGGACAGGCTTGAAATCCATCAGGCGTACATATCGGAGACCTATCGCGCCGGCGGAATCCTCACGAAAGTCGACGACTTCAACTATCTCGACAAATACGCAGCGCTCGAAGAGGCGCGCGGCGAGGGCCTCGCACGAACGGTCTGGCGGCAAATGTCGAAGGCCAATCCCGTCTTCTGGTGGCGTTCGCGCACGATCAACGGGTTTAATGCGTTTTACAGCGAGGCGGCCACAGGTTCGGTCAAGAAGGGCCAATGGACAGTGTTCTGGATCGGCGAGACGGACTGGAAGAGGATTGAAAGGAATGCCGAGCGCGTCGCTGCACTTCCCCCCTCGTTCACGACATGACCATGATTTCGAGAATGTACTTTGCGGCTGATCCCCCCCTTAAAAAGGGGGGGCAGGGGCGGATCAGGGGCGATCTCCGCTGTCGAAATCAATCAGGCGCCCGGCCATGAGCGAACCGTACCTCATCGGGCTTGTCGGAGCGCGCGGGCATACCGGGCGGGAGCTCATTCGACTGATTTCTCTGCACCCGGAATTCATGCTCGCTTACGCGGTCAGCCGCGAATACGCCGGCCGCAAAGTGTCCGACATCGCGCCGGAGGACATCGACGAATGCATCTTTGAAGCGCTGTCGCCGGAGGACGTCGCGAAACGGCGCGCCGATGCGGTCATTCTCGCTTTGCCGGACGGCGCCGCGGCCCCCTTCGTCGAAGCCATTGATCGGCATGCGTCCGACAGGATCGTCGTCGACCTCTCCGCCGACTACCGCTTCGACGACCGCTGGGCCTACGGGCTCACCGAGCTTCATCGCGAGGCCGTCAAGGGCGCAAGCCGCATCGCCAATCCCGGATGCTATGCAACGGCCCTGCAACTCGTCGTCGCTCCGATGGTCGGCAGGCTCGCCGGCCCGGCCTCGGTCTTCGGCGTTTCCGGATATTCGGGCGCGGGAACGACGCCATCGCCGCGCAATGACGCGACGCGCCTAAAAGACAATCTGATGCCCTACAAGCTTGTCGGGCATAATCACGAGCGCGAATCGACGCGGCATCTCCGCCACCCGGTGCGCTTCACGCCGCATGTCCATCCGGCGTTCAGCGGCATCGTCGTCACCGCGCACCTTCCGCTTAAGGCTCCGATGTCGGCGGGCGACCTCAAGTCCGTTTATCAACGGGCGTACAAGGACGAACCGCTGATCGCGCTCAGGAACGAAGCGCCGGAGCTGAAGGACGGGACCGGCGTCAAAGGCGTCATCATCGGCGGTTTCGAGGTGTCGGCCGATGGCGGCCATGCCGTCGTCGTGGCGGCCGAGGACAATCTGCTCAAAGGCGCCGCCGTGCAGGCGATCCAGAATCTGAATCTGGCCCTCGGCTTGCCGGAGTTACTCGGAATACACGCTTCGTGAGTCCTCGGCGGCCCTTGCGCCTTGATAGAACGATCGGGTGCAAGGAGGGCACTAAGTCGCGCTTGCCGCAAGCCTCGCCCTCATCAATACAATCCGAGCATGGCGAGCGAAGCGAATGCGGAGTTTCTGGTCCAGGCAGCGACCTATCTCGGCGCAACGGCGATCGCTGTTCCCGTTTTCAATCGGTTCAAACTCGGATCGATCCTCGGCTATCTGGCGGCCGGCGTCGCCGTCGGTCCGTTCGGCCTCAACCTCCTGAAGCACCAGGAAGGGGTCTTCCACGTCGCCGAATTCGGCGTCGTGCTGTTCCTGTTCGTGATCGGGCTCGAGCTTTCGATTTCCCGGTTGTGGGCCTTGCGGCGCGACATTTTTGGCCTCGGGCTCGCCCAGACGCTGGTCACCGGCCTCGCCATTGCGGCGATTCTCGTCTCCGCCGGAATTATGCCGGCGCCGGCTGCTGCGATCGCCGGCCTCTCCCTCGCCTTCTCCTCCACGGCCCTCGCCATGCAGCTGATGAAGGACCGCCGGGAGATGAGTTCCGGCTATGGCGCGCGCGCCTTCCCGATCCTTCTGCTGCAGGACATCGCAGTCATACCCCTTCTTGCCGCGATCCCGATCGTCGCCGGCGAAATGGGGGCCGCCGACGGCCAATCCGCGGCGATCGGCGCAATCAAGGCCGCCGGAGTGGTCGCCGCGCTCGTCGTCATCGGGCGCTTTGCGCTTAATCCGCTCTTGCGTCTCGTGGCCTCGTCGGGCTCGCGCGAAGCCTTCGCCGCAACGGCACTATTCCTGGTCGCGGCGACGGCGCTCGCCGTGTCCTGGGCGGGGATGTCGATGGCGCTCGGGGCCTTTCTCGCCGGGGCCATGCTCGCCGAGTCGGCCTACCGGCGGCAGATTGAGGCGGACATCGAGCCCTTCCGCGGCCTTCTGCTCGGGCTCTTTTTCATTTCGATCGGCATAAGGCTCGATCTCGCGGTGATCGCCGAGAACTGGCTTCGCGTGGTCGGCGGCGCCCTCCTGCTGGTCGCATTGAAAACCGCGATCGTGTTCGGGCTGGCGCGGGCGTTCGGCGCTTCGCGTCCCGACGCACTGAAAATCGGCGTCGTGGTGAGCCAGGGCGGCGAATTCGCCTTTGTCGCGTTCAGCCTCGGCGCGGGCGCGGGGCTCTTCGCCAACGAGCACGCGACGCTCTTGTCCGCGATCGTCACCCTGTCGATGGCGCTGACGCCGCCGCTGCTGCTTCTCGCGGACCGCATCACGCGGAGAGCCGCCTCGGCGGAGGGTCTTGCCGGTCCGGCGCCCGATTCCGATCACGTGATCATCGTCGGCTTCGGGCGGGTCGGTCAGATCATCAGCCAGGTGCTGATGAGTTCAGGGGTCAAGGTCACCGCGATCGACCGCAATCCCGACCACATCCGGAACGCCGAGCGTTTCGGCTTCAAGGTCTATTACGGCGACGGCGGACGGTTCGACACGCTCTTCACGGCGGGCGTGCTCGAAGCGCGCGGGGTCATCCTGACGATGGACGACCGCGAAGCGGTCAATCGCGCCGTCGAATCGATCCGCGCCTGGGCCCCGACGCTTCCCGTATTCGTCGTCGCCCATGACCGTATGCACGAAATCTCCGTCAGTCCGTATGGACCCGACGTGATCGTGAGGGAGACGCTTGAGTCGAGCCTACTTATGTCGAGGGAAGTGCTGAAGACGCTCAAATTCCCGGACGCACTCATCGACGAATTCATCGACGAGTTCCGCGAGCGCGATCGCGAACGCCTGCTCGCCCAGATCGACTACGGCCCGGAAGCGGCTAAGGAGCTGATCCACGCCCGCTTCGCCGGTGCGAAAGAATAGAGACAGCGCGCGATTGCGCCGACCCGAGCATGTTGCGCTGCAAAATTTCCGTTGACCAGCGGCGCGAACATCGCTGAGAGTATGCGCGGGCCACGCCTTCCCAACGAGGCGCGACCCATCTGCAAGGATGGGAGCACAAATGACAACGAAGCCGGCGACGCGCCCCGCGCGTCCCAATTTTTCTTCCGGGCCTTGCGCCAAGCGCCCCGGTTGGTCGCCCGATAGACTGGACGCGCCGACCTTGGGCCGATCGCATCGGTCAAGGATCGGCAGGACGCGGCTGAAGGAAGCCATCGACCGCACGCGGGTCCTCCTTGAAATCCCAGCCGAGTATCGGATCGGGATCGTTCCGGCTTCCGACACCGGCGCCGTCGAGGCGGCGATGTGGTCGATGTTCGGCGAACGGACGGTTGATCTCATCGCCTTCGAGAGCTTTGGCGAAGGCTGGGTCAACGATGCGGTCAAACAACTCAAGATCAAGTCGCGCGCCCTCACCGCCGACTACGGCTTTCTGCCTGACCTGACGCAAGTCGATCCCGCACACGACGTCGTTTTCACCTGGAACGGAACGACATCCGGCGTGCGCGTTCCGGACGCCGACTGGATCGCCGCCGACCGCGACGGCGTCGTCATCTGCGACGCTACCTCTGCTGCGTTCGCGCAAAGGCTTGACTGGGCGAAGCTCGATGCGACGACGTTCTCCTGGCAGAAGGCGTTGGGCGGAGAAGCCGCGCACGGAATGCTTGTGCTTTCGCCCCGCGCAGTCGCACGTCTCCAAACGTGGTCTCCGCCATGGCCATTGCCGAAAATCTTCAGGCTGACCAAAGGCGGCAAGCTGATCGATGAGATCTTCGAGGGCGCCACCATAAACACGCCGTCCATGCTCTGCGTCGAGGACTGGATCGACGCATTGAAATGGGGCGCCAGTCAGGGCGGACTTGAAGCGCTCTGCGCCCGCGCCGACGCCAACGCGGCCGCGCTTTCCGAATGGGTCGAAGAATCGCGCTGGGCGGCGCATCTTTGCGCCGACCCGCGCCATCGTTCGAATACCTCCGTCTGCCTCAGAATCGTCGACCGGCGCATCGCCGCGCTCGATCATGAGAAGCAACTCGCCTTCGTCAAAAAAATGGAAACGATCCTCGAAACTGAAGGCGCGGCGTTCGACGTCGCCGGCCACCGCGACGCTCCGCCCGGGCTTCGCATCTGGTGCGGCGCGACCGTCGAACGCTCGGACATCGAGGCGCTTTGCCCCTGGCTCGACTGGGCGTTCGCAGAAGCCCAGCGCTCCAACCTCTAACGCTTTGCCGGCGCCGGCGAAGCGATCGGACAACATCATCGTGAGCAAGACGCTATGCCCAAAGTTCTCATCTCCGACGCTTTGAGCGACGCCGCCGTCGCCATCTTCAGGGAGCGGGGCGTTGAGGTCGATTACCAGCCCGATCTCGGCAAGGACAAGGAGAAGCTCCAATCCGTCATCGGGCGATATGACGGCCTCGCCGTCCGCTCCGCGACCAAAGTCACGGCGTCAGCGATCAAGGCGGCGTCGCGCCTGAAGGTCATCGGACGGGCCGGCATCGGGGTCGACAATGTTGACATCCCGGCCGCGACCGCCGCCGGAATCGTGGTCATGAACACGCCCCACGGCAATGCGATCACCACCGCCGAGCACGCAATCGCAATGATGTTCGCCCTGGCGCGCCAGATGCCGCAGGCGAATGAATCTACTCATGCCGGGAGGTGGGAGAAGAACCGGTTCATGGGAGTTGAGCTCTATGGCAAAACGCTCGGGATCATCGGGTGCGGCACGATCGGCTCGATCGTCGCCGCGCGCGCCATCGGACTCAAGATGCGTCCGGTCGCGTACGATCCCTATCTGACCGACGCCCGCGCTCTCGAACTCGGCGTCGAAAAAGTCGACCTCGACCAGCTGCTCGCACGGGCCGACATCGTGACCCTGCATGCGCCCTTGACCGATCAGACTCGCAATATCCTGAGCGCCGAGGCGCTGGCGAAGACGCGGAAAGGCGTGTTCGTCATCAATTGCGCGCGCGGCGGGCTTCTCGATGAAGGGGCGCTCAAGGCGGGGCTTGATTCAGGACGCATCGCCGGAGCGGGACTCGACGTCTTCGCCGAAGAGCCGGCGACGCACCATCCCTTGTTCGGCCATGAGCGGGTGGTGGCGACGCCCCATCTCGGAGCGTCGACAAGAGAGGCGCAGGAAAACGTCGCCATCCAGATCGCCGAGCAGATGTCGGAATATCTTATGCGCGGCGCGGTCACCAACGCGCTCAACATGCCCTCGATCACCGCCGAAGAGGCGCCGCGGCTGAAGCCGTTCATCCGACTCGCCGAACTCCTCGGCCTCTTCGCCGGCCAACTGACGGAAACCAGCGTGAAGGCGATCGAGGTCGTATTCGCCGGCGGCGTCGCCAAGCTTAACACCAAGCCCATGACGGCATCCGCGATCGCCGGCGTGCTCCGGCCAATGCTCGCCGAAGTGAACATCGTCAACGCGGCGCTGATCGCCAAGGAACGCGGCATCGCCATCGCCGAAACCTTTCGCGACGACGCATCGAATTTCGAAAGCGTCATCCGGCTTAGAATCGTCACCGAACGCCAGGACCGAACGGTATCGGGAGCGCTCTTCGGACAAACCGCGCGCATCGTCGAGATCAAGGGCGTCGAGATGGAGGCCTCGATCGCACCGCACATGCTTTACGTGACAAATGAGGACAAGCCAGGGTTTATCGGCGCGCTCGGACAGACGCTGGGGGCGGCGAACGTCAACATCGCGACCTTCAATCTCGGCCGCTCCGCGCCGGGGGCCGACGCCATTGCCTTGCTCGGCGTCGACGAGCCGGTCGATGAAGCGACCTTGACGAGGGTCCGGGCGCTTCCTCACGTGGTGCAGGCGAAGGCGCTCGTCTTCTAATTCAAGAATGAGCCAGCTATTCCATCGTCCAGCGCGGTTCGCGGCCGCGCGCCCCGCCTCGCCGCGCCGGAAAGGCGAAGCCTGCGAGGCAGCCGGCGACGACAACCGCCGTCCAGATGACTGTCGCGCTCAGCATGATGCTCGGCTATCTCGTGATCCTGCTCGCTTGAGGTGGTCACGGGCAGCCGCGTAACCTGTTACCCCGGTCACAGGCCAAACCGATTTCGGAATTCGAAGGGAAATCAGGCGGTGCCGTTAGCATCGCCCGCCTAGAAGTTGAGATAGGGCGCCGGCCCGCTGCGCAGCTCGATTACGCGCGCCGCGCTGCGCCGAAGCAGAAAGCGGCCATCCATGCAAGGAGAATGGAAGCGCGCCAGGCGAAAGCCGCGTTCAACATGATGATCTCCCCGGAATCGGTCTCTAATTCCTTCGTAAGAATTCGGATCGCCGCCGGCCGCGCCCTATGACCAGGGTCACAGGATCGGGCGATTAGAGCGCCTTAGGCCGCGACGAACCGTCCGACCATTCGCTTTTCGCGGCGTCGAACTGCTCGAAGCGCTGGGGGACTGTGCCATCGTAATTCGGCGTCCAGGTTCCCCGGAACCTTGCGCCGCTACCGGGCTCGCCGGGCGGATAGCCCATCCGGCCGTCCGCAAAGCCGCCCGAATATATCCCCTCGGTTCCCGCCACGTTGCGGCGAAAGATGCTGCGCGCAACCATGCTCGCGACAATGCGAAGCCGCGCGCGGCGGGCTGAGCGCATCGACATGGGGCGGAACGCCGTTATTGTCCGCACGCATTATCCGGAGCGTCACCGATGGCCGATGTCGTGGTGGTCGGCGCCCAATGGGGCGACGAAGGCAAGGGAAAGATTGTCGACTGGCTGTCGGCGCGGGCCGATGTCGTCGTCCGCTTTCAGGGCGGACACAATGCCGGCCACACCCTGGTCATCGACGGGGTCACCTATAAATTGTCGCTCTTGCCATCGGGCGTCGTGCGCCCCGGCCGTCTCGGCGTCATCGGTTCAGGAGTCGTCGTAGATCCCTTCGCGCTTCTCGACGAAATCGCCCGCGTCGAAGACTTGGGCGTCAAGATCACGCCCGACAATCTCGCCATCGCCGAGAATGCGACGCTCATCCTGCCGGTGCATCAGGAACTCGACGCCATGCGCGAGAGCCACGCGGCAGGGATAAAGATCGGCACCACCAAGCGCGGCATTGGCCCGGCCTATGAAGATCGCGCCGGGCGGCGGGCGGTTCGAGTGATCGATCTCGCCCGGCCGGACGCTCTCGCCGCGAAAGTCGAAAACCTGCTCGTTCACCATAACGCTCTGCGGCGCGGATTCGGCGCGCCGGAGTCCGACGCGCGCGAACTGGTTGCGCGCCTGAAGTCCGTTGCGCCGAAAATCCTCCCCTACGCGGCCTGCGTCTGGCGACTGCTCGACGACATGCGCCGCGCGGGCAAGCGCATCCTTTTCGAGGGCGCGCAAGGAGTCCTTCTCGACGTCGATCACGGAACCTATCCCTACGTCACCTCTTCGAACACAGTCGCAAGCCACGCCGCGACCGGCTCAGGGATGGGGCCTCGCGCGCTGGGCTACGTGCTCGGCATCGTCAAGGCGTATACGACTCGGGTCGGGGAAGGCCCGTTCCCGAGCGAACTCAAAGACGCGATCGGCGAGAAGATCGGCGCGCGGGGGCGCGAATTCGGCACCGTCACGGGCCGCAAGCGCCGCTGCGGCTGGTTTGACGCCGCACTTGTGCGCCAGTCGCTGACGGTTTCCGGCGTTGACGGCGTCGCTCTGACCAAGCTCGACGTGCTCGACGGCTTCGATGAGCTTAAAGTCGCGATCGGCTACCGCATCGAGGGCCGCGATTACGATCATTTGCCGCCGGGGGTCGACGCCGAAACAAGCATCGCTCCTTCTTATGAAACGATCGAGGGCTGGACGGGATCGACGGTCGGCGCCCGTTCGTGGGCGGACCTTCCCGCACAGGCGGTCAAATATGTCCGGCGCATCGAGGAGCTGATCGGCCGGCCGGTCGCCCTCGTTTCGACCAGCCCCGAACGCGAGGACGTCATCTTGATGCGCGATCCGTTCGAGGATTGATGAAGCGGCTTTCTCCAATTGCGGCGATTGCGGTCCTGAGCGCCGCGGCGGCCTTTGCGCTCTATGCACGCGCGCCGATCACCAGCGCGGCGAACGGATTTGAAGGCGAGCCGGAAGTCATCGCCGCGACCTTCAACGCGCAATGGTGTTCGGCGTGCAAGGTCTTGAAGCCCAGGCTCATGAAGGTGATGAGGGAATTCGAAGGAAGGCCGGTGCGGTTCGTCGAGTACGATCTGACCTTCGGAGACAGCGAAAGGCTGCGCGAAGCGGCGACGGCCGACGGCCTTGCCTCAGTTTACGACCGGTTCAGCGGCGCGACCGGCTACGCCCTCATTGTCGACGCCGAGACGTTCGATATCGTCGATATGCTGACGATCAGGCATTCGAGGGACGCCATGCGCCGGGCGATCGAAGCCGCAATCGACAAGGCCGAGAGCGACGCTCGCCGATCGTCCTGATACGGATCGTCTGCCGCGGGCCGTGCGACGCCATGTGGAATGTGATGAAATATCAAGCAAGCCGCGCGCAATTTTCTCTTGCCGCGAAAGGCCTTTTGGTGCAGTATTTCCGAGTTCCGAGGAGCGTCCCGCCTGTCGCCTTGAGGACGACGGCTCGTGCGACGCGCAACTCGCAAATCTCCGAAACGCTCCGGCGGGAGCCGGCGCAAGGAGCGAGCGAGCAATACGCGCCAGGGAGCAAGGGCATCTGGGACTGAGAGGCATCCTTCGAACCTGATCCGGGTCATGCCGGCGCTAGGGACGGAACGAAGACTGCGCCGTTTTCCTCATTGCCAGGGCCCAAAGCCATGGCGGGCGATGAGGGAAACGGACCTTGTAAGAGTTCAACGAGGGAAATATTGGGCCTTTCGCCGCGACGGTTCGCCCGTGCGCGGATGATCGTATTTTTCGCTGAATGGCGGAATGATGGGCGGTTCGCTTTTGCCGCGCTCGCGTCGCTCTGACATTGCGCCCCCCGCCGAGACCTCGTTGATTCACGTGATCTTCACATAGTGCCGCGGAGTCGGTGCGCCGCCGCGTCATGAATCTTCTGAAATCGAAGCCAAGGCAGTCCAGAGTCGCCGCGAATTGGAATGTCCGTACTGCAACGGCGATGGGGCAGAAAAGGAGAGTGGTTATGTTATCCGTCATAGCCGCGTTCGCCGCCGCGGCGATCACGACGAATGCGGCCCCTGAACAACCGGCGACGAGAACTGCTCCTTCAGGCCCTGCACCGGCTCTCAAGTCCGTCAGCGGTTATAAGATTCAGGCCGTGGCCGGCGCCAGCCGCGTGACCTTTCGCGGCGCGGCGAAGGTTGCATTGAGCGCACTCGTGACGACTGATGACGGCGCAAGCGTCGACAACTTCGGCGCCGATACCGGCTTTGGCGGGAAGCTGATCTCGCTGCCAGGCGGCTGGGAGCTGACGAGCATCCATATGCCGGACGGCGCGTGCGGGTTTGGCCGAAATGCAATTGGAGCGCCGGCGATTATCATTATGTGATCCGCCTGAAAAATCTGAAGGGCGAGACCCTCGGCTCCGCCCTCGGAGTCTTCGCGATCGGCCCGGTGCGAGTAGATTGATCAGCGCTGTCTCGTGCCGGGCCGCCGGCATGTCCGGCCCCCGCTGGCTGTCCGCAATCCAGCGTCACGAGAGATGAATGCGAGCGAAACGCTCAAGATTTACGGCGCCGCTAGCTAGAGCACGTTTTGCATAATTCGAGTCGGAGGGGGATTCCCCTTCGGGGCGAACGCTGATTCCTGTGCTGCGGAGTTTCGATGGAGCGATCGGTTGGGCAAGCCGTACAGCGTCGATCTGCG
>Ga0187893_10004543_pt1 | contig 26231 bp, 29 predicted proteins | sample MA1701074metaG_FD_139574 | JGI IMG/M metagenome (GOLD analysis project Ga0187893, IMG submission 139574) | White microbial mat communities from a basaltic lava cave in the Kipuka Kanohina Cave System on the Island of Hawaii, USA - MA170107-4 metaG ... | reverse complement strand
TGGTGCTGCACTACCAGCCGGTGGTCGACGCGGTGAGCGGCGCACTCGCCGGCGTCGAGGCGCTGGTGCGCTGGCAGCATCCGACACGCGGCCTGCTGTTGCCGGCCGCCTTCATCCCCATCGCCGAGGAGTCGGGCCTGGTGCGCGAGCTCGGCGCCTGGACCATCGACGCCGCCTGCGCGCAGATCGCGCGCTGGAAGGGGACCGGCAACGCTGCCACGTGCGTCGCGATCAACGTCTCCGCGCTCCAGTTCCGCGACCAGCAGCTGATCGAGACGCTGGGCGGGGCGATGCGCCAGCACGGCGTCCAGCCGCGCGAACTCGAGCTCGAGCTGACCGAAGGCACGTTGATGGGCGACCTGGAGATCACGCAGCGCATCGTCGCAGACCTGCGTGAACTCGGCGTCGCGCTCGTCGTCGACGATTTCGGCACCGGCTACTCGTCGCTGTCGTACCTGAAGCACCTGAAGCCCGACAAGCTGAAGATCGATCGATCGTTCGTGCAGGACCTGCCCGACGACGTCGACGACCGCGCCGTGACGCAGGCCATCCTCAGCATGGCGCGCGCGCTCGGCATCACCGTCGTCGCCGAAGGCGTCGAGACGCGCGAGCAACGCGAGTTCCTCACTTCGCGCGGGTGCGCGCTGCTGCAGGGCAGGTTGATCGGTGCGCCGCTTCCGGCGGGTGAGCTGGAACTCGATCTGCGCGAGGGCGAAGATGCGGCCGCGACAACGGGCGATTGAAGCTGCGGTTCGTTGGATGGGAGGCGCGGAGCCTCGCATGAAGGACGACCATTGATGCACCGGTGCGGCCGTGCGATGAAGATGCGCCCGTATCCGGATACGGGCGCGAAATCGCGCTCAGGTCCGGAGTTGGGGTCGATCTGCGCTCGGAATCACGTTGCGCCTCACTACACTCGCACCCGAACACTCGGACGCCACGCTCAAGCATGTCTCCCATCCGCTTCGTCACATTCCTGGCAGCTTCTGTCCTACTTGGCTGCGCAAGCAATCCACCCGTTCAGCCGGCCGCGAGCAGCAAGTCGCAGTTCGATGGCGCGGTCTATGGGGGAGAGACCGCCCAGTTGGAGAAGCCCACGCCGGGCGCAGAGATCTATCGCGCCTTCTATCAAGGAGGCTCCGGCTTCGTCTCTGTCAGCAGCGTGCGCGAGACAGTTGAGGAAATGGCCGCAAGGCACTGCGCCCGTAAGGGGAAGACAGCCCGGCCGCTGCAAGAAACAACCTCCAAACCGCCGCACGTCCTAGGCAATTTCCCTCGCGTAGAGTGGCTCTTCGAGTGCGCGGATTCGCTCCCCTCGAATGCTTCGGGTTCTCTGGCCGTCGACAAGCTGGGCCAGATTGAGCGTTTGAAGAAACTCCTGGACAGCGGGGCCCTCACGCAGCAAGAGTACGAGCGAGAGAAAGCCAGAATACTTGGTGCGCAGTGAGGTCCATCCACCGGACGTGCGCCAGCCTGCGGCTGTCGCCTGCCGGTGAACTCAAACATTGATATGGCCTCTCCCTGTCAAGAGCGAAGAGCGCGCACCCATTCCCCCTGCATTCACAGATGTCGATCAGAACCGTTGCCGGACGGGGAGCGCGACGCAGCCTTTGGTTTGCCACCCGTTGAAGGTGCGACGGTTGTTCATGCTGATATGCGAGGGTTGGGTACGTCAAGACAGATTTACGTCGCGGGGCTGCCTTCGCTCTAGGGACTGAGATCGCCGACATGCGTTGCCACACGCCAGGCCCACCAATAACGTTCTCGAGGGTTCCCCAGTGGCCTCGGCCCCTCATGGCCCGTCTCCTCGCAAGTTCGCAACGACCCGACCGCCCATCGGTCCAGTGCATTTGTGTAGCTCGGCACGCCCTCGGCGCGCACGGCGTTGCAGGAGCGGACCGCCTCAGTTCACAAAGCCATCTTGTCTAACTCTGGCCGCGAGAACGCCGCACGCGGGCGTGGCGCATACTTGCGTTCATCGTGTTCCGTCCGAGGTCCAGCATGGGCAACGTCAAGTCCATCGAGAACGCCGTCGAAGCGCTACCTCCAGCCGAGCTGGCGGAGTTTCGCCGCTGGTTCGCCGACTTCGATGCCGCCGCATGGGATCGTCAGATCGAGCAAGACGCCGCGGCTGGCAAGCTTGACCCGCTCGCCGCCGAGGCTCTTGCTGACTTCCGCTCCGGCTGTCCGCGCGAGCTTTGAAGCACACCGCGTCGAAGCGCTTCTGGCAGTGTCTGGAAGCGCTGCCCGCCGACGTGCAAGCCCTGGCGCATCGCAGCTACTCCTTGCTCAAAGCACATCCGAAGCACGCGTCTCTGCAGTTCAAGACTGTGAGCAACGGCCGGTTCCACAGCGTGCGAGTCGGCTTGTATTGCCGCGCGCTTGGCTTGCCAGTTCCCGGTGGTGCGCATTGGTTCTGGATCGGCACGCATGCTGAGTACGACAAACTCGTCGGCTAGTCGGGTAGCCGGGAGCGTCTAACTCCCGGCCCCCACACCGTCCACCGGGCGGGTCCGCCGTGGGCGGTTCAACGAAGGGGCGGGCTCGACGAAGCCTTGCACCACAGCTCACGCACGCTGACCAGGTCTTGCGCCTTCAGCCACTCATTGGAATGCGCTCGACGCCAAGATCCAGCAGACCGGGAGTGGCATCGCAACGTTGGGCTCCCGCCGTCCTTTCTTCGACTCGCTTCCGACCTACCCCTCGACCGCCTCCCGCAGCATCGCCAGCGCCGCGTGCACCGTCTGCTCGCGCACGCTCGATCGATCCCCGCCCAGGCTGAGCCTGCGGTGCGCGACTTCGGCGCGGTCGCGCTCGGCGATCGCCATCCAGACCGTGCCGACAGGTTTGCCGGGTACCGCGCCGCCCGGCCCGGCGATGCCGGTCACCGAGAGCGCCCAGTCGGCGCGCGAGTGCGCGATCGCGCCGCGCGCCATCGCTTCGGCGACTTCGGCGCTGACCGCGCCGCGTGCGGCGAGCAGGTCGGCCGGCACCGCGAGCTCGTCCTGCTTGGCTTCGTACGAGTAGACGACGAAGCCGCGCTCGAACCAGTCGCTCGAGCCGGCGATCGACGTGCACGCGGCGGCGACCAGTCCGCCCGTGCACGATTCGGCGGTGGCGATGCGCTGCCCGCGTCTGCGCAGCGCGGCGGCGAGCGCGAGCACCGCCGGCTCGAAGGCTGACAGCGCGCTCACCAGCGGCTCCACAGCGCGATCACGAGCAAGGTGCAGAGCGCGGCCACGAGGTCGTCGAACAGGATCGAGAACCCGTGGCGATAGCCGAAACGCGATTGCCCTTCGCGCGGCTCGAACAGCGTCTCGGCCCACGCCACCGGCCCGGGCTTGGCGATGTCGAAATAGCGGAACAACGCGAACGCCGCGCACTGCGCGATGAAGCCCGCCGGCATCAACAGCCACAGCACGAGCCAGAAGCCGAGCACTTCGTCCCACACGATGCTGTTCGAATCGCAGTGGCCGAGGTCGCGCGCGGTGATCGAGCACGCCCACCAACCGGCGAGCAGCGCCGCGAGCAGCAGCGCGCCCCATGCGGCCTCACTCAACCAGGGGTCGAGCAGCACGAACACGAGCCACGCCCACAACGTGCCGGCGGTGCCGGCCGCCTTCGGCGCGAGGCCGCTGCCGAAGCCGAGCGCGATCAGGTGCGCGGGATGCGCCAACAGGAAGGAGATGCCGGGCTTGCGTTGCGGCGGGGCGAGCGGCGAAAGCGATGGCGAGGTGGTATCGATGGTGATTCCCGTGCGGAATGCGGCAAGCGTAGCGCACCGCGCGTGGAGCGCCTTCCCGCCCCCGTACAATGCGCCTCCCGTCAGAGACAGAGTTTCGAATCGAACCGAGGGGGATTCGTGTCGTTGCCCATGCATGAAGTGATGCCCGCAGCACGCAGCCGCGAAGAATCGCCCGCCTTGGAGCGGGAGCTGGCGACGCTGCTCGTCGAGGCGCTCAACCTGGACGTCGCCGCCTCCGAGATCGATCCGAACGCGCCGCTCTACGGCGAAGGCCTCGGGCTCGACTCGATCGACATCCTCGAGGTGGCGCTCGAAGTGTCGCGCCGCTACGGCTTTCAGTTGCGCTCCGACGACGAGCACAACCACCTGATCTTCCAGTCGCTCCGCAGCCTCGCCCAGCACGTCGCAACGCACCGCGTGCAGTGACGGTATCGATGACGAAGCTGCGCCTCGCGCTGCTGCTCTCGGCCGGGCTCGCCTACGCGGCGCTGTCGCACGGCCTGATGCTGCACGCGGGCGACAGGCCATGGGCGGTCGCGGTGCTGATCGCGCCCGCGCTCGCCGCGCTGCTGGCGATCGCGACGGCGAAACGTCATCTGCCCGCCGCGTTCGCCGCGCTCGCCGCGCTCGGGGTGCTTGCGGTGCTGGCGGTGATCGGCGACGTGACCTGGCTCTACCTGGCGCAGCACGCCGGCATCCATCTCGCACTGGGCGCGAGCTTCGCCTATACGTTGCGCCGCGGCGGCCAGCCTGCGATCAGCGCGATCGCGGCGCGCGTGCACGGCCACCTGTCGGCGCCGATGCGGCGCTACACGCGCCGCGTCACCACGGTCTGGGCCAGCTACTTCCTTGCGATGGCCGCGCTCTCGGTGCTGATGTACGCCGCGCTGCCATGGAGCGTCTGGTCGCTGTACGCGAACCTGATCACGCCGCTCTGCATGGCCGTGCTCTTCGTCAGCGAGCACCTGCTGCGCTACCTGCTGCACCCCGAGTTCGAGCGCGCGTCGCTGCTCGACGCGCTGCGCGCCTCGGGCGCAGCCAGCGAGGCGCCGAGCCGATGACCGCCTCGCCGCTCGTCGCAGGCAGCGACCTGGAGCGGCCGATCGCATGGCGTGGCGGCAAACCGATCTCCGCAGCGCGCTTCGTCGGCGAGGCCGAACGGCTGGCCGAACGATTGCCGGGGCGTGGGGACCCGGTCAACCTGTGCCGCGACCGCTATGCGTTCGCGCTCGGCTTCGCCGCGGCTCTGATGCGCGGCCAGACCAGCCTGCTGCCCCCGAATGCGCTGCCCGAAACGCTGCGCAGCCTCCGTGCCTCGCATGCGCAACCGTATGCGCTGCTCGACGATGCAGGCATCGATGCGGGCGGATTGCACACCGTGCAGGTGACCCTGGCCCCCACCTCGGCTCTCCCCCAGCGGGAGAGGGAGCCTCTACGTCGTGTGCCATCGATCGCGGGCGACCTCGTCGCGAGCTGCATGCTGACGTCGGGCTCGACCGGCGCACCGCAGCCTCACGCCAGACGCTGGGCGGACTGGGTCGTCAACATCGGGGCCGAGGCCGAGCGCCTCGCAAGCCTGCTCGGGGTGCCGAGCCTCGCCGGCTTCGGCTTGGTCGCCACCGTGCCGCCGCAGCACAGCTACGGGTTCGAGTCGAGCGTGCTGCTCGCGCTGCTCGGAGGCGCCGCGCTGGAAAACGGGCGCCCGTTCTACCCGGCCGATATCGCCGCCGCGCTCGACGCGTTGCCGCGCCCGCGTGCGCTCGTCACGACGCCGTTCCACCTGAACGCGCTGCTGCAATCGGCGCTCGAACTGCCGCGCTGCGACCTGGTGCTGTGCGCGACCGCGCCGCTCTCGCCGCAACTCGCGGCGCACGCCGAGCGCGCGCTCGGTGCGCCGCTGATCGAGATCTACGGTTGCACCGAAGCCGGCCAGGTCGCGACCCGGCGCACCACCGACGGCGACGTCTGGCATGCGCTCGGCGCGTTGCACCTGTCGCGGCGCGGCGCAGGCGCGGCCGAGCGGTTCTACGTCGAGGGCGGCCATGTGCCCGAACCGACCGCGCTCGCCGACGTGCTGCAACTCGAGGATGCGCAGCGCTTTCGCCTGCTCGGCCGCGCCAACGATTTGATCCATGTGGCAGGCAAGCGCAGCTCGCTTGCGCACTTGAACTACCATCTGAGCCGCATCGAGGGCGTGCGCGACGCCGCGTTCTGGTTGCCCGACGACGTGACCGACGGCGTGGTGCGGCCGATCGCACTGGTCGTCGCTCCGGGCCTGAAGCGAGCGCAGATCATCGCGGCGCTGCGCACCTCGCTCGATGCCGCGTTCGTGCCGCGGCGCGTCGTGTTCGTCGACGCTCTGCCCAGGGATGCGACCGGCAAACTGGGCGCTGAGGTGTTGCGCCGCTTCGCCCTCGAACGCCTGTCATGAAGCAGCAGCCGATCCGCGTCATGCGCGATGTCGCTCCCGACCACCCGGCTCTCGCCGGCCACTTTCCGGGCGCTCCGTTGCTGCCGGGAGCTGCGTTGCTGTCCGAGGTGCTGGAGGCGATCCTCGACGCACCGGAGCTGGCGGCGCGAATCGGCAACGCGGCGACCGTGGAGGCTGCGAAGTTTCTCGCGCCGGCGCGCCCCGGCGACGTGTTGTGCATCGCGCTCGAAGCCGAGCCGCGCGCGGTGCGTTTCGAAGTCACGGCCGAGCGGCGCACGATCGCCCGCGGCCGCTTCACCGGCGAGCGATGAGCAGCAGCCGCATTGAAGCCGACGTTGCACCGCTGATCGGGGCCGAGTCAGCCGACTGGGCGCAGGTCGAGGAGCGCAGCAACGGCGCCGCGCTGGCGATGATGAGCTGGATCGTGCGCGTGCTCGGTCGCCGCGTCGCGCGTCTTGCGCTGCATCCGATCACGCTCTATTTCCTGTTGGCAGCGGGTGCGCCGCGGCGCCACGCGCGGTGCTTTCTCGTGCGCGCGACGGGCCGGCCGGCCGGCTGGCTCGACCTGTACCGCCACCTGCACAGCTTCGCGTCGACCGTGCTCGACCGCGTCTACCTGTTGCGCGGCCGGCTCGATCTGTTCGACATCCGCGTCGAGAACGAGGCACTGGTCGACGCGGCGCTCGCCGCGGGACGCGGCGCGTTCCTGCTCGGCGCGCACGTCGGCAGCTTCGAGGCGCTGCGCGCGGTCGGTGCGCAACGGCCCGGTCTGTCGATCGCGATGGTCATGTACCCCGACAACGCGCGCCTCATCGGCACCGCGCTCGCCGCGCTCGCCCCGGACCGAAAGCCGCACATCATCGCGCTCGGCCGGCGCGACTCGACCTTGGCGATCCGCGACTGGCTCGATGCAGGCGGACTCGCCGGCGTGCTCGCCGACCGCGCACCCGCGGCCTGCGCGTCGCGCAGTTCGAGCGTGCGCCTGCCGTTCCTCGGCCACGAAGCGAGCTTCTGCGACGGGCCGTTCCGGCTCGCGCTGCTGCTGCGCCGCCCGGTGCTGTTCATGGCCGGCATCTACCGCGGCGGCAATCGCTACGACGTGCGCTTCGAGACCTTGACCGACTTCAGCACCGCACCCGACGACCCTGCGCTGCGCGAACGGCGCGTTCGCGAGGCGGTCGAGGCGTATGCTGCACGGCTCGAAGCGCTGGCCAGCGCGCACCCGCACAACTGGTTCAACTTCTACGATTTCTGGGGCGATGATCCGAAGCCGCACTGATCGCGCGCTGCTCGTGGCCCTCGCCCTGGCGGCCGCGAGCGGCGCCGCGCGCGCCTTCGAACTGGGCGAGCTGATGCGCCTGCTCGGCGCCAACCGAGGCGGCAGCGCGACCTACGACGAACAGCGCTACGTGCAGGGGCTCGACGCGCCGCTGCACTCGAGCGGCACCTTGAGCTACACCGCGCCCGACCGCTTCACGCGGCACATGGAGCAGCCGAGGGCCGAGACGGTGAGCGTGGCCGGCAACACCCTCACGCTCACCAAGAACGGTAAGACGCGCAACGTCGCGCTCGATTCGGTACCCGAGATGGGTGCGATCGTCGCAGCGATGCGCGGCACGTTGAGCGGCGACGCCGGCGCGCTCGAGCGCTGGTTCAGGCCGCAGGTCGAGGGCAGCGCCGAGCGCTGGTCGCTCGTGCTGGTGCCGAGCGAAGAGCGCATCGCCGCCCGCGTCGCGACGATCCTGATCGGCGGGCGCCACGGCGAGGTGCGCCGGGTCGAGGTGCGGCTCGCCGACGGCGACCGCTCGGTGATGGAGATCGAGCCGCTCGCAGCGGCCAAGCGCGCAAGCGTCGCGCGCTGAGCGATCGATGATCGAGCGGCGCGGCGCGCGGGTGCTGGCGCTGTGGCTGCTGTTCCTGGCCATCGCGGCGCTCGCGATCGGGCGCACACGGCTCGACACGAGCCTGTCGGCGTTCCTGCCCAAGAGTCCCGACGCCGAGCAGCGCATCCTGATCGAGCAGCTGGCGAGCGGCATCGCGGCGCGCAGCTTGCTGATCGGCATCGAAGGAGGCAGCGCGGCGCAGCGCGCGGCGGCGTCGCGCGCGCTCGCGGCGCGGCTGATCGAAAGCGGCCTCTTCGAGCAGGTGCAGAACGGCGCCTCCGATGGGTTCGAGGCCGCCGGCCGCTGGCTGTTCGAGCACCGCTACCTGCTCTCGCCCTCGGTCGCGCCCGAGCGCTACACGATCGCCGGGCTGCGCGACGCGATCGACGAGACCTTGTCGCTCCTCGGAACGCCCGCGGGCGGTGCGATCAAGCCGTCGCTGGCGAGCGATCCGACCGGCGAAACGTTGGCTATCGCCGAGGCGTTGATCCCGGCCGGTGCGCCGCGCAACGAGGACGGCGTGTGGGTCTCGCGCTCGCATCCGCGCGCGCTGCTGCTCGCGAGCACGCGCGCCGCGGGCGGGGACCTCGACGCGCAGGCCACGGCGATCGCGCGTGTGCGGAGCGAATTCCAGGCGCTCGCCGCGCCCGAGCTGCGCGTCGTGTTGAGCGGCCCGGCCGTGTTTTCGGTGCAGAGCCGGGCGCAGATCCAGGCCGAGATCAGGCGGCTCGCGCTCGCCGGCGGCGTGTTGATCAGCCTGTTGCTGTGGTTCGCGTTCGCATCGCTGCCGGCGCTCCTCGTCGCGCTGCTGCCGGTGCTGACCGGCATCGCCGCCGGTGTCGTCGCGGTGAGCTTCAGCTTCGGTTCGGTGCACGGCATCACGCTCGGCTTCGGCAGCACGTTGATCGGCGAATCGGTCGACTACGCGATCTACTACCTGATCCAGGCGCGCGGCGGCGGCGCCGCGCACTGGCTGCGCCACAGCTGGCCGACCGTGCGGCTCGGCCTCCTGACCTCGGTGTGCGGGTTCGCCGCACTGCTGTTCTCGGGCTTCCCCGGTCTGGCGCAACTCGGGCTGTTCTCTTTCGCCGGCTTGGTCGCCGCTGCGCTGGCGACGCGTTACCTGCTGCCGGTGCTGACGCCGCATGGCGCCTCGGGAGCGGGCGTGCGGCAGCAGCTCGCGCGCGTCGCGACCGGCGCGATGGGCGTCATGCCCAAGCTGCGCTACGCGGTGCTCGCGCTCGGCGCGCTGTGCGTGGGCTGGCTCGTCTGGCAAGGCGCCGCGGTGTGGCGCGGCGACCTCGCGTCGCTCTCTCCGGTGCCGGAAGCCGCGATAAAGCTCGACGCCGAGCTGCGCGCCGATCTCTCGGTCGGCGACGCGAGCACCTTCGTCGTCGTGCAGCAGGGCGACCTCGAAGCCACCTTGCGCAGCGCCGAGACTGTCTCGGCGCGGCTCGACCCGCTGGTCGAGCAGGGCGTGCTCGGCGGCTACGACACGCCGGCCCGCCTGCTGCCGAGCCGGGCCACGCAAGAAAGGCGCATCGCGAGCCTGCCCGGTGCACGAGAACTCGCCGAGCGCGTCGAGCAGGCGACCGCAGGAGGACCCCTGCGCGCCGAGCGGCTGGGTCCGTTCGTCGAGGCGGTCGAGGCGGCGCGCAAGCAGGCGCCGCTCGATGCGGCGTCGATCGCGACGAGCCCGCTTGCGTCGATCGTCGACGCGTTGCTGCTGCGGCGCACCGACGGCAGCGCGGCGGCGCTGATCGCGCTGCAATCGGCCGCGCCGGGCGCGCTCGCTCGGGTGCGCGACGCGCTGCGCGACGTCCCCAACGTGCGCGTGATCGACGTGCGGCACGAATTGCAGCGCCTCTACGCGCACTACCTGCGCGAGGCGCTGCTGCAGGCGCTGCTCGGCGCGTGCGCGGTGGTCGTGCTGCTCGCCTTCAGGCTGCGCTCGTTGCCGCGGCTCATGTCGGTGTGCCTGCCGCTGGCGCTGGCGGTGCTGCTCACGCTCGGTGGCCTGGCCGCCGCCGGTGCACCGCTCGGCATCCTGCACCTGGTCGGGCTGCTGCTCGTCGTCGCGCTCGGCTCCAACTACGTGCTGTTCTTCGACCAGCTGCACCGCGCGGGCCGTACCGACCACGACACGCTTGCGTCGCTGCTGCTCGCCAACGTCACGACCGTGGTCTCGTTCGGTCTGCTCGCGGTGTCGGCGATTCCATCGCTCTCGTCGATCGGCCGCACCGTGGCGCCCGGCGCGCTGCTCGCGCTGCTGCTCGCGGCCGCGTTCGCGGCGCCACGCAAGCCGGCAACCAGCGCGTAGCGCCCGCGGTCGTATGGGAGAATTCCGCGCTGGCTTTCTGCAATGTCAGCGCACTCGCTTTCCTCCCGATCGACGTGGCCGATGCCGCCGTTGGTGCGCGAGGCAGCGGCATGACCGGGCCGGCGGGCGTCGTCCCGCGGTCCCCGGCCGTTCCACCCGTGCCGCCGATGCGGCGCATCGACCTCGACGCAACCTGGCGCGCGCTGCAACGCGCCGCCAGCGATCCGTATCGTCGCGCCGGCCGCTTCGCATGGCACTTCGCGCACGGCAAGCTCGGCCGCGATCCGGTGTTCCGCAGCCTGCTCGAGCAGGGCGAGCTGCCGCCGCAGGCGCGGGTGCTCGACATCGGTTGCGGCCAGGGCCTGCTGGCGAGCCTGTTGCGCGCCGTCGACGCGTTCGAGACCTGGCCCGAAGCGTGGCCCGCGCCGCCGCGCGCCGCGTCCTACACCGGCATCGAGCTGATGGCACGCGACGTCGAGCGCGCCCGCGCTGCGCTCGGCACCGATCGGACGCGCTTCGTCTGCACCGATATGCGCGATGCGGAGCTGCCCGCAAGCGACGTCGCCGTACTGCTCGACGTGCTGCACTACGTCGAGCGCGACGCGCAGGAGGCGCTGCTCGTGCGCGTCGCGCGCTCGTTGGCGCCGCGCGGACGCCTGCTGCTGCGCGTCGGCGACATGGCGCACCGGCGCGGCTACGCGGCGAGCCAATGGGTCGATCGTCTTGTCGCGCGCATCCGCGGCCACCGCGTCGCGCCGACGTACGGACGAACGCTTGCCGAATGGGACGCGCTGCTCGGCCGGCTCGGCTTTCGCGTGCGCTCGGTTCCGATGAGCCGCGGCACGCCGTTCGCCAACGTGCTGCTGATCGCCGACCTGGACGCGCGATGATGCGCGTTCCGGTCACCGACTACACCCTCGTCAGCGCGCTCGGCGCGGGCCGCGCCGCAACCCGGTCCGCCCTCGCCGAAGGCTGCAGCGGGCTCGCACAGCACGCCTTCGAAACGGTCGCACTCGAGACCTGGATCGGCCAAGTGCCGGGTGTCGATGCGGTGCGCTTGCCCGCGGTGCTCGGCGACTACGACTGCCGGAACAACCGTCTCGCGCAGCTCGGCCTCGATAGCGACGGCTTCGCCGCCAGCGTGAACGCGGCGCGCGCCCGCTACGGGGCGGATCGAATCGGCGTCTTCCTCGGCACCAGCACGTCCGGCATCCTGCAGACCGAACTCGCGTACCGCAGGCGCGATCCGCGAAGCGGCGCACTGCCCGGCGACTTCCGTTACGGCCAGACGCACAACACCTATTCGCTGGCTGATTTCGTGCGCAACGCGTTTGCGCTGCAAGGCCCGTCGGCGGTGGTGTCGACCGCCTGCTCGTCGAGCGCCAAGGTGTTCGGCGCGGCGTCGCGCATGATCGGGCTCGGCCTGATCGATGCGGCGCTGGTGGGCGGGGTCGACAGCTTGTGCCTGACCACGTTGTACGGCTTCAACTCGCTCGAACTGCTCGCCACCGACATCTGCCGTCCGTGGGACGCCGAGCGCCACGGTCTCTCGCTGGGTGAGGCGGCGGCCTTCGCGCTGCTCGAACGCGAAGGCGCGCAAGTGAAGGCGTGGCTGCTCGGCGTGGGCGAAAGCAGCGACGGCCATCACATGAGCAGCCCGCACCCGCAAGGAGCGGGTGCGGTCGATGCGATGCGCGCCGCGCTTGCCGATGCCGGCCTCGAAGCGGCCGCGGTCGGCTACCTCAACCTGCACGGCACCGCGACGCCGAACAACGACGCGGCCGAGGACCTGGCGGTGCATCAGGTGTTCGGCGCGCGCGTTCCGTGCAGCTCGACCAAGGGCGCGACGGGCCACACGCTCGGCGCGGCCGGCGCTGTCGAAGCCTTGATCGCGATGCTCGCGCTCGAGATGCAACTGATCCCCGGAGGCTTGAACCGCCGCGTCCCCGATCCGGAGCTGCGCTGCCGCTACGTCGATCGAAGCACGCCGGCCCGGCTGCGCATCGTCGCGAGCAATTCGTTCGGCTTCGGCGGCTCGAACGCGTGCCTGATCTTCGGAGCCGCCGCATGAGCGACTCGCTCGCCGTATCCGTGCTCGGGATCGGGCTCGCGGGCCCCGGGCTCGCCGGCTGGCAGCGCAGCCGCGATGTCCTGCGCGACGCGTCGCGATGGAACCGCGCGCCGACCGAGCTCGCCGCGCCGCTCTTGCTCCAGCCCGCGGAGCGGCGCCGCGCCGGTGCGATGGTCAAGCTCTCGCTCGCCGTCGCCGACGAGGCATCGGCGGGGATCGACCGGCAGCGGCTCGCCACCGTGTTCAGCGCCTCGACCGGCGAGTCGGCCAACTGCCACGCGTTGTGCGAGACCTTGGCCACGCCCGAGCGGCTCGTCTCGCCGACGCGCTTCACCAACTCGGTCCACAACGCGTGCGCGGGATATTGGCACATCGCGACGCAGAGCCGCGCGCGATCGACCAGCCTGTGCGGCCGCGACGCGAGTTTCGGAGCCGGCCTGCTCGAAGCGGCGGTGCAGTGCGTGACCGGCGGCGAGCCGGTGCTGCTGGTCGCGAGCGACGTGCCGTACCCGGAACCGCTGCACGGCTCGCGGCCGCTGCCCGATGCGTTCGGCGTCGCGCTCCTGCTCGGCGCACGCGCGGACGACAACGTACCGAGGCTCGAGGTGCGGCTCATCGACGCGCCCGCGACGCCGTGCGACGACGCCGGCCTCGAGGCGCTGCGCACCGCGATCCCGGCCGCACGCTCGTTGCCGCTGCTCGCGGCGCTGGCGCGCCGCGCATCGGCGCGGCTCGTGATCGAGTATCTCGGCCCGCCGCAGCTCGAGGTGCGGGTGACGGGCGCGTGAATCCGCCCACGCTCGACCGCGCAGCGATCGCAGCGCGCATCCCGCATGCCGGGTCGATGTGCCTGCTCGACCGGCTCGACGCATGGACCGACGAGCGGATCATCTGCAGCGCGATCGGACATCGCGACCCGCGCCATCCCTTGCGCACGCGGCGCGGCCTGCTCGCCCCCGCGGCGATCGAGTACGCAGCGCAGGCGATGGCGCTGCACGGCGCGTTGCTCGCTCCGGCTGGCCGCCAGGCGCCCGGCTACCTCGCCAGCGTGCGCGGCGTGCGGCTCGCCGCCGCGCGCCTCGACCAGGTCGACGGCCGCCTGATCGTGCGCGCCGAGCGCCTCGCCGGCAGCGAGCGTCAGATCCTCTATCGCTTCCGCGTCAGCGGCGCGGACGACATCGAGCTTGCCGACGGCCGCGCCACGGTCGTGCTCGGCGCCGCAACGTGAGCCTCGCCGGCAAGCGCGCTCTGATCACCGGCGCGAGCGGCGCGCTCGGCAGGGCCATCGCCGAGCGCCTGGCGAACGACGGCGCGAGCGTGCTGCTGCACGCCGCGTCGCGGCCCGATGCGGTGCGCGCGCTCGCCGAATCGCTGCGCGCGGGCGGCGCGAGCGCCGAGGCTTGCACGTTCGACGTCACCGATCGGGATGCGACGCGCGACGCGTGCGATCGCCTCTTGGCCGCGGGGCCGGTGCAGATCATCGTCAACAACGCGGGCGTGCACGACGACGCGGTGTTCGCCGGCATGCGCGCCGAGCAGTGGCACCGCGTGATCGACGTGAGCCTCAACGGCTTCTACAACGTGACGCAGCCGCTCCTCCTGCCGATGCTGCGCACGCGCTGGGGACGCATCATCAACGTCTCGTCGGTCGCGGCGCTCGCCGGCAACCGCGGGCAGGTCAACTACGCGGCGGCCAAGGGTGCGCTGAACGGTGCGACGCGCGCGTTGTCGCTCGAAGTGGCGAGCCGCGGCGTGACGGTGAACGCGATCGCGCCCGGCATCATCGAGTCGCCGATGGCCGAGCGGGCGTTCGACGCGACGGCGATCGCGCAGCTGGTGCCGGCCAAGCGCGCCGGCACGCCGGCCGAGGTGGCCGCGCTCGCCGCCTTCCTGGCGAGCGACGACGCGGGCTACATCAGCGGGCAGATCATCTCGATCAACGGCGGGATGTTCTGAAGCAGCCGGCACCCCTACACTACCGGCCCGCGGGTTGTCCGTCACAACGAGGAGTGGAGCCATGAAAATTCGAGAGTCGAGCCGGCTGATGCAGCTGACCTTGGCGCTGTGCGCGTCGGCACTGGTCGCTTCTTGCGGCACCGCCGGCAAGTCGCAATCGAGCAGCGCCGGCGCAGCGCCTGCCGCTCAGTCGGCAGCGAAATCGACCGCCGGCATGAACGCTCAGGGCGAAGTCGTCGATTCGAAGCTGGTCGAGGCCGGCAGCGGCAAGGCGGTCAAGGGCATCAACGACTGGGAGGGCGAGATCACCGGCATCCCCGCTCCCGGCAGCAAGTTCGCGCAGCTGCAGATCGGCATGTCGATGCGGCAGGTGACCGACATGATCGGCCAACCGAGCGACCAGGGCGGACACGTCACCGGCAAGGCGTGGATCCCGTGGTACTTCGGCTCCGACAAGTACCGCCACGAGATGGTCTACAAGGGCATGGGCCGGCTGCTGTTCGCGAGCCCGAGCGGCTTCGACTTCGGCTCGGGTAACCTGATCTGGATCATCCACAACAAGAGCGAAGGCGCGTACCGCTAGGCTAAGGCTAGGGTGCGCCAAACGGCGGGCGCCGCAGCAGTCGGCGCCCGATGAGCCAAGGCAGGCGAAGCACGAAGCCGACGACGAGTCGGGCGTGCATCCAGACCAGGAGCAGGTTGTCGCGGCCGTAGCGGAAGTGCGAGACGCCGCCTTCGTCGGGGCGCAGGTATTTCACCGGCGCGTCGAGGTTGATCGGCACGACACCGCGCCACGCGAGGCGCACCGCGGCCTCGGTGTCGAAGTCGAAGCGGCGCATCCAGCGCTGGCGCTGCATGATCGCGAGCAGGTCGGCGATCGGATAAACGCGAAACCCGTACAGCGAATCGGCGACTCCCGCGAACAACGTCTCGAGGTTGGCCCAGCTGTTGCCGACGCGCCGGCCGCGCACGCGCACGAGCGGCGCGCTGGCTTCGAACACCGGCCGGCCGAGGATCATCGCGTCGGGCCGCTCGATCGAGGCGGACATGAAGCGCCCGATCAGCCGCGCCGGGTGCTGGCCGTCGGAGTCCATCGTCAGTGCATGGGTGTAGCCGGCGGCGTGCGCCGCCTGCAAGCCGTGCAGCAGCGCGGCGCCCTTGCCGCAGTTGACGGGCAGCACGAACACGCGCAGGCCGGCATCGTGCTCGGCCAGCTGGAGCGCGGCCCCGGCGCTGCCGTCGGTGCTGCCGTCGACCACCACCCATACCGGCTGCCACGACGTGCGCGCCTCGCGCATCGTCTGCGCCAGCCGCGCGCCGGCGTTGTAGCTCGGGATCAGCACCAGGTGCTTGGCGCCGGCGCCGCTCATTGCGGCTTGCAGCGCGCCGCGAAGTAGCGCTCCAGCTCGTCGAGCGCGGCGTGCGTGTCGGTTCTCGGCGCGAAGCGCTCGCCCAGGCGCACCGAGAACACGATCGGCATCGGCGGGCGCCGGCCGAGCGGCCAACCCTTGCCGAGGTACGGCGAGTCGGTGTCGATGAACACGGTCTGGATCGGCGCGGCGGCGAGCTTGGCAATCAACGTGACGCCGGGACGGAACGCATTGATCGGCGTGCGCACGGTGCGCGTCCCCTCGGGAAACAGCACCAGCTGGCCGCCCTCGTGCAGGTCCTGCACCGCCAGGCGGATCATGCCGCGCGGCGAGTCGTTGCGGATGTAGCGTGCGAGCCTGGCGCCGGCGCCGAGGAAGACGTTGCGCATCAGGCTGGCCTTCATGATGCACGCGCTGCGCGGCAGCCGCGAGACGAGGATCAGCGCGTCGAGCAGGCTCGGATGGTTGGCCACCACGATCAGCCCCGGTTCATCGGACAACCCGTCGAGCGCGCGCGCGTCGACGTGCAGCACGCCGGCGCGCGACGTGGTCGCCCAGTACCAGCGGTACACGCTCGTGATGACGTGGCGCCCTAGCCGGCGTCCGGTGGCGCGCGGAAGGACCGGATACAGCAGTACTGCAAGCACGTTCCACGCGAGCGAGACCACGCCGAGCAGCGCCAGCAGCATATAGAACAGGAGCGTCTGCAGCGCGCGCTTCATCGCGGCTCACTCGACGCTCACCAACGTCTCCGAGGTCGCGAACACCCACGACACGGCGATCCCGAACGCCAGGTTGTGACGTTGGCGTACCAGCGGGCTGTCGACGAAGGTGGCGCCGCGCAGCAAGTCGTAGCGCACGAACGCGCCGACCCAGTGCCGCTCGAAGCGCCGCGACACGCCGACGGTCCAATCCGCGCCGCCCGAGCCTGCGCTCGCGCGGTATTCGGGCCTCGTCGGAGTGACCTGGTTCGGCGCCACGTCGTAGTAGTAGCCGTGGAAGCGTCGGCTGCCATAGACGGGACCCGCGCGAAGCCCTACGTTCCAGCCGCCGGCTTCGACGTCGACGTTGAGGTTGGGCGCGGCGACCCAACCGATCGCCTGCGGATTCGATTCGATCGTGAACGCGGCGCGCACCGGCAGCCGGAGATCGAACTTCCAGCCTCGGCCGCTCGCCAAGGTCCAGTTGACGTTGGGTCCGAGTTCGAAGGTCGGCGCGAGATCGGGCATGCCGCGCCGCGCGTCGCTGTCCTCGCTGCGCGTCGGCGCGCTCAGCGCAGCGCTCAGGTCGACCTCGACCCGCTTCGCGTCGAGCAGCACCGCGCGCGCGCCTTCGCGGTCGGCCTTGAAGATGTCGCCGCGATAGACGACGTAGGGCACCGGCAGCAGCCATTCGTTGGACTGATCGGACCCGCGGTAGTGCGGCAGGCGCAGCGCGCCGGCCCCGATCCCCAGTTCCCACAACGGCCGTTCGGCCGACGCTGCGGGTGCGCAGATCGCCGCCATCGACACCGCGCCGGTCAGCGCTGCGCGCCGCATCCGCCTCAGCCGACCGTGCCGCGCGCGAAACCGTGCGCCTCGATCTCGACCAGCAATTCGGAGCGGCAGATGTCGGCTTGCAGGTAGACCGCGCTGCGCAGCGCGGTCGAGCGCGCGCCGAGCGCAACCCCGAGCAGCCGGCGCACGAGAGGCGCGTGCGCCGGCCGACGCAGGTACACGGTGAGGTCCATCGAGGGCAGTTCGAAGCGCGCGCTGGTCCGCGCGTGCGCGGCGCCGATCACGGCGAACAGGTTGGCCAAGGTCTCGTGCGCTTGCGCTTCGACGTCGCCCGCGTGCACGCTCGCGTGGCCCACGATGCTCGCGGTGCCCGAGATCAGCAGCGCGACCTGGCCGGCCCCCGCTTCGACCAACGCCGCGCGCGAAAAGGTCGGGCTCTTCGGACCGTAGTCGCGCGGGTAGTGGTACGCCGACACCTGGCGCGGGTTCTCGATCGCGACCGGACGCGTGCGGCCTGCAAGGAAGCGCACGCTGAACGGCCCCTTGCCGATGCCGAGCGCGCTCGCCGCCGGTGCGCCTTCGAACGCCGCCCGGCGCGCGGCGAGAAAGGCTTGCTGGCGACCGGCGTTGAAGCGGCGGTAGCGTTCGAGCCCGCTCGCGTCGGCGTTGATGCCGGGCAGCGCGTTCCACAGCCGCAGCAGGTGCGGGCAGCCGCTCGCCTCGAGCGCAGCGAACACGTCGCCGTAGGCGCGCTCGGCGAGCGCGGTAAGGTCCTCGCCCTGCGCCTCGTCGAGCTCGAGCGCGCCGAACAGCCAGTGGCCATCGTGGCGCCAGCGCACGCTGCCGCTTTGCCCGGTGCGGCAACGCTCCTCGACGCTGCACCAGACGTCGATCGCCGCTGCGGAGCCGTCGAGCAGCGCACCCCGCACCGACGCGGGCAAGCCGCCGCGCCGCACCGGCGTGCCGTAGCCGAGCGCGCCGAGCACCAGCGGCTTGCCCGGCGCGAGCGCCGACCACTCGGACTGGGAAAGACGCCGGGCGGTGAGCGCGTGCGTCGTGCTGCGCACGATCACTGCGCCTCGACGATGGTTTCGCCCTTCAAGGGCCCGAAGTCCTGGACGTTGCGCTTGCGCGCGAGCCAGCCTGTCCAGCTGCGACGCAGGCTGCGGATCGACACCAGGTAGTAGATCGCCTTCAGCGCCCACAGCGACGGCTGGATCGGCGTGCGGCCGTACAGGTCGCCAGCGAGCAGCGACAGCAGCGCTTCCTTCACGCGCAGCGGATTGGCCGGGTACATGAACATCTGCCGGAGCGTCGGGTTGCAGACGCGGAAGATGAACCACGCGTACTCGCGCGGCCCCTTCAGCATCGTCTTGTGGAAGTGCTTGCGCGCGCGCGCGGCATCGCGCGCCGGACGGTCGAGGCAGGTCGCGATCACGTCGGCGCCGTCGAACGCGCTGTGCATCGCCAGATAGAGGCCCGAAGAGAACATCGGGTCGATGAACGTATAGGCGTCGCCGAGCAGCAGGTACCTTTCTCCGCTGCTGACCCGCGCCTCGTAGCTGTAGTTGCCGGTCGCATGTACCGTGTCGCCGACCAGGCTCGCGTTCTTCAGCCGGTCCTCCAGCTCGGGGCACAGCGCGATCGTGTCGGCGAAGAACTCCTTGAGCGGCTTATCGCGTGACTTCAGGTAGTACGGCCAGCACACCGCGCCGACGCTCGTCGTTCCGTCGGCGAGCGGTATGAACCAGAACCAGCCGTGCTGGAACCAGATGATGGTGATGTTGCCCTCGCGCTTGCCTTCGAGGCGCCGCGCGTTCGTGTAGTGGCCGAACAGCGCGGACGTGTTGTGGCGCGGGTTCTTCTCCTTGCAGCGCAGCTTGTTGGCGAGAAACGTGTCGCGGCCCGACGCATCGACGACGAAGCGCGCGCGAAAACGCAGCTTGGCGCCACCGTCGGCGATCGCGTCGATCGAGGCGCCGTCGGCGTCGAACGCGACCTCTCGCACCTTGCAGCCTTCGCGCGCGTCGGCGCCGCGCGCCGCCGCGTTGCGGAACAGCATCTCGTCGAGCACCGAACGGCGCACCTGCCACGCGTAGGGCATCGTCTTGTCCCACGCGTCGGCGAATTCGATGTAGCTGCGGTGCTCGTGGTCGGGCGAGACGAACTCGATGCCGTACTTCTGCATGCCGATCGCTTCGACCTGCTCGCGCAGGCCGAGCTGATCGAACAGCGCGACGTTGGCCGGCAGCAGCGACTCTCCGATGTGGAACCGCGGATGGTGCGACTTCTCGAGCAGCACCACGTCGCGGCCTTGCGCGGCGAGCAGCGCGGCGACGGTCGATCCGGCGGGACCTCCGCCGATGACGAGAACGTCGCACGACCTGGGATCGGCGGGCACGGTTTGCGTCGGATTCATGCAGGCTTGGTTGCGGTGTACGCGGAGAAGATGGCGAGCTCGACGTCGCGCTTGGGCGTCGCGAACCCGGCTTCGTGCAGCGCGGCGAGCACGCGCTCGGGCGCGATGCAGGCTTCGATCGTGTCCCAGTAGTAGCGCCACAGCCGCGCGGTGTCGCGGCTCCTCGAAACGGCCCGTGCGACGAGCGGCACGACGATGCGCATGTAGGCCTTCAACGCGGCGCGCCCGATCCGGCCCGAGGGCGGCGTGATCTCGAGCATCAAGAGCCGTCCGCCCGGCCTCAGCACGCGATGAAACTCGGCGAGCGCGGCCGACAGGTCCGCGACGTGGCGCAGCGCGTAGCCCATCGCGACGAAGTCGCAGCTCGCAGCGTCGCAGGGCAGCGCCTCGGCGCGTCCTTCGAGCAGCCGCACCCCGGGCAGCCGCACCTGCCGCATCATGCCCCGGCTCGGATCGATGCCGACGAGCGTGCCGCCGGGCGCGATCAGCTTCAGCGCCTCGCCCGCCAGGAGTCCGGTCCCGATGCCGACGTCGAGCACCTGCATCCCCGCGACGAGCCCGGCGCGCGCGAGCGAGCGGCGCCGGTACCAGCGGCCCGAGCCGAGCGCGAGCACGGCTTCGATGCGGTCGTAGTCGATCGCGGTCCGATCGAAGATGCGCTGGACGAACAGCGCGCGCTCGCGCTCGTCACCGTAGTAGTCGGACAGCGTCGAGTGCGGCGCGAGCACCACCTCGCCCTCGACCGGTTGTTGCAGCATGGCGCGGATTATCTACGCCCCTTAGCTCACGCCGCGCCTCGGAAATGATCGAACGCCGTGCACGGTGCCGCAACCGGCTCTCCTCGCGCATCGACGCAACGCAGGCCCTCCTCGCGTTCGATGCGGCCGATGCGCGTCACGCGCGTGCCGGCGCGGTGCGCCGCTGCGTCGATCGCTGCACGTGTCGCAGGCGGCGCGGTGAAGACCAGTTCGTAGTCGTCTCCGCCTTCGAGCAGGCAGCGGTGCTGCAATGCAACGGGCTGCGCGCACAGATCGGCGCTCTTCGGCAGGGCGTCGATCTCGATGCGCGCACCGACACGCGAGGCTGCGAGCACGTGCCCGAGGTCGCCCGCCAAGCCGTCCGAGACGTCGATTGCGCTCGTCGCCACGCCGCGCAGCGCGAGACCGAGCGCGACTCGCGGTTCGGGCTCCTCCATTGCGCGGCGCACGCGGTCGAACGCGGCGCCGTCGATCGACGCCGTGCCGCGCAACACCTCGAGGGCAAGCCGCGCGTCGCCGAGCCGGCCGCTGACGTAGATGTCGTCGTCGACCCGCGCGCCCGAACGCAGCAGCGCCTGCCCGGCCGGCACTTCGCCGAACACGGTGATGCATACCGCCAGCGGGCCCGCGCTGGTGTCGCCGCCGATCAGTTCGCAGCGGTAACGATCGGCGAGCGCGTGCAGTCCCTTCGAGAAGCCGTCGAGGAAGCGCTCGTCGGCGCGCGGCAGCGCGAGCGCGAGCGTGTACGCGAGCGGCTCGGCGCCGCACGCAGCCAGGTCCGACAGGTTGACCGCGAGCGCTTTGTGGCCGAGCCGCTCGGGTGCCAAGGTCGAAACGAAATGGCGGCCTTCGACGAGCAGGTCGGTCGAGACCGCCAGTTGCATTCCGGGACGCGGCGCGAGCAGAGCGCAGTCGTCGCCCGAACCGAGCGCGGCGCGGCGCACCGGGCGGCTGAAGTATCTGGCGATGAGCTCGAATTCGCCGAGGCCCATCGCGCGATTGTCGCGGAGGATGACAATCGCGCCAGGAGACGAGGCATGACGACCTACGAAGAAAAGCGCGCCGAGCTGCGCCGCCAAGCGCTCGAATACCACGAGTTCCCGACGCCGGGCAAGATCGCGATCAGCGCGACCAAGCAGCTGCTCAACCAGCGCGATCTCGCGCTCGCCTACTCGCCGGGCGTCGCCGCGGCGTGCGAGGAGATCGTCGCCGACCCGGTGGCCGCGTTCCGCTACACGGCGCGCGGCAACCTGGTCGCGGTGGTGACGAACGGCAGCGCCGTGCTCGGCCTCGGCGACATCGGACCGCTCGCCGCCAAGCCGGTGATGGAAGGCAAGGGCGTGCTGTTCAAGAAGTTCGCCGGCATCGACGTATTCGACATCGAGCTGGCCGAGAAGAACCTCGACCGGCTGGTCGACATCATCGCGGCGCTCGAGCCGACCTTCGGCGGCATCAACCTCGAGGACATCAAGGCACCCGACTGCTTCTACGTCGAGCGGCGACTGCGCGAACGGATGAAGATCCCGGTCTTCCACGACGACCAGCACGGCACCGCGATCGTCGTCGGCGCGGCGCTGCTCAACGGGCTGAAGGTGGTCGGCAAGGACATCGCGTCGGTGAAGCTCGTCGCATCGGGCGCCGGCGCGGCCGCACTCGCGTGCCTCGACCTGCTCGTCAAGCTCGGCCTGCCGCGCGAGCACATCTGGGTCACCGACCTCGCGGGCGTGGTCTACGAAGGGCGTACCGAACTGATGGACCCGGACAAGGCGGGGTTCGCGCAGCGCACGTCGCAGCGTACCCTGGCCGAGGTGATCGCCGGCGCCGACATCTTTCTCGGCCTCTCGGCGGGCGGCGTGCTGAAGCCGCCGATGGTCGCCGCGATGGCCGCGCGCCCGCTGATCTTCGCGCTCGCGAACCCGACGCCCGAGATCATGCCCGAGGAGGTGGTCGCGGTGCGCGACGATGCGGTGATGGCGACCGGCCGCACCGACTACCCGAACCAGGTCAACAACGTGCTCTGTTTCCCGTACATCTTCCGCGGCGCGCTCGATTCGGGAGCGACGACGATCACCGACGCGATGGAGATCGCCGCAGTGCACGCGATTGCGCAGCTCGCGCAGGCCGAGCAGAGCGAGGTGGTGGCCGCCGCCTACACCGGCGCGATTTTGTCGTTCGGCCCCGAGTACCTGATCCCGAAACCGTTCGACCCGCGCCTGATGGTCACGATCGCGCCCGCGGTGGCGCAGGCGGCGTTCGAGTCGGGTGTCGCGACACGCGCGCTCGACGACCTCGACGCGTACCGCGAGAAGCTGAAGACCTTCGTCTATGCCTCGGGGACGACGATGCGGCCGATCTTCGCGGTTGCGAAGAAGGCCGCGCACAAGCGCGTCGCCTACGCCGAGGGTGAGCACGAGCGCGTGCTGCGCGCGGTGCAGGTCGTGGTCGACGAGGGGCTCGCGCGGCCGACCTTGATCGGCAGGCCGCAGGTGATCGCGTCGCGCTGCGAGCGCTTCGGCCTGCGCTTGATCGCGGGCCGCGACTACGACCTCGTCAACGTCGAGAACGACCCGCGCTACCACGACTACTGGCAGACCTACCACCGCATGTGCGACCGCAAGGGCGTGACCGCGCAGCACGCCAAGATCGAGATGCGGCGCCGCCTGACCCTGATCGGCTCGATGCTGCTCGCCAAGGGCGAGGTGGACGGGATGCTGTGCGGCACCTGGGGCACCACCGGGCTGCACCTGCACTACATCGACCAGGTGATCGGGCGCCGCGAGGGCGTCGGCACCTACGCCTGCATGAACGCGCTGATCCTGCCCGGCCGGCAGCTGTTCCTCGTCGACACGCACGTCAACTACGAACCGACCGCGGCTCAACTGGCAGAGATCGCGGTGCTCGCCGCCGAAGAGATGATGCGCTTCGGCGTGACGCCGAAGGTCGCTCTCCTGTCGCACTCGAACTTCGGGTCGTCGACGCACCCGTCGGCGGTCAAGATGCGCGAGGCGCTAGGCCTGATCCAGGCGCGCGCGGCCTGGCTCGAGATCGACGGCGAGATGCACGGCGACGCGGCGCTCGACGCCGCCTACCGCGCCGAATTGATGCCGCGCAGCACGTTGACCGGCGAGGCGAACCTGCTCGTGCTGCCCGACATCGACGCGGCCAACATCGCCTACAACCTCCTGAAAACGGCTGCGGGAGGGGGTATCGCGATCGGGCCGGTTCTGCTCGGCGCCGCCAAGCCCGCGCACATCCTGACCGCGTCGGCCACGGTGCGCCGCATCGTCAACATGACGGCTCTGACGGTCGCCGACGCGAACGCGGTCCGATAGCGCGTTTTGCGGGTGGTAAGCACCCGCTTATTCCCTGATCATCCTGCCCCAAATTGAGGCAAAGGCTTGAGGTCCGACGGCTGTTTCGGTACCATGTCGCATCCAGTTTGCAGGGAAAACCCGTGTCTGGTAGCGGACCATCGGCGGTGGGCCGTCCCTTACGAGAGTTAGGGCTCGCCATCGTTCTGGCGGTAAGCGTTACAGCTTCGGGTGCCGGTTCTAGTTCGGTCGCCCTCGCCGATTTGCCGCGCGAAGCGATCGTGACTCACGAGCTGATCCACGCTGGCGGGCCGTTTCCCTACGCAAAGGACGGCGGCGTGTTCGGCAATCGCGAGCGCCTGCTTCCCGGCAAGCGGCGTGGCTGGTACCGGGAGTACACGGTGCGCACTCCCGGTGCGCGGGATCGCGGCGCGAGGCGCATCGTGTGCGGCGGAGTCGAGGTGCGGTCGCCCGAGAACTGTTATTACACGGAGGACCACTATTCAAGCTTTCGACGCATCGAGAAGTAGGGAAGCGTTGGGTTCATTCCAAGAAAGGGGGATCGAGACCATGCTTTTGCAGACCGTTCGACCGAACATCGTCCAGTCGATCCGCGCCTACCGCGTGGAGGACTTGATGCAGGCCGCCGAGGGCGTCGGCCAGCACTTCCTGTACGCGAACCTGGCACACGCGCAGTCGAAGCAGGACGTGCTCGAGAACATCGCCGACGCGTTCCAGTTTCCGCCGCATTTCGGCAAGAACCTGGACGCGCTCTATGACTGCATGACCGACCTCGTGCACAAGTCGGGCCAGCAGCCGGGCTTCGTGTGCGTGCTCGAGCAGTTGCCCGACAACCCGCGCTTCGATCGCGAGGCGCGCGAGCAACTGCTCGACGTGTTCCGCGACGCAGCCGATTTCTGGTTGGAACGAAAAGTCCCATTCAGGTGTTTCTATTCTTTTCAGTAGCCCGCTCCCAAGAAATAGGGTCATGGGAGCGGGCGACGGAAGTGGCCCCCAGCAAGTCGTCCGGCAGGAGCGGCAAGCAAGCGGCGAACGCGAGCTTCGGCATGAACATGCCGCTGATGAGCAGCGCGTTCGATACCGCGATGTGGCTCGACGCGGCGTGAAACACCCTGCGCGGCGGCGCTGGAAAGCTAGCGCTGCCGCGCCAGAGCCGCGTACTCGGCGACCGGGACCTCCTCGGCACGGCGCCGCAGGTCGAAGTCGCCACCGTAGCCTCGCGCATCGAGCCAAGGACCGAGCGTATTGCTGAGCAGCTTGCGGCGCTGCGAGAACGCGACCGCGACCAGCGCGGCATACGCTTCGAGATCGATCCGCGGCGGCGCAGCAAGCGGCAGCATGCGCGCGAGCGCCGATTCGACGCGCGGCTCGGGCTCGAAGGCTTGGGGCGGCACGTCGAGCACGGACTCGATCCGGTAGCGCCATTGCAGCATCACCGAGAGGCGCCCGTAGTCCTTGTTGCCGGGTGCCGCGGCCATGCGGCGCACCACCTCCTTTTGCAGCATCAGGTGCTGGTCGGCCACGTGCTCCACCTGCCCGAGCAGGCGAAACAGGACCGGCGTCGAGATGTTGTACGGCAGGTTGCCGACCAGCCTGAGCCGCGCTCCAAGACGCGCGGCAAGCGGCGCCAGATCGACCGTCAGCACGTCGGCTTCGATCAGTGAAAGCCGCGGGTCGCGCTTGAGCCGCGCGGCGAGGTCGCGATCGAGTTCGATCGCGACCAGCCGGCCGGCTCGCTCCGCGAGCGGCCATGTCAGCGCGCCCAGCCCGGGACCGATCTCGACCAGCGCGTCGCCGGGCCGGGGATCGATCGCATCGACGATCGCGGCGACCACCGCCGCGTCGGTCAGGAAGTGCTGGCCGAAGCGTCTGCGCGGCGCATGTTTCAGAGCGGCGGCTCTCTCATCTCGATGTAGGCGCGAGCGCGCAGCTCCTTGGCCCATTCGTTGTAGGCCTCCTCGAACTTCTGCTCGCGAAGCACGTTCCGCGCCTGTTCGCGCATCTGCCGCGTGTCGAGCTTTACGCTGCGCCGCTCCTGGACCTGGATCAGGTGCAGCCCGAAGCGCGACTGCACCGGGTCGGAAACGCCGTCGAGCGGCAACGCGTTCATCGCCTCCTCGAACTCGGGAACGAAGCTGCCCGGTTGCGTCCAGCCGAGCGCACCGCCCTGCGCGGCGCTCCCGTCCTCGGAGTTCTCGCGCGCCAGCTGCTCGAAGCTGCGGGCGCCGCTTTCGATGTCGCGCTTGAAGCCGGCCAGGCGCGCCGCAGCGGCGGCAGGCGACAGCTGTGCGGACGGCCTGAGCAGGACGTGACGCGCCCTGGTCTGCGTGATCGTCACCACCGAGCCGTCTCGCTTCTCGACCAGCTTGAGCAGGTGCAATCCGGCGCCGCTCCTGAGCCATGTCGACGCCACCTGCCCCGGGGCGAGCGAGCGTACCTGCTCGACGAAC
>Ga0187893_10004542_pt1 | contig 26246 bp, 25 predicted proteins | sample MA1701074metaG_FD_139574 | JGI IMG/M metagenome (GOLD analysis project Ga0187893, IMG submission 139574) | White microbial mat communities from a basaltic lava cave in the Kipuka Kanohina Cave System on the Island of Hawaii, USA - MA170107-4 metaG ... | reverse complement strand
TTCGACGCTTCCGGGACCGCCGAGGGGCTGGCCCACGCGTTTCGGATCGCGCGCTGCGGCGGCACCGTCGTGGCCTACGGGATCATCCATACGGCGCTGGACGGCGTGCCGGGCTTCGAGCTGTATGCCCGCGAGCTCACCGTCGTGGGATCACAGGGCGCCGGAACCTCCTACCAGGAGGCGATCGACCTTCTGGCGCGCCGCGAGGTCCGGGTGCAACCGCTCGTGACGCATCGCCTGTCGCTCGCCGAAGCGGATCGGGGATTTGCCCTGATGATCGACCGGCTCGAGAACGTTGTGCGGGTCGTGCTCATGCCCCAAGCCGCGGACGCTACCGCGGGATAGGCACCCTGAACACCGACGGAGAGGTGAGAGCGTGAGAGCCACGACCGACCGGGCCGCCTTCAGAAAGGTCAAGACGAGCGAGCGCCTGTTCCTCGAGGTCACTCGGCAGATCGAGGATCAGATCATCGAAGGGAAACTGAAACCGGGCGACATGCTGCCGGCCGAACGAGTGATGGCCGAGCAATTTGGGGTCAGCCGCACCGTCATTCGCGAGGCTATGAAAGCGCTGGAGCTGCGGGGGCTGGTCGAGGTGCAGCACGGACGCGGGGTCATGGTGGTACGGCCCTCGGCCGATAGTGTCGCCGACTCCGTGCTGCGCTTCCTGAAGATCGAGGAGAGCCCCATCTGGTCGCTGCACGAGCTCCGAAGCATTCTGGAGGTTGAGATTGCCGGGCTGGCCGCGGAGCGGCGCACCGACGAGGACCTTCAGACCCTCGACGAGCTGTTCACCAAGATGTCCGCGTCGGTGGACGTGCCCGGCAAGTATGTCGAATATGATTTTGAGTTTCATCGTGCCCTGGCGAAGGCGGCGCACAATCCCTTGCTCCCGTTGGTCCTCGAACCCTATGTGACGCTGATGCGCGAGGCGCGGAGGCTGGGGGCCACCGTCCGCGATGCGCCGAAGCGGTCAATCGAGGTGCACCGGCCTGTCCTTGAGGCGATCAAGAAGCGTGACGGGCCCGCCGCGCGGCTGGCAATGCGCGAGCATTTCGCCTACGTGGCAGAGTTCATCGCGGAGGCCGAAGCCAAGCGTTCCAAGTCGGGCGGGGTTAAAGCGAGGTAGGCAGGCTCCGTGCGGGTCGCGACCCTCGGCCATCGGTTCCCAGACGCCGCCGTAGAGGGACAGGTCCTGCTCCCGATGGGCATCGAGGTGGACTGGCTCGGCCCGCTGCCGCGGGACGCCGCCGTCGAGGCAGCGCGGGACGCAGATGCGGTGTTGCTGGGGCTCGGCTTTGCGCTCGATGCGCACTCACTCGAGCGACTGCACAGGTGTCGGGCTGTGGTTCGTTACGGCGTCGGGGTCGACAATGTCGACCTGGCCGCCGCCGCCCGTCTTGGGATGACCGTGTGCAACGTCCCGGATTATGCTGTTGAGGAAGTGGCCAACCACGCCATGGCGCTGCTCCTGCTCTTCGCGCGGCGCCTTGACATCTGGCCGGCGGCCGTTCGGGCGGGACAGTGGGGGGCGGCGCTTCCGGGGGTCGGGCTCCGCCGGCTGAGTCGTTCCACGCTCGGGGTCGTCGGCGCGGGACGGATCGGACGGGCCGTCATCGCACGAGCGATGCCGATCTGGGGCCGGGTACTGGCGGCCGATCCGGCTGTCGACATCGAGACGCTGAGGTCGCTTGGCGCCGACAAGACATCATTGGAGGCGCTGTTAACGGAGAGTGACTTCATCACGCTGCACGTTCCCTCCGCTGTGGAGACGAAGAGCCTGATCGGCGCCGGAGAGCTGGACATGATGAAACACGGGGTCGTGATCGTCAACTGCAGCCGCGGGGATATCATCGATGAGGCCGCGCTGTCGGCCCGAATCGCCGACGGGAGGGTCTTGGCCGCCGGGCTTGATGTCTTCGCCAGCGAACCGCCCCCCGCCGACGGACTCCCGGCCCTTCCACGCGTCTGGGCGACGCCCCACATTGCCTGGTTGTCCGACGAGTCCATCGTGGAGTTGCGCAGACGCGCGGCAGAGGAGGCGGGCCGGATCTTGCGCGGCGAGCCGGCATGGTACCTGGTCGCATCCGTGTTGGTCTAGGGGAGCCGTCGTTCAGGCGTTCCCCGTCTCTCTTCCGCTTGCCCGGCATCGCCGCTCCTCCTCAGACTCCGCCGCGGGGAGATAGGCCAGCGAGCGTCAAATACTCACACGTTCTCCCGGAAGGAGTTGTGGGCCGTGCCCGAACCGACCGTGATCGATCTCTCTCAAAACACGAGCGTCCTGGGGCCGAGCCAGAGCGCCGTTGACGCCGCGGCGCGAGAAGTCACAAGAGCGAACGCGTATCCGGAACGGCAGTACCGGCCCCTGGTGACGGCGCTCGCGCGGCTGCATGAGGTCGGAGTCGATCAGATCGTCCTCGGGAACGGCGCGCAACACGTTCTGCGGGTCATTGCGCAAACGTTTCTGGCACCCGGGGACGTCGCCGTGGGACTGACCCCGACGTATCCGGGCTACAAGAACGCGACGGGCGTGATGCGCGCCGTGTATCGGTCCGTTCCGGCCGTCGCAGGCGGGTATGACGAAGCCGTGTGGATCCATGCGGTGGGAGATGCGCGGGTCGCCTGGCTGTGCACACCCAACAATCCGACCGGGCGACCGCTGGCGCACGATGCCGCGACGCGTATCGTCGACGCGCTCGCCGTCCGAGGGATCGCGGTGTTCGACGAGACCTATCGCGACTTCGCCGACGAGCCGGGATCCGCGGATGGGCTGGCGTTCCTCCACGCAGGCAGACCGGTCATCGTGGTTCACACGTTCAGCAAGCTCTACGGGCTGGCCGGCCTTCGCGTCGGCTACGCGGTGGCCCGCCCGCAAGACATCGCGGCAATGCTGGAGCGGCTCGACGCGTTTCCCGTCAACCGTGCCGGACCCGCGGCCGCCGTCGCCGCACTCGAAGACGCGCGACACCAGGCAGAAAGCCGCCGCCTGGTGCTCGACGGCCGGCGCCAGTTGCAAGACGGCCTCAGCCGCCTTGGGATCGAGTACTTCCCATCGCAGACCAACTTTGTGACGGCTCACTTCGGTGATGCCGCCGAGCGCGTGATGCTGGAGCTGAAACGAGCCGGCTATCTTGTCCGCTCGATGGGGGGATCGTGGGGGTTGCCCGGGTGGGTGCGGATCACGGTCGGCTTTGACCGTCATAATGCCGCGGTTCTGCACGCGATCGAAGGCAGTCTTCACGGGACGCGCGCCTGAGTTCATTTACGATGCTGTGCGCCGAAAAATTGACTGTGGGGATACTCATAAGATATCATATCAATCGTCCCTCCGTGCCACTCCTGCAGGTGAAGGCGCATGGAACCTGATGGCGACCGGCGCGAGACATGGTTATTGCTGGGCTTCGGCGAGGCGGCGGCCGGCTTCGTGGCCGCGGGGCTGCCGCTCGGCGCGCACGTCTCCGTCTACGTGCCGGCCGACCGGCCGCCGTCCGACGCGACGCAGCACCGTCTGGGCGCGCACGGCCTGATCGCCACGCTGGACCCTTCGGACGTCACCCGGGCCTCCGTCGTGGTGTCACTCGTCACGCCTGACGCGGCGACCGATGTCGCCGAGGGCGTGGCGCCCTTCCTCCGGCCTGGCGCCTTTTACGTCGACATGAACTCGATCTCAGGCGAGACGGCGGTGTGCATCGCGGCCATCGTCGAGGGCCGTGGGGCTCGGTTCGTGGATGCCGCCGTCATGGGCCCGGTGCCGCTGATGAAGTTACAGGTGCCCATATGGTTGTCGGGGACTTCCGCGGAGGAGTTTCACGCACTCGCGGCCACCCGCGGCCTGGCAACGGCGGTGATCTCGTCGCGCGCGGGCGATGCGTCCTCGTTGAAGATGCTCTGGAGCGTGATGACGAAAGGCACGATCGCGCTGCTCGCCGAGTCGCTCACGGCCGCACGGCGGCTTGGCCTGCTCGAGCCGTTGTTGGGGTTGTTGAAGCAGGAGTACGGCAATACCGGCACGCCGGCGATGATCATGCGCATGCTGCGCTCGACTGCAGTGAGCGGCGGCCGTCGCCTCGAGGAGATGGGCGGCGCCAGGCGCACGCTGGATGCCGCGGGTGTGCCGGCCTGGACCGTCGAGGCCACCATGCGGTGGATCGCCGCGTTGAACGGGATGCCGCGCATCGCCGAGGCTGAGACCGTGCCCGAGGTTGTCGAAGCGGTCTCGAATGGGCTGGGCACCCCGCTCGGCGCACAGACCACGCCGTCCTCGTGAACCTGCTACCGGACCCAGACGACGCGCAGGCCTCTGAGACGGCGGCTGCACCCGCGTCGGTCGATAGGAGTATCACACGAGCGCCGATGTGGATCCCAACTGCATGTTCCCACTCGCGCACCTCCGCGCATTCGCGGCGGAAGGGCGCATCGGGGCAGCGGCGCCCATCCATGCCGGGCTGTCCGGCTGGATCCCGCGGACCGACACACTCACCAAGGCGACGGTCCCACACATCATCGCGGCCTTCAAAGACGCCGGCGTCGACGCTGCGCTGCTCACCGGCGGCTGACTCGTGTGCCTTCGGTCCGTGGGACTGGTTCAAAATACGATTGAAGCGGCCGGTATAGCGACGGCCAGCCTTACGACGATGCCCGAAATCACTATGGGCGTGGGAGTCCCCCGAGCCGGGTTCGGTCTGGGAGGCGCCGGGGCCCGGCACGGTGGTGAAGTTTCCGTATCGCTGGCGCAGAGGATTACCGGACTCGCGCCGCCCCACGGATCATCCGCGATAAACCGGTTCGCTCACGTCGTTACGCCTGGAGGACGTATGCGCGTCTTGGGGATTACGCACGTCTCGCTCGAGCTGTCATCGCCCACCCGCACGGAACGCTATCTCAGGGACATCTTTGGGCTGCAGCTGCTGCGCCAGGGCTACCTGCGCGGCGAATACGTACGCATCATGGGCTCGCCGCACCATCAGCGGGAGAATCCGGGATTCTTAATCCTCTATAATCGCCCGTTCATTCCACGGGGCCGCCTTCGCCACATCGCGTTCGGCATCGACCAGGACGTGGACAAGGCGGTCAGCGACCTGCGCCGGCGCGGCTACGAGGTCGATGGCGAGGACCTGATCACGGCCCCGATGGATCTCAAGATCAAGATTGACAGCTTCACACAGCCGCGGCCGGCATCCCAGCACGACGCTGCCACAAAGCTGGCCGACGCTCCCGTGGACCACACCCTCCCCTGTCTGTGGCGTGGCATTCATCACGTCGCCCCCGACGTGCCCGAGCACGAGCCCCTGCTGGAGTGGCTCGAGGTCACGTTCGGCCTCGATGAGCGCAAGACGCATGATCGGCGGGGCGAATTGATCCGCAGCGTCAAGTACTCGGATGGGCGCAAGGATCCCATAGGCCGCAAGCCGTCGTTATTGCCCCAATTCTTGCGGAAGGGCATTGCGCGGGTGGAGCTCAATCACATCGCCTTCGAAACCGCCGATGCCGAGGGCGCGATTGCGCTCATCGAGTCGCGCGGCGCCAAGGTCGATCTCCCGCAGGATGCCATGATCCACGGGCCCGAAGAAGTATGGTACCAGATCGACAGCCGGGACACTCCGTTTCCGGTCGATCACCCAGCAAATCCAACGGGTGTGACCTTTATCCCGTATCACGTGAACTGAGTCCGACCGCGGAGCACACGATGCGTTTCGAGCGAATTACGCACGCCGCCCTGGACCTGTCGTCGCCCACACGCATGGAGCGGTATCTTCGGGACACCTTCGGCCTGCAGTTGCTCCGCCAGGGATACTGGAAGGGCGAGTATGTCCGGGTGATGGGTTCCCCGGTCCACCAGCGCGACAACCCGCCGATGCTGATCCTGTACAATCGGCCGTTCATCCCCCGGGCACGTTTGCGGTACATCGCGGTGGCCGTCAGTATGGACGTTCCCGATGCCGTGGTAGATCTACGCCGAAGAGGCTACGAGGTAGATGGCGACGACATCATCAGCGCTCCCGGCGGCCTCCGCATCAAGATCGACCACCTGACCCGGCCGCGGCCAATGCCGACAGGCGACCCATCGACCAAGATGGCCGACGCGCCGGTCGACGCGTCGCTAGAGTGTCTCGTCCGCGGGATCCATCACATCGCGCTTGACGTCGCCAGCCACGAGCCTATGCTCTCGTGGTGTCAGGCCGTGTTTGGAATGGACTTCAAGCGGATGTTCGACCGCCGGGGCGAGTACATCGCGACCATGAGGTACAGCGACAGCGCACTCGACGCCGTCGGCCGGCGGCCGGGGTTTACCCCGCTGTTTTTACGGCACGGCAATCCTGGGACGACGCTCAATCACATCGCGTTCGACTTTGCGGATGCGGATGGCGCGATCGTGGAGCTCGAGTCCCGCGGGGTCAAGGTCGATCTTCCCCAGGACGCGATGATCCATGGCCCGGAAGAGATGTGGTATCAGATCGACAGCCGCGACACGCCGTATCCCATCGGCCATCCCGCCAACGACCCCGGCGTCCCGCTGTTTCCCTACCGGTACGATTGAACGCGGTTGACCGCATGAGGGCCGTTGGGATCACCCATGTCGCGCTGGAACTCTCCTCGCCCACACGGATGGAGCGGTATCTACGAGACGTTTTCGGGATGCAACTGCTTTCCCAGGGGTATCGCAACGGCGAATATGTCCGCGTGATGGGATCGCCCCAGGCGGCCGGCGGCTTCCTTATACTGTACAATCGACCGTTCATCCCTCGGGGACGGCTGCGTCACATCGGATTCGCGGTGGACGGCCCTGTGGATGCCGCGGTCACGGACCTCCGCCGCCGTGGCTACGAAGTGGATGGCGAGGACATCATCACCGGCCCCGGGGGCTTGAGGATCAAGATCGACAGCGCGTCGCAGCCACCACCGGTGCCGACCGATGACCCGTCCACCCGGATGGCCGACGCTTCCGTTGATCCCGCGCTGCCGTGTATGGTGCGCAAGTTACATCATGTCGCGCTGGAATGTCCCGACCCCCCGGCGGCGCTGGCGTGGCAGGCCGAGGTCTTTGGCATGGATTACGAGCGGCATCATGACCGCCGCGGTGAATTGATCTCGCAGGCCTACTACTCGGATGGAACACCCGATGCCATCGGCCGGAAGATGAGCCTGTTACCGCTGTTCCTCCGGCGCGGGATCGAGCGCACCGACCTTAACCACATCGCCTTTGACATGGCCGACGCCGAGGCGGCGATCGGGGTGATCGAGACGCGTGGCGCGAAGGTCGACTTCCCCCAAGACGCCATCATCCATGGGCCCGAGGAAGTCTGGTACCAGATCGACAGCACGGACGCCCCGTTTCCCGTCAATCACCCTGCCAACCAGACCGGGGTAACATTTATCGCGTATCACAACCGTTAGGGGCGCGTAGGACGACCCGGCTCACGTCACGGCGCAAGCGCCGTGCACAGCCTGCGCAGCGATTCCACGTATCTGTAGTTCACGCCTGAATGGTCATCGTCGAACTCCTGGTACTCGTGCGCGAGACCCAGTTGCTCCAACCGGCGGTGTAGCATGCGTGCGCCGAAATGCCCGTTGAACTGGTCCCGGCTCCCGCATTCGAAGTAAATCAGGCGCATCGCCCGGAGCCCTTCCGCGCATCGCTCGACCATCCGAACGGGATCCTGAGCCTGCCAGCGTGCCCACACCGCCTCGACGATCTCGCCCGTCTCAAGATCGATCGGCAGGTCGAAGCCGTGCGGCCCATCGGGATTCGGCGAATAGGCCATCGCCATGGCGACCAGAGTGGCGAGGGCCCGCGTCATCTCCTCGGGCTTCTTAGGGGCGCGTTCGAACGCGGCGAGAAACGCCGCCAGCCCGCCGTGTTTGCGAACGGTATCGGCCGCCTTCCAGAAACCGACTTGGAAGCAGGCCTCGAAGTAGAGGTCGCCGCTGTGGCTCGCCATCCCGCCAAAGAGGTCGGGATTTCGCATCCCCAGCGCCAGCGCTCCGTAGCCGCCGCTCGACTTGCCATCAATCCCGCGGTGGTCCGCGCTCGCGAGGGTGCGAAACCGACTGTCGACGTGACCGACGAGCTCGCGCACCGCGTCCTCGTAGCGTCCATTCGCGCTCGAGTTGACGTACTGGCTCCCGCCGTAGCGCGTCCACCCGTCAGCCATGACCAGCAAGGCGGGCGCGGCCCCGTCGCGAATGACGCGATCCATCAACTCTGGGAGCGAGGGTGTCCATGGATGCGGCGTGATCTGGCCGATACCGGTGCCTCCGAACCCGTGCAGCCAGTAGATGACCGGATAGCGGTGGTCTCCCGCGTCGTATCCTGGCGGAAGATAGACCGGGATGGAGCGGATCCACGGGTCCCCGAGGGGGTTGTCGCGCAGGGCGTCATGTGCGATCTGCTCGACGACGACCCGGCCGCTCGGTTCCATTGCCACGGATTGCTGCCTCCGCCCCCGCCTAACGGGTCCCGCGCAGCCTGGGATCGAGGGCATCCCTGAGCCCATCACCGAGCAGGTTGATGCCAATCACGGTGATGGTGATCGCCAGCCCGGGAAACGTGCCCACCCACCAGGCATCGCGCAGGAAGTTGCGCGCATCGGTGAGCATCAGCCCCCACTCGGGCGACGGCGGCTTGGTGCCGATCCCGAGGAACGACAGCGACGTCCCCGAGAGGATCGCGGTGGCAACGTCCAGTGTGACGAGCACGATGAATGACGCCATGATGTTGGGCAGGATGTGCCGCACCAGCGCTCTGATGTCCGAGCCCCCCAGGGCTATGGCCGCCACGACGTAGTCGCGCGATTTCACGTCCAGGACCGACGCTCGGACCACCCGTGCGATCGTGGGTATTGCCCCGATACCCACGGCGATCATCAGGTTGTACAGTCCAGGCCCGAGCAGGATCACGATGGCCAGGGCGAGGAGGATGCCGGGAAACGCGAGCATGATGTCGACAAAGCGCATGATGCTCTCATCCACCCATCCGCTCATGCTGCCGGCGACGGCTCCAAGGAGGAGACCGGCCGTGCCGCCGATGGCGACGGAGATCAAGCCGAGCTGCAGCGAGATCCGGCCCCCGTGGAGCACGCGGCTGAAGACATCGCGCCCGAACTGGTCGGTGCCGAATGGGTGCGTTCGCGACAGGCCCTGGAGGGGATCGCCGACGCCTTGAGCGTAGGGCGGATAGGGTGCGAGATATGGGGCAAGGACGGCGGAGAGCACGACGATCAGCAAGAACGCCATCCCCAGCAGCGCCTGCGGCTTCTGCACGAGCCGACGGATGGCTTCACGCGCGGGACTCTTCAGCGAGACCCGCAGCGGAATGTGGGGAGCGGCCGCCTGCCGGCTCACCGCTGGGTCCCAAGGCGGATCTCCGGATTCAGCCATGCATACGAGAGATCGACCAGCAGGTTCACACACACATACGAGATCGCGAGGACCAGCACGGTGCCCTGGATGAGCGGAAAATCCTTCAGGTTGATACCCCGCACCGCCATGCTGCCCAGGCCGTCGCGACCGAAGACGGTTTCCACGACCACGGCGCCCGAGAGCAGGTTGCCGAACTGCAGGCCGACCACGGTGACAACCGGGATCAGGGCATTGCGGAGCGCGTGCTTGTAGACGACGCTGCGGCCGGACAGACCTTTCGCCCACGCCGTTCGGACGTATTCCAGATTCAGGATCTCTACCAGCGACGAACGGGTCAATCGGGCGATAACGGCCGCGGCCCTGAGGCCGAGCACCAGCGCCGGTAGGATCAAGCCCTGCCATCCGGAGGTCGCCAGGACCGGGAGGAGGCCGAGCTTGAACGAGATCAACAGAATGAACATGATCCCAAGCCAAAACGAGGGCATCGACAGCCCGAGCACGGAGACCGCCATTACGCCCGCGTCCACCCAAGTATCGCGCCGCACGGCCGCGGCCACGCCGAGCGCGATGCCGAGCACGATGGCGACGCCCATTCCCGCTGCGGCCAGCTCGATGGTCGCCGGCGCGTTAGCGGCGATCATCTCGGACACGTTGCGTTTGGTCACGAACGATTGCCCGAGGTCACCGCGCGCGATCCGGCCGAGGAAGCGGCCGTACTGCACGAGAAGGGGTCTATCGAGGCCGAGCTGGCGCCGCATCGAGTCGTAGGTCTCCTGCGTGACCTGTATCTGGGGGCCCGCGGTCGTCGGTCCGCCTTCGAGAATGAGCACAACCGGATCGACGGGCACCAGGTGAAGCATCAGGAACGCGAAGAACGTGACGCCGAAGATGACAGGGATCAGTGTGACGAGACGGCGGCGGACGTAGGCGAGCAACACGCGCGGGTCCCTTTCAGGCGCGGAGTGCCGCGGAAATGCGTTGGGGCGGGAGAAGGATTCTCCCGCCCCAACGAACCCGGACTACTGGCCGATCCGGCGGCAATCCCCTGACAGCCACGTGTCGTGGAACTCCGTATAGCCGTTGGCGTTCCAGCGGAAGCCCTGCACGCAGGACAGGGCGACGTTGAAGTAGGTGCTCTCGGTCGTGTACACCGAGTTTGCCATGTCCAACAGCGTCTTCTGCACCTGCCAGTACACCCTCCGGCGCTCCTCGCTCTCCGTCGCGGCCCGCCCGCGCTCGAGCATGAGATCGAGCGCTTTGAAGCTCAGCCGGCCCCGGTTGCTGACCGCGGCGGTGGTGATCTGCTGGGAATGGTAGGCGAACGAGAGGCCGTCCGGATCGACGGTGTTGAGGCCGTGGCGGGCCAGCTCGTAGTCGTTGTTCCGGTATCGCGCGAACGACGCGGCCGTTGACATCGCCTCGACGACGAGATCGATGCCGACCTCGCGGAGCATCGCCTGCACCATGGTGCCCTGCTTGACCTGATCATCGGTCGAGCTCGTCACGAGCCGCATTCGCAGCGGTTTTCCGTCCTTCTCGTAAAAGCCCGTCGAGGCGTTCTTCTTGAAGCCGGCGCCTTCGAGGATCTCGATGGACTTCTTGGGATCGTAGCGATGGTAGTTCTTCGCCTCGGGCCAGAACGCCCAGTTGCTTTGGGTGAGCGGGCCGTAGGCGACGTTCACGGTCCCGAAGAACGCGACTTTCGCGATGCGCTCGCGATCGATCGCGTGGACGACGGCGCGCCGGACGGCAAGCTCATAGCTCGGCCACCGAGTCGTATTGAATGGCCAGTTCTGGGGCAGCCCGGGCACCTGGAACTGGACGATCTGAAATCGCTGGTCGGACTGGTAGGTGTTCACGGACTGCCGCGCGGGCTCTTCGGCGATGTGGATTTCGCGGCGTTCCAGCGCCAGCGTCCGCGCCGCCTCCTCGGGGACGAATCGGAAAATGATGCGGTCAACATACGGCGCTCCGCGGTTCTGCCCGTACGATGGCCCCCATCGGTAGTCGGTGTGCCGCGCGAGGATGAGCGTGTTCTCACCCTGCCATGCTTCCACCTTGAAGGGACCGGTTCCGACCGGCGACATCAGGTAGGCCTGGCCCATCCGCTGCCAGGCCGCCGGGCTGCCGGGTCCCAGCTGCGGCAGCGACACCTGCTGGAGAAACCGCGGGTGCGGTTCGGCGAACGAGATGCGGACGGTGCTGGCGTTGGGGGTCTCGATCTTCGGGTCCTTGCCGAACAGCTGCGACTGTGCCGCACGGTTCGCCGGATCGAGGGACCGTTCCCATGTGGCTTTCACGGCCTCGGCGGTCAACGGTGTCCCGTCGTGGAACTTCACGTCTTTCCGGAGAAAGAACGTGAAGGTCTTGAAATCTTTCGCCACCTCCCAGCGCTCGGCGAGCGCAGGGACGAACTTATTGGGATTTTCCATTGACACGAGGGAATCATGCGTGTTCCTGCTGATCCGGTTGGCGAGGGTATTGAAGTGGATACTGGGGTCAAGCATATCCGGCTTGACGGCCGCCACGACGACGAGGGTGCCGCCGCGCTGGGGCGCACCGGGCTGCGGGGCTGGCGCCGCCTGAAGGCCGAGCGTCATGATACACACCAGGCCGAAAACGGTCGCGATCATGTACTGGTGCTTGCGTCTCATCTCCCCACCCCTTCTGTGGTGGAATCGTTTGCTTGGTGCGAGCATCATCTAACGGCAATGGCCTCGATCTCTACGAGAAATTCCTTCCGGACGAGCCGCTTGATCTCAAGGGCGGTACTGGCCGGCAGCGGGATCCCGGCCCAAAACTCGCCACGCACCGCCTGGACCTCGGCGAACCGGCTCATGTCGGTCACGTAGACCGTCAGCTTGACCACGTCCGCGAGGGTCACCCCGCCGGCCTCCAGAATCGCCTTGAGATTCATCAGAGCCTGGCGCGCCTGCGCCCCCATATCGTCCGCGCCCACCACGTTGCCGTTCGCATCCAGCGCGACCTGCCCGGACACGAAGATCATCTCTTTTCCCACGGCCTTGACCGCCTGGGAAAACGGCTGGGCATAGTCGTGTCCCGGATGATACACGCGCGCGGGGTCCCACACCCGATCCGAACGGAGTACCTCCCGTGGCATCGTTCAACACCTCCGCGCGGTATCGTCCGGCATGTCGACGCCCGCGCCTTACGAGGCCGGCAACTGACGGTAGAACGACTGGAGCGGCGAGAGCGGCTCGGCTCCGGCAGGCGTGATGACGTAATTCTCACAGATGAAGAAGGCCAGGTCGCCTTCGACCAGGCTGGCCGGATGCAGCGCCACGACCATGTTCTCCTGTAGCTCCCACTCATTCTTGTACCAGGGCGGGCCATCGCTGATGTCTGTCCCGATGCTGTGCACGTCCTCGGTATGCTTGCCGACCACCGTTAGGCCGTGCTCCCGAAAGATCCTGTCCGACGCCTCGCTGATCATCCCGTACGTGGCCCCGGGCCTGCACATTTTCGCGATCTGGTGCATGGCTTGATCCATGGCCGCGTAGCGTCGCTCGGTGTCTTTCGGCAGCGGCACGAACGAGTAGAGCCGGGCGACCTCGTACCAGTAGCCAAGCGAACTCTGAAAGACATACTGGAAGAGGATGACATCGTCGTCTCGAAGGGTCCGCGCCGGGTCCACCGGGAGGGTGTAGGGGCGCTGGTCGAGCGAGTATTTGGCCCGCCCCCAATTGTAGCCTTTGCCCCTCAGGAATCCTTCGATCATCCCGGAGATCTCCAGCGCCCGCCGCCCCGGCCGAGCCTGCTCCTCGAAGATGCGGAACCCCTCAACGAGAGTCCGCCCGGTCTCACGCATGGCCTCGATCTCAAACGGTGATTTGATCTGCCTTATGAGATTGGCCTGGTCGGTCGCGTCGACGAGCTCGAGCCGCGGAAACGCCTTCGCAAACGCGTGATAGTCTCCCACGAGCGCACTGCGGTTGAAGTTGAGCGTGCCGATGCGGCCGGTGCCCCCGGTGAGGTCCGTGACGATCTCCAGCACCCGGCTGATCGGTGCGATGCGCCGCTCCAGCGTGCTTTCGATTCGCGTCGTCGTGGCCATGGAAGAGAGCCACTCGGCGAGGTAGTTCGACCAGAGGACGACGATCGGCTCAGGATGGTCGCGCTCGACGATGATGTAGGCCTGGCCGGACCACAAATCAGCGCCCGTCAGATAGCGGATCCAACCAGTCTGGCTCGGCGCCCCGCTGGAGACGGCGAGGATGAGCTTGAGGTCACGCTCCTTCATGAGCCGCTGAATGGCGAGGACACGGCGCGCGACATCGTCCCGTAAGGCGGTGCGGTCAAGGGTGAGAATGCTCATCAGGATGCCTCGAGACGCCGGTAGAACGAGGTCATGGGCGAGAGGGCCACGGCACCGCCGCTTTGGACGAGGAAGTTCTCGCACAGTAAGAAGCCATACCCGCCTTCGAGCAGCGTCGCCGGGTGGACGCCGAGCACCATGTTTTCTTTGAACTGCCAGTCCGCCGGCGGGGGCGAGGGTCCTTCGGTTTCGTCGGTGCCGATGGCGTGGCAGTCAAATGTGTGTTTTCCGACTACCGCAAATCCCGCATCGCGGAACACGCGATCCGCGGTCTCGCTCAGCGCCCGGTACGTGCCTCCGGGTACGGCCACCTTGGCGACTTCGCGGATCGTCAGCTCCATGGTTTCCAAGCGCCGCTTGGTGTCAGCGGGCAGGTCGACGAACGAGTGGACCCGTGCCAGCTCGTACCAGTATCCCAGCGGGCCCGAGTGCACGAACTGGAAGAGAATGACGTCATCGCGCGATAGCCGGCGGTCCGGGTGGGCGAATGTCGTGAAGGGACGCTGATCGAGGGAGTATTTGACCCGTCCCCAGAAGCACCCCTGGCCCTTAAGGTAGCCATCAACCTCCCCCGCAATTTCCAGCGCCAGCCGGCCGGGCCGCGCAATCCGCGCGAACATATCCATACCCCTGGCGAGGATGCGTCCGGTCTCCTTCACGGCTTCGATCTCGAACGCCGACTTGATCTGCCGGATCTGGTTGAATTCGTTGGTGAGATCCTGCACCTCTAGATCTGGAAAGGCCTTGGTGAACGCATGATACTCAACGGGCGTGAGGGCGTGCATTCGGAGCATGCCGATCCGCCCGGTTCCTCCCGTCGCCTCGGCGACGAGTTGGATCGTGCGCTCCATCGGCGAGACCTGCTCGATGAGAGTGCTGTCGACGGTGGTGTCCAGGGCCTGCTGCCGCACCCACTCGGCGTCGTAGGTCGACCGCATCACGATGTGCCGGGTCATGCTGTCGGGCCGGATGAGCAACAACACCCGGCCGCCCCACATCTCCGCGCTCGTAAAGTACCGGATCCACCCGTTGTGGTGCGGTGCCCCCGCGCACACGGCGATGAGAAGCTTGAGATCCTTCGCCTTCATCACGGCGTGCGCTCTTGCGATTCGCCGATCGAGATCCGCCTTCAGTGCATCCCTGGTGAGCACGCGATCCCCTCACATGTGAACGACGAGCAACCCAGATTCGACGCTGACGGCGTAGGTTTCGACATCCGCGGGTACGCCCGCGGGAACGCCGGGTTCCACGGTGACCTGATACGTTTTGACTCGGGACCTGTGCGGATCAAGGATCGCTTTCCCGGTTCGAATGTCGAACTCCCAGGCATGCCAGGGGCAGCGGATGATCTCCCCCTGGCGGGTCATCGTGTACTCGCCCGGCTGATTGGACTCGGCCAATCCAACCAGCGTGCCGAGGCAGAGCGGGCCGCCCTGATGGGAACAGCGATTCAGCAGCGCGTAGTACGCGCCGTGCACATTGAAGATGCCGACCGAACGGCCATCGAGCGTCACCACCAGGCGCTCGCCGGGAGGCAAGTCAGCCGCCTTCCCGACCACGTGACGATTCATGACGACGAATCCCCCGGCGTGCGCTAGAGCCGGTAAAGCTCCTTCGCGTTCTCATAGAGGATCTTGGGCCGCAGGTCTTTGCGAAGCGGCATCAGTGCACGGTCGGGCGCGTCAAAGTCCCAATGGGGATAGTCGGTGGCGAAGAGAAAGAACTTGTCGTTGCCGATCATGTCGACGATTTGCTGTAGGTGAGCCGGATCCTCCGGCTCCTCGATCGGCTGCGTCGTGAAGTGGAAGTGCGCCCTGATGTACTCGCTGGGCCGCCGCGTGACCCACGGCACTTCGTGCTTCATCCCTTTCCAATCCTTGTCGAGCCGCCACATCACGGATGGAATCCAGCCGAAACCGCCTTCCATCATGACCACCTGGAGATCTGGCCACTTGGAGAACACGCCCTCGCAGACCAGGCTGGCCATGTGGGTCATCATGGAGAGCGCCCCGCCGATCGCGTGAAACTCGATATAGAAGGAGAACCAGCCGTTGGGGCTGGGCGGTGGCGTTGAGGCGGTCGCGCCTCCAAGGTGGATGCCGATGGGCAGGCCGTGATTCGCGGCCGCCGCGTAGATAGGGTGGTAGCGTCTGTGGCCGTATGGCTTGTCCGAACTGCTCGGCAGCAGGATCTGCACGAACTGCCTGTCATGCGCCCACCGTTCGATCTCCTGCGCCGACGCTTCGGCGTCCTGAGCCGGAATCACAATGCTTGCGAGCAAACGGGGATCGCGCGCGAGCCAGTGTTCCTTGGTCCACCGGTTCGTCGCGCTCGCCAGGGCAATGGCAAAGTCGGTATGGGGCAGGAGCGCTAGCATCTGGAAGTTCGAGTTCAGGATCGCGTACGAGATGTTCCACTCGTCCAACAGCTGCTGCCGCATGAACTCGTAGTTCGACCCTGGCCGCCCCCCGCTGGGGGGAATGCTGTCGGTCCGAATGCCTCCGTGGCCGGTCTTGGGATACGGATTCGACGGGATCCCCGCGACCCCGGTGTTGTCGATGAAGTGGTTCCAGTAGTCCGAAAGGTACGGTCTCAGGTCTTTCAGGGAGACGGTGTGGTGCGCGTCCGCGTCGATGATCAGTTGGGTCGTCTTGGGCCGCGTGGATTCTTCCGACTCAGGAAGCACTCGCGCCACGGATGGTCACCTCCAGGCCAACGGGGTGAGCGGATCGCGATCCGGCATTTCTCGGATGCGGTGAAACCAATGAGGTATGATGACATGTTAGTATACCAATTCTTGCCCCGTCAAGGGCTCCCCGCCGCGCCATCCAGATGCCGATAGAAGGAACGCCGCGGGGACAGTGCGACAGCGCCCTCCGGCCGCACAAGGAACACATCACAGAGGAAGTATCCGCACTCGCCTTCGAGCATGGTGGCGGGATGAATCGCAAGCGTCATGTTCTCCCGCAAGGTCCACTCCGGAGGCACGTCCCCCGGCCCGTCGTTGATGTCCGTCCCGATGGGATGGCAGTCCACCGTATGCCGGCCCACGATCGTCATGCCCCAGTCGGTGAAGACGCGATCGGCGGCTCTGGCGAGGTCGGCGCGAGTACTCCCTGGGACCGCCACACGCGCGGTCTCCCTGATCGCCTGCTCCGTCGCGCGCAGCCGCCGTGCGACGCCGTCGGCGAGCGGACGGAACGAGTACAGACTCGAGAGGATGTACCAGTACCCTGGCGGCCCTGAATAGACGAATTCATACACCATTGCGTCGTCTGCGCTAAGCCGGCGATCCAGGGGGGCGGGGTACAGATACGGCCGATGGTCGAATGAGTACTTCGAGGTCCCCCAAAAGCACCCGCGGCCTCTCAAGAAGCCCTCGATCTCCCCGGCGACCTCCCAGGCCAACCGTCCGGGCCGAGCCTCCTGCTCAAACAGTGTCAGCCCCTGGTCCAGGAGCCGGCCCAACTCCTGCATGATCGCGACTTCCACGGGCGATTTGACCATGCGCAGCGCGTTTGCCGCTGCTGTGATGTCTACGAGCGTCAAGCCGGGCAGCGTGCGTGTGACCTCGACGTGATCCCGCCAGGACCACTGGCTTCCCGCGCCCAGAACGCCGATACGGCGTCGGTTTCCGACGAGGCTTCCAATGATCTCGATGACGCGCTTGATGGCCCCATCCGTGGACGCCAGTGCTTCCACGCGCCGCGTCGCGCCCGTGGCTTGGATGGCTTCCGCCGCGTCTTCGGGCGACACCACGATGAGGGGGTCGGGGCGTCTTGGCTCGAGGATGACGAATGCCGCACCGTCATAGAGCTCGGCGGCCGCCAGATAATGCAGCCATCCCGCCTGCGACGGGGCCCCGATCGCCAGGGCCAGTATGGCGCCCAGGTCGAACTCGGCCATCAGCGCACTCACGGCGCGGAGGCGCCTGGCGACGTCTTGCTGGATGGCGGCGCGCGTGAGCTCGGGTCTCACATGTCTCCCTTGGCGGTCACTGGCTTCTGGCGGTTCAACCGCCGACGTCGGGGAGGCCGTGCGCATTTCGCACGGTATTAATGTGCTCGCGCATCCGCACCTCCAGCCCCGGCAGCCGGTAGTCAATGTCGCTCTCGAGTCGACCCGCGTCGATCCGATAGGGAAGGGTGACCCGAGCGCCGTTCTCGCCGAACGTGATTGGGGCGCCGGGAAGCAGCCGCCTCACCATGTCCACGATGTCATCAATGGCGGTGGTGCTGACGCTGCATACGTAGACGGGGCGGGTCAGGGTGGACGAGAACGACAGCCGCACAAGGATCTCTGCAATATCATCGACGTACGTGGACGGCGGCGACTCACCGCGAGCGAGCTGAACGACGATCGGGTGGCCCATGGCGGCCAGCGTGAGCAGGCGGGTGACCTCCGCCCCCGGCCGGCCCATCTGGCCGCCCGGACCAAAGGGCCCCGCGATCCGCAGGCCCCGGCAATCGAGCCCGAAGCGCGCGCTGTAGGCCGCCGCCGTTGCCTCGTTGATGATCTTGGTGTGCGCGTAGAACGTACGGGGTGCGAACCGCGCGTCTTCATCGAGCGTCCGGTCGCCGTGATCCCACTGGCTGCCGTGCACCACCATTGAGCTCGCGTAGACGACGCGCGCGACCTGCGCCAGCCGCGCCGCTTCGAACACGTTGGCGGTGCCCACGATGTTGATACGGACCGCGGTGTGTGGGCTGTCCTGGCACGTTTCCGTCAGCACCGCGGCCGTGTGGATGACCCGGCTGACGCCGTGCCGCTGGACCACGTCAACGAGATCCTCCAGCCGCGCGATATCACCTTCCACGATCTTGAGGCGCGCGTGTTCGGCCGGCGTCCCAAGCCGCCGAGGGTTCGGGCGCAGATCGAAGCAAACGACCGATTCGCCGCGCGCAATGAGGCCGGGGACGATGCGGGACGCGATGAATCCGGTCCCACCCGTAATCAGCACCATGCGGTCTACTGCGCGGCGACCGCTCAGCGCGTGGTGGCGGCGCCGGCCGGCGTGATCTCCGTCGCGCCGATGACCGGCCTGGAGAGCACGTCATCGATGGATCGCACGTGCGCCCGCCGGTGCTCGAGGCGCTCCAGCGCATTCTCGTGGATCTCGTCGGTGAGCGCACCCGACCCATCGCTCAACAGGATGCACGCGTATGTCAGATCGTGAGCCTGACGGACCGCCTGCTCGACGCAGCCGTCGGTGACGACGCCGCCGACGATCAGGTTGTTGATCCCCTTCCGGCGCAACTGCAGATCCAGCGTCGACCCGGCGAAGACGCCCGAACACGACTTCGAGATGAGCACATCCTCCGGCCGGCGACCAAGCTCTTCGATGATCGCCGCATCGGGGGAATCGGGATCGAACCACTGGTTGATCGTTTGCCCCCCGCTCTGCCGGCCCGGGTAGTTCACTGAATTGACGAACACGATCAGTTGATGCGTGCCGTGGAACCGGTCCACCAGGCGCCGGAGATTGGGAATGATTCGCCGAAGCTGGCGCTCGTACTGCGCGGCGGCCTCGGCCAGGCCGCGCTCGAGAAGCCGTCGCACGGTGAATCCCTCGTGTCGCACGTAACCGTTCTGCATATCGATGACGAGCAGCGCGGTTGACGGCGAGGCCACCTCGACCTCGCCGACCCCCGAGAACGACCGGAGCGCTTTCACGCTCAACTCCTGCATCAGTGTTCGACCTCCCGCCGCCGTCGGGCCGGATGTCCGTCGCCAGCAGACGACGGTCGACGCCAAGACCCGATGATGGCAGGTTTGCTTCGAAGCCTCCGAAGACCTCCTTGCGACATTGCACCAATGCATTGCATGATTTGCTTGCCAGTGCTGCGCGGCGTGTGTTATACTCGCGCCACGCGAAACCGGAAACGCTGATCTGTCGCGGGTTTTCGTGATCGGCGCCGACCGGATCGTGCAGACGGGGGAGTGTGGTGGACCCGAACTGGCCGGCAGAATTGTGCTGGCGTCTGTTCGAGACGACCGGATCGATTTGGGCATATCTGGGGTACAGGCGCCGCTGGCGCAACCCGTTGCTCCTCCGGTGGTTCTCGCTGAACTGACGCACAGGCGATGACGGAGAGAAGTACCGCAGGACGCCTCGCACCCGACGGCATCTAACCGGCGGTAGGGAGTGGGGGTCGCGGCGACCGGCCGCGGAGTGGAACCCCCTCGAGGGCGACGGCGGGAAATTCGCTCCCGAGCCGCCGGATCGAACGCCTGGCCGTCAGTAGATCCGGCCGGAGTCCCGCCGATACCGGGGAAAGTGACGGCCGCTGAGTCGGCCGGCAATAAGGGTGGTACCGCGGAAGCGTGGCGCTTTCGCCCCTGGGGCGAAGGCGCCCGATGTATTTATGGAGGCAGGCCGTGGCCGACGATCTCGACCAGATCCTGCGCGAGGCCCTCGCCGCGCTGCGAGGTGCCGCCACGTCGGAAGAGCTCGGCGGGGTGCGCACGGCGGTGCTGGGCCGTCGCGGCACGATCGCCGCGTTGATGAAGACGCTCCCCAGCCTCGCCACTGAGGAACGGGCCGCGTTCGGCGCGCGCCTGAACGAGGCCCGCGGGACGCTGGAGGCCGCGTTCGCGATGCGTGAAGCCGAGATCGCGCGAGGGGCCAGCGCGCAGCGCTGGGCCGCCGAGCGCCTCGATGTCACGCTTCCCGGGTACCACGGGCCCATCGGTCGCCGGCACGTGCTGCGGCGGACCCTGGATGAGGTCGAACAGATCTTCATCTCGCTGGGCTTCGACGTCGTCGACGGCACCGAGATCGAGACCGATGAGTTCAACTTCCAACGGCTCAACATGCCGCCCGACCACCCGGCCCGCGACAATCAGGACACCTTCTACCTCGCCGACGAGCTCTTGCTGCGTACTCAGACCACGGTCGTCGACGCGAGGATCATGGTTGGGCGGACACCGCCCATGCGGATCGTGACGAGCGGGCGGTGTTATCGACGGGACGCGGTCGATGCCACGCACATGCCCGTCTTTCACCAGGTTGATGGCTTCATGGTGGGTGAGGCGATCACGTTCGCGGACCTCAAGGGCGTGCTGGCCACCTTTGCCCGAGAGATGTTCGGGGCGGGCGCGCGCACGCGCTTCCAGCCCGGATACTTTCCCTTCACCGAGCCCAGCGCCGAGCTGGCCGTCACCTTCGCGGGGCGATGGCTCGAGCTTGGCGGGTGCGGGATGTTCCACCCGCGCGTGCTCGAGATGGCGGGTATCGATCCCGAGCGTTACACCGCCTTCGCATTTGGTCTGGGCGTCGATCGACCGGCGATGGTCCGGTACGGCATTCCGGACATCCGGCTGTTGTGGGAGAACGATCTCCGGCTGCTCCGGCAGTTCTGAGGAGTGACCCGTGCGCGTGCCCCTGTCTTGGCTGGACGATTTCCTCCCTCACCACGAGCTCCTCGCGTCGGTCGCTCGCAACCCCGAACCGCTGCTCGACCGGCTCGCCATGCTCGGCTTTGGCCACGAGCCTCCAGAGCGCGTAGGTGATGACCTCGTGCTGGACCTGGAGATCGCGTCAAACCGTCCGGATCTCCTCAGCATTCAGGGCGTCGCCAGAGAGATCGGCGCCGGAAGCGGAGTGGACCTGCGGGTGCCGGCCTCCACATCGCATGGGATCGAGCCGGCGACCGATCCCATGGCGCACGTGTCGGTCGAGGAGCCCGATTGGTGCCCTCGCTTCACGGCTCACGTGATCACCGACGTGCGTGCCGGTCCGTCCCCTGAGTGGATGGCGCGGCGGCTTGAGCTGTGCGGCATCCGCAGCATCAACAACATCGTCGATGTCACGAACTATGTCATGCTCGAGCAGGGCCAGCCGATGCATGCGTTCGACCTCGACCGCCTCAAGGGCCGCCGGTTGATCGTTCGACGCGCTCATCGACACGAAATGCTCGTGACGCTGGACGGAATCGAGCGAAGGCTCGACCGAGATACGCTGGTGGTGGCCGACGCCGAGCGCGCCGTTGCGGTCGCCGGTATCATCGGCGGGGTCGAGACGGAGATCCGAGAGGATACCGCGCGGGTACTGCTGGAAGCAGCGTCATGGGCGCCGGCGCAGATACGCCGAACCAGCCGGCGCCTGGGCGTGCGCACGGAGTCCAGCATGCGCTTCGAGCGGGGCCTTGACCGAGAGATCGCGCTGGGGGCGGCGCGACGCGCGGCGGCGCTTTGCGCGGAGGTGGCCGGCGGCAAGGTGGTGGCCGAACCCCTAGACGTCTACGTCCGAAAGATCCCTCCCCGGTTGATCACCCTGCGCCCCGCGCGCGTGCAGCGGGTGTTGGGCGTGGGGGTCGAGCGCAGTCGCGCCGCGGACATCCTGCGGCGGCTGGGCTGCGCCGTCCAAGACGGCGGGGAAAGCGTGCGGGTCACGCCTCCCCCCGGGCGTCTTGATCTTGAACGTGAGGAGGACCTCATCGAGGAGGTCGCACGGCATGTCGGGTATGACCGAATTCCTGAGATCATGCCGGTTGAGGTCATGCAGGCAGGGCGGCGGACCGACAAGCTGGTCTCCGAAGCGGCCGCGCGGGACGCCCTGATCCGCGCCGGGCTGACCGAGGCCATCACCGTCTCGCTCATCACCCCGCGGCTGCTCGACCGGCTGGGCCTCGATCCGGACGATCCCTGGGGCGACCCGGTTCCGCTTCGGAATCCGTTCACCGCGGAGCACACGCACCTGCGGCCGTGCCTGCTCCCGGGCCTGCTGGAGGCGGCGCGCGTCAATGCCAGCCGCCGCGTCGAGGCCGTGCATCTCTTCGAGATCGGCCGCATCTTCCGGGCGCGACCGGGGGTGGCAGGCCTGGCGGGCAACGGCGATGCGACCGGCGCCGCGCGGACGCCCGTGCCCATTGAAGAGCGACGCAGCCTGGCCGTGGCCCTGCGGGGCCGGTGGTTGTCGGGCGATTGGGATGGCGGGGCCGGCGATTGGGACGTGACGTTCTTTCATCTAAAAGGCATCGCCGAGACCCTGGTGGCTGAGTTGCGGGCCGGGACGCCGTCGGCCGACCCGGGTGGCCCGCCCTGGCTGCACCCCGCTCGGGCCGCGCGCATTCTGGTCGACCAGGAGCCCGTGGGCGCCCTCGGCGAACTGCATCCCGACGTGGCTGGCCGCTTCGATCTTCCCGGGCGCACGTTTGTCGCCGAGCTCGATCTCGAGGCGATTCTCGCCCGCGCGGTCCTCCAGCCACGGTTCTCGGGACTCCCGCGGCACCCCGCCGTGCGGCGAGATGTTGCTGTGGTCGCACCCGAGACGCTCTCGCACGCGGCCGTGGAGTCCGCCCTGCGCGAGGCCGCGGGGACGATGCTGGAGACCGTCGAATTGTTCGATGTCTATACGGGCCCGCCGCTGGACGCCGGGATGCGCAACCTAGCCTACGCGCTGACGCTCCGGGCCCCGGATCGCACGCTGACCGGAGATGAAGTTGAGGCGATCATACACCGTATCTATGAGGAGGTGCCGGCGCGGCTGCCGGTGAGGATCCGCATGTAGGATCGCCGCGAGAGGAGACCTGCACGTGACGTGGCTCGATTGGCTTATCGTCGCCATGACCATTTGGTTCCTGGTGCAGGGTGTGCTCAAAGGAGCAACCGCCGCCCTGCTTGGCGCAGTGGCCATCGCGATCGCGTTCCTCGGCTCGGCAATGCTCCTCCCCGGCCCGGGCAGCGCCATCGCGCAGGCGCTGTTGACCAACATTCAAGACCTGGGGGCCGGAGCCGGACCGAGCTGGGCCCGCACCATCGGGTTTCTCCTCCCGTTCGCAATCCTCTACATCCTGTTGCTCGTGCTGATCAACGTCTTCCCGGGTGGGAAACGCCCAAGCATGCTGGCGCAAGTCATCGGCGTGTTCACCGGGCTGCTCAAGGCGCTCACGGCGTCGATGGCGCTCCTGGGAATTCTGCTGGCCTCGCCATTCTCGGACGCGATGGCAGTGGACGTCCAGCGGTCATCGATGGCCCGCGGGATCGCGGAATTTCAACGCCTGTCGGTCCAGCGGCTGTCTCGGGTCAGTCCGATCCCGCTTCCACCGGTCGGCCTCGACCATAAGTTCTAGCGATGCAGAACCGCGCGGTGGCTCAGCGGTTCGCGTTGATCGCCGACATGCTGGAGATCAAGGGCGAGTCGATCTTTCGGATCAACGCGTATCGCCGCGCCGCGCGGGCCCTGGAGGGACTAACCGAGGATATCGCGGAGGTTGCCGCCCGCGGCGCGCTGACCTCGATTCCGGGGATCGGGGGCGCCACCGCGGACAAGATCACCGAGTTCCTGGCCACCGGCACGATGAAGGCATACGAAGAGCTGGCGTCGGCACTCCCGCCGGGCCTACCGGCGCTCATGAGCGTTCCGGAGGTGGGGCCGAAGACCGCGCTGATGCTGCACCAGCACCTCGGCATCACGACGATCGACGAGCTCGAGGCCGCCGCGAAGGCCGGGCGCATCCGCGATCTCCCGCGGATGGGCGCGCGGACCGAGGAGAACATCCTCAAGGGCGTGGCGATGGTCCGGCGCGGCGCCGGCCGGCGCCTGCTGGGAGTGGTGCTGCCGGTCGCGCACGACCTGCTCGAGCGGCTGCGCGCCGTCTCCGGCGTCAATGAGATCGGTCTGGCGGGCAGCCTTCGCCGTATGAACGAAACCGTGGGCGACATCGACATCCTGGCCACCAGCCGAAAGCCCGAGGCGGTCATGGACGCGTTCGCCGGCGCGCCCCAGGTCGCCCAGGTGCTGGCGCGGGGCCCCACGCGCTCCAGCGTGATCCTCGACATCGGCGTCCAGGCCGATCTGCGGGTCGTTGAGCCGGCGGCCTTCGGCGCGGCGCTTCAGTATTTCACCGGAAGCAAGGAGCACAACGTCGCGCTGCGCGAGCGGGCCATCCGCCGCGGCCTGAAGCTGATCGAGTACGGCGTTTGGCGCCTCACCGATGGGAAGCGTGTGGCGGCGCGCAGCGAGGCAGATGTCTACCGCGCGGTCGGCGTTCCCTGGATTCCACCGGAGTTGCGCGAGCACCAGGGCGAGATCGAGGCGGCGATCGCCGGCCGCCTGCCCAGGCTGATTGAGCCGCGAGATATCCGCGGCGACCTGCACATGCACACCACGTGGAGCGACGGCGCCCAGAGCGCCGAGGAGATGGCGCGGGCAGCGAAAGCGCTGGGGTATGAGTACATCTCCATCACCGATCACTCGCAGTCGATGAAGTTCGTCGGCGGCCCCTCGGTGGATGCGCTGCGCGCGCGTATCCCAGAGGTGCGCAGCCTCTCCGAGCGCCTCGGCATCACCGTGCTGATCGGGACCGAATGTGAAATTCAGGCCGACGGCACGCTCGACTATCCCGACGACCTGCTGGCCGAGCTGGACGTGGTCATCGCGTCGGTGCACTCGCGGTTCAAGATGAGCCGTGACGAGATGACGCGCCGAATCATCCGGGCGATGACGAACGAGCACGTCGACATCCTGGGCCACCCGACCGGTCGCAAACTGGGTCAGCGTGATCCCTACGATATCGACGTCGACGCGGTCGTCGACGCGGCCGTCCGCAGTGGCACCGCATTGGAGATCGATGCCTATCCGGACCGCCTGGATCTCAAGGACGCGCACGTTCGCCTCACCACGCAGCGCGGCGCCCGTCTCGAGATCGGCAGCGACGCGCACACGATCGCGCATTTGCAGCACATGCCCTACGGCGTCGGCATCGCCCGCCGGGGATGGGCTGAGGCGACGGACGTCATCAACACACGTCCGCTGAACGAGCTCCTGGACCTGCTTCGCCGCCCCGCCGGCCGCTCCGCCGGCGCGACCACCACCTCCGGAAGCGCGCGCCGGCGCGGGTGAAGGCCGCGCCTCGGGCCTCGGGCTCTCGCCCTACCATCTACCGGCCCCTTCCGCGCCGGTTCTTCGCCCGCAACACGGTGCAGGTGGCGAGGGCGCTGCTGGGACAGTTTCTCGTGCACGAAACCCGCTTGGGCCGGGTGGTGGGCCGCATCGTAGAGACGGAAGCGTATCGAGGGCCACTGGACCCGGCGAGCCACGCGTACCGTCGCACCGCGCGCAGCGAGGTGATGTACGGCGAGCCCGGCGTCGCGTACATCTATTTCTCCTACGGGATGCACTACTGCATGAATGTCGTCACCGAGGGCCGGGGACGCGCCGGCGCGGTGCTGCTCAGGGCAGTGGAGGTGGTCGAACGGGCCGACAGCGCGGGCTCGGGCCAGCACGGACGTGCTGGCCCCCGGGCGGGCAGCATCCCGTCGCGTCTCGCCGCCGGGCCGGGAAGGGTGACCGCGGCGATGCGCGTCGGCCCGGCGCACAACGGCGCGGATCTCACCAGGCCTCCGCTGTATCTGGCGCGCGGGGACCGGCCGGCCGGCAGGATCGTCACGGGTCCCCGGGTGGGGATCAGCCTGGCGCAAACCAGACCGTGGCGGTTCGGCATCGCCGGACACCCTTCGCTCTCGCGGCCATTTCGGGCTCCTCTATAATGAGGCTATGTCCGTACTGCTGCTGTTCGTCGATGGCGTGGGGCTCGGGCCGCACGAT
>Ga0187893_10004540_pt1 | contig 26250 bp, 42 predicted proteins | sample MA1701074metaG_FD_139574 | JGI IMG/M metagenome (GOLD analysis project Ga0187893, IMG submission 139574) | White microbial mat communities from a basaltic lava cave in the Kipuka Kanohina Cave System on the Island of Hawaii, USA - MA170107-4 metaG ... | reverse complement strand
GGAAGGGACCGAGATGGTGATGCCGGGCGACAACGTCAGCATCACAGTGGAGTTGATCACGCCGGTGGCCATGGACAAAGGCCTGCGGTTTGCGATTCGCGAAGGCGGACGCACCGTGGGAGCGGGTACGGTCACCGATGTGGTCGAATAGGGCGCTTGAGGCGCTTCAGGTAAGTAGGGAACAATGCTGAGAGAACGCATCCGCATCCGATTGAAGGCGTACGATCACCGGGTCCTCGACCAGTCCACCAGTGAAATCGTGGAAACCGCGAGGCGAACAGGCGCGCAGATCGCCGGTCCGATTCCGCTGCCGACGACGAAAAACAAGTACACGGTAAACCGCTCGCCGCACGTGGACAAGAAATCGCGAGAGCAGTTCGAGATCCGGACACACAAGCGGCTGCTCGACATTCTTGAGCCCACTCAGGACACCGTGGATGCCCTGATGAAGCTCGATCTGCCGGCCGGCGTGGATGTGGAGATCAAGGCATTTGGCAAAGATAGAAAGTAGAGCGCGGATCGGGAGGCGCTTAGAGCCGACGGCTCCAGCAGCGCGCCCGGCCCGGTAGTTGGGGGAATAATGGGCCCTGGAATTTTAGGCAAGAAGATCGGAATGACGCAGGTTTTTCGGCCGGACGGGCAAGTGGTGCCCGTGACTTTGTTGAAGGCCGGCCCTTGCGTGGTGGTGCAGCGCAAGACGCCAACGACGGACGGTTACAATGCCATTCAGCTCGGTCTGGTCGAGTTCGTCAAAAGTTCGCGGATTAACAAGCCGCTGACCGGGCACCTGAAGAAAGCCAGTGCCGATGGGGTACGGTTCCTTACGGAATTGAAGCTCCGGCCCGGTGACGACGATCTGAAACCCGGCGATCGCGTGCTGGTGGATCAGTTTCGGGTGAAGGAAAAGGTGGATGTGACCGGGACGAGCAAAGGGCGGGGTTACACCAGCCTGATAAAGCGGCATAATTTCCGCGGCGGGCCGGCCAGCCACGGCTCGATGTTCCACCGCGCGCCGGGTTCGATTGGCGCATCGAGTTTTCCGAGCCGCGTATTCAAGGGAACGAAGATGGCGGGGCACACGGGCGTGGAAAATGTGACAGTGCGCAACCTGGAGATTATCGACGTCGACGCGGAAGACAACGTGTTGATGGTGAAGGGCGCCGTGCCAGGTCCGAACGGGGGCTACGTGGTGGTGCACCGCGCCAAGAGGGGAGCCTGAAGATGCCGACTGTGGATGTGGTGAATCTGGACAATCAGCCGGTGGGCACGCTTGAGCTGGCCGAGAGCGTGTTCGCGGCTGAAGTGAACGAGCATCTTATCTATGAAGCCGTACGGCACTACCAGGCCAGTAGGCGCGCAGGCACGCACAAGACCAAGCGCCGGGCCGAGGTTTCGGGATCCGGCAAGAAGCTGTGGCGGCAGAAAGGGACGGGCCGGGCCCGCATGGGTTCGATCCGCTCGCCGATTTGGCGCCACGGGGGTACGGTACATGGACCGCAGCCGCGTGATTACAGCTACCATTTGCCGCGCAAGATGATGTTGGGGGCGCTGCGATCGGCGTTGACGGCCAAGTTGCGGGACGGGGAACTCAAGGTAGTGAACGGCTTCGACCTGCCCGATCACAGAACAAAATCGATGGCGGCGGCTTTGAAACGGCTGGAGGCGCCGGCGACGGTGCTGGTCGTGGAAGCGGGGGACAACCGCAACCTGGAGCTGGGGACGCGCAATATCGAGGGCGTCACGCTTCGGCTGAGCCGCGCCGTGACTACTTATGATCTGCTGCGCCACAAACAGGTGTTATTGAGCGAGGCCGCGGCAAAGAAACTTTCGGAGGGTCTTGCAAGATGACGCATCACCAAGTAATCCGGCGGCCCGTGGTTACCGAGAAGGCCGTAGGAATGAAGGAAGTGGACCAGACTTTGTGCTTTGAGGTGCATCCGGACGCTAATAAAGTTCAGATCAAGATGGCCGTGGAGAAGCTGTTCAAGGTGAAAGTGTTAGAGGTGCGCACGGCCACATTTGAAGGCAAGCTCCGCAGGCGCGGGCGGTTTTCCGGATATCGTCCGGACTGGAAAAAGGCCTACGTGCGGCTGAGGAAAGATCAAAAGATGCCGGAGTACGCGGAGATCTGATATGGCCGTAAAAACCTATCGTCCCTACACCCCTACGCGCCGTTTTCAGACGGCGATCTCGCGCGAGGAACTGACCGACAAGAAGCCGGAGAAGGCTTTGACCACCGGCAAGAATCGCAGCGGCGGCAGGAACAACCTTGGGCAGACCTCGATCCGGTTTCGGGGAGGCGGCGCCAAGCGCTCCTATCGCCAGATCGATTTTAAGCGGGACAAGATCGGGATTCCGGCCAAGGTGGCGGCGGTGGAATACGATCCCAACCGCTCGGCGCATATCGCTTTGTTGAACTACCAGGACGGAGAGAAACGTTATATTCTGGCCCCGGTCGGGCTGGAAGTGGGCCGCACGGTGCTGGCCGGAGCCGAGGCGGACATTCTGGTGGGAAACGCACTGCCGCTGAAGAGCATACCTGCCGGCACGACGGTGCATAACATCGAATTGCGGCCAGGCAAGGGCGGTCAGATGGCCCGCTCGGCGGGCACTTCGGCGCAACTGGTATCGAAAGAAGACGTGTACGCGCTGCTGAAGCTGCCGTCCGGAGAGGTGCGGAAAGTACACGTCAACTGCATGGCGACCATCGGGCAGGTGGGCAACCTCGATCACGAGAACATAACCATCGGCAAGGCGGGACGCACGCGCTACCTGGGACGCCGGCCGCATAATCGCGGCGTGTCGATGAACCCGATCGATCACCCCCACGGCGGTGGTGAAGGGCGCACGTCCGGCGGACGCCATCCGGTGACCCCTTGGGGCCAGCCGACGCGAGGGTTCAAGACCAGGAATAACAAGCGCACCGACAACATGATCGTCACGCGCAAGCAGAAGAGGCGATAAGGGACACAATGGGACGCTCACTCAAAAAGGGGCCATTCACGGATCTGCACCTTGTGACCAAGGTTGCGGCGATGAATACGGCCAATGAGAAGAAAGTCGTGAAGACATGGTCTCGCCGCTCGACAATTCTTCCGGAGTTTATCGGTCATACTCTCGCCGTGCATAACGGCAGGAAATTCATTCCGGTGTACATCACCGAGAATATGGTGGGGCACAAGCTGGGCGAGTTTTCGCCCACGCGGACCTTCAAGGGACACGCCGTGAAGGGCGATAAGTCCGGCAAGCCGTAACGGGAAGGAGCGGATATGGCGGAAGAAAAACAAACCGAACAGCCGAAGAAAGTGAGAGCGGAAGCGCGCTATCTGCGCGTGTCGCCGCAGAAGGCGCGGCTGGTGGTGGACCTGATCCGCGGGAGAAAGTGCGGCGATGCGATTCACATTCTACGGACTACCAACAAACGCATCGCGCCGGCGGTGGAGAAAGTGCTGCGCTCGGCGATTTCCAACGCCGAGGCCCGCCTGGTAAACGTGGACGTGGACCGGCTCTATATCGCGGAAGCATACGTCAATGAGGGGCCGCGGGCGCGGAGAGTGAGGCCGGCGCCGATGGGGCGGGCCTACCGCTACCAGCGGCGCATGTCGCACATAGTGGTGAAAGTGGAAGAGAAGACGAGCTGAATATGGGCCAGAAAGTACATCCTTACGGATTTCGCGTCGGCGTTACCAAAACCTGGCGTTCGCGCTGGTTCGCCAAGCAGGATTATGCCAAGCTGCTCGAAGAAGACCTGGATCTTAAGGACGACTTGCGGGAGAGGCTGAAGGCGGCCGGGGTTTCCAGCGTCGAAGTCGACCGACCGGGCAACAAGCTCCGCATCACCATCCGCACCTCGCGGCCTGGCATCATCATCGGACGCAAAGGCGCCGAGATCGAAAAGCTGAAGCAGGAGCTAGCCCGCAAGACCAAGCGCGAAGTGTTCATCGATATTCAGGAAGTGCATAGGCCGGATGCCGATGCGCAACTGATCTCGGAATCGATCGCGCTGCAGTTGGAGAAACGGGTGGCGTTCCGGCGGGCGATGCGCAAGGCGGTGGAAGCGGCTCTTCGCTACGGCTGCAAAGGGATCAAAGTGCGGGTTTCCGGGCGGCTGAACGGCGCCGAAATCGCCCGCAGCGAATGGTATCTGCAGGGTCAGTTGCCGCTGCATACGCTGCGCGCCGACATCGATTACGGTTTTGCCGAGGCCAACACCACTTATGGAGTTATCGGCGTAAAAGCATGGGTTTATAAGGGCGAGATTCTCGAGGGAGGACCGAGGCGGCCGGGCATTGTCACACGCAATGAACCGGAGCCGCGCCGCGGCCGTGATCGCCGCCCGAGACAGCATCCGGCGGGCCCCGCCGTGCAGGCGGCGCCATCCTCCGGAGTCGCGCAAGCGGTTCCTGGTGAGATGCCTCGGGCGGGCGGTGAGTCCAAGCTGGCGCCTCCCATCGCCAATCCCGCGCCTCCGGCCTGGAAACAGGAACTGAAGCCGGAAGGCGAAGGCGAAAGCAGTTGAGCAGGGAAATCGAGCAAGGAGATCCGAACGCATGTTGATGCCAAAAAAGGTTAAGCACCGCAAGCAGCAGCGCGGGCGCATGAAGGGGAAGGCCTGGCGCGGCTCCTCGCTCTCCTTCGGCGATTACGGACTCAAGGCTATGCGCTGCGGATGGGTGACGGACCGTCAAATCGAAGCGGCCCGCGTGGCCATGACGCGATTCGTAAAGCGCGGCGGCAAGGTGTGGATACGGCTTTTTCCGGACAAGCCGATCACCAAGAAACCAGCCGAAACGAGAATGGGTAAGGGAAAGGGCGCGCCGGAGCAATGGGTGGCCGTGGTGCGGCCGGGCAAGATCCTTTTTGAGATGGAAGGGGTAAGCCCGTCGGTGGCGAACGAGGCGATGCGGCTGGCCGCGCAGAAACTGCCGATCCCCTGTAAATTCATTCAGCGCCCGACGCTATAAAGAGCAAGGAAACAGATGCCATGAAGGCGCAAAAACTTCGCGAGTTTGATAAGAACGAGTTGGCGACGCAGCAGCGTGAGATCGACGAGCAGATGTTCCGGCTGCGGTTCCAGCTTTCAATGGGCCAGGCCGACGGCCTCAAGAAATACCGTGTTCTGCGGAAAGACCGGGCGCGGATTCAGACCATTCTGCGTCAGCGCGAACTCGAGGTCAAAAAGGGATAAGCGATGGCGGAACAAAGCATCAAACGAAAGACAGAAAAGATCGGTCACGTGGTTTCAACGAAAATGCTGAAGACCATCGTGGTCGAGGTTTCCCGCCGCGTGCCGCACCCTGTCTACAAGCGCATTGTCAAGAAGCGCAAGAAGTTCTACGCGCACGACGAAACCGGAGACGCCAGGCTTGGCGACGTGGTGCGCATCATCGAAAGCCGGCCGCTCAGCCACTTGAAGCGCTGGCAACTGGTGGAAGTGATTCGCCGGGCGGTTCAGGTGGGCGAGGTTGCCGATTAGCAGGCAGGGAAGGGAATTGGAGAAACAGCTATGATCGGGATGCGAACAATTCTCGAGGTGGCCGATAACAGCGGCGCGCGCAGACTCAGTTGTATTCTGCCTCGCGGGGGCGATCTGGGCTTGCACGCGGGCCTAGGCGACGTGGTGACCGCCAGCGTAAAGGAAGCGGCGCCGGACTCGGCGATCAAGAAGGGCAAAGTAGTCCGCTGTGTGATCGTTCGCACGCGGAAGGAGACCAGGCGCAAGGACGGGACCTATATCAGGTTCGACTCCAACGCCGCCGTGCTGGTGAATGAGCTGGGCGAGCCGGTGGGAACCCGCGTGTTCGGGCCCGTGGCCCGCGAGCTGCGCGATAAGAGATACATGAGAATCGTGTCGCTGGCGCCGGAGGTGATCTGAATCATGCCAAAGGCTAAGAAAGCGGAACCACCACGCCGGATGCGCATCAAGAAAAACGATTCGGTGAAGGTGATCGCCGGACGCGACAGAGGCAAGACCGGACGCGTCATTGACGTGGATCGATCGCGGGGCCGGCTGATCGTCGAGGGTGTCAACATGATCAAGCGCCATACGCGCCCCAATCCCGCTCGCCAGATCAAGGGTGGAATCGCCGAGCGCGAAGGGCCGATTCATGTGTCCAATGTCATGCTGCTGACCCCGGGCGGCGTGCCCACCCGCGTTGGAATCAGAGTGGAAACGGTGGGAGGAAAAGCGCGCCGGGTTCGCATCGCCCGCAAGACCAGCGAGGTGCTGGATAAGAAGGCCTGAAGTGGCGGTAAGGGAAATTATGAAGCCGAGACTGAAAGAGCATTATCTGAAGATCGTCGTTCCGGCTCTCGAAAAGGAGTTCGGTTACCAGAATCCGATGGCCGTGCCGAAGTTTGAGAAGGTGTCATTGAACATCGGACTCGGTGAGGCGACGCAAAACTCCAAGTTGCTTGACGGGGCCATGAGCGAGCTGGCGGCGATAGCCGGGCAGCGTCCGGTGGTGACGAAAGCAAGAAAATCGATCGCCGCCTTCAAGCTCCGCGAGGGCATGTCGATTGGGTGCATGGTGACGCTGCGGGGCGACCGGATGTTTGAGTTTTTGGACAGGCTGTTCAATGTGGCGCTGCCGAGAGTGCGCGACTTTCGCGGCGTTTCAAGCCGGTCCTTTGACGGACGTGGAAACTTTACGCTGGGTCTGCGCGACCAGTTGATTTTTCCCGAGATCGACTACAACAAAGTGGATAAGGTCAAGGGCATGAATATATCGATCACGACAACGGCGGAAACGGACGCAGAAGCCCTGGCGCTGCTGAAGCACATGGGGATGCCGTTCCGGCAGTAGTCAAAAGCGAAGGAGAGTGCGAATGGCAACCACTGCCAAAGAAGCGAAAGATCGAAAAAAGAAAGAGGAGATCCTGCGGGCTAAGGGCGCAGGCAAGACAGCCCGGTTCGCCTGCCGTCACCGGAACCGCTGTTTCCGCTGCGGCCGGCCGCGCGGCTATCTGCGCAAATTCGGCCTCTGCCGGATCTGTTTCCGGAAATTGGCGCTCGCCGGTGAAATCCCCGGCGTGGTGAAATCGAGCTGGTGAGGGGGTAAGCTGTGACCACATCCGATCCCATTTCCGACATGCTGACTCGCATTCGCAACGCCATGCTGGCGCGGCATTCCAAGGTGGATATTCCGGCTTCGAGGCTGAAGGCGGATATCGCCCGGATTCTGCGCGAGGAAGGCTATATTCTGAATTACAAGATAGCCGAAGAGGGCGCCCGGAAGACGATCAAGATCTATCTGAAATATACTCCCGCCAACGATCCCGTGATCACGCGGATCGAGCGCGTTTCACGTCCCGGGTGCCGTGTTTATGTTGGCGCCAAGGGGATTCCCCGCGTGCTTGGCGGCATGGGGATCAACATTCTCACCACGCCCAAAGGGGTTATGACCGGCCGGTCGGCCAACAAGGCCGGCGTGGGCGGAGAAATATTATGCCAGGTGTATTGAGCCTCGGCAGTCAAGCACAGGAGCGAAACGATGTCTCGAGTTGGAAGAATGCCGATTCCGGTTCCGGCCGGCGTTAAAGTGACGATCGGGGAGCGGCTGGAAGTGCAGGGTCCCAAGGGCAAGCTCAGCGTGCCAATTCCGGAAGGGATCCGCATTGAGCAGGCCGGCGGGAACCTGGAAGTGAAACGGGAAAGCGATGATTACGCCGCCCTGCATGGGCTTACGCGGGCCCTGGCGGCCAACGCCGTCAAGGGCGTCGCATCGGGTTTCACGCGGGAGCTGGAAATCGTAGGTATCGGATACCGCGCCGATGTCAAAGGCAGCTTCGTTAACTTCAGCCTGGGTTATTCTCACCCTATCGAGTTTATGCTGCCCGCTGGCGTTGAATGCAAAATTGAAAAACAGACGGCGATCACGTTGACCGGCAACGACAAAGAGATGTTGGGCCTGGTGGCGGCCAATATGCGGAGTTTGCGTCCTCCGGACCCTTACAAAAACAAGGGCGTGCGCTACAAAGGCGAAGCGCTGCGCAAGAAGGAAGGCAAGGCCGGAGCGAGCAGTAAGTAACGCCACAAGGGAGCGGGCCGGCCGCCAGAAAGAATTGAGGTCAGGATTGCGATGAAAAAACCGATCGATCGAAGTCAAGCAAGGAAGAGGATTCATCGCCGCATCCGGAAACGGGTTGCGGGAACGGCTGAAAAGCCCCGCGTGGCCGTATATCGAAGTTTGCATCATATCTATGCGCAGGTGATCGACGACCGGTTGGGGCGTACGCTGGCGGCTGCGTCCTCGGCGCAGGAGAACTCCGGTGCAAGCGGCGGCAACGTGGCGGGCGCCAAAGTGGTCGGAAAGGTGCTTGCCGAACGCGCCCTGGCAAAGGGAATCAAGCAAGTCGTATTCGATCGGGGCGGCTACCGGTTTCACGGCCGTGTAAAAGCGCTAGCGGATGCGGCGCGCGAAGCTGGATTGCAGTTTTAGGAGAATTTGGGAATGGTACCTGCGCAAAGGAAACGAATAGATGCCGCGGCGCTTCAGCTCAAAGAAACAGTTGTTGCGATCAACCGTGTTACGAAGGTCGTCAAAGGCGGTAAGAACCTGAGCTTTTCGGCTTTGGTGGTTGTGGGGGACACCTCGCAAAAGGTGGTTGGCTACGGCACAGGCAAGGCCAAAGAAGTGCCTTCGGCGATCAAAAAGGGGATTGAAGCGGCAAAGAAGAATCTGCGCAAGGTGAATGTGCTGGAGACTACAATCCCGCACCAGGCGCTGGGCCGTTTTGGCAGCGGGCTGGTGCTGATCAAACCGGCTCCGCGAGGCACCGGCGTAATCGCGGGCGGCCCGGTGCGCGCCGTAATCGAGGCGGCGGGCATCCCCAACGTGTTGTCGAAGAATCTAGGTTCGCGCAATCCGCACAATGCGGTCAAAGCAACGCTCAACGCGCTGGAGCAGTTGCGGGACAAAAGTGAAGTGGCGGAGTTGCGCGGTCTGAGCATCGATAAATTGTAAGGATTGGCATTATGGCGGGAAGCATGATACGAATCAAGCTGGTGAGAAGCCCCATCTGCACCCCGGAAAAGCACAAGAAAGTGGTGCGCGCGCTCGGGCTCCGCAAGCTGAACCAGGTGGTGGAACGGCCCGACACGCCCGGTTTTCGCGGTATGGTGGCCAAGGTTCCGCATTTACTGGCGATCGTTGAATGAGCGATTCCATTGCGGCAACCAGTTTCATGAAGAGAGAAAAAAGATGGACCTGAGTCAACTCAAACCCCCGGCGGGACAAAACAAAACCAAACGCCGCGTCGGACGCGGCATGGGAAGCGGGCGAGGCAAAACGTCGGGACGCGGCCACAAAGGAGCAAGGTCGATTTCCGGATACAGCATGATGCGCGGTTTTGAGGGCGGCCAGATGCCGCTGCACCGGCGTCTGCCCAAGCGCGGCTTCAACAACATTTTCAAGAAGCGGTATGCGATCGTAAACGTAGGTTTGCTCGAGAAGATGCAATCGGAAACATTCGACCCGGCGACGCTCATCGAGCTGGGTGCGGTACGCAAGCTCGGCGACGGGTTGAAGATTCTCGGCAACGGCGAGCTGAAGCGTAAAATAACGGTAAAGGCGCACATCTTTTCCGCGTCGGCCCGGCAAAAAATCGAAGCCGCCGGCGGCACTGCGGAGATCATTGGCGCGGCTGGTTAAGGCCGGCGGAATCGAGGTTCTCTCGGTATGCAGAAGTTCTTGGAAGCCATAACCAACGTATTCCGGATTCCGGACTTACGGAGACGGGTTCTGTTCACGCTCGGGATGCTGGCAATATACCGGCTGGGCGGGCATATCCCGACTCCCGGTATCGACGCCAACAAGCTGGAGGAGTTCTTCCAGCAGAACCAGGGCACGCTGTTCGGTTTCATCGACCTGTTCAGCGGGGGCATGTTCCGGCGTTTGACGATCTTCGCGCTCGGGATCATGCCGTATATCACGGCTTCCATTATTTTGCAATTGATGACCGTGGTGGTGCCTACTCTCGAGAAGCTGCAAAAAGAAGGCGAGCTCGGCCGGCGCAAGATCACGCAATGGACACGGTATTTCACGGTGGTGCTGGCGTTGATGCAGAGCTTCGGTATTGCCACCGCCCTTCAGTCTTCCGACGGCGAGTTCGTGCTCACTCCAGGCTACGGCTTCATCGCGATGACGGTGCTGAGCCTCACAACGGGCACGGCGTTCATCATGTGGCTTGGCGAGCAGATCAGCGAACGCGGCATCGGCAATGGGATGTCCCTGCTGATCTTTGCCGGCATCGTCGTGGGACTGCCACAGGCCATGCAGGAGATTTACACCAACGTGTTTGTCACCAGAAACTGGAACCCCTTGCAAACAATCATCATCATGGTGGTCATGATCGTGGTGGTGGGGTTCATCGTGCTGGTGGAGCGCGGGGAACGGCGCATCCCGGTGCAATATGCCAAACGCGTGGTTGGACGCCGCATGATGGGCGGCCAGTCCACGCATCTGCCGCTGAAGGTGAACGCGGGCGGCGTTATCCCGGTCATCTTTGCCAGCTCGCTGCTGGCGTTCCCGCAAACGTTGCTTCAGGTTCCCTACTTCAAGGACATACCGTGGCTGCAGGCAGCGCTGTCCAGCATCGGCTACGATGAGCCGCTCTACGCGGTGCTGTTTACCGTTGGCATCGTATTTTTCTGTTTCTTTTACGTTTCGATTATTTTTAACCCGAACGAAGCGGCCGACAACATGCGCAAGTATGGGGGCTTCATTCCGGGGATCCGGCCTGGCAAGAACACGGCGGAGTATCTCAACAGGATCCTGACCAAGATTACGGTTGTCGGGGGACTCTATCTGGCGCTGCTGTCTCTGATACCACAAATCATGATCAGCGGAATCAAGCTGCAACACATTCCGCTGATGGGCAACTGGATCGACACCTATTTTCCGCGCTTTCTTTTGGATGGGCTTGGCGTGACCTTTTACTTTGGCGGCACATCGCTATTGATTGTGGTGGGCGTGGCCATGGATACGGTCAACCAGGTGGAAGCGCAGTTGATCATGAGGCATTACGAAGGATTTACTCCGCGGTCGGGCAGAATTCGCGGACGCCGCAGTTCGTTTTGAATTGAGAAAAAGAAGGAAGGCTCAAGGCCACGAATGCCTGAAAAAAGCCGTCCGGTCCGAGCGTTGCTATTGTTCGGCCCTCCGGGTTCTGGAAAAGGGACCCAGGCAAAACTGATAAAGGATTGCCTGAGGATTCCGCACATTTCCACCGGCGATATGCTGCGGGAGCGGATGCAACAGGAGGACCACTTAGGCCGCCAGATCCGAAGTCTGGTGGATGCCGGCGAGCTCGTAACCGATGAGTTGGCTAATCGGATTGTGGAGGAGCGGATCGGCAGCTTCGATTGCGCTCAGGGATTCATTCTGGATGGCTACCCGCGAACGCTGAGCCAGGCCGGTACGATGTGCCGGCTGCTGGCCGGACGAGGAATCGGGTGGGTGGTGGTTCACTTGAAAGTGGACTACAATGAGATTATCAGCCGTCTTGCGGGCCGCCGCCATTGTACAGGTTGTGGCGCGGTCTACAACATGAGTTCAAATCCGCCCAAGAGTTCCGAGATGTGCGACGCCTGTGCCTTGAGCCTGATGGTTCGCGACGATGACAAGGAGCACGTGGTGCGCAGAAGGTTGGAAGCCTATGAGGCCCAGACCAGGCCTCTGGTTGAGTTTTTTACAGGATACGGCAGTCCGTTGTTTGCGGTGGACGGGGCCAGCCGCCCGCCGGCCTTGATTGCGGAGCAGATTTGCCAGTTGGTTCAGGAGGCGTAGATGATTACGAGAAAAAGCCCCAGCGAGATGGAGAAGATGAGAAAGAGCGGGCTTCTCGTGTACCGGATTCTGCAGGATCTGGCCGCGATGGTGAGAGAAGGAATCACGACGCACGAACTGGAATTGGCCGCCGAGAAGATGATCCGCGACGCCGGAGCCCGGCCCGCCTTCAAGGGTTACTACGTTCCGGCCGCGGGTAAGAAGTATCCATTCGTGCTGTGCACGTCGGTAAACCAGGAGATCATACACGGCATGCCGTCGCCCCGCCGGGTTCTCAAGGGCGGCGACATTGTGAAGATTGACACGGGAGTGGAGTTGGACGGCTATTTTGGAGACTCGGCGATCACGGTTCCGGTTGGGGAGATCAGCGACTCGCTGGCGAACCTGCTGCGCGTTACCTCGGAGTCGCTCGAGTTGGCCATTGAGCAGGCCAAGCCGGGAAACCGGTTGTTTGACATCAGCGGCACCGTGGAGCGGCATGTGACCAACCATGGCTTCTCGGTGGTGCGCGAGTTTGTGGGCCACGGCATCGGCACGAAGCTCCATGAGGAGCCGCAGATTCCTAACTATGTGGATCGGCAGCACGAAAATCCCCGTCTCAAAGAGGGGATGGTGCTGGCCATTGAGCCGATGGTGAACGAAGGCAAGCCGGAGAGCAAGGTTCTTTCCGATAAGTGGACCGCGGTGACCGTGGATGGCACCTATTCGGCTCATTTCGAGCATGTAGTGGCCATTACAGCGGACGGTCCCTGGGTGCTGACGCGGCCGTGAAGGCGCGGGGGCAATCGGGAGATTGAATTGGCCGTGCTGCTTGAAAAAGATCGCGGTGAGGGACAAAAGGCGGTTTTGGGAGTTGTGGTGGATCTGCTGCCCAATGCGGCCTTTCTTGTGGAATTGGAAACAAGGGCGCTGGTGACCGCGCACACGGTGGGAGCCAAGGCGAATTTCAGCCGCCTGCGCCGGAAAGACAGAGTGCTCGTGGAGCTTTCGCCCCACGACCCCACTCGTGGACGGATTACGAAATTATTGGAACAGGGCCGCGCGACATAGAGCCGGCCGAGTGAGGATAAGGTAATGAAGGTCAGGGCCTCGGTCAAGAAGATCTGTGATAAGTGCAAGATCGTTCACCGCCACGGGGTGGTGCGGATCAGTTGTGTTAACCCCAAGCACAAGCAGCGGCAAGGGTAAAGGAGCAAAGAGAAAACCATGGCGCGAATAGCAGGCGTTGACCTCCCGGCCAAGAAACGGGCCGAAATCGGTTTGACTTATATTTACGGGATCGGACGAACCCGCTCGAAGTCCATTCTCTACCGGGCGAAAGTAAACCCGGACAAGAAAGTGTCGGAGCTCAGCGACGAAGAGGTGAACCGCCTCCGCCTGTTGATCGAGTCCGAAGGCGCAATCGAAGGAGACCTGCGCAAGGAGATCTCGATGAACATCAAGCGTCTCATCGAAATGGGCTCCTACCGGGGACTGCGCCACCGCCGCGGGCTCCCGGTGCGCGGTCAGCGAACCCATACCAATGCCCGGACCCGGAAAGGACCGCGGCGCGCCACTGTCGCCGGAAAGAAGAAGTCGACGGGGAAATAGTCGGGGATGAGGAACTAAGATGGCGAAACAGCAGTCCAAGGCTGGGAAGAAAAAGACATACAAGAAGCGGGAAAAGAAGGTGGTTCCGCACGGACACGTGCACATCCAGGCCACTTTCAACAACACGATTATTACGATTACCGACCCGCTTGGCAACGTGGTTTCCTGGTCCAGTTCGGGCTCTTTGGGATTCCGCGGATCGCGCAAGGGCACGCCGTTCGCGGCGCAGCAGGCATCGCTCACCGCGGCCCAGAAAGCTAAGGACGCCGGCATGCGCTCCTGTGAAGTGCGGGTTGCCGGGCCGGGCTCGGGGCGGGAATCGGCCGTGCGGGCTCTGTCCACGGTGGGCATCGACGTGAGGTCGATCCGGGACGTCACGCCCATTCCGCATAACGGGTGCAGGCCGCCCAAGCGGCGCCGGGTTTGACAAGAGTTTGGTAGTTTTTCCGAAGGCAAGCAGGAGGAAGGCCATCCCATGGGTTGCGCCGTAAACTGCACCTTCCAAGGGGCAGCAGCCGGTCCGCCGCAATGAGGGCGCCGGCAGTATTTGCAGGGAGGTTGAAATTTGGCTAGATACACTGGTCCCGTCTGCCGGTTGTGCCGGCGCGAGGGCATGAAACTTTATCTTAAGGGTGAGCGATGCTACACCGAAAAGTGCGCCATTGAAAAGCGCAATTTCCAGCCCGGCCAGCACGGCCATGCCAGGAGACCGAAGATCGTCGGATACGGTCTTCAGCTACGTGAAAAGCAGCGTGCCAAGCGTTACTTCGGACTGCTCGAGCGTCAGTTTCGCAATGCCTTTGAGAAAGCAAGCAAGATGAAGGGCATCACCGGCGAGAGTCTGCTCGCCATGATGGAGCACCGGCTGGACAGCACGGTGTACCGGCTCGGGCTTGCCACCAGCCGCGCGATGGCGCGGCAGTTCGTCCGGCACGGCCACGTTCAGGTAAACGGAAAAAAAGTTAATATTCCTTCTTTTCTCACCAGCCAGGGGGACCTCATCGAGGTGCGTGAGAGAAGCCGCAAGAACCCGGCCATCCTGGCGGCCTGCGATGCGACGGCGAGCCGTCCTTCGCCGTCCTGGCTGGAGTTCGACCGCGAGAATCTGCGCGGCCGCGTGGTGGGAACGTTCAAGCGCGACGAGCTGGTCCAGATCCAGTTAAATGAGCAGCTTATCGTTGAGTTGTATTCGAAGTAAATAAAACAAACGTCACGGCGTAAAGGAGAATCAGATGTTCAAAGGCTTCCAGAAACCGAAGCGTTTGGTCGCTAATACGGAAACGCTCAACGACCGTTATGGCCAGTTTACGGCACAGCCGTTCGAGCGGGGATTCGGCACCACGATCGGCAACAGCTTGCGCCGCATCCTGCTCAGCTCGATTGAAGGCGCCGCCATCACCGCCGTTCGCATTGAAGGCGTCGCCCACGAGTTCAGCCCGATCCCCGGCGTTGTCGAAGACGCTACCGATATCATCCTTAACCTGAAGCAAGTTCCTTTCAAGGTGCTGTCGGATAACGTGAAAACGGTGAGGCTGCGGGTTGACCAGGGCGGCGAGGTGTTGAGCGGGCAGATCGAGACGGACCACGAGGTCGAAGTGCTCGACCGAAACATGCACATTGCCACGGTCAGCGAGGGAGGCAAGCTGCAAATCGAGATGCGTCTGAAAACCGGCCGCGGCTATGTGAGCGCCGACCGGAATTTCGACGAGGATCTGCCGCACGGCCATATTCCCATCGACTCCGTCCATTCACCGGTTCGTAAAGTCAACTACCACGTCGAGTCAGCCCGCCTTGGCCAGATGACCGATTACGACAAGCTGACTTGCGAGGTCTGGACGAACGGGGCTGTTTCCCCGGCCGACGCGGTAGGCATGGCGGCGAAACTACTGAAGGATCACATGACCATCTTCATCAACTTCGAGGAGATAGTCGACCAGGCCGAGGAGCCCGCCGAGCGGGCGCTGAACCAGATGAACGAGGTTCTGGGCCGGTCCGTTGAAGAGCTCGAGTTGAGCGTGCGGTCCTATAACTGTCTCAAGAACGCCAATATCCAGTCCATCGGCGACCTTGTGCAGAAGACGGAAGCCGAGATGCTTCGCACTAAGAATTTCGGCCGCAAGTCGCTCAATGAAATCAAAGAAATGCTGAGCGGACTCGCTCTGACTTTCGGGATGAAGTTCGATGCGCAGGGCCGGCTGGTATCTCCCAGCGGCCAGCCCATCGCGACCGGAGCCTCCTCGGGAGCCGGCGAAATGGACCTGGACGATTTGGAAGACGACGAAGAGTCGATTGCCGAACCGGGCGAATAGCGGGGCGCGCGGGAAGGTTCAAGCATTATGAGACATCGAGTTGGCGGATTTAAGCTGAAAAGAGACCTTAGCGCGAGGCGCGCGCTGTTGCGGAACCTGGTGACCAGCGTCATCGAAAAAGAGCGTATAATCACCACGGTAACCAAAGCCAAGGCGGCGCGGCCGCTGGTCGAGCGCATGATTACGCTGGCCAAGCAGGACACGCTCGGCTCGCGCCGCGAGGCCGCGACGTTTCTGCAAACCAAGGACAGCCTGAAGAAACTCTTCGATAAGCTCGGGACGCGCTTTGGCCAGCGCACCGGCGGCTATACGCGGATCACGCGGCTGGGGCCGCGCAAAGGCGATGGAGCCGAGCAGGCCGTGCTCGAACTGGTGGGGACGGAGCTGGTCAAGCGGGCGGCCGAGCGGGCCAAGCGCAAAGAGGAACGCCTGAAGGCCGTACGCGAAGGCCGCGAAGAGGAAGAGGGCGGAGCAGAAAAATAGAATTCGCGCGCGGGTGTAAATTCTTTGAAGTCCACGAAACCAGGCCACCGGTTCTCCGTATAGACACGGTGTAAGGAGGCCTATGATTTCACGATGGTGCTTGCTCCCGATCATTGCCCTGACCGCGTTCAGCGCGAACGCGCAGCGGCAGGACAATCAGGAAAGGAAACTTCGCTGCGAAACCCACGACCGCGGCCGACAGGCTCACTTCTGCGAAATGAAGGAGCAGACTTTGGGCCCGCTGGGGCGTCTGGATATCGATGCCAAGCCGAATGGCGGCATTACGGTGAAGGGCTGGAGCCGCAACGAAGTGCTGGTGCGCGCCAAAGTCGAAGCCTGGGCGCAAACGGAAAATGAGGCCCGCGGCCTTGTCGAACAGGTGCGGCTAAACCTTTCCGCCGGACGCATCGCCGCGGAAGGGCCCGGAGAGGGAAGGCGAAAGGGCTGGAGCGTGAGCTTTGAGATCTTTTCTCCGCACCGAGTCGACATTTCAGCCGCCACCGACAATGGTGGAATCCACCTGGCGGACCTGGAAGGAAGGCTTGAGTTCCAGGCGGCCAATGGCGGGATTTCCCTGACGCGGCTGGCCGGGCAGGTTCAGGGGAGCACCCGAAACGGGGGCGTCAAAGTGGAATTAGGCGGCACCCGCTGGGATGGCGCCGGACTCGATGTCACCACCACCAACGGCGGCGTCAAAATGGACATCCCCCGGAGTTATTCGGCGCGGTTGGACGCCGGCACGGTCAACGGCCATCTCGATATCGATTACCCCGCTACGGTGACAGGGAAAATCTCCAAGGAAATGACGCTGAATCTCGGCGCCGGGGGCGCGCCTATCCGGGTTCGCACAACCAATGGCGGCTTCGCGATCAAAACCCTGAACTGAGTCCGGACATTTTGGGAAACAAAAGCCGCAATGTGGCGGGGCTCGCGAACATGCAGGTGGCCGAGTGCCCGCAGCCGCCGATGACGGCGAGTTTATGTTCGGCGCGAAATTGCCGCCGCATGTAGTTCCAGTAGATTATTCCGCGTTCCATGCGATTGCGTCCCTGGGCGTTGGCGCCGCAGGTGGATTCGAGGTTGGAGTCCAGTTGCGTGTCAAGCGCTCCGGCCAGATACGTCACATCGCGGGTGGGGAATTGGGAGACGATGGCGGCGGCGCCCGGCTGAGCGGCGTACCCGGTTAACGACTCCAGGCCGTGTTTGTAACGGTTGAATGTAGTGCAATTTGCGGCGTCCCAAAATGGTTGAAAGCTCCCGCTGCAGTTGCCTTCCTGATCGCAAGAGCCGAGGCGGCTGAGCCGATGGCCGTTCAGATACATATAAGACGAGGGGTTCGCCACAAAGTAGCGAACCGGCAGCCGGGAATTCGTCTGCGTGGTTGCGGCGTAGCGCTGCACAAACTGCCCGCCGGCGGAGTGGCCGGCAATGACGATTTCGGCAAGGTCCGGGAATCGGGCGCGGTTGTTCAGCAGGCCTGTTATCGCATCGACAAAATCGAAAGAGTGCGCCGGACGGTCCGCGGAGGAATTTGCCGCGGCGCTGCCTGTTTTCCAATCTTCGCAGGTCCAACCCATACTCGGCAGGTTCCGTTTTGTCGCGGCACCCGGCGGCGTTGGCGCGAAAATGTGGGGCAATCAGAACTGTGTCATCCAATCTTCCGGCCGCCGCGGCTGAGGCCAGCGCCACGCCGAAATAGGCGTCGCCGTTTCTTGAAGCGCCATGCACCAGAACGAACGCCCTTCGCACTCCGGGGTGCCGGCCTGTTTGCGGGGAATGGGACCGGTAAAAAACGATGTGCTTGTCCCCCAGGTACAAGCGCTCGCCGCAAGTGGAATCGGGCTGGCGGCAGGGCGGGGCGGTCGTGGCTTCCGCGGCGGGAGTCAGGTCCTTCCGGCCACCGGCTTCCACGATCAGATCGAGCAATTTGTAGAACTCCCTTGCCCCGACGCTGTTGTCCGGAACGAATGTGTCGACGCGGTGAACGACAACCAGATTCATTTCCGGCACGACCACCAGGTAATGGCCGCCCGCACCCCGCGCCGAATACGAGTTCTTGTCCACCCACCACATGTAGCCATATCCGCCGGCTCCATAGGCGCTGGCGTCGGACCAGGCCTTAATCGAATCGGCCACCCACCGGGCGGGCACGATCTCGCGGCCACCCCAACGTCCCTGGTTAAGGAAAAGCACGCCAAATCGCGCCAAGTCGCGGGTGGACATTTTGAAGGGATAGGCGGGGTGAATCGAGTCCGGACCCCGGGAGTAACTTCCATCGGATGTCGAATAACTCTCCATGCCGATCGGCTGAGCGATTCTACGTTCGAAGCTCTCGTGGATCTTCTCCTGAGTTAGTTTTTCATATATAGCGCCGAGCGCATTAAAATCCCAGTTGTTGTAATACCAGAACGTACCGGGTGAGTGGCTGCCCCGAAGCGGACGGACCGCTTTCATCGAAGCCGTCTCGGCGAGCGCGGGATGATACACTCCGGAGCGGGCCTTCAGCAGATCGCCTACCGAGGCTCGTTTCTCTTCCGCGGTCAAGGAGGGCTCATTGTCGTCAATCCCAAGATCCTCCAGGGTCTTGGAAATATCGATTTTTCCCCCGGCGGCGGCGATGCCGTACAAAGCGCTCAGGAAACTCTTTCTGATGGAATGGCACAGATACTTCTTAGTAACATCTCCCCATTCATCGACGATTGCTCCATCCTGAACGATGAGTACCGCCGAGGTCTTCAATGTGCCGGCGTACTCGCGAGCCGCTTTGAGCTTCGCATCGGACCAGTTCGACCCGCGGCGCTTTTCCCAGGCTTTGCCGGGAATCCGGGCGTCCGCGGCGAACACCGCGCACAGAATCAGCGAGCACGATATGCGTAGCAGCAAAATAAGCTCACCTCGAATGAGCCACGGTACGGGTTCCTTCAAAGAATTTCTTTGTAACACGCTCGGCCAGTCCCAGACTCAGTGTCATTCCACTGCCTCCGAGGCCGGTTACAATGAGGCAGCCTTTTTCCGGAGTGGCGACAAAGAAGGGCTTTTCCGGATGCCAGGCGTAGACCCCCTGCCAACGATGGGCGATCGTGCGGTCCGGGAAGAGGGCGAAGGAATCCAGATAATCGAGCTGTAATTCTTCAATTTCAGCCTTGTCGACAAAATCGACAACCTGGCTGTACTCATGCGAGTCGCCTATGGTCAACTCACCCTGCTCGGTTTGGGACACCATCACATGGATCCCCCAACGCTCATAGGCGTGCATCTTGGCCGAGATTCGCTTTCGCAGCGCTTCGTAGCTGGAGCACATCTGAAAGGAGGCGTAATGCGCCATGCTGAGCCCGGAGGCAAGGGCTGGTCCGAGCTTCCAGCCATCGGGTTGCGGCACGGTTTGCAGCATCTGCAGTTTGCAGCGTGTAAGGCCGCTGGACCGGAACTCGGCGGGGAAGAGAGTCTCGAAGTCGTGGCCCGTACAAACGATAACCTGGTCCACCGACCATTTTTCATCAGCCGTTTCGACGGCGGGCAACTCGATTCGCCGAACAGGGCAGCCAAAGCGGAATTCCACGCTATAGCGCGCCGCGAAAACCTTCGGCAACTCGCGCAGGATCACGCGCGGGTCGAGCATGAGTTCCGTTGGGCTGTAGATGGCGCCTCGCAAACCCTGGGACCGGAGCGCATCGGAGCGTTCCCGCGCGCGTTTCGGGTCGAGCCACTCGCAAGTGTATCCCTGGCCGGGAGCGTTGGAGCAGAATTCTCTTCCCACGGCTTCCTCGTCATCCTGGTAACAGGCGAACAGGCACCCGTTTGAGGAAAAGGGAAGCTTGCAGGTGTTCAAAAGCTCGATCCATAATTCACGGCTCCGCAGCGCCATTTGGTGCACGAATCCCGCCGGCTGCGCGATCGGCCAAATGAGGCCGAAGTTGCGAACCGAAGCGCCCTTCGCCTGCGAGCTTCTCTCAAAGACGACAACTTTTTTGCCGAGCCGCGCCGCCTGCCAGGCGTGGGCCAGCCCTACAATACCCGCCCCGACGACTGCCACATCCGCCCGTTTCTCCGATGCCATAAATCTCCTATCCTCGAGTAGCGCGCCAATCTTTCCGCGGAAAACGCATACATGGAGAATGACACGGCGGCGGCATCGGTGCAACAAGGTCCGCTGGACCGGCTAGTCTCCGATCAGCTTTCCGTACGGTTCCAGTTCGCGTACGTTGTCGCAGACGGCTTTAATTCCGGCCGTGATCGGAATCCCGAGCACCAGCCCCGGTGCGCCCCACAGAGTCGCCCAGAACATGAGCGATACCGTTACGGCAAGCGGATTCAGGTGGACGCGCGCCCCCACCAGCTTCGGGTACAGCAGATTCAACGCCAGCAGGTGGAAGAATGCGACCGTGCTTCCCAGGATCAGATAGACGCCGACTTTATTGTAAATGGGCAGCGCAGCAAAAAACGGCGGAATCAGCGCCAGCGGCATGCCGACATACGGAATGAGGCTTAAGAAAGCGCTCACGGGTCCGATCAACAATGGAAAAGGCAGATTGGCCAGCCAGAAGGCGAGCGAACTGGCCGCCGAGAGAAGAATGCCCAGGATGAAATTACCCACCACATAAGCGCGGGCCATTTCCGCGATTCCGGACCAACTCTTTCCGGCCACCATCCGGTCCGGACCATCGAATAACAGCAGGAAGGTTCGCCGCAGGTGGTCGCGCCAGCTCAGCATGAAGTAAACCAGGAAGGGCACAAAGGAGGCCATCAGCAGCACATCGTAAAACGAAACCAGGTAGTTGTACAGCTTGTTGAGCAGCGACTCCCTCTCCTGGCTGATGCGCACCTCCTGGACGGTAGGTTGCAGGGGCGGCTCGGCCGAGCGCCTGCGGCTGGTTTTCTGCGGCGGTTCAGGCTGTGGCGCCGTCACCACCTGCGCCGTTTTTCCATCCCGGTGCAAGCGCTTGGGGACCACCAGATCAAAGATCGTTTTTTCGGTAGTCTCGAGGCGTCCGACCACCGTATCCACCAGCTCGTTGATCCGCTGGCTGTAAGTAGGCAAGTCGGCCAGCAAGCCCGTCGCCTGCGTATAAAAAGCCAGAGCCGCAAAATAGACGACCAGTAACGCCAGGCTGCAAGTCAGAAAGCTGGCCACCCCACGCGGAATGCGAAGCCGCATGAACATGCTGACCAGCGGTTCCAGGATGAAGGCAAGGATCACCGCGACGGTGATGGTTATGAAGAACAGCCTCCCGAAATAGAGCAGTGCGATGACGGCGGCCAGGCCCGCCAGGAATACCCCGGCGTGTCGTGGTTTTCTGGCCGGTAGCGATGAAGTCAGGAGTTCCACAGAAACTTCCGCCTGGGAGCGTTACCGTTACTCTAACACGGCGGCCCTATAATGAAAACGTCGATAGATGATGGAACCTTTCGAAATTGAGGATGGCCAAAGGAAAAGAGTCCTGGCGCTCGACGTTGGGATGCGCCGCATCGGCCTGGCGATCAGCGATCCGCTCGGCATCACCGCCCAGGGGATACCCACGCTGGTCAGGCGCAATCTGCGCATTGATCTGGCCCGTCTTACCGAAATCGCCAGGGACAAGCAGGTTTGCCGCATTATTGTCGGCTATCCCTTGCACATGAGTGGGCATGAGGGCCGCCAAGCCGCGATTGTTAAAGAATTCGCCGGCCGGCTGGCGGAACGAAGCGGCTTGCCCGTCCAGCTTTGGGATGAGCGTCTCACCACGGTGCAGGCGGGCCGCATTCTGAGGCAAGGGGGCGCCAGTCTGGAGAAGCGCGCCAAGGCAGTCGATAAACTATCGGCAGTGCTGATTCTGCAAAGCTATCTCGACACGGTTCCGGGAGCAAACGAATGGCTCGGCGCCGAATGAAACGAGGATCCTGGCGATTCGGCGCTTTGGCGCTCGCGCTGGTGGCGTCCGGAGCGTGGTTTGCATGGCAGTCGTTCAGCCCCTTTTACGCGGGCCGCCAACAAGTGACGCTGCTGGATTTGCCGCGAGGCACAGGCAGCCGTAGAATCGCCGCGCTGCTTGCCGATGCCGGCGCCATTCGTTCCCAGTGGGCATTCCTGCTTGTGCGCGCATTGCGCCCGGCCGCGAAGCTCCAGGCTGGAGAATATCGGTTCCACAAACCGGCTTCGGCCTGGGAGGTATTCCGGCGCATAGAGCGTGGCGACGTGTTCTTCTACGAAATCACCATTCCCGAAGGAAGCAACATCTTCGACATCGCCGGTATCCTCGACCAGGCGGGCGTCGTTTCCGGGGAAGCGTTTCGTAAAGCGGCTTCGACCCCGGCCTTGATCCGGGACCTGGCGCCCAACGCACCCAGCCTGGAGGGCTACCTGTTTCCGGCAACGTACCGGATTACCCGTCATACGACGGCGCCGCAACTGTGCCGTAACATGACAGACCGGTTCCGGCGAGCCTGGAAGTCCATCGCCGGCGTGGGCGATATGCACCGGCTGGTGACGCTGGCGTCACTGGTCGAGAAGGAAACCGGGCTTGATGCGGAGCGCCCGCTGGTGGCCTCCGTCTTCCTGAACCGGCTCGAGCGGAACATGCGGCTGGAATGCGATCCGACAACCATCTATGCGGCGCAACTGGAAGCGCGATACCGGAGGGGAATCCATCGTTCGGATCTGGAGAGCCGCCATCCCTACAATACCTACCAGCACGGGGGTCTCCCGCCGGGGCCGATTGCCAATCCCGGTCTAAAGTCGCTTGATGCGGCGCTCCGCCCCGCTCAAACCGGGTTCCTTTTTTTCGTGGCCAGCTCGAATGGCGCCGGGGGCCATGTGTTTACAACCAATCTCGTCGCCCATCAACGGGCGGTGGCCGACTATCGCCGTGGCCAGCAAAAAGGAAAAGCAGCGAGCACTGATCGAGGGGTTTCTCGCTCGCGAAAAACCACCGGTGATTGACGATCGGATTCGCGAGGCGCTGCGCGCGCTGCTCGCTCCGGTCGGCGAGCATGCATTGCGGGAACTGTTGCGCGATTGCGGCTGGCCGTTGGCGCCGATGGTGGAAGGCGTTCGCCAGGATGACCTTCGTCAACTGGAGCGCACTCTGCTAACACTGGCCCAACAATACCGTGATGCGGGGCGCCGGTCCGATCAGGCCCTCATGATCCGGATACGGGACACGGTTCGCGTGGCCAAAGATCACGCCAGGCTCGTCGCCCGCAATCCCAGGGTGGATGCCGCGAAACGGGCCAGGAAGCAGGAGATGATCCTGTGGATGCTCACCTGGCTTGAGAACCCGGCGGTTTTTGAGTTATGGGTAGGTCTGCGTAAAGCCCGTCTTATTGAATCTCAACTTCCTCCACTTGAATGACATCTCCGTCCAGCTTTCCTGTAACTTTCACCTTAAGGTCCTTATCTTTCGTGGAGGCCTTCAGCCGGGCTAAAGCTTTACCATTTCCGCTTTCGTCAAACTTGATGAATTTTCCGTCGGAAAGTACCACCCCGTAACCCCCCTTGGCGCAACTGACCGCGCATTGGCGCGCGTGATTTGCGACGTCCTTGCCTTTACACATCACATCCACCACGGTTCCGGTCCAGGAGTCTGCCAGACATAGGACGGCAAACAGGGAAGCGAGAGAAACTAGCCGCATCGTACACTTCATTTTTTCGAAACTCCTATCAATTGGTTTCTGTCGAATATTGTAGGACGATTTCGTGCCCGAGCGAAACTTCGGTTGAAGAAGTGTTGCCTCAGTGCCGAAAATGGAAAATAGAGATAGGCCTTGCCAGTAGGCCAGACCGCGTTTATACTGGCATTTTTCCGGTCTGTTTGGCCGGCAGACGTACATGCCTCGATTGGATGAATTCGATCCGATGTCCACGCGGCGCGAGGCCGCGATGTTCTACGGCCTCTTTCTGCGCGGACATCCCGTCGAGATTTTGCGCAAGGATATCGATATCCCAAAGGAAACGCTGGAGAAATGGCAACTACACTACAAGGACAACGCGTTTCGGGAATCCCTGCAGCGAGTCTACGCTCATCGTAAGCAAGTTCTGGCGATCTTTAACGAGCTGGTCACAAACGAGCGCGTCAAGCTACGCCTGCAATAAGCGCAGTATGTGACGACGAGTGTCTCCGGCCCTTATTAATGACGGAAATGGCGTACGCCCGTGAAGACCATTGCCACGCCAAGGCGGTTGGCGGCCGCGATGACTTCCTCGTCGCGCATGGATCCGCCCGGTTGGATGACGGCGCGGATGCCATGCCCTGCGGCCTGTTCCACTCCATCGGGGAAAGGAAAAAAGGCGTCGGATGCGACCGAGCACCCGTCGAGCGGCAGCACGGCCTTGGCGGCGCCGAATCGTACCGAGTCGACGCGGCTCATCTGGCCCGCGCCGGCGCTGATCAATTGTCCTGGCCGCGCGTAAACGATGGCGTTCGACTTGACGTGTTTGACCACCTTCCAGCCGAAGGTAAGTGCCCGCCATTCGTCCTCCTCCGGAGCGCGCGCGGTTACAACGCGAGCTGATTCGCGGTCGAGCGGTTTGGCGTCCTCGGTCTGCGCGAGCAGGCCGCCGCTGATCGAGCGAATGTTAAGCTCGCCTGCGCCGGCCCCCTGGACTTCCAGCAGCCGCAAGTTCTTCTTCGCTCCCAGCACCGCGAGCGCCTCGGGGGAATAGCCAGGCGCCGCGATGGCTTCAATAAACGTTTTCGCGATTTCGGTGGCCGTTGCTTCGTCGACCGTGCGGTTGAAAGCGAGCACGCCGCCGAACGCCGACACCGGGTCGGCTTCAAACGCCTTGTGGTAGCTTTCGGCAAGTGTTGCCTGTTCGGCACAGCCGCACGGGTTGGTGTGTTTGATGATGGCTGAAGCGGGCTGCTCGAATTCCTGTATGAGCTGCCAGGCGGCGTCCAGATCCACAAAGTTGTTGTAGGAAAGTTCCTTGCCTTGAAGCTGCCGTGCTCCGGCAATTCCCTCGCCGGGCCGGGCGTAGAGAGCGGCCTGCTGGTGCGGGTTTTCACCGTAGCGCAATGCCATCGCACGCGGCAGCCGTAATTGAAGCGCCTCGGGGAGGCCTTCCGGTTGATCTAATTGGGCCAGCCTTTCGGTGATTGCCGAATCATAGGCGGCCGTCAAAGCGAAGGCCTTGCGTGCCAGCCTCCAGTGCGTCTCCACGGAAAGCGAGCCGCCACTGGCGTCCAACTCGCCGATGAGCGTCGCGTAGTCGGCGGGGGAAACGACGACAGCCACGTCCTGGTAGTTCTTGGCGGCGGCGCGGATCATTGTGGGACCGCCGATGTCTATGTTCTCGATGAGTCTTTCGAGCGTGACGCCTTCTTCGGCCGCTACTTTTTCGAACGCATACAGGTTCACCACGACCATGTCGAACGGCGGGATCTGGTGCTCGGCGAGCGCCGCCATGTGTTCCGCTTTCCCCCGCACGGCGAGAATGCCGCCCGCGATGCGCGGATGAATCGTCTTTACGCGCCCATCGAGCATCTCGGGAAACCCGGTCACCTCGGAAACATCGCGCACCGCGAGTCCGCTTTCGCGCAGCAACTTCGCGGTGCCTCCTGTCGAAATCAGTGCAACGCCGCGCCCGGCCAGCGCGCGCGCGAACTCCACCGCGCCTGACTTATCGGTCAGGCTGAATAATGCCCGTTGAATCCTCGCCATGGGAAGTCTTTCATTTTCTCACGACCTCATCAGTACAATGAAGTGGTGCCACATTTTGTGACGCTTCTTCCGGGAGACGGGATCGGGCCGGAAGTCGCTGAAGCCGCCGTGCGGGCCGTAAACGCGGCCGGCGCCGCCATTGCCTGGGATCGCGTGGAACTTTCCTCGGCCGTAATCGAGCGCACCGGCCAATCGGTCCCCGACGCGGTTCTCGAATCGCTTCATCGAACGCGGGTCGGGTTGAAAGGGCCCGTGACAACACCTGTCGCCGGCGGATTCAAGAGCGTCAACGTGGCGCTGCGAAAAAAGCTGGACTTGTTCGCAAACGTGCGCCCCGTCCGCTCCCTGCCGGGTATTCAGAATCGATTTTCGGATGTGAACATCGACCTGGTGATCTTCCGGGAAAACACCGAGGATCTCTATTCCGGGCTCGAACACGAAGT
>Ga0187893_10004539_pt1 | contig 26258 bp, 22 predicted proteins | sample MA1701074metaG_FD_139574 | JGI IMG/M metagenome (GOLD analysis project Ga0187893, IMG submission 139574) | White microbial mat communities from a basaltic lava cave in the Kipuka Kanohina Cave System on the Island of Hawaii, USA - MA170107-4 metaG ... | reverse complement strand
TTGCCGTACACGTCAAACCCGCTCATGTTGACGAACCGCCGCACCGTGCCGGCCCCCACTACCGCATCGAGTAGATTGCGCGTCGCGACGACCGAGTTGAGGACGGTCGTGGCAAAACTCTTGTCCTTGCCAGCAGCGAGATGCACGACGACGACGGCGCCACGGACCGCGCGTTCGCAATCCTCGCGATACAGCAGGTTACCCTGGATGATTTCTACCTTGGCGTGGCGACCACCTGCCAGCGCGGCCTTTAGTCCCGACAAGTTGCTCGAGGGCCGCACGAAACAACGCAGGTTGGTGAATCCGTAGTGGAGAAGTCGGTCGACCACGCGCGCCCCGATGAAGCCGTTCGACCCGGTAATGAGAATCGTCTCGTCGCGGCGCAGGATGGCATCGCCGGCGACAGTGGTCTTCGGATCGGACTCGGCAGCAGTCATCAGCGCGCTCCCAACGTAAGACGGAGATCGTTACAGTCCGCGCAAGATGTCCACGGCAGCCCATCACGTCGCTGGCGTAGCCACACCTCGAACACCACCAGGCTGAAGAGTAGCTTGTGGTTGTCGTCGTGTCCGGCCACGTGATCCTTGAGCAGTCGGCTTACAGTGTCGTGCCGCAGGTAGCCGTACATCATCGACTCGGGATCCGACAGCAGGTCCCGGATGACCGACTCGCCAGACTTCCGGAACCAGTCGTCTACGACGTTCACGCCGAAGCCGCGCTTTCTCCGATGGAGGATAGTATTCGGCAGCATCGCCTCGCACACGCGCCGGTGCAGCCACTTCCGCGAGAATTGCCGCACCTTGAAGCTGGCGTCGAGCCGCTCGACGAACTCCACGATCTCGCGATCGAGGAACGGCACGCGCGCCTCAAGGCCGTGCGCCATCGACAGCTTGTCGCCGTACATCAACAGCTCGTCGGGCAGAGTCGAGCGGACTTCTAAGAACTGGAAGCCGCCGAGCTCGTCGGTCCCCTCCATCAGCGGCTCGAGCTCGCGGTGCGACTCGAGGAATACGGAGTCCGCTCCGCCCGGCAGCACGCCCTCCCGGAAGATCGTCTGCATCGTGGCGCTCGGGACGAGCGACAGCGTCTTCTCGTACCGTTGTAGCCGGTCGGGCGCGTCGAGCGCGTAGGCGCCGCGCTTCAGCATCTCATTCCGAGGCAACATGCCGATCGCTGCGGCAGCCCCAGTCCGCATCCAGGACGGAAGCGTGCCCCAATGGCCACCGTAGCGCAGTCCGAGGTGACGCTTATAGCCGCCGAATAGCTCGTCAGGGCCTTGACCCACCAATACCACCTTCACATCCTGGCGGGCACGCTGGCAGACGAAATACATCGGCACGATCGATGACGTGGCAATCGGCTCCTCGACGGACCGGACGATGCGCGGGAGCGCCTCGCTGAACGAGTGCTCGCTCAGCTCCACCGACGTGTGCCGCGATCCGAGCAGCCGGGACGTCTCCGCCGCGAGCTGCAGCTCGTCGTCCGCGTAGCTCGACCCGTAGCCGATCGTGTAGGTCGGCCATCCCGACCCGTTCTCGTTCATCAGGGCGAGCAGCAGACCCGAGTCGAGGCCGCCGCTCAGGAGCAGCCCGACCGGGACGTCGCTCAGGAGGTGCCGCTTCATGGCGCGCCGGTAGATCGCGGTCAGCTCCTCCTCCGCCTCTTTCGGGGAGGGCATCGGCGAAAACGGCTGCGGCTTGTAGCGGTACCAGCGTTCCTCCCGCACGGTGCCCCCCTCGCAGACGAGCATCGTGCCGGCCGCCAGCTTCCGGACGCCGCGGTAGAGCGTGTACGGGGATGGCGCGTAGCGGTACTGGAGGAACAGACCGAGCGCCACCGGGTCGATGCCAGGCGCACCGTCGCCCGTCGCCAGCACCGCGCGCATCTCGGACCCGAATGTCAGGCCCTTGGCGTCAAGCCGGTAGTACACCAGCTTGATCCCCATGGCGTCGCGCGCGACGACGAGGCGCTTCGCGCGGTCGTCCCAGATGGCCACGCCGAACATCCCGTTCAGGTGCTGGAAGACGTCGGGGCCCCACTGTTTGTAGCCATGAACGATCACCTCGGTGTCCGAGCGGGTCTGGAACAAGTGCCCGTGCCCTTCGAGTTCGGCACGCAGCTCGGGGAAGTTGTAGATCTCCCCGTTGAACACCACCCAGACCGACTCCTCGCGATCGGACATCGGCTGATGACCGCCCGAGAGATCGATGATGGACAGCCGCCGGAACCCGAGGCCGAGCGACCCCGAGAAGTAGAATCCCTCGTCATCGGGCCCACGATGGGCGATCTGCCGCGTCATGTCGACGATCGTCTGACGCGAGGCCGGCGCCTGGCTCCTGAAGTTGTATTGTCCGCAGATGCCGCACATTAGGAGTGTGGTCCTCGTCTCTCAGTTACGCGCGCCGGCGGCACCTTCGTCGCGCAGGAGGAAGGCGAGGCTGCGGAACAGCTGCGACTGCCCCCACCGATGCATCGGCACGTTGTCCCAGCCGACCAGCAACTGACGCGATCGGAACGACCCGTCAGCCTTCAACCAGCGGCGAAGGATGTCGCGCAGAACCGTGTCGAGCGTCCCGTTAAGCGCGGGAAATCGTTCACGGAGAAGGACGCACAGGTTGATGCACTCCGCGTAGTCGTACAGCTCGCGCCTGTACACCGTCAGCCTGGGAGGCTTGGAGAACGGCTTTGGCAAACCCTGATCGTCGAACAGGTTCTTCAGGTAGTACTCGAGACCGGCCGCGATCGCGGCCCTACAGCCCGCGTGATCGACGTGGCGATCTATCTTAGCGAGCGCCTTGAGCACGAAACAGGTGTGGTAGTGATCGACGAAGTTGCGCACGCCGTCGACCGAGTAGAACCACGAGCCGTTCGGCTGCTGCACTTGGAATACGAAATTCAGGTTGCGCTCGGCCGCGCGTCGATAGTCGCGTCGGCCGAAGTCGATCGACGCCGCGGTCAGCAGCCAGGCGCGGTAGGCGGCTGCGTTGACGACGCCGCCCGTACGGTCGTAAGGGCCGTAGCCGCAGGAGGACGCGGTCGGCGAGACCGGACAATCGGGCACGTCCTTCGCTCCGTGCTCCGCAATCGACGCACAGATGGCGCGCCACTCGGGGTTTCGATCAATCGCGTGGACATCACGGAAGGCCTCGTACGCATATGGCGTCGACGTAATGAACGGCGTCCACGCCTTGAGCATTCCCGCGCTTGTGACCCAGTCGAAAGGGTATCCCCAGCAGAAGTGCTCATATCCTGACGACCGGCTTTCCTTCAGCGCCTGGAGGAACTCCACGGCGCGCTGATGATGCGCGTCGCCCGCAGAGCGCGTGAGGAACGCGAAGCCCATGGCAAAGTGCGCGTCGGCAATCGGGAAGCGAGTCTTCTGCCCGAAGAACCGGCGAGTGCCCGGCAGGAACGCCTCGCAGAGGACGATGGGGGCGACGGCCGCGATGCCCAAGCGACGATAGCGGTAGTAGAGCGTCTTCGCGGTTCCACCGATCGGGCCGGAGTAGAACGTCTGGTGATCCCACGAGCTGCCGCCGTACCTGCGCAACCACGCTGTAAACGCGGTGACCACACGCTCAACACCGGCCAGAAGGTCCGGAGAAACCGCCGTCGCCGTGCTACACGTCGAGAGCAGCCAATCGTTCTGGGACGTCCTGGACCCCCGTGCGTAGGTCTTAGTCACGAGGCTGTCCGTTGCAGGCGCATTCGCTGCACGTACTCGTCCCTGAACTCGGACAGCAGTCGTCTCGCGGTAACCGCAAGCTCGTGCCTCAGCGAGCGCCGCCACACCCCAACAGCCGGATACTCCCGGTATTCAATGGTCACCAGCCGCTCGCCGCGTGCAGGAATCTCGACTTCGAACACGAGCGCATGGGCGTCGCTTCCCCACAGCACGCTCTGCCCGTCGTTGACTTCGCGCACGTGGCGCGGATCCTGCTCCCGCTTCCGCACATGGATTGTCATCGGCACATCCGTCGCGTTCGCGATGAGCAGCTCGTTTCCGTACATCTCGATGTGATCGCCTCCGTCGGCGGTCGTCCGCCGGCGGTATGCGCGCCTGATGACTTCCCGCGGCGAGCGCCAGGCCAATGAGGCGTCCAGGGACGAGAGCTTCTCCACGAGGCCCACGACTTTCGATCCGCCATCGGCAAAGAAGTCGTGGTGCGCGACGATGAAGCAGGGTTTACCCAGCAGCAGATCGAATGCGAAGTTCTCCAAGCCGTGGAATGCGTACCGGCGCGTGTAAATGGCGAAGCTGCCGAATCTCATCATCGCGACGTCCCAGACGTCGCGAACAGCCGTCCGGCCGTTCTCCCCGTCGATAGGAGTGACCTCGGTATTGACCGCCGCAACGAAGCCGTTGCGCTTCAGGACCCCCGGGCACTGGGACGAGAATACGCCTTGCGGAAACACCATCACCGGGTCGTGCTCGATCGTCGTGCGCTGCCGATGGCGTCGCATCCGGGCCTGCGCCAGCTTCGCTTGGCGGTCAAGCGACTCGATCGACGTGACGCCGAACTCAGCGGCCGTATGGTCGCAGCCGTGAATCGACACAGAAAAGCGCCCCGTCTCCTCCCTGAACAGCCGGCTGCCCGCCATCGTCGTCCGACGCCAGTTCCACGGGATGAACGCAACGTTCGTCGTGAAGCCGTGGCTCGCCATCAGCTCGCGCATCCGCGGAAAGTTGCAGAAACCGTAACGATCCTTGAGGAGCGGGTCGTCGACGATGAGGCAGGCCCCGAGCTCCCGCGGCTGCCACATCACCTCGGCGAAGACTGAGCGCAGGAACATCACGAGCGGCACCGCCGCGCAGAAGTGATCCTTGACGTCGTAATAGTTCCGCGCGACCGGCTCATCGACATCGACCATCAGCGCGCTGGCGCAGACGAATGCGGGAACGCCGTCGAGATGGAACCGTACGAACACCGGCGCGCCGTCTGCGGTGACGATGGGCTCCACCTCAGTGCCCGGCTCAACTGCATTTCGCACCAGAATCCTGTCCTCTGGAGCCAGGGTGACGCTCGCTACCACCCCTGACATCGGCCCCGTGAAGTCGCGGTGATTTCCGCACACACGGACCGATGCAGCACCGCCCGGAGCTTCCGCAAACGACCAGCCCGACAACCCCAGAACGTTCAGTGCCTCTCCCGCTTCACCGCGAATGGATGGGTAGGCGTAAATTGCCGCTACCTTCCCTAGCCACTCATTTCCGACCGGGAGGGCGAGCGCTGCCGCAAGCGCCTCGACCACGCCGAACACGACGACATCCGCCGGCAGTCCTCCGGGTTCACCGGCCGCCAGCTGCCTCACGCTGCAAGAGCTCGACGGTACGCCAAAGAACGCGAGGATGCGCTCCAGGCGCACCTCTTGCTGCCCGGGAGCACCGTCGTGCAGGACTACAGCGACGCGAGCCACCCGCGTTATCGAACAGGTTTCCGGGCGATGACGAGCGACTGCATCGCGCGTGTGCGGATAGTCGCGTTGAGAACGGGGGGGAGCGCACGGCACATCGCCGTCAGCGCCGTGCCGACCGAGTGCGGCACCCGACAAGAGTGATCTTTCGTCGTCAGCTCGAAGCCCGCTCTCTCGAACGGCTCGGCGTACTCATTGGGCGACGGGAGGTACGCCTCCTCCTCCGGCGTCTCGACCATTCCGTTCAGGTGGCTGCGGAAAAGCGGGAAGCGATCCTTCATGTCGATCATCACGTAAACGCCGGCGGGGCGATGCAGACGAAAAGATCTCGCTGGCGCAATCCTGTTGCGTGCCCAAGCGGTGGCAGTACCTGAACGTGTTCACCCCGAAGATGAAATCGAAGGATGCGTGCAGCGCCTCTGGCTCTGTTCTGGTCGACATGGCGAGTTCCGCAGCCAGCCGCTCGTTCCGGGCGACGTGGAAGCTGACCTTTCCGACTTTCGAGGTAGGAAGGTACGCGCGCGCCTCGCGCTTCGCAGACTCGACCAGCGTCACGGAGAAGTCGGTACCCACCGCCTGCGCCAAGGGATGCCGCATTCCATGAGCAACGACACGAGGCCAATGGGATTCATTCCTGCCCCGCAGCCGAACTCCAGCACCGCAGTGGCTCCTTCAGGGTCTCGAGGCACGCGTCGATTGCCTCATTGTAGACACGCGCGTATTCGTGGCGAATGAGATACTTGACGCCACGCCCTTCGGTCTCCGTTGAGTACTTCAGTATCGCGTCCGGCGAGTTGTACTCGTCGAGAAAGCTCTTGTTCATCCTCTCAGTGCTGATCATTGTCGTGTGCTTTGAATCCGCAGCGACGGGGCCACGCGCGTCAAAGCGCCGCCGCAATCCTCTCAGCGACGTAATCCAGCTGCTCCTGCGTCAGCTCGGGGAACATCGGTAGCGAGAGGATCTCGCCCGACGCGCACAGCGCATGCGGGTAGTCGCGGTCGGTGTGACCGAGGTGACGATACGCATTGAGATAGGGCAGCGCGAGAGGGTAGTGGATGCCGGTATTCACGCCGGCTGCGCTCAGATGTGCCTGCAGCGTGTCACGCTTCCCGCTCGGCACCCGCACGATGTAGAGGTGATAGACGGCGCGCACGTCGACAAGCTCTTTCGGCGTCATCACGCCCGTCTTCCTCAACGCCTGGTTGTAGCGGGCGGCATTTGTCCGTCGTCCTTCGGTCCACACGTCGAGGTGCCGCAACTTCACGTTCAAGATGGCCGCCTGCAGGCCATCGAGCCGACTGTTCACACCCTCAAGATCGTGGTCGTATTTGTTCGTCCGGCCGTGGTTGGCAAACGTGCGCGCCGCGCGCGCCCACTCCTCGTTGTCCGTCACGAGGGCGCCTGCATCGCCATACGCTCCGAGATTCTTGCCGGGAAAGAAGCTGAAGCAGGTGATGTCCGCGAGCTGCGCGATCGACGTCCCTCGATAACGCGCGCCATGAGCCTGTGCAGCGTCGCCGACGATCTTCAGCCCATGCCTCTTCGCAATCGCGCTGATTGGCTCCATGTCCGCCGGCTGGCCGTACAGGTGCACAGGAATGATGGCTTTGGTGCTCGGCGTGATCTTGTCTTCGATCTGATTGGCGTCGATGTTATAGGTGGCGGGATCGATGTCGACGAACACGACCTGGGCGCCGGCCATCCTGATGGCCTCGGAGGTTGCGACGAAACTGTTCGCGACGGTGATCACTTCGTCGCCTGCGCCGATGCCGAGCGCCTTCAGCGCGATGAATAGCGCGTCGGTCCCATTCGCCACGCCGACACAGTGGCTGACGCCGCAATACTGCGCGAAGGCTGCCTCGAACGCCTTCACGTGTGGGCCGCCGACGAACGCGGTGTCCTCGAGCACCGAGGCGATGGCGGCGTCGATCTCCGGCTTGATCGACTGATACTGAGCCTTGAGATCGACGAATGGAATGGTCAGGGTTCGGTCCAGTACCTGCATGATTCGGTGCTCTCGGTGAACGGACGGTTGCGAGGCCTGGCCTTGCGAGGTCCGGCTGAAGCCGGACACTACGTACGCTAAGTGCAGCTGACGCTGGACACTACCTGCGGCCAGGTCCGGCTAAAAGCCGGACACGGTGTACTGGCTGAAGCCGGACGCTACGTACTCTCTGACTGTCACGACGCGATCCCGAGACGGCATTTCTTGGGGCGGAATCGGAGCTGCACGTCGGTATTGGTTTCGATCGATTCGTAGATGGCGGTGATCAGCTCCAGCGACTTCCGCCCCTCGAGGCCATCCACCAGCGCGGCCTTCTTGGTCTGAATCGACGCAATCACACCGCGCAGGTACTCGCCCAGGTTTGTGCCAAATCCTGGCGAGTTCTTCCCGAATTTCTCAAAGACGACGTCATCAATCGGCTGTTTGTCGGCAAAGTTCCACGTGACCAGCTCGTTCATGAAGAAGCCGCCAATGACGACGCTGCCTTTCTCGCCAAGGATACTGATGGAACCCTCGAGATCCTTTGGTCGAGTGGCTGTCGTCACTTCGAGGACGCCGAGCGCTCCTGAGTTGAACCGCAGGATCGCTGCGCCGGTATCTTCTGCCTCGATTTTCACAAGGCGCGTCGCGGCGATGCTCCGGACCATCTCGACGTTGCCCATGAACCACGTGAGCATGTCGATATGGTGCACGGCCTGGTTCATGAACACGCCCCCGTCGTGCGCCCACGTGCCGCGCCACGCCTCGGAATCGTAGTACGCCTGATCGCGCGTCCACCGCAGGCGAACGCTCCCCATGACGAGCTTTCCAAACCGACCCTGTTCGAGCGCCTCCCGGGTCTTGATGATGGGCAGGTTGTAGCGATTCTGATGCACGACGAACAGTTTGACGCCGTGCGCATCGCAGGCCTCGATCATGTAGTCGGCATCTTCGAGACGAAGAGCCAGCGGCTTTTCGACGACAAGCGGACGTCCGTACTGGACCAGATCGAGCACGTTTTCGCAGTGCGCACCGCTTGGAGTCAACACGCCGATGACGTCGATGCGGTCACCCACCGACCGCATCATCTCGCCGGCACACTGGAACGCCGGAGCACCGTACTTATCGGAGAATGCGCGCGCTCGTGCGATATCGATATCCACGAAGGCGCCAATCTCCGCCTCATCCAGGTAGTGATGCAGTACGTGCGCGTGTTTGCGGGCGATATTGCCGCACCCTATGAGAGCGAACCGTAACGTGCTCATTGTGTGCTTTCCAGAAGTGCGCGATACATCGTGACCAGCTCTTGACCCTGATGCTGCCAGCCATGGCGTGTCAGGAATGCGCGTGCGTGCCGGGCCTGCTGGCACCGTATCGCCGCATGTTCATGAAGTCTTTGAATTGCCGCAGCGAGCGAGTCGACATCCTCCGGCTCGTAATAGCTGACCATGTCATCCGTGAAGTAGTGCTGAATCGTCCGCAGGCGGGGCGCTACCGCTGGTATACCAAGCCACACATACTCGAGGAGCTTGACCGGAAGCATTAGATCGCCGGCTGCGCCGCGGCGATTGCCGACGACACCGACGTCCATCTGGCGCAACCTATCCGCCAGCTCGTGAAGAGGGTAGCCAGTTGGGCTGAACACGACGCGATCCTCGACGCGGAGGTCCTTCGCCAGTGCCCGAAAGGCCGGCAAATCATCCCCGTTGCCCCAGAGATGCAGTTGCACGCCAGGCACGTCCTTTCGGAGTCGAGCGACCGCGTGGACGAGGAGATCCACGCCCAGCCGATGCGCCATCGTTCCGTGATAGACGAGCCGCAGGCAGGCGGGATTGCCATTCCGTACGACCACGTCGCCGCCCCGGAACACTCGCGGATCGGGAACGTTCATGGACACGAACGTCTTCGAGGAGGGAATCCCACGCGCGACCAACGTGTCGCGTTGTGGGTGGTTGACGCAAATCACACGATGCGCAACCAGGGCACTCATGCGTTCCTCGAGACAGAGCGCGCGACGCATGAGGCTGGCACTCGAGAATTTGGCGGCGAACGTTTCGGGGACCGAATCGTGCACGTCGAGAATTACTTTGCGTCCGGCGAGGCGCGGCACCAGTGCCGCGAACACTAGAAAATCTGGAATGTTGTGCACGTGCACCACATCGAGCTCGCGCCGCGAGAGCAGTCGCACACACGCCATCGAGGCGACGGCCAGAAAATGCAGATACGAGATGACGTATGCGCCCGTACTCTTGCCCCGATACTTCGTAACGCCGAGCTCGTGCACGTCGACACCATCGAGCACGTATCGCTTCGGCGGGCCGCCGTTCTTCGTCGTCAAGCAGCGGACGGTGAACCCGTGAGCCGCTAACGTCTCTGCTTCGCGGCGCACCCTCGCATCAACGGCATAATCGGTGTACGCGATCATGCAGACGTGGCGACGTGAGCCGTTGGAGTAAACTCCCGACGTCGACGGCATGCGTGCTACAGGCTCAGGCTCCACGATCCCCCGCCAAAGACCCGCTCTTCGACCCGTCCCGGTTGTCGCACGACCACTCGTGCCAGCGGTAAGCTGCAAGGAAGCTCACTGGCGTTTATGCCGATGCTGCCTGCCCCGGTCTCCCCGAATTGCACCGATCGCCGCCATCGGAACCACTGGACCGCATCGCCCGCTGTCGTGAACCAGCCACCTGCCTCTTCGACGTTGTCCAGCAACGAGGCGTACGCACGCCCCCACTGACGCTCGGGCGCAAGGCTCCGATCGTGCCAATTGATGACGAGCGCGCCTCCGCAGCGGCGCGCCTGCCGCACAAGATCCGCGCATCGCTCCGCCGCCTGCTCACGCGACAGCCCCAGATGATCGGGATAGAACATCGCCGAGTCCATGATCGAAAGCGGAAGCTCGAGAAGACTTGCCGTACCGGGCGGCCGGAATGCCTGCAACGTACCGGCCTTGAACCCGACCGTGTCGTTGTATCCCCACGTGGAGTCGTAATCGAACCCTGCCCGTTCGAGCCTGCGTGGCGTATCGGGCGAGAAATAGAGCCAATGCATTCTGACGCCGGTGCGCTGCTGGCCGTCTGTGCCATCGAGTGTTCCCTCGAGCTCCGCCTTCTCGGCCTGTCCAGCGTCGGTATCGCGCCATGCATCGATACCGTGCAGCGCGATCTCTGACTGACGCGCCGCGGCCTCGCGCACGTCTGACTGAATATCTCGAACGCCGTATGCCACGCCTCTCTTTTGCGGCACTGTTCCATCAGGTGCCGTCCCGGGCCGGTTCTTGAAGGGCACCACAAAGAACGTCGATCTCCGGCCTCGGTCCGCCCTCGCATAATCCTGAAACGGGTTCCAGGGGTCGGGCTTCACACCAAGAAGCAGGGCTGGCAGCGACGCCACCGCAGCCCAATTCCGGACGGCCTCGTCAAGAGGCCGGCGTCCACGCAGGACGTCCGCGAGCGTGCCGAATGTTCCTCGAAGCGCAAAGCCCGCGAGGGTCCGATCGATGACATGACGCCGCAGGCCGAAGAAGTCCACGTCGTGGGTCAAACAACAGATGAATTCCGATCCCTCTGGCCTCGGCGACACCTCGACGAACGAGACGCCAGTGTCCACAAGACATTGCCTGAGTAACGCGATGTGCTGCTCGAGCGTCGGAACATGCGCCCAGGATCCCGGCTGTCCGACGGAGAGCAGATGGGACACCTCATCGAACAGGTTGAGACCGATTCGCCACAGCCGATTCCGGCCGACACAGACCCGGTAATCGACAGCCGTGCCCCCCACAGACAGCGCGGTTGCGCCGACCTGCCCGCGAAAACCCACAAGAGGCCCTTGTACCGGTAGCGCTTCGGTACCCCACCGCACGCACGCCGGAGTGTGCACAACGTCCGCTGTGACCCCGACACGCCGATCGATCGGGAGTTCCACTGCCCCGTACACGATGGCAAGGGCTGCGTTGGCAGGTTGGGTGCGCCCATCAGCACTGATCACGACCTGATACTGCTTGGCGGGCACGTGCCATTCCCACGGGGTCTTGAAAAGCTCGAAGAACTCGGTGACCCATGGCGAATCGCTCGGGTTGGCAATGACGCCGATCACACCTCAGCTCTGACGCCCACCTGTGATGCGATATGACGTGAGAGGGCTGCAATCTTCGTGAGGTCGGTGGGATCCAAAGCAGAAAGATCGACCGTCGCCCCCACTTTCGACTCGATATCTGCGATCAGCTGCACGAATTGCAGCGAATCGATGGCTCCGTGCTGCCGAAGATCGTAGTCGTCGGGCGCGTCCAGTGGTCCGCTGATGAACGCCAGAATATGCGCCCGGATTTCCGCCGGCGATGTCACGCGCTCAGCAACCGAAGCAGCGCCTGGCGATCGAACTTCCCGCTCGCCGTCCGGGGGAACTCCGAGAGCACGCGGATTGTCTGCGGTACTGCGGGGCCTAGCAGTTTTCGCCGCACACTGGAGAGGAGAGCTGCGGGTTCGACGTCGCCGGTAACGAACGCCGCGATCCCCCGCGCACCGCTGCTGGTCACAGGCCACCCCACCGCGACAGCCGCGTGCACGCCCGGCTCCTGTCGTAACGCCGCCTCGACCTCGCCGAGCTCGACGCGGTGGCCGAGAACTTTGATCTGGTGATCGGTCCGCCCCACATACGTGAGCGGCCCGTCACCCGACAGCCTCCGGACACGGTCTCCGGTCCGGTAGTACACGCGGTCGTCGTTCGGTAGCCGGACGTGCGCGCGCGCCGTCGCCGCTGCGTCCGCCCAGTAGCCTGGCGTCCGCTGCGGCCCAGTCATCAGCAGCTCGCCGACCTCGCCAGAAGCGACATCGGTGAGGGATTCATCAACCACTCGCGCCTGCATCCCTGGAAGCGGCATGCCGATCGGCACAACCCCGCCCGACGCTTCCGCCGGCGAGAGCGTCGGGTTCCACCGATACGCCGTGCACGCCACGGTCAGCTCGGTCGGACCGTACAGGTTCTCAACCGTCGAGGCCGGCGCCGCGGCAGCCCAAGCCTCCGCCAGGCTCACCGGGAGCGGCTCGCCGCAGAACAGACTCCAGCGGAGCGATGGATAGCGACCGGGCTTCAACGCGCCAAACCGTTGCATCAACAGCCCCACGCTGGGCACCGAAAACCATCCCGTCAGCTCGTGCTCGCGAATGAACCGATCGGGATTGAGCAAGGCGGCTCGGGGAGGACAGTAGACGCACGCGCCGTGATGCCACGCCACAAACATGTCAAACACGGAGAGGTCGAATGTCGTGTCGAACATCTGCGAGAAGCGATCGTGGCAGCTGAAGCCATAGCGATCCGCCATAGCGCGCACGAAATGGCTGATATTCGCATGCGTCACGCCGACGCCCTTTGGGATGCCAGTACTGCCGGACGTGAAGAGCAGGTACGCCACTGCATCGCTCGACACAGCCGCGTCGACGAGTTCGACAGCCGGAGTCATGTGCACCGAGCCCACGAACGTGTGCCATGGCCAGCGCCGTGCCCATGGGTTCACGTCAGTCGCATCGGGAAGGATCACGAGAAGGCGCCCCTCGACTCCTTCGAGCAGTGCATCGAGCTGCGCCGCGCCGCGCGCGTCCACGACGACCGATCGGCAACCGGCGCGCTGAAGCATGCTTTGGGTCCGCGCGATCGGAAAAACAGGACTGAGCGGGACATACCCTCGGCCCGCGAGGAGCGCGCCGAGAATTCCCGTAAACGCGGTCCGCGAACGATCTGCGAACACCGCCGTCAAGGGCGGTTCGCCGACGGGATCTCGACGCTGGATGGTGGCAGCGAAGCTCCCGGCACGTGACCACAGCTCTTGGTAACTGGTTTCGGCGCCGTCAACGTGCAGCGCCGGTCGATGCGGCATTGCCCGGCACGACTCGACGAAACCTGAGTGAAGGAAGTACATCACTGAGGACGGACGCCACGGAGAAAGGCGCCGTAGCCGTGTTTTGCTGTGAGTGGCACCGCGGCCATCCCGAGCGGGCCGGCAGGCGCCGCCCCCCAAAACGTCCGCGCAGGCACGTTCCGCGTCACCACCGATCCGGCCTGGATGACGGCGCCCTCGCCAATTGTGACATTCGGCAGGATCACGCAATGCGGGCCCACGAACACGTCGTTCTCAATAGCCACCTTTCCGTTACTCACAGTCTGACGTGGGCCCCAATAGAAATGCGTGATGATCGACGTGCGGATGCCAATCGTGCAGTTGTCGCCAACCGTCAACGCCTCGGGATGCGCATCGTCAATGTAGACGTACAGACCAAGCCACACATTCGCGCCGATCCTCGCGCCGCGCCATCGCTGCAGCCGCGGCCGCACGCTGGTACCGCCGGGCAACACCATAGCGAGCCGTTGAAGGACGCTACCCAGTACACGCGTCATGCAGCTGTCACCACCTCGTACCGTACCTTCTTGCCTTCGACGATGGCATACGCGAGCCGCGCCCGGTCGGCATCTGGTCCCTCGATGCGCCAGGATGCGCCGTGTTGGACGAGTTTCATCTGCTGGCGATTCCTCCACCACCGGTCGACGTCCGCAGGCAACGCCACCCACAGGTTGTCGTTCGCTCTGATGGCTCGCAAGTACTCGAGCAGCTCCACGTACACGTTGAACGCTTTCGGCTCCGCCAGATAATCGGGGTGCGCCAGGAACGTGATGAGGCCGTTGACGTTCCTGATGGCCGACACCTGCTGCTTCCAGAGCCCGATCGAGTAGTCGCCAAGTATGTGAAACACGGAGTAATCCTGCACCGTCGTGAGCGGCAGCTCGAGAACGTTGCCCACGAAGTACGGCATGACGGTGCAGCAGCCGCCTCGCTGCGGCTCGAGGTGCGCCACGTTCGGCACCGACATGTCGTACGAGAACTCGAATGCGTCGTACCACTGCTGCTCCCGATACATCGCCCCGGACCGGAAGCCCTGACAGCCGAATTCCTGTGTGTACCGGTTGATCTGTTTTGCGCGTTCGCGGAACAGCGGCAGGTCGTCGAACAAGCGCCCATCATGGTTGAGGTCGTGCAGGTTCACCTCGAAGCCGCGCCGCCGCATCTGCGCGGCCATGGTCCGCCACGTCTGCTCCTGACCCTGCGGCACGAGCTGAAACGCCGACTTGATGCCGTACTCGTCGTCCACGTCCATCACGCGCCCGCAGAAGGCGCGGCCGGCGGCTCCTTCGACGTCGTGAGTCATCATCAGGGCGCTCGTGGCGCCGTCGGGCCAGAACCATACGAACGGAACACGGTCCACTCCCGAGGCTTTCATCACCAGTCCCAATGTCGTGCGGAGCAGCGCGTCCACGCTGACGTCGAGCGGCCATTTCGGAAAGGCGAGCCGCTCCCATCCACGCAGGCGCAGCCGCTGGAGATGTTTGCGGATACCGACGTTCAGCGCAGGGCGCAGGAGGTAGTAGATCCGTTCGGCCGGGCTCGCCGCCATGAGCCGCTCGAGAACACCGTAACCATTCAGGGTGTACTGCTCTCGACGAAGATTCGTGACGACATCGGAGAGGTCGAACGGCAGCCGCACACCGTCAGCACCGCAGTCGACCTTTCCCATCGCGTCTTCCAGGCATGGGCCTGCCTGACCCGACGGCTGACCGGTCGCCAACCGTCCAAAACAGACGATGCCGCCGAAAGCGAAGTAGCCGGGCGCCGGCGACAGCCCTTCCTGAACTTCGAGCGCCGCGAGCGTGTCGACGCAGCGGAAGTACTCGACAAGCGGAATCGTCAATGCGCGCCTTTTCCGGACACCACGGCGCGTGGAGTGGCCAGCAGAATCTTGATGTCCTCCCAGAGACTGCGCGTGCGCGCATACTGGAGGTCGAGTCTGACCATCTCATCGAATGTGGTCCGGCTTCGTCCCTTCACTTGCCACAGGCCGGTGATGCCAGGCTTGGCTTCATACAGCCGCCGGACGTGCCACGGTTTGTAGCGCTCCACTTCATACGGGAGCGGCGGTCGTGGACCGACCAGCGACATCTCTCCTCGCAAGACGTTCAGGAATTGCGGAAGCTCGTCGAGGCTCGAGCGGCGAAGAAAATGGCCCACAGGAGTCACACGAGGGTCATTGACGAGCTTGAACACGGTTTCCATGCTCCTCTTCTCGGCACCGGCCTGGATGAACTGGGTCACATACTGCTGGTGCGGCGCAGGATCCACGTTCGCGTGCATGGTCCTGAACTTGAGCATCGTGAACAGCCGGCCGTCCTGGCCGACGCGCACCTGCTTGAACAGGACCGGGCCCTTGGACGTGAGCTTGATCAGGCCGCTCACGGCCAAAAATACTGGCGAGAGAAGGCAGAGCAGCGATGCGCTCCCCGCCACGTCGAGTGCCCGCTTGGCCATCCGAACCGCCACATCCGCGGATTTCTGAGTGGGCGCCGGCAGCGAGATCGCGGAGACTCGGGACCGTGCGGAGCACACCTCGAGGCGGATCGAGCAGGTGCCAGGGCGCTCCGCACGGACGGCACGCAGCAGCCCGACCTGGACCGCAGCCGCCAGCGCAGCCACCGTGCTGGCGGCGTCGCCTTTTCCTAACGTGCGAATCAGACCGACCACCATATCCTGCTCGAACCAGCCCACGATGTCGGCGTCCGTGACAGCGCCAGTTACCGCCTCGACCAGCTCGCGGCGCGACGTGTCAGTGCAGCGGTCGTCGACGGTCACCAGCAGCAGCGCGAATGCCTCTTCGAATCGATCCGCGCGTTTGAACTCTCGCTGGAGTGCATCGAGAAACACATCCTCGGCAAGCAGCACGCGAGGTTCTTCGGCTCGAGGCCGTGCCGCGGTCGCATGCACGAAGGCTGGCGCGTCGTGCTTCAGGGAAGGCGAATGCCGTGCGCGAGCCATGCGAACCGGAGGGCCGGGACGAAGAGTCGCCATGGTTCACCTCTCAGAAAGTCGCTCTGAATCGGCGACGCGAAACTGGATTCGCGACACGTCGTCCGGCGGCAGCCACTGGTGCAGCGTCTGCAGCACGCGGCCCCGGACAGACTGACCGGCCTGCACGATTTCCGGCCCGCCAACGGTCAGCACGGCTGCGGCAATCAGCCCTTCGCTGTGCCAACCAATGAAATCCACCTCACGAACGCACGCGGCAAGCGCTCGAAACACCGTGGCAGCCACGTGGGGAGACAGTGTGATCTCGCGTGTGGCACCGTCCATCATGCTGACGAGCACCAGGAGCAGCCGGCGGGCAGAGCGGCTCGCGCGCCGCTTCTCGATGCCGAGGAAATGGCGGAAAGCCGCTTCGTTGTACACGCGGGCCCGGCCGTCGGCAATCTCGATGAATCCGGGTCGCGATGCGCCTGGCGTCGCTATTGTCTTCGTCCGTCGTAGTAGAGAGTCGAGTTCGTGATGCGATGGCGTTCGACTCTGTTGAGGACGGTGCCGATGATCGAGTCCGGACCGAGCTCGGCGACGACCCGCTCGACAGCGGCCGACGGCGCCGATCGGGCACCGACGACAAGAAGCACGGCGCCTGCGAGACGCGCCACGAGCTGCGCGTCAGGCAGGAGGCCGACCGGAGGTGTGTCGATCAGTACCCAATCGAATCGCTCGACCCATTCGCCGACGAGCGCACCCATACGCGGAGAGCTCAATCCGGCCAGTGGAGTGGGGCCCGGCTGGCCCGACGTGAGAACGCTGAGTCGATCCGATACTGTATGGAATGCGGGCCCGGAGTGCTCGTCGGCCAGTGCCTCGCTGAGCCCGTCGCCGTTGCCGATCCCGAAGTAGGTGTGGACCGACGGCCACCGCAGATCGCCGTCCACGAGCAGTACGCGACGGGCAAACGCGTCGCTCAACGTCAGCGCCAGGTTGACCGTCGTCAGCGTCTTACCTTCGTGCGGAAGCGCGCTGGTGACCATCACGCTCTTGAGCCCTCCGCTCGCCTGTGCGTCGTCGAGTGAGGCGGCAAGGCGGCGGTACTGCTCCACTCCAGCCGCGTCCAGCGTCCCGCTGACCAGTCGCGGGCTAACGTCGACGTCGGCAACGGCAGGACTTGGGGTGATTTGGGCGATTGGCGTGAACCGTTGCACGCGCGGCGCTGCCGCCGGCTGCGGCTGCGCGACGGGCTGAAGCTGCGCCACGGGTTCAGCCTGCGCCACTGGTTGCAGCGGCGCTGCGGGTTGCGGCGGCGCTGCGGGTTGCGGCGGCGCCACCGGTTCCGGAGGCAGCGGCCGAGAACCATTTTCGCGGCGGTAGGTATGCAACGCACCTTGCGGGTGGGAGCCGTAGACCTCGACCTCGGCTCGTCGCAGGCCCGAGGCCGCCTCCCATGCACGAAGCGCCTGGTCGACGTGAGTCATTCCGTAATAATCCTCGCCTGATTCCTGAACGGCGTACGCTTCGGCCACGTGGTGGCACGTACCGCGGCGGGCTGCTGCTTCCGCTCTGGCGATGTTCGAATGGATCGTTTGGGCGCCTCTTCAGGCTCCACATGGCCTGTCTCGCCGGCCACGCTCGAGCTACCGTTCGGCGCATCAGCTTCGTCTTCGGGCATCCTAGCAGCCTCCGGTGCCGTCGCAGCTTCGATGCGCAAGTCGCGGCAGACACTCATCACGATGTCTCGCTCCACACGGCGGCGGCCAAGCGCCATCGCGCTCAGGAGCGCGTTGTCGCAGATGGTATTGATGGTGCGAGGAATGGCCCGCGCGCTGTGGTGAACGAGCGTGACAGCCTCGCGACTGAACATCGTGATCGGGGTTCCCCCCGCGATCCGAATGCGGCTTGCGATGTAGTTGGCCGTTTCGCCGAGATCGAACGGCGCCAGCTCGCACCGGAGTGTGACGCGCTGCTTGAGCTGCCGCAGCTCGTTGAGCTCCAGCTTGACTGCCAGTTCGGGCTGGCCGGCCAGCACGAGCGGCAGCAGCTTCTCGCTTGCGGTTTCGATGTTCGCGAGCAGGCGCAGCTCTTCGAGCAGCGCCGTGCTGAGGCTCTGGGCTTCGTCCACCACCAACGCGGTGATTTCCCCGCGCGCCCGCCGCTCGCGCAAGACAAGGTACAGCCGCTCCAGCATGATCGACTTGGATGTGTTGACGTCGTCGCCGAGGTCGAATCGCAACGTCAGGAGCCGTACGAAATCGTCGATCGTCAGCACGGGGTTGTCGACGTAGACACAGCGGACGTTGCTGCAGCGCTCCGAGGCGAGCGCCGCATGAATCAGCGTCGTCTTGCCCGTGCCGGCTTCGCCGAGCAGCAGGGTGACGGGCCTGGCCGAAAACAGCCCGTATTGCAGCGTGCTCAACGCCTCGCGCTGCCTGGCCGTCAAGAACAGGTACTTGGGATTCGGCGTCAGCTCGAACGGCCGTTCGGTCAGTCCGAAAAACGATTCGTACATCGCAGACCTCAGAGCTGGAGTTGCCAGACCACTACAACCGCCACGGAGGCGGCGACCAGTGCACCGCCCGCCAGATCTTTGAATGCCGTCCAGCGCCGCGCGGCACGCTGCTCGCTCTCGGACACGAGCATGGGAATCAACGCCAGCACCGGCAGCGACAGCACACGCTCGACCTCGTCGCCGCCCCTGAAGCTCGAATCGGTGTATTCCCTCCAGACGACGATCAGCAGTCCCAGCGCGAGACCCAGGCCGGCGCCCGACGCCATGATGCCGAAGCGCTGCATCTGATTGAACGGCCTCTCGGGCCGGGACGCCGGGTCGAGGATGCGGAACTGCTCGCCGATTTGACGGCGCTCGAGATTCGCCGCAAGCAGGGAGTCCTCGCGCTTCATCAGCAGGTTGGTATAGGCCGTCTGCAGGGTGCTGTAATCGCGGGTCAGCTCCACGAGCTCCGACTCGCGCGTCGGAGCGGCGTCGACCTTGCCCTGGTATTCAACGATGACTCCATTGAGGCGCTGCTGTTCGGCCTCGGCGGTCTTCAACTGGTGGTCGATCACTCCGAGTTCTGCCTGGAGGTCGAGAATCCTTTTCTTCTGGGCGAGCTCGGCTGGCGAGGGCGGCGGCTCCGGCTCGACCGGAGTGACGCCAACCGGCATTTCCTGGCCAAGCTGCGCCGAAAGCTCCGCGATCGTGCGTTCGAGACTGATCACTTCCGGGTGATCGGGTGTGTAGCGGTCCAGGGAGAGCTTCAGGCGCGCCCGCGCCGCATCGAGTTGCTGCGCCGTGGTGGGAGGTGCCTGGACGCTCGGAACCGCTGTAGCAGGCGCGGCCAATGGTACCGATTGAACGTCGGCGATTTGCTGTTCGATCAGCAGCCTCCGCTCACGCGCTCGATTGGTCGAGTCATTTAACGACTGTAATAAGACGTTCGCGTTCTGGATCGCCTGCAGATTGCCCGGCAACTGCGACGGCAGCTGGCCGGCATGACGCTTGCGGTACTCTTCCAGCTTCTTTTCCTGCTCGATCAGCCTGCTCTTCGCCTCTTCGAGCTGGGCCGACAGAAACTGGCTGGTGTTCTCGGCCTGGTTGTTCCTGTCCGAGACGTTCTGCTCGATGGCGAGCGTCGCCAGGCGCTCGGTCACCGCTCGCGCAATGTCGGGGTCGTGGCTCACGTAGCTGATGCGGAACGAGTCGGCATCCTCCGCTCGGCCCACAAGCGTGAGCGTGGCATCGGCGCGCATTCGTGCGACCACGTCTTCCATCACCTGCCGCTGACGCTCCGCTGGATAGAGATCCATCTCCTGGATGATTCGCTCCAGACGCGTGCGGCTGAGAATCTGTTCACTGATGGTCGTGAGCCGGTCCGCAACGCTGTCGGTAACGGTCGGTTTGACGTAGGCTTCCGGAACGCGCTGTGGGACGACCATGATCAGTGATTCGGAGCGATATCGTTCCGGGGCGAAGGGCGCCAGCAGCGGCACGGCCGCAACGCCAAGCGCGAAGGGAACCAGTACGACCCAGCGGCGACGCACGATCGCGCGCAGGGTCTCATCGAGAATTGACGTTCGCGTTGTCACAGCCACGCCTCCTGTCGGTTCTGTCGTCGTCGTCACCGACTTGTCGAGCCCCACAGCGTCACGCCAACGCTGATGCCCTGCTGATCGAGCATTGTCGGCAGGCCGGCAATCGACGCCTGGTAATGACGCAAGTCGTAGTGGTAATAGAGGTACTCACCGAATATCGCGATCGAGCGTTTGACCGCGAATCTCAGCATCACCGTCCCGGTGTACGACTCGAGTTGCCGGTCCATGGTGATCACAGAGGCCCCATCGGCGTACGCGGCTGATGCCTGAAGGTCGAGCCGGCGCGTTAACAGGCCAGCCAGCGTGACGGTACCTGCGTCGGACAGGACCGGTTCGCCGAGCAGCGCCAGATATTCGGCTGAACGCCGCAGCGCGCTCGACACTCGCCATGTGCGCTTGAACAAGTACTCGACCGTGCCGTCGCCTTGCATCCGGTACAGTCGGCCCGCCAGTAAACGGGGCGACGAACTTCGGGGAATGTCCATCATCGATGGAGCGACATTCCCTCGCACATTCAACCTGCGTCCGCCGGAAAGCGGGCGCGAGTAGTCGATGCCGATTGCGATCCGATGTTCGTCGGTCGTGCCGAACTGCACGACGCCAAATCGGCCGTTGCGGTACTGATACTCCGCCGTCACGCCAAGATTCCGGCGAATCCCGCGACTCGCCCTCACGCGCCCGCTCTGTGATTCGAGCCCCAAGAAGGATCCGGGACGATTGCGAAGGTCCGTCCGATCGTACGTCCCCAAGACACTCACTCGGGTGCCACTGGTCGAACCGATGGCGAACTCTGCCTCCGTCTGGTATCGATAGGACCCAGCCTCGAGCACACCGTACTCCGGCGCAACGGGAGTGGCGTCACCTAGCGCCGGCGTCACGGACGAAGGGAACAACCCATACAGGAACGACGGCGAATAGGCCGCCGTCTGATTGAGGCGAATGCTGGCTCGTCGCGGGAGTCGGACGTTCACGCCGACGCCTGCGCTGTGCCCGACGTCGTCCACTAGGCCGAGGCGGTCGTAGTAGCGAAACGCGGTTTCACCGGCGGCCGCGATCTGTGCGCGTCCGAGATTGTGCGCGAAGTCGCCCGATCCCATCAGCAGCGTCGAGAGCCCTCCCGTAGGGCGGCGGTTCCCGGGCAGGCCGAAGCGAAACTCTTCCGGCAGCTCGGTCTCGACCATCTCGCCGAGCGTGAACAGGCCGCTCACATGTGTCCGATCGGCATCGCCCTCCCGTGTTGCGCCAAACAGCCCGCCAGTTCGCGTCGTCTGCGCATTCACCGACGCAGCGACGAGGACGACCGCTGCAGCGGCCAGGGCCGAGATCACGGTAGGCTGACGGAACGTCATGTCGGTGAGACGTGTCATCGAACGATGACGGTGTCGCCGGGCATCAGCGTGATGTTCTGCTGCGTGTTCTTCCCGCGCACCACCTCGTTGTAGTTGAACCTGAAGCGCCGCTCCCGGCCTTTCTCGACGCGAGCAACAGCGATGTCGCCCTTGTTGGAGTGTTCGAGGAAGCCGCCGGCTGCGGCGAGCGCCTGCAGCACGTTCATCCCATCGTTCAGTGGAAAGTCACCGGGGCGAGCCACCTCGCCAATCACGTATACCCTCCGGCTGTTGATGCTCTTGACCATCACGGTCGCGCCCGCATCGCGGACGTATTTTCTGGCCGCCTGCTCGACCGCCTTGCCGAGCTCCTCAGGCGTGAAGCCGACGGCTTTCACGTCGTTCATGATCGGCAGCGAGATCATGCCGTCCGGCCGCACGACGACTTCCGCCGAGAGATCCTTTTCCCTCCAGAACTCGACGACGAGCACGTCACTGACGCCGATGACGTAGTCGGCCGGCAGCCGCGGCACAGACTCCACGACCGTCGCACTGCCACTGGAGACCCTCGGAGACTGTTGCGCGATCAGTGCGGATGTGACACCCAGCATCAGGGCGATGCCGAGGGCGACGCACGAGGCCCGCCTTTGCCCACGTCGTCGCGTGGGCTTCCGCGGAGCAGGCTGATACAAACGATGAGTCATGTTGTACCTACTGCTGCGGCAACGACATGAGCGTGCGCCGTGCCACGTCGTTGCCTGGAAAATCGGGTTGAAGCTGCAACGCACGCTGCAGCGCGATCCGCGCGGCCGCCGTGTTGCGAAGGGCGGCGTGGGTCATTCCAAGGTGGTAGAGGATCTCGGGCTCGTTGGGGTTCCGTTTCACGCTCTCCTGAAGCGGCGCCAACGCCAGCGCGGGCAGGTTCTTCTTGTAGTAGACCCAGCCGATGGTGTCGTCCACGTGACCGTTGTCGGGCATCCGCTGCTTGGCGGAGCTGGCCAACTGCAGCGCGATGTCGAGGTTGATACCCTGCTGCGCGTAGATGTACGCAAGGTTGTTCGCCGCCACTGGCGCCGCATCGTTGATGGCAAGCGCCTGTTCGTACCACTTCTTTGCGTCCTCTTGCCGGTTCTGCGCCTCCAACAGCACGCCCACCATCGTCCGGGCGCCAATGGCTTTCGGGTCGCGCTGCACGATGCCTTCGAATTCGCGGCGGGCGTCGTCGGTGCGTTTCTGCTGCATGTAGAGCGACGCCAGCATGGCGTAGCCCGTCGAGTAGGCCGGGTCGGCCGTCACCGCCTGCCGCAGGGCCGCTTCCGCGCGGTCGAGCCGGTTCGCGGCCACATAGGTTTGGGCCGCGAGGGCCAGCAGTGCGGGGCGATCTGGCGTTTTCCGCAGCTCCGCGTCAACGCGCGCGTTGGCCGCGTCGAACTGCTTACTCTGGATGTCGAGGCCGACGAGACCGGTCAACGCCTCGATGGCATCGGGTGCGAGCTCCCGCGCCCGTGAAAACGATGTTCGTGCCGCGTTCGCGTTGCCGCGCCGCGCCAACAGCAGGCCCTGCAGCGTCAGGACGGTCGCATCGTCTGGTCTGGCCGTCAGCAACTCGCGGATAGTGGTCTCGGCTCCGGCCAGATCTCCAGACGCGAGCATCGCACGCGCGGCCGCCAGGCGCGCATCAACGCTCCCGGGCGCGGTGGTGCGCGCCTCCTTTGCGAACTGCAGCGCGGCAGGGACGTTGCCCGATGCCAGATTCAGGCGGGAGAGCTCGACCTGCGCGGCCACCGCGCGAGGGTTGAGCCGCAGCACTTCGGTGTACGACTTGATGGCTCCAGCCACATCGCCGCGCTGCTGGTGAATCCTCGCCAGCGTGAACTGCGCGGTCGCCCAACTGGAATCGGCGGCGACGGCCGCGCTCGCCTGGGCGAGCGCCTCGTCGAGCTTCCTTTCGGTGGCGAGCCACTGAGCCTTGCTCACCAATGCGGGCGCATAGCTCGGAAGGCGCGCCAGCAGGGCGTCGATGCGTTTGTGCGCCTCGTCCGTTGCACCCTGCTGGTATGAGATGGCCGCCAGTCGCGTCTGCGCCGACGCCGCGACGCGTTGCTCCGTCAGGAGCGCGGTGAGCAGCTCCTTCGCCTCGTCCAGGCGATCCACACTCAGGTAGTAGTCCGCGAGCTGCACCCGCGATTCGGGCGCCTTCGAACGGTTGGCCACGACCTTGAGGGGCGCTTCAGCTTCTGCCGCGCGGCCCGCGGCCATGTAAAAGGCGGCGAGCATGCGATTGGCAAGGAGGTGCTGCGGATCGAGTGCGATCGCTTTTGTCAGCATCTGCTCGGCGTCGGCCGAACGCTCCGCCGCCAGAAGGAAGTTCGCAAACGCCAGGTGGCCGTCGACGGATGCCGGCGCCTTGGCAATGGCCTGGCGAAACGCGGCTTCCGCCTGTTTGCTGTCGCCGGCCTGCATCTGAATGGTGCCGAGCGCCATCAGCGCGACGGTGTCTTCCGGACGAAGCGTGAGCGCTTCCTCGACCTGTTCGATCGCACCCGGCGCGTCGCGCAGCAGGGCCAGCGCGGACGCCTTCAGCAGCAGCGCCTCCACGTCTTCAGGGTTCTTTTCGAGCAGCGCGTCGGCTCGGGTCCTGGCGTCCTCGAAACGCCCGCCGAGCAGGAACATCTCCGTGGCCTTGAGCTGCGCGGCCCGATTGTCGGGTAACGCATCCGCCGCGCGCACGTACTCGGGAGCCGCCGCGCGGAGATTCTCCATGCGCTCGTATGTTTCGGCGAGCTTCAGCCGTGCCTCCCCATACTTCGGATCGAGCTGTACGGCGCGCGCGTATTCGATGACGGCAAAATCGTCGCGACTGTCGGCCGCGTACTGATTGCCCCGTTCGACATGACGCAGCTTCTCGGCTTCGGGATCGCTGCAGGCCGCCAAGAAAAGGAACGCCACCGCTATCGTGATGAGCGAGATGGGTCTGAGCCGCTGCGTCATCGCTTGTGCTGCGAGGGAGGTGTTTCTAAAGTTACGTCGCCGCCGGCCGTGACTCTTGCGTGGATTGCGCGCCGGTGTGCGACACCGCGTCGACAGGTGTGCGCGATTCTTTCTGCGTGACGCCGCGGGAGGCGAGCTGTCGAACGAGCCCGGACCCGTCGAAGCCAGGCGCCGACTCGGTCGCTACGTTGACGAGGCGCCCCTGTGCTGCCATCGACTGCGTGGCGGCTTCGAGCAAGCGCACGATGCGCAACCCGGCAGCGCCACTGGTGATCGGCCGGATGGCGGACGTGATGCACTCCACGAAATGGGCGGCCTCGACGCTCAGCGCCTCTCGGAGCGCCACCTGCGGCGCCCACATGTCGCCGGTGCGGTAGGCGACGAGCATCTGGTACACGTTCTCCGTGCTCGGATTGAGCGAGATCCCCCGGTCGTAGACCTTCACCTTCTCGCTTGGCTCGAGGTCGTCGTACACCACCATACGGCGGCTGCCGCTGACGAGCGTCCGCCGGACCTTTACCGGCGCGAGCCAGTTCACGTGGAAGTGCCCTATCAGACGATCGTCGAAAAAGAGAGTGAGGTAGGCAATGTTCTCAGGCCGGCCGCTGACATGTGCCAGGCCCGTGGCGGACACGGAGGTCGGCTGTCGGCCGAGCACGAAATCCATGATTGACAAGTCGTGCACGGCGAGGTCCCACAGCACGTTGACGTCATGCTGGAACAGGCCGAGGTTGACGCGCACTGAGTCGTAGTAGTAGATGTCGCCTAGTTCCCCGCTCTGGACGAGGTCACGGATCTTCTGAACGGCGCCGGTGTAGACGAAGGTGTGGTCCACCATCAGTACGAGGCGGCGCCGCTCGGCCTCCTCAATGAGATGTAGAGCCTGCTCAGCGGTCGACGTCAGAGGCTTTTCGACGAGTACGTGTTTCCCGGCTTCCAGCGCGGCCAGCGCCAGCGAGTAGTGTGTCTCGACGGGAGTGGCCACGACGACGGCATCGACCTGCGGCGACGCGATCAGCTCACGCGCAGTCGTGCTCACCGCGATCCCGGGGTAACGGCGTGCCGCGTGTGCAACTCGTGCTGCCGACAGATCAGAGACGAACGTCACGGTTGCGCCTGGCGCTTCCGTGAAGTTGCGCACGAGATTCGGGCCCCAGTAGCCGTACCCGATCACGCCCACGCGAATCACGATTCGTCTCCGCCGGCCGGGCGGCACTGAGCAGCCGTTATGCACTGCAAAGGCAGGCTCTCGCCCTCTCGGTCACAGTGCTTCCGTCAGAAGAATGGACTTCCCTACCAGGAGAATGGAACGCCTACCAGGAGAATGGGCTTCCCCACGAGGAAAACGAAACGCCTACCAGGAGAACGAAACGGGGGAACGGCCGACAACGAAAGAAACCAAGCGCCGTATGAACCTGCGGTGGCTGGCGGCCGAGCAAATCGCGTTCCTTCACAGGGTTTCACGAAACTGTGCAAAACTGCACAGGCCTAGGAGGTTGCTGAAAAACGCATCGTAGGGGATCGACAGATCCGCGATCGCGTACTACCATGGCGGTCATGCGAGGAGACGACCGTCAGCCGCGTGCGATGTTCAGCTATGTGTCCGCCGAG
>Ga0187893_10004538_pt1 | contig 26267 bp, 24 predicted proteins | sample MA1701074metaG_FD_139574 | JGI IMG/M metagenome (GOLD analysis project Ga0187893, IMG submission 139574) | White microbial mat communities from a basaltic lava cave in the Kipuka Kanohina Cave System on the Island of Hawaii, USA - MA170107-4 metaG ... | reverse complement strand
CCCGGACGTCTACTTTTATTGTTTTGGAGCTGCCTACGGGCTCGAACTCGCCCTCCTGAAGCACACGGAGGAGCTTCGATTGCAGGTCGGTCGAGAGCTCGCCTATTTCGTCGAGGAAGATCGTCCCTCCGTCGGCGACGGAGAACCTCCCCTCTCTCCTGTTCGTAGCCCCGGTGAAAGCCCCCTTCTCGTGACCGAAGAATTCGCTCTCGATCAGGTTCGCGGGTATCGCCGGGCAGTTCACCTTTACGAACGGTTTGTCGGAGCGGCGGCTTTTCGAGTGGATAGACCTGGCTATGAGCTCCTTCCCCGTTCCCGTCTCGCCTAGGATCAAAACAATCGCCTCCGTGCCGGCGACCCTCTTCACGTCTTCTAGCACCTTCCGTATGGGCTCGCTGCCGCCGATTATACCCTCAGGTTCCGTGAGGGATTTCAGCTCTTCTTTCAAATATTCCGATTCCAGCGTAAGGGACCTGATTTTCTTCTCCGCGAGGAGCCTCTCGTTCACGTTCCGCAGAATCAGCGTGTAGAAGCTTTGGCTTCCAATCTCGAAACCTGAAAGAGTGGCTTCGACGGGGAATTCATCTCCGTTTTCGTTTACCGCCCGGAGACCCTCGGGTATCCAGATGAATTTCTCCCCTTCGGGTTTTTCGTCGAGGAACTCCGTGAGCTTGACTAGCTTCACGCTGCTTTCCTTGTTGAGCAGAAGACCGAACAATCTGCCCAATAGCCTCTCACCCTCGTATCCGAACAGACGGGATGCCGCGGGATTGATCCTCGATACTTTAAAATCCTTATCGAACTCGATAATTGCGTCCATCGCGCTGTCGAAAAGCCTCCTCAGCTTTTCTTCCCTCTCGAGGATTTCTCTTTCAGCGCGGAGGCGCTGCATCTCCGCGGTCCCGCGATTCGCGAAGATCCTGAATACGTTGAAAACCCGCATGTCTTCAGGGATCGGATCCTTGTCTATCACCGATATATGTCCCAGTATCTTCCCGTCCACATCCACGAACGGATAACCTAAATAACTGACTATTCCTTCAGAGGGAAAATCCTTCAGGTCAGAGTTGCCTTTATACTTACTGAAGAGCTTCTCGCGGACGTGCACGAGGCGCTTCTCGCGAACCACGACTTCACACGCCGTACCTGCGACCGAGTAATCGAACTCCTTCAGTCGTTGTCCGCCCATTATACAGGCAATGGACCTGAGCCGCCCTTCTTCCTCGAGATACTCGGTAACCCAGGCCCCGTGTGTGTTGAGCACTTTGGAGAGGTTTTTGACCAGGGATATAAAAAAGTCACGTCCGGTTTCGGTCGATGTCCCCTCTAAAATTGCCCTGATGGCCTCGTTTTCCTGTATGCCCTTAAAGGGGACTTTGTCATTGTCCATTTATAATAGATTAAAGATTTTACAACCTGAATTCAATAACGATAGCAGATCGTCAGCGCCGCGAATCTGTCAGAGACCCTTTATCTCCTTCCTCATGAGCTCTATAGTCTCGGAGTAGCTCTCCGTTTGAAAAATACCCGAGCCCGAGACGATAACGTCAGCGCCTGCTTCGGCTATTAACCTTATATTGTCGAGCTTTATCCCGCCGTCCACTTCGATCAATGGCTTGTGCCCGGAGCGGTCTATCAACTCGCGGAGCCTCATCACCTTGGGGACCATGGACTGGATGAACTTCTGCCCCGGGAACCCGGGCTCGACCGTCATGACGAGTATCATGTCGGCGTAGTCGAGTACCTCTTCGAGGACGTATAGGGGCGTGGTGGGGCTGATGGCGATACCGGCGTTCACGCCCCGGGACTTTATACCGGATATGGTGCTGTAAAGGAGCCTGCACGTCTCGTATTGTACCGTGATGCCGTGGACGTATTCCCCGCCTGCGTCAATGAACCTCTCGGCGAAATCGCCGGGGTTCTCTATCTGGAGATGAATGTCCATGGGCGGCGTATCGGCTTTCCTGAGCGCCTCGACTATCGGAAGCCCGATGCTGATATTGGGGACGAAGTGCCCGTCCATGACGTCCACGTGTATCCAGTCGGCCCCCGCCTCCTTTATGGCCCTGACCTCCTCCCCGAGCCTTGTGAAATCAGCCGATAATATGGAGGGCGCAATTAATTTTTTCATTGTTTCCATTCCTTACGGTTGAGTATAGTTTAATAACCGATTCCGGGAACGGATTATACCATGCCAGGGCCCGTCTGAGAAAAGGGGACATGCGTCCCTGCCTGCGTACGAGACCGCATCCCGTGCATCCGGGCGGTTTTCTTGACAGACCCCCTAAAACGATTTACCATATCCGCTCTTATCGACCAATTTCCGCTCATTACAAGGATATTTTCATGCCGCAAAGGAATTTTATTTTTACCTCGGAATCCGTAACCGAGGGACACCCGGACAAGATGGCCGACCAGATATCGGACGCAGTGCTCGACGCCATGATAGGCGGCGACCCTCACAGCAGGGTAGCCTGCGAGACGCTCCTCACGACGGGGCTCGTAGTAGTAGCGGGAGAAATTACGGCAAATACGATCGTTGATCTCTCTAACATAGTCAGAAATACGATCACCGATATAGGCTACACGGACAGCGCCATGGGGTTCGACGCCAGCACATGCGGACTCATCATAGCCGTCGACAAGCAGTCGCCCGACATAGCGATGGGCGTCGATTCGAGCGCGGAGAGGGAGCAGGGAGCGGGTGACCAGGGCCTCATGTTCGGCTACGCAACGGACGAAACACCCGAGCTTATGCCCTCCCCCATAATCTTCGCGCACAAGCTGGCAAAGAGGCTGACCGATACAAGGAAGGAAGGCATACTCCCCTTCCTGAGACCTGACGGGAAGACTCAGGTTACCGTGAGGTACGAGAACGGCGTCCCGGTCGGGATCGACGCTATCGTTGTCTCTTCCCAGCACTCGGCAGAAGTCGGGAATAAGACCATTCACGAAGGGATACTCGAGGAAGTAATCAAGCACTGCATAAACGGAGAATTGATATCCGATAAGACGAAGATATACATAAACCCGACGGGAAGGTTCGTTACGGGCGGCCCCATGGGGGACTCTGGCCTCACCGGAAGGAAGATAATCATTGACACGTACGGAGGCTGGGCGAGGCACGGAGGGGGGGCGTTTTCGGGAAAAGACCCTTCCAAGGTCGACAGGAGCGCCGCTTACATGGCGAGGTACGTGGCCAAGAACGTGGTCGCTTCGGGTCTCGCAAAGGAATGCGAGGTTCAGCTCGCCTACGCTATAGGGGTAGCCGAGCCCGTATCCATAATGGTCGAGACATTCGGATCGGGAGTCGTTCCCGAAGAAAAGATATCGGACGCCATAAGAGAGGTATTCGATCTATGCCCCTCGGCCATCATCGGCTCGCTCGATCTTCTAAAACCCATATATCGGGAAACAGCCGCATACGGTCATTTCGGCAGGTTCGGTTCGGGGTTCACGTGGGAAAAGACCGACAGGGTGAACGACCTGCTGAAAGCAGTATCCTGACACACTCCCCCAGAGAACCGCAATAAAATTTAGACGGAGGCAGAAATGAAGTACGACGTAAAAGACCTTAAACTGGCCAGGCAGGGGAAGCTCAGGGTTGAATGGGCCGCCGAGGAAATGCCCGTTCTCGCTTTAATAAGCGAGAGGTTCAAAAAGGAAAAGCCTTTAAAGGGCGTTACGATTGCGGCGTGCCTGCACGTGACCACAGAGACGGCGAACCTCGCGGTCACGCTCAAGGAGGGCGGCGCGAACGTGGTGCTCTGCGCATCGAACCCCCTCAGCACACAGGACGACGCCGCTGCCTACCTCGTGAAAGACCACAATATTTCAGTCTTCGCGATAAAGGGCGAAAACACGAAAACGTATTACGGCCATATCAACAGCACTCTCGACCTCTCTCCGAATATCACGATGGACGACGGGGCCGACCTGGTATCGATCCTCCACAAAACAAGAACGGAAAAGCTCAAGGGCGTAATGGGCGGCACGGAGGAGACGACGACCGGGGTAATACGACTCCGGAGCATGGCCGAGAACGGAGTTCTCAAATACCCGATAATCGCCGTGAACGACGCGAACACGAAACACCTCTTCGACAACCGCTACGGCACCGGGCAGAGCACGCTCGACGGAATAGTAAGGGCCACGAACAGGCTCATTTCGGGGACCGTATTCGTAGTCTGCGGGTACGGGTGGTGCGGCAAGGGACTGGCGATGAGGGCCCGGGGCATGGGAGCGAACGTGGTCGTGACTGAGGTCGACGAGCTCGCGGCGCTCGAAGCCGTGATGGACGGTTTCAGGGTTATGCCCATAGCAGACGCGGCCAGGATAGGCGATTTCTTCTGCACGGTGACGGGGAACATCAACGTGATAAGAAGAGAGCACTTCAAGACGATGAAGGACGGCGCGATAGTGTGTAATTCGGGGCATTTTAACGTAGAGCTCGACCTCACGGGCCTCGCGCTGATATCGTCCAAAAAACGCATCATAAGGGATTACGTAGAAGAATTCACGCTGAAAAACGGAAAAAGGATAAACGTCCTCGGAGAAGGGAGGCTTATAAACCTGGCCGCCGCCGAAGGTCACCCTTCTAGCGTCATGGACATGAGCTTCGCCAACCAGGCTCTTTGCGCCGAGTACGTGGTGAAGAACGCAAAGAAGCTCGAAAAAAAGGTATACGACGTACCGCCCCAGGTAGACCAGTCCGTTGCGCGGACGAAGCTAAAGGCCAGGGGCGTGAAGATAGACAAGCTCACCCCGGAGCAGAAAAAATATCTGAGCTCGTGGGAAATGGGCACGTGATGTTGTAGAATGTTGAGTAATGGACGTCCTCCTGGATTCCTTTCTCTCCTACCTCGCGGTTGAAAAAGGGCTATCCGAAAATACACTCGAATCCTACGGCCGGGACCTGAGAAAGTTTATCCGTTACATGGAAGAAACCGGCGCGGGCTCGGCGGGGGAAATAAAGTACAGCCACATACTCGATTACCTCGCGCAGTTTAAAGACAAGGGCTTTAACTCGACCACCATAGTAAGAAGCATCGTATCGATCAGGCAGTTCTTCAAGTACCTCCTCATGGAGAAGCTCATAGAAGAAGACCCCGCCGCCCGCATAACCACCCCCAGGATGAAAAAGGGTCTCCCCGGCGTTATCACCCTCGACGAAGTAGAGAGTCTGCTGGCGGCCCCTGATGAATCCACGCCCGAGGGGCTCAGGGACTCGGCCATGCTGGAGACGCTCTACGCCACGGGGATCAGGGTGTCGGAGCTGATAGGGCTAAAGCAGAATGACGTGAACTTCGAGCTCGGCTTCGTCGTCGTTTACGGAAAGGGTTCCAAGGAGAGACTGGTCCCAGTCGGGGATAAGGCGCGGCAGAAGCTCCTCGAATACTTAAGCACGTCGAGACCGGCGATGCTCAAGTCGAGGGAGTCCAAAGCGCTCTTCGTCACGAGACTGGGGAAGGGGATGACGCGGCAGGGGTTCTGGAAGATAATAAAGCATCATGCGCTTAAAGCGGGCGTAGCCAAAAAGATAAGCCCTCACACGCTCAGGCACTCTTTCGCGACCCACCTGCTCGAGCGCGGGGCAGACCTGAGGACAATACAGATAATGCTCGGCCATTCCGACATATCCACGACGCAGATCTACACGCACGTAGAGAGCGAGAGACTGAAGGTGATTCACAAAAAATATCACCCGAGATCGTAAAATACCCGGCCTTCGAGTATATTATTAAGAAAAACGGAGATTTATAACACCTGTATGAGCTTCGACTTCCTTAAAAACATAGACTTCCTTTTGATCCAGGTCCCCGTGATACTGCTTTCGCTCACGGTCCACGAGTATTTCCACGGATGGACGGCGAACAAGCTCGGCGACCCCACTGCAAAGCTCCAGGGCAGGCTCACCTTGAACCCCATAGCTCACCTGGACATACTGGGGACGATTCTCATGTTCCTGGTCGGATTCGGCTGGGCAAAGCCAGTCCCGATAAACGCGCGCAACTTCAAAGACCCCAAAAAGGACACGATACTGGTCGCCGTAGCAGGGCCGCTCTCGAATCTGGCGATGGCTATAGGAGCGGGGATGCTGCTCAGATACATCATCCCGCAGATGATGACGGGAGAGATAAAACCCGAAGGCATAAATTCGATAATCACGATAATACTCATACTCACGCTCATTTACGGCATCGCGCTCGCCGTATTCAACTTGATACCCATCCCCCCTCTCGACGGCTCGAGGGTGCTTTACGGACTCCTGCCAGATAAGTACGCCTACGCCTACAGCAGGTTCGAGCCTTACGGGGTACTGGTCCTTTTCGGGGTTTTCATATTCGGAGGGGGCATCTTCCGCTATCTCCTCTATCCGGTCTCCTACCTGACGGTCGCTCTCTCGGGATACAATGTCGCAAATCTTTGGGATATAATAGGTACGCTGCTCAAATGAACGAGAACACGCACGAAGCCGACGCACTTAGTCCCCATGAGCCGTGTCTAATTAAGACGGGTCTCTTCGAGGGGCCGCTCGACCTGCTCTTACACCTCATAAAGAAAAACGAAGTCGATATATACGACATTCCCATAGCGGTGATAACCGAGCAGTACATCGAGTACCTGGAGCTGATGAAGGAGCTCGACCTGCAGGTAGTGGGCGAATACCTGGTCATCGCGGCCGAGCTGAGCCTCATAAAATCCAGAATGCTCCTTCCGAAGCCCGTCGTCGAGGAAGACGAGTTAGACCCCCGGGCGGAGCTCGTGAGGAGGCTCATAGAGTACCAGCGCTACAGAGACGCTGCCAACGAGCTCATCGGTAGGGAAATCCTCGGGAGGGACGTATTCAAAAGGGAATTCGATACGTCCCTGTACGTCACGGAAGAAGAGATAGAGCTCGTGCCCGTAGACCTGTGGTCGCTCATCGAAACGTTCCGCGATTTTTACAGGAAGAGGAGCCACCTCTGGGCGGACCAGATAGTATTCGAGGTCGAGAGCATTACGATAGAGGATAAGATCGCGGAGGTACTCGGGAAGCTCAGGGTAAAGGCCGTTATCGGGTTCGAAGAGTTCCTCGAGGAATGCGCCTCGAAACTGGACCTCGTCGTGACCTTCCTCGCCCTCCTCGAGCTCGCGAGGATGGCGAATATTGTGGTTGTACAGGAAGCCCACGGCTCGCCTATACTGATCTCATATGCGGGAGAACCGAATATTGGAACCTACTGATATTAAAAAAGCAATCGAATGTATAATCTTCGTATCCGACCAGCCGGTATCGGTCGATAAGCTGCAGCAGGTATTCACCGAGCTTGAAAAAGGGGATATAAGAAAATATATGAAAGAGCTCATCCAGGATTGGAGCTCGCTCGGGAGGGGAATCATTCTCGAAGAGGTGGCCGGGGGATACCAGTTCAGGACGGACCCCGCTTTCAGCGAATACATCACGAATTTCAACAAGCGCGTCAAAAAGTTCAGGCTCAGCCGGGCGGCCCTCGAAGTACTGGCGATCATCGCATACAAGCAGCCGGTGACGAGGGTGGAGGTAGAGAGCATCAGGGGTGTCGATTCCTCGGGCGTAATCAACGCGCTCCTCGAACGGAGGATACTCGAGATCAAGGGGAGGAAGGAAGTGATCGGGAAGCCTTTCCTCTACGGCACGACGGGGGAATTCCTCGAGGTATTCGGCCTCAAGAACCTCTCGGATCTCCCTACCCTGAAGGAAATAGACGAGATAAGCAAGAACCTCGATACCGGCATCTCGAGCATCCCTGAAGAGTTATCCTAGCCGTCGCGATTTACCTGGAATATCCGGAGGCGGAAAAACAAATGAGCTCTCAGAAGATATTCGAAGGGCTTCGAAAGCATTTCGGGGAAGCCGGATTCAACCTCACGGTAAAAATCAGGTCTGAAGATTACGAGGCGGATGCGGGCAGAAAAGCGCCTGGTGATTTCGTCGGGGGGGCGAAGTCGATAATACTCGCCGGGTTCGCGGGCCGGAAGTTCTGGGACGTATTCAAACTATTCCTCGCCGATAACCCGGAGTTCGAAAGGGAACACGAAGACCTTATAGACGATTATACGAGATTGGTATACAGCGGGCTGTCCTCGAAAACCGACGCTTTTAACGGAAGCGGATATAAAATAATTTTCCCCTTCGGAAAAGACGCGCTCGATCTCGATTTCGTAAAGCTCGGCATACTCGGGGGCATTGGGGTGCCGAGCCTGCTCGGAATTCTGCTCAACCCGTTTTACGGGACGTGGATCTCGTTAAGGGGCGCAATAATAACCGACGTTGAATTCGATGAATATGACTGTCCGCTCGTTAATTTCGACCCCTGCCCTTCTTGCACGAAGCCGTGTATTACTGCTTGCCCCGCGCATACGGTTTCAGAGACGGGGTGGGATTGGGAGTCGTGCATGAGATACAGGCTCGACTCGGATACGTGCTCCGCTAAATGCGCGTCAAGGCTCGCGTGCCCCTACGGGAAGGAACATGCGTACGGGAGCGAGCAGATCGCCTACCACCACGAGTTCGTTTTAAAGAGCGTCAGGGAATATTTTAAAAAAGGGGATAAACAAAGTTAGTTATCTCGGCACGATAAATGGATAAAGGGTGAAATGCAGTTATATTATTTATAAAAATGAAATAAGTATTGTGCAATAGCGGAATTAGAAACTGCCCCCGATCCGTCCCTGAAAACATGAAACAAGCAATTAAAAATACTCAATCGCGGAGTAAGCCGCTCGTCGCAATCATAGGCAGGCCGAACGTCGGCAAATCCACCCTCTTCAACCGGCTGATACGGGAGAGAAAATCCATAGTCGAGGATGTGCCGGGCGTCACGAGGGACAGGATTTACGCCGACACCGAATGGGACGGCAGAGAGTTCAGCCTCGTGGATACGGGAGGGTTCGACCCGGGCGGCGAGGAGATCTACCCCTCGCTCATAAAGAACCAGATCCGGATCGCCATAGAGGAGTCCGATCTTATACTTTTCGTGCTCGACGGGAAAGAGGGGGTGATGCCGCACGACAGGGACGTCGTGAGCATGCTGAGAAAGGTCAGGAAGCCCCTCATCTTCGTCGTCAACAAGATAGACGATCAGAAGCACTTCCAGAGGGCGCTCGAGTTCCACGGGCTCGGGATCGAGGAATTTTTCGATATATCGGCCCTCCAGGGAAGGAGGATCAACGACCTCCTCGACAGGATTGTGGAACTCCTCCCGGAGCGTACGGATACCGGGGAGGAGGATTCGGGGGAAGGCGTAATTAAAATCGCAGTCCTCGGCAAGCCGAACGTCGGCAAGTCAACGCTTGTCAATAAGTTCCTCGGCGAGGAGAGGCTTATCACGAGCCCCGTACCGGGAACGACGAGGGACTCCATAGACACCTTTATAACCAGGGACGGCAAAGACTACCTGCTGATAGATACGGCGGGGATAAGGAGGAAATCGAAAATCACCTTCTCCGTCGAACGGCACAGCGTTTTCAGGGCGATCAGGTCTATGGAGAGGGCGGATATCGCTCTCTTTATGATCGATGCGGAGGAAGGGCCGACGCACCAGGACGCACGGCTCGCCGAGCTCATAAGCGACAAGGGGAGAGCGTGCATCGTCCTTCTCAACAAGTGGGACCTCGTGCCGAAGGAGGCCGCGGAAACGCCAAACATAGAGGGGATACTGAAAGAAAGCCTTCTCGCGGTCGGATACGCCCCGGTAATTATTATTTCCGCCCTCACCGGAAGAGGCGTGGACAAGATATTCGAAAAAATCGACACCGTGTACCAGAACTTTTCACAGAGGATATCGACCAAGAGGCTCAATAATTTCCTCCAGAGGGTCATCGGCAAGACCCCGCCGCCTGTCTACAAGGGGAAGGACATCAAGTTCTACTACATATCCCAGCCCCTGACGAAGCAGCCGACGTTCGTAATCTTTACGAACGAGATCAGGGGCGTGCCCGAGAATTACAGGAGGTTTCTAGAAACGAAGCTGAGGGAGGAGTTCCCTCTCGAAGGTACGCCGGTGAAGATACTATTCAGGTCTGAAAGAAACAAGGACAAGATGAAGAGGGCTCAGTCATTCTAGATGTCCGTCCGTTCGCCGGCGCCGGAGACTTCCAGAATGACCCCTTCTATTTTCAGTGCAACGGCCCGGGCCGAGAACTTCTCCTTGACCCGCTCCCTCCCCGCCCTCCCCATAGATTCCCGGAGTCCCTTATCCGCGATAAGCCGCAGTAACGCGTCGGCCATGGCCCGTGTATCCCCCGGCCCGCTCAGGATACCGGTGACCCCGTCATCGACCGACTCCACGATCCCCCCCGCCCTGAACCCGATTACAGGGAGCGAGAACGACATCGCCTCGATCACTGACCTCGGAAACGGGTCCGGGTAACTCGACGGTATCACGAATATGTCGAAGTCCTTGAGAAACGGCCTCACGTCTTTCTTAAACCCCGTGAATATGAATGAGTCCCCGAGCCCCGCATCAATGACCATCTTTTTTAATTTACCGAGGTGGTCCTCCCGGAAGAAGTATGGAGTATCCCCCACAACGGCGAATTTCACGGCGTTCCGCCCTTCCCCGAGTCCGCCGAGGGCGATGCCCGCAGCTTCGATGAATAATTCGTAGCCTTTCCTCGGAACTATCCTTCCGGTGCTCCCTACGACGATTGTGCCGTCCTTAAGACCGTAAAACGACCGCAGCTCGCCCGACGTCGATGCGGGGTCGTAATCCCCGACGTCGATACCGTTATGTATGACTATCAGCTTCTCCCTGCCCCGGGGGAACTGATCCGCGGCGGCGGCGGATACGCAAATAATCCTTCTGACGACGGGCAGCCGCGCCAGGGTATTGATAACGGAGCCGAGGAGCTTCGTCTGCTGAATGTTCCTCACATGCCACACCACCGGGCGCCGGTTGATAAGACCCATGAGCGCCCCTACGACCTTGGCCTGCGTGCCGTTACAGTATATGACTTCTATCCCGTTCCTTCTTATGAGAAACGGCGACGTAATAATGAGCGACAAAAGGTCGAGCAAGTTGAGCGACAACGAGAGGACATGTACTAACTTATTGTAACATTTAGAGAATAAGTCGTTTTGCTCACCTTTCCCGGACAATCCGAGGCGGGGTCTTTTAAGGTTTTCCGGGAACCTGGGATCCGTAATTACATTCTCGTATATGCCCGCCGACCTGAGCCAGTCGGAAAAAACGTCGTCCTTCGGAATTAAGACATAGGGAGTGATCTTTGTTCTGTCCAGGAATTTAAGCAGGTAAAAAAGACTTCTTCCAGGCCCGCCGTCCCTGATCGAGTGGTTGATAAAAAGCACGCGCGGTAGAGAATCCATAGACATTCCTTTTTTGAGTTATGGAATCGTACCATGATATATATTAATAGGCTATCCCGAACCTTTAATGAAAATCCGGCAAGCGTGGGTATAATATTAATTAAGTTCGGGTAGTGTTGGTACGAGGATACGGGAGGATTAATGAACTGCAATTTAAGGACACTTCTACCCAGGGGAATCATATCTCTTCTTTTTCTCTCCTTCTTTTTGATAGGCGGGTGTGACGTAGAGTTCGGCGGAGGAGGGGACAATAACGGCGGAGGCGGAGGCGGAGGGGGAGGCGATGAGATTGAGACTGTCCAGGGGACAATCGTAAGCGTAATACCCGATTTGGACCTCGAAGGGATAGTTGTTGAAATTACGGTCGACGACGGCGCGCCGGAGACCGACATAACTGACGCCGGAGGATTCTTCTCGATAGAAGGCCCGCTGGCAGGTGACCCGCAGATCAAATTTTTCGACGAGGATGCAAATCCGCTGGGGACCAGAGTAATAAACGTATTTCCGACTGCCGAGCTCGATCTCGGCAATATAAGCCTCGAGAACGGCAACGTCAATCTGCTGAACGTCCCGGAAGTAACGTTCAACGGGGACATATCGTCCAACAACTGTACGGGGAACACGGGGTTTATGGAAGTCGAGGCAGAAAACGACCAGGGAAGCGTTATGGTCATAGTTCAAATATCGGAATCTACAGATCTGATAATCAACGGCGACGAAGCCGAATGTGAAGATTTTTTACTCGGACGAAACGTTGAGGTCCAGGGGGATACGTCTACCGTGAATACAGTTGACGCGGACAGGGTCGAGATCGACTGAGACAGTCACGGTTGATAATCGGCACAGACGGGGTGTAGCGCAGAAAGCTTCAGTGCGCCCGGTTATTACTTCTGTTCCTCATCGAGGGACTTGACCTTCTTCTCGAGCTCCTTTAGCTTCTCCATGAGATATTCGACTTCTTTGGAGGTCTGCGGCAGCGATTTTCCCTCGGCCGGCGCTTCCCCGGCTCCGGTAACCGTATCGGCGGAAGGCAGTCCAGGGAAGTTCATCATATCCTGATCAGAGGGGAGCTTGACTCCCGGAGGGAACCATCCCATTTCCTGCCAAAGCTTCATGTTCTTCTTGAAATTCTCCTGTACGGAAAAATAGGGCTGGAACATCATAAGGAAATAATTCTCGAAGAAGTCCTTCGCGACTTTATTCCCGTATTTGATAAGCATGTGGAGGAAAGAGACGGGGAGTATGTCTTCTTTATTTTTCTCGCTCTCGAGGACGACCTGAATGAGAATCACTTTAGATATATCGGCTCCGCTCTGTGAATCAATGACCTTGACCTCGTTCCCTTCGCGTATGAGCGCCGCTATATCGTCGAGGGTTACGTATTTCTTATTTGTAGAGTCGTAGAGTCTGCGGTTACTGTACTTTTTTATGACGACCTGACCCGGGCTCTCTTTTTCTTCTTTCGGCATAAGTACTATAATTATTCAAAGAAACCTTCGCGAGTCAAGAAATTGATAAATTAAGCACTTGACAATATATAGGAAAAAAAGGAATATTTTATAGATTATACGAAAGAAGACCCGGGTAAACAGGAGTTGAGGGGATGAGCAGCAAGCTTTATAAGATATGGTTTAACGGTGAATTTGTACCCTGGGACGAAGCCTCGGTCCACGTCCTGACCCACACGCTTCACTACGGGCTCGCCGTTTTCGAAGGCATAAGGGCTTATAAATGCGGGGACGACAGGTCCGCCGTGTTCAGGCTGCCCGAGCACATCGACAGGCTCTATGCGTCCGCCCATATAGCCACCATCAAAATTCCGTATACGAAGGAAGAAACTCACGACGCCATTTTAGACCTGCTCACGATTAACGACCTCGAAGAGGCCTATATAAGGCCCATAGCCTTCATCGGAGGCGGAAAGGTGGGACTGCATCCGGGGGACAACCCCATTACCCTCGCGATATCCGCATACCCCTGGGGCACGTACCTGGGAGAGGGGGCGCTGTCCAAGGGAATAAGCGCGAAAATATCGTCGTTCACCAGAATGGGCGTAAACTCTTTTATGACCAAAGCCAAGGTCAGCGGGAACTATGCAAACTCTGTCCTCGCCAAACTCGAAGCCACGTCTCTCGGGTTCGACGAAGCCATATTGCTCGATACCGAAGGATACGTTGCCGAGGGCACGGGCGAGAACATATTCATCATCAGGAACGGCGTCCTTAAGACCCCGCCTCTTACGTCCATACTCGAGGGTATAACCAGGGATTCGGTTATACAGATAGCGAAAGACGAGGGCATCGAGCTCGAAACGGAGCGTTTCACGAGGGACGAGCTGTACATCGCGGACGAGGCCTTTTTCACGGGTACCGCCGCCGAGATCACCCCGATCAGGGATGTCGACAAGAGGGTCATAGGCAAGGGGAAACCGGGGCCTGTCACGAAGAGGCTGCAGTCCAGGTTCTTCGATATCGTCGAAGGGCGCGATCCCAAATTCACCGAATGGCTCGAATTTTTTCCGGCAGTTTCGTCTCTCAAAGTCAAGAACGAGTCCCTGTAAGGAATCGAAGGATTCTTAAGCCGGAGTTCATCTCACGTTTATCCGGAAGGGCATGACTGCAAGGCAGCCTTCCCAGCCCTGAAGAGAAGCGCTTTCCGTCAGCACGCTTAGCAATCCCGAATATCCTGCGTCCCCGAACAGCGAAGCGAGCTTAATCCCCCTCCCGGCCGGATAAAACCTGAGAACGGGCAATTTGTCTTCGGGGAGCCCGGCCTCGCGTCTCACGATGTTTACGGCGTCCCAGAACCCGCCCAGCTCATCGACGAGGCCCAGGTCCCTCGCCTGCGCCCCGGTCCATACCCTCCCCTTCGCGGCTTTCTCCGCGCGGGCTTCATCCAGGCCCCTGCCCCCCGAAACGGCCCTCACGAACTCGCCGTAGTAGAATTTCATGAGCTCGTCCAGCTTCTCATCCTCCTCTTCGGAAAAGCCCCTGCTCGTCGAGAACATGAGAGACTTTTTGCCGAACGGAACGAGCTCCTTTTTGACGCCGAGTTTCCGGTATAAACCCCCGAGCTCGAACTTGCCGGACACGACACCTATCGAGCCTGTCAGGGTCATAGGATCGGCGACGATTTTCCCCGCCCCGAGGGATATGAGGTAGCCGCCCGAGGCGGAAACGTCGGACATGGAGACCACGACAGGGATAGCCGCCGAAATCTCCTTCAATCTCTTCCTTATGAGGTCAGACGCGGTCCCCGAGCCGCCGGGCGTCATTATCCTGAATACGAGACCCTTTACACTTCTATCCCCCGACACCCTGTCCAGCTGCGCCAGCACGGAATCGGAGCCCATCGTTTTCACAGCCCCGCGCCCCGCGCTTTCGCCGAGCGTGACAAAGCCCGAATCGGCAACCACCGCGATCGTCCCGCCTTTTCCCGACAGCTTCCCCGCCGCCGACCTCAGCCGCTCGCTCAGTCTCAGCATGCGGTTAAAATTGCGGGCGCTTATGGATTTAACCTTCAAGCCCGTAACTTCGCCGGCCCTTTCCTCGATCTCCGACTCGTACGCCGTGCCGTCTATCAGACCCTCAGCGAGTGCCGACTCCGGGACGAACGGACCCCTGTCGATAACCGCTTTCATATCCGCGGGATCAAAGCCCCTCCCTTCTGATATGGACTCCTCAAGCTGTGTCTCGAGGCTGCCGATAATGGAATGGACCATCTCCCTGTGGGCCCCGGACATGGAATCCCTCGTAAACGTCTCCGCCGCGCTCTTATATTCGCCGTAACCCTTGAGTCGTGCGGAAATGCCCAGCTTGTCGAGGAGATCCTTGAAGAAAGTAACCTCCGCGCCGAGGCCGACAAGGTTGAGCATCGCCCACGGGGGCATGTAGATATCCTCCCCGGCCGAGGCGATTAGGTATTCGATGTTTCCCCCGCTCTCCAGGTATACGAAGACCCTCTTGCCGCTTCTTCTCAATCCGAGGAGTCGCCGCCTGAGGGAGTTTGCGCGGGCCGGACCTATCTTGAGCTCCCTTATCGCCACAATCACGCCCCTCACGCCGTCCGAATGTTCGGCATACGAGAGGACCTTTTCCGTCTCCGCGAACGTGAGCTTCCTCCTGCGGCTAAAAAGAGAGAGAAGACCTTTTTCTTCCTCTTCAGGTATCTCTCCTCTCAGATCGAGGCCGAGGAAGTTATATCTACGAAAGGGCTCAAAAAGTCCGTACATTGGTTCCGTCCCGGAGACTCGTTTTCAGAAATTTCGTATCGACCGAATAATCATGGGACCCGGCTATCTGTCCATTATGTAGGAAACGAGGGTCCTCACACCGAACCCGGTACCGCCCTTGGGGCTCCAGCTGCTTTCTTTCTCGTTAAACGCCGGGCCCGCAATGTCTATGTGAGCCCAGCTGGTGTCTCCGACAAAGTTCTCGAGAAACATCGCCGCCGTGATAGCGCCCCCCCACCTGCTGCCTACATTTTTCATGTCCGCGACGTCGCTTTTAATCTCCGGACGGAGCTCGTCGTCCATTGGAAGCTGCCACATTTTCTCCCCCGCGCCGTCGGCGGCCTTCTTAATCCTGTCGATCAGCTTCTGGTCGTTGCCCATCAAGCCGGCCGTATATGTGCCGAGCGCAACCATGCAAGCCCCCGTGAGCGTCGCGAGGTCGATAATCTCGTCGACCTTGAGTTTCACGGCGTATGAGAGCGCATCCGAGAGCACGATCCTGCCCTCGGCGTCGGTGTTGATCACTTCGATCGTCTTTCCGTTATAAGCCCTTATAACGTCGTCAGGCTTATACGCTGCGGGCCCCGTCATATTTTCACTGGAGGAAATCAGGCCGTGGACTTTGACCGGGGGTTTCAGACGCGCCACGGCCTTCATTATCCCGAGCACCGCCGCCGCGCCCGCCATGTCCATTTTCATCGTGCGCATGCTGTCGGCGGGCTTCAGGCAGAGGCCGCCCGAATCGAATGTAATCCCCTTCCCCACTACCGCGATCGCGGCCCTGGGCTTCCTGTCAGGCTCATAAGTGAGATGTATGAACCTGGGCGGCTCCGTGCTGCCGCTCGATACCGCCGCGAGTCCCTCCATGCCCCTCCTCTTTATTTCCTCGAGGTCGAACACCTCGCACCTCATCCCCCCTTCGTCCGCGACCAGAGACGCCGTATCGGCGAGCCTGGAGGGGGTCATATAAACCGGGGGCTCGTTAACCATGTCTCTCGCGAGGCAGGTGGATTCGGAGATCGCCTTTGCCGCGCCGATTTCTTCATGGAACTTCCTGTCCTTAATCTCCTCCGATACTATCAACACATTTTCTATCTCGGTCTCCGCTCCGTCATTAGTCTTGTATTTATCGAACCCGTATGCGCCGAGCATCACCCCTTCCGCGAGCGCCGATATATACCCCTTACCTCTGCTGAACTCCGGAGCGAACGTCACATTTGCAGATGCAACCTTAAGCTTTTTAGCCGCCAGGCCGCCCGCTTTCCTGACCGTGTCCCGGGAGAACCTTGATTTATCCCCCAGCCCCAGCAGGAGCACCCGTTTCGCTCCGATCTTCCCGAAAGTGCTGCTGACCGTAACGCTCTTCCCCATGTCCCCGTCGAATTTCTCATCCCCGCAAATTGTTTTTAATACGCCGCCCAAAGCATCGTTAACGCTCTTTACAGACCCCGTGAATTTATCCCCTTTGAACATACCGACGACCAGGAGATCAGTCCTGATTTTGCAGATATTTTCACCGCTGTATTTGAAGTCCAAGTCACTCCTCCTCCTTGAATTCGGGATAGTAAGATTAGATTATCATACAGACCCGAAAATGAAACCGCGCTGATTTTTGGTTAATTGACTATCAGAATTAATTTTCTTTATATTCTATGGTATACTTTTTCGTATGATTGGATTCAAAATCTCTAAATTTAAAAGAATTTATTTAAAATAAATGAGCGCACTTTTTAGTAGAAGTATCGACAGAAATAAGGTAAATTAATACACTAAGAAATCTTCTAACAACACCAAGGAGGAAGTACAAATGGGTTGCCCGTATAAAGCTATAGCAGACGATACAAGAAGGAAAATCCTGGAGTTCCTGAGCCAGGGTGAAAGCGCGGCAGGCGATATAGCGAGTAAATTCGATATATCCAAACCGGCCATCTCGAACCACCTCAAGATACTCAAGGAAGCCGAGATCGTTAATGAGCGTAAGGTTCGACAGAACCGTCTTTATTCTCTCAACAGCAGCAAGATTGAGAATATGAAGTTTTACCTGGCTTCATTGACGGGGAAAGAAAATCAATCGATGAGGACATAGCAATCACGGCTGATCATTCTTAGTCGGCTTTTCAAAAAGACGCTCAATCTTTTTTTGGTTTCGGAATCCATAAAAGCCGTTTCCGGTAGAATGATACCGGAAGCGGCTTTTTATATATATACTCTTATATGATACTGTTCGCGCCTTAAAGACTGACACAGGGGTAATCACAGGGTACGGAAATCCAGTTTCACAGCCAGATACCGGGGATGAGGTCGAGAGGAAATGTCGAGAGTAATTTCAGTTGGCACGGCCGAGCTGCCCTATAAATACCGGCAGAGCGACCTAAAAAGTTACGCGGATACACTTCTCTCAAGATACGGGCAGGGACCTGGGAGGATGCTCGACGTATTCGACAGCTCTCTTATAGAAACGAGGGGCCTCGTCCACCCGAGGGAGTGGTTCGAAAGCGAGAAGAGCTTCAGGGAGCGCTCCGAGTCCTATTTATCGGGCGCGTTATCAATATCCCGCTCCGCGATCGAGGACTGCCTTGATAGATACGGGGGCGACACCGGGGACTTCGACCATATAATCTATGTCTCCAGCACCGGCGTCTCGACGCCTACCATCGATGCCATACTCCTCAACGAGCTCAAGCTGGACAATCATATACGACGCACACCGATCTGGGGGCTCGGATGCGCGGGAGGGGCGGCGGGACTGAGCCGGGCGCTCGAATATACGAAAGCTTATCCGCAGAGCGCGGCGCTTCTGATAGCGACCGAGATATGCAGTCTCGCGTTCCACGGCGACGATTATTCCAAAAGCAACCTGGTTTCACTCGCGCTTTTTTCGGACGGCGCCGCGGCCGTCGTAGTGGCGGGGAAAGAAAACGGGCTCTACGGACGTACAGGCATTAGTCTCCTCGATTCCCTCTCCACTACTTATTACGATTCGCTCGATGTCATGGGCTGGGAAATCGTGGACGACGGGTTCAAGGCAATATTCAGCAAGGACATCCCGTCGATCGTGAGGGACAGGGTGAGGGAGAATATCGAAGAGCTCGTATCGGGCCGCGGAATCACTATCAATGATCTGAGACATTACATCGTCCATCCGGGCGGGCCGAAGGTGCTGAGTGAATACGAGAGGTCCCTCGGTCTCCGGGAGGGCGCATTCGTGCAATCGAGGAAGGTATTGAGGGAGCACGGAAACATGTCGTCCCCTACCGTGCTTTACGTGTTAAAGGAATTCATGGAAGGAGGACCCGGTGAAAAGGGGGAATACGGTATAATCTCTGCGCTCGGGCCCGGATTCAGCTCGGAGCTGCTGTTGTTCAGGACGGAATGAAACTTTTCCTGCTCTTCCTCGCATTTTTAATATTTCAGCGAATATCCGAGCTGCTCCTGGCCAGGAAGAACGAAACCGCCGTCAGAAAAATGGGAGCTCTGGAATACGACAGCGGCGGCTATAGGACGATCGTCCTGATGCATGCCGCATTCTTTCTGTCCCTCGTATCGGAATACCTCATCCTCGGGAGGGCGCTCAACGGGCACTGGCCGATACTTATCGCGATCTTTTTACTGACGCAGGCGCTAAGGTACTGGTCGATACTGAGCCTGGGGAAATTCTGGAACACGAAGATACTCGTCGTACCGGGGGCCCGCGCAGTCACGAGGGGCCCGTATAAATACCTGAGACACCCCAATTACCTGGCTGTTGTGATAGAGATAGCAGTAGTCCCGCTCATCTTCTCCTGTTATATCACGTCCGCGCTGTTCACCGTGTTAAACCTGATGGCGCTGAGAAGGAGAATTAGAATAGAGGAGTCCGCACTGCTCGGAAGTCCGTCAGAAAATGAAACGGCTAACTGACTATTGCTGATTTTTATCCCTTTCAGCCGCCGGCGTATATCATAGACCATCTTATATAAATAGCTCTAATATTAGGATTTTGATAAATAGGAGAGATATATATCATAGCGAGCATATATATAAATATCCCATATGCTTTTATTGATTTTATATCTCTTCTATACAAAAGGACGTGCAAAAACGGGCCTCCGGGTACTTTTTTCTTTAAGTTTTCCTCAAAAATTGACAAATCACATTAGGAGAGGGTTTTGCATTGATTACAGCCGTTTAGTATCCGCACCTGCTCTTAACCTTTAGAAGTTAAATCTTTAAAAATCAAAACCTGAAGGAGCAAAAAGATAGTTAAAGTTGTCATTCAAGTAATATTATTCTGTTATGGCAGATGGATAACAATTATATTTAAAGTAACATATTATGACGGAGCGCAAGTTCAAGCACTGCTTTAAGCATGTTGAGTCGGAAGCGGAAGGCCCGCCCGGCACCCGAGGACATAGCCCGTTTTCAGTATGAGATATGTCCCATATATAATTTTTACGAGCCTTTATATATATTCCATATATCTCCGATCAGGCAGACGGGAAAAATGCGCGTCCGCTCCTGTCTTTCGCCCCGTAGGGGACGGTCCCGGTAAGATGAAACGACTTCAGGCGTTACGGATTCGACAATCGAATAACCGGACCATGGAAATCCGCAATCAAGTACGATAGACTATATGCAGGGAAACCGAATCCGAAACTAAAGGGGGGTCCGGCATGTTAAGCTCGATATTCCGTACTAGTGACGATATAGGCGCGTTCATTGCGAGAATCACTCTCGGCATAGTCATTCTCCCGCACGGCTTACAGAAGCTCCTGGGACTATTCGGCGGCGCGGGCTACTCGGCCACCGTCGAATACTTCGTTAGCAGCGGGATCCCGGCTTTCGTCGCAATCCTCCTAATCGTAGGTGAATCGTTCGGCGCTATAGGCCTCATCGTTGGATTCCTCAGCAGGCTCGCTGCATTGGGGATTACAATTATCATGCTCGGGGCAATCGTTACAGTTCATCTCCAGAACGGCTTTTTTATGAACTGGGAAGGCACTGCTGCAGGTGAAGGTTTCGAATTCCATCTGCTCGCTGTGGGGCTCGGATTGATCGTGCTCTTCAAGGGCGGAGGCGTTTGGTCGGTAGACCGCGCTATTGCCAGATAGACCGACGACGAGATTTGGTCGGAGTGGGGAATTATTTTTATGTATACGTTCTGGTCCGGTAGACAGAGCCCCGGTCAAGAGTGTGTACGCGTCCCTACCCTGCCCCGCCGACAATTCGCGCAGTCTCAAAACCCTCGATTCTATTCCGGTCATTTAGTCCGGGCGATTACAGATTGACCCCGCCGGGACACCCGTTTTCATTCGGCGGAATCCCGAGCTATCCCCGCAATCCTTGTCCCGTTAAATTCAGTACCGTCATATCAAATAAATAATTAAGATGTGCCGAGTTGATTTTACAAAGCTCATCATATACAATGAATTTTCATAATTTTCTATTTATGAACGAGACGGGTGGTGAAATGGGTTGTGCTTTCAAAGCAATAAGCGACGAACGGAGAAGGACGATACTTAAAATACTTGGGAAGAGCGACGCAAGCGCCGGCGAGATAGCGAGCAAATTCAACATTTCGCAGCCGACGGTCTCGAACCATCTGAAAATCCTGAAAGAAGCCGGATTGATCACGGAGAAAAAAATAAAACAGAACAGAATATATTCATTAAACAGGACGGAGCTCAGGAAAATCATAGAACGGATCGAAGAGTTAATAGGTCAATAAAACACGCCTCTCAACAAGCTCACACGAGCTTTATCAGACGAGCCGGGTTATTTTTCTCATCGAAATAACCGCCGGCAGCTATTCCGGATTTACCGGCCGGCCGATTCCCTCTTGCATATGCATCGTTGTATAGGTATCCGCCCGTTTGCCGGCAGCGGGCTTCGATTCCAAAAATTCCCGGCGTGAGTTATAATGATGGAGTCCGGGGATCAATAAATTAATATTTGATACATTATCCGGGCATACGTTTGCCGGGCAGGGAGATTTTATGATAAATACCGAAAGAATGACCGAGCACGTGATGGATCTCATAAGAATAGACAGCCCTTCGAGGAGGGAAAAAGAAGTCGCCCTCAGGCTCGAGAAAGAGATGAAAGAGCTCGGGGCGGAATGCTTATATGACGACGCAGGTGACAAAGTAAACGGGAACGTCGGGAATCTCATCGTCAAGCTCAAGGGAAACAAGTCAGGCGTTCCACCCATTTTTCTTTCAGCCCATATGGACACGGTCGGGCCGGGTGAAGGCATTAAGCCCAGGATCGAGAACGGCATCATCAAGAGTGAGGGGACCACGATCCTGGGGAGCGACGATAAAAGCGGCGTCGCCGTCATCGTTGAAGTGCTCAGGACTCTCAAAGAGCAAAACATACCGCACGGGGATATAGAAGTAGCGTTCACCATATGCGAAGAGGTCGGTCTCCTGGGAGCAAAGCATATAGATATTTCGAAATTCGATTCCAGCTACGGGATCGTGCTCGACAGCAGCACGCCCTCGAGGCTGGTACTGAGGTGCCCTTCCGCGGTAAAGTTGGAGTTCACGGTGCACGGCCTCGAAGCGCACGCGGGCGTATGTCCCGAGAACGGGCTTAGCGCCATAAAGATCGCAAGCGAAGCCATAGCCCGGATGAAGCTCGGCAGAATAGACGACATTACAACCGCGAACATAGGGATCATACAGGGAGGGAGGGCGACGAATATCATCCCCAACCTGGTGAAGGCCGTGGGGGAGGCGAGGAGTCACAGCGAGGAATCGCTCAAGGCACAGGTCGACCACATGCGGCAGTGTTTCCACGACGCGGTTTCCGGATACGAAGTCACTATTCACGACGACCTGTCGCTTGAGGGCACGACGCGCGTTGCGACGCTCGAGGAGAAGGTCGACAGGAGCTACGACAGGATGGACGTCCCCCCGGGATCGAAACCCGCGCGCCTGGTGGAGGCCGCCGCACTCAACCTGGGGCATGCGATCGAGCACCATACGAGCGGGGGCGGGTGCGACGCCAATTATTTCAACAAGATGGGGGTAGAGTGCGTGAACCTGGGAACGGGTATGTACGAGCTCCATACCGTGAACGAGTACCTCGTGCTCGAGGAGTTTTTCCGCTGCTCGGAAATAGTCCTCGAATCGGTAAAGCTGAACGCTCTCGATTTGCGCTAAACTTACACCGACGGCAGAACGGTCCTTTACCAGGCGTTTCTCTGTAGAAACCAAAAAGCCCATGAGCAAGAAAGCCCTTATAATAGTAGACCACGGCAGCACGGTGGAGGAAGCGAACGACATGCTCGCCGAAATCGCTGGTCTTATAAAATCGAACGAGAAATGCGGATTCGATATAGTAAGGTACTGCCACATGGAGCTTGCGGAACCCACGATCGCAGAGGCGTTCGACGAGTGCGCCGCCGAGGGCGCAAGCCACATCGTGATACACCCCTACTTTCTGGCCCCCGGAAAGCATTCTACGCAGGACATACCCAGAATGGCGGAAGAGGCCGCGGGCAGGCACAAGGGCGTGAGCTATCGCGTAACGGAGCCCCTGGGGGTCCACGAAAATATTATCGAGGTAATACTGGAAAGGGCATCCGACGAACAGGGGGCATAGACCGCTCCGGGCCCCGCACAGGACTCGAGCACCCGACCATGCTCGCGCTCGAGCTCAGAAGATGAAAAAGTACACGACCGTTATTTTCGACCTCTTCGATACAATCGTCGACTTCAATTTCAGCCGCCTGCCCGCGATCGATGTGAAGGGGGTGAGGTCGAGGACGACGGGCCACGAGGTATATTCCGTCTTCGCCGGATACTACCCGGCTGTCTCTTTCGCGGATTTCTATCCTTACTTCATCGAAAGCTATCGCCAGTTCCAGGACATGAAGCTCATCGAGTGGAGAGAGTACCCGAACCGCGACAGGTTCAAGCTCATGCTCCGCAATATGGACATACCCGACGACCCCGACGCCGAAGCCGCTGCGGACGAAATGGTGCGGGCCCATATGGAGGGTCTCGCGAGTGCGGTCGAATTCCCGGAAGAGAACGAAGACGCGCTCGACGAGGTGAGCAAGAAAGGATACCGCATGGCTATTATTTCCAATTTCGATTACGCGCCTACGGCTTATGCGCTCATAGAGAAGTTCCGGATAAGACGCTTTTTCGAGAAGATAATCATATCGGAGGAAGTGGGCTGGAGGAAGCCGAAGCCTGTAATTTTCAGGAGGGCGATGGAGCTAATGAGCATAAAACCGGAGGAGGCCGTTTTCGTAGGCGATAATTTCAGAGCGGATATATGCGGGGCCAAGGGCGTGGGGATGGACGCCGTATGGCTTAACATTAAAAACGAGGCTTCGGAGAATTTAAATCCCGAGCCCGATTATATCATTCCCGCATTCCCGGACATCGCGGGGATTCTTCCGGCTATAAAATAAGAAACGGAACCCCGGACACGCGGTCGGGGGCCCCGTTCATTTTTTGTCCAGTGTCGTGCTCCGGCTCGATCCGTCATTCGAGCGTGACGCTGATGTCGTATTTCAGTGCCGAGGTCTTGCCCGGGAAGCTATTCGGCTCGACCAGTATATAGACCACCTCCTGGTCCTCGGGAGCCGACCACGATACCCTGGCGATAGCCCCCGCGTTGGCCGACCCTTTCTGGGCGACGTTCACCCGGTCCTGGTCGAGTATCGAAACAGTGAAACCGGTATCAGTAGCGGGCGTTACCTTGATGCTCAGCTTCTGCTCCGTTTTCATCGGGACCGTATAGTAATCCTTGCTATCCTCTCCCCAGGAGCCCGACAGGTATCCGACATACTTCCCGGGTTCCATTTCGATAGACTTATCAAAAATATCCCCCGCATCGGTCGCGCTCCCGATATCGTAATTGTCCTCGACCTTTACGTAGTAAGAGGTCCCCTTCGGGTTGGGGTCGTATTCGTTGCCGGCGCTGAAGTAGTATGTGTATTCGTCTTTCCCGGAATTCGTCATCCAGCTTATCGTCTTGAGCGTCCCTTCGCTGCCTATAATATTCTCGTGAACGACCTGGTTCCCGACTTCGTTATAGATACCGGCCCCGGCGTAAGGGTTCTCGCTGTCGGGCGTGCGGACCCCGACGCTGAGCGTCTGTCCTGCTTTCAGCTTGACGGAGAAATACTCCCTCGTATTCTTGGGTATTACGTGACCCGTCTCATAGTCTCCGGGTTCGACGGGGACTGCGGTTTCAGGTCTGTCCCCTCCTTTGGGAAGAATTTTCAGCTTCGAAACCGGGGGAGCTTCTTCGGCCTGAGCGACCACTTCCTCTTTCACTTCCGTCAGCGCCTGTTTGAGCTGATCCGCGTTGTTCGCAGTGTAATACCTCCCTCCGCCCGCCTCGGCTATGCAGCTCAGCTGCTCCTTTTCTTTCTGGCCTACATCGAAGCCGACGACGTGCACCTTGACGTTGATGCCCTTATCCCTAAGGTCCCTGACGTAAGTGCAGGCGTTCCCTTCGCAGGTCTCTTCCCCGTCGCTCACAAGTATGATCGTGGTCTTTTCTTCGGAAGCGCTCAGTTTCTCCCCGGCCGTCTGGAGAGATTTGGCGATCGGGGTCTTTCCCTTGGGCTGTATGGATTTAACCTTGTCGATGAGAGCTTGCTTGTTTATCGCCCCGACCTCGACCATGGTCTCGATATCATCGCAATCCCCCTTACTTCTGTGCCCGTAGACCTCGAGGCCCACGTTCACGTTGTCGGGCAGTCCGTCGATCAGGTCGGTCATGACCCCCTTCGCGACGTCCATCTTGGCTTTTCCCTCTATTTGCCCCGCCATGCTCCCCGAAGCGTCGAGTATAAAGAGCAGGTTCGTCCCCGGCGACCCTCCCGCGGATTGCGCATGGGAAATATCGGCGTGTGAGACCATAAAAATTATTAGTGCCGGCAGAACTATCCCGGATATCAGTTTTGAAACAGCAGCAATATATTTCCGCATACCAAACATGCCTCCTTTGGTTTCCAGCATAACATATATGACGAGGTATAGGTTTCTTTTGACAAAATGTCAATATCCCCGATATGATTTATCAAGTGATTATAATGAGTTGTGATTGTTGGCGAATATTCCGAATCCGGCGAACACGGGAACAGGGCTGTAAATGTTAAATAATTCAGGGCTGGAATTCTCCTGGATAACATGTAATGAAGGGTGTTTATATTTCCCGACATTCACAAACGATTCCGAGCAAGTAACGAATTCGAGCAAGCAACAATTGCGAGCAAGTAACGGAATCGAACGAGTAACAGTTGCGAGCAAGTAAGCAACTGGTCGCCATTGGCTGATTGCAACGATGCTATGCCTTGGAATAACCTGATGAAGCCATAACAATCCGGTCTATTCCCGCTGAATACTCGGACGTTTATGTGCTTGGGATACTCCATTGAAACCAATATAAATTGGTCGCTATTGATTGAGTGCAAGACTGCTCATTCCCTGGGGACAATCCGGTGAAGCCAAATTAATTCGGTCGCTCTAGGTTAAATACGCGAATGCTCCAGGCTCCAGGGAATGCTCTCTTGAAGCCAAAACAAATCGGTCGCTCTCTCCTCAAAGCCAGCGTGTAACTTTCTTGGCTCCGATATTTCCTACCGGCAAATCGCCGGCCCAACACAAATATTGCCCGCTGCCAAAACAGCGGGCAACAGGGACATTACGGGATTTGCGGCACACAATGTGTGCTCAT
>Ga0187893_10004537_pt1 | contig 26276 bp, 22 predicted proteins | sample MA1701074metaG_FD_139574 | JGI IMG/M metagenome (GOLD analysis project Ga0187893, IMG submission 139574) | White microbial mat communities from a basaltic lava cave in the Kipuka Kanohina Cave System on the Island of Hawaii, USA - MA170107-4 metaG ... | reverse complement strand
CGGCTCCTTGAATGGCGTCACGTAGGCATGGCGAATCGGTCCCTTGATGCGATCGATGTGGATGCGGCTGGTGTAGGTCGGCTCCGCCATGTGGCGGAACGATATCACAGCGGTGCCGAGAGCCGGGCGCGCGACACGAAATAGCGCTTGGCAAACGTTCGAGAGAGCGTCCCGCGCGCACGGCCCATGATGGCGACCCCTTCGAGCGCGGAGTGCCCCGCCAGCCCTTCGCGCTCGACCGCTCGCAGACGCCGATTGAATCGTGACTGCCAGGACGATCGCCGCTCGCGGCCCCGGACCACGTCGATCATGTCGAGGACGGCACGCCGAATATCGTCCGCGGTGTTGTCGACGCACTCGAAGCGATCGGTCTTGAACCCGACGCGCAGGAAATCCCCGGTGAGCATCTCCGACACCGTCAGCGTTGCGCCGGTCGCGCGGTCGCGGGCCAGTTTGCAGATGATCCGATCGGCGGGCCGCGACAGATCGCGGAAGTGGACCGCGTTCACGGTGAGCACCGGCACGCCCACCAGCACGGCGAGCCAGGATGGGCCAGAGTCGCATCCGATCAGGAACTCGCTCCGCATCGTGCACCACACCTCGAGCCACTGACTGCGCGCCGGCGACGTCGCAAGGTCGACGACACCGCGCATCTGCACGGGCGTCATGGTGGGGTCGCCGAGCCGTACGACCGTGTAGCCGCGCTTGACGAGCGCGCGGAACGCGGGAAGGTATGTCGCGATCCGCGCGTTGCGAAGGTCGTCCCAGCTCCGCTGCCGCAGGGCCGAGGCCGACCGATAGCCGGACTCCCGGACGTGCACGGTGACGATCGGCGCGGCAGGATCGATCCCGAGCAGAACGGCAGCGCGCGCGACCTGCTCTTCGCGATCGGCCGGCAGTCGCAGCCGGATGGGCGCCGCTTCTTCGCGCACATGCCCCGCCGCTCCAATCGATGCCCGCATCTCATCGCGGTACACACCCTCCCAGTGCACCCTGGATCGGGCCGTGTACGCACGAACTGTCCGCTTGAGCCGCCGGTACACCTGACCGCGATGCATCACAAATCGGCGGACCCGCCGCGGCAGCCACGTCGAACGTTCCACCGTCCGGTAGAACGGGCCGACGAGGGCCTGGGCGATCGAGCGCTGCGCCCACAGCCACGGGTGGCCGGCGCGAAAGGGAGCGGCGACATACCAGAGCGCCAACAGGCCGCGTGCCGTCCAGCTGCCTGGCGCGATGATGATCGGGTCGTCACACTCCAGGCGCGTGACGGCGGTGTTGAGCGCCTTGCGCGACGGGACGAAAAACACCTGCGCACGCAGCCTCTGTCCCGCCACGAGGACGCGACGCATCCGCATGAGCATCATGCCGTAGCCGATGCCGTGCCCCTCGGGGCTTTCGTGCACGTCGGCCAGAAGCACCCGGCGGCCCGGCCAGCGGACGAAGAGCTGTTCCATGGTCCGCGTCTACGCCGTCGTGAGGCAGAACGCGCTCATGGCTCATGTTCGCACATCAGTTCGGCGACGGCATCTCTGTCGCCTGGCGGGCCTCCTCGATCGTGGCCACGTGAATGGCCACGGTCTCGTCGACGCGCCGCGCGTAGCCGCCGGCGAGGACGACGACGAGCGGGACGCCGGCCCGGCGGACCGTCTCGATGACCATCCGATCGCGGCGGCGCAATCCCTCCTGCGTGAGCCGCAGGCCGCCGAGCTGATCGTGCTCGTACGGGTCGGCCCCAGCGAGGTAGAAGACGCACTCGGGCGCCGAGGCCATCACGTCGGGAAGCGCCTCCTTCAATTCCTCCAAAAATGCCGCATCGCCGATTCCGTCGGCGAGACCGATGTCGAGTGTTCCGCGCGGCTTCCACATCGGGTAGTTATGCTGCTGGTGCATGGAGAAGGTGTACACGCGCAGGTCGGACTGAAACACGAAGGCCGTGCCGTTGCCATGGTGCACGTCGAGATCGATGACCGCGACGCGACTGGTTAGACCGTCGCGCTGCAGGACGCGGATGGCGACGGCGACATCGTTGAACGGACAGAAGCCTTCGCCGTGATTGGGGAATGCATGATGCAGGCCGCCGCCGATGTGCGCCACAGTCGTGCGGTCCGCGACGGCCCGGCGCGCGGCGAGGATCGTGCCGCCGACCATGGTCCGGAAGCCGTCGACCATCCCGGGCGACCAGGGGAGCTCGAGCTGGAGCATCGCTTCCTCGGACAGCGTCCCGCCGCGCAGGCCGGCGAGATAGTCCGCTGTGTGCACGAGCGCAAGATCCTCCCACGCGGCCGGCTCGGGTGCGAGGACGTCGGAGGAGTCGACCACTCGCGTCTCGAGGAGCCGCTCGTGAACGAGCTGGTACTTCTGCGTCGGAAAGATGTGCGGCCCGATATCGACACCGTAACGCGGGGAGTAGACAACCTTCATGGAAAATGGAAAATGGGGTCGGGAGTCATTTTCCTCGGAGAGCGTGCACACGGAAAATGACTCCCGACGCCATTTTCAGTACTGACGGCGTGGTGGTGAGTGGAGAGCCGCGTCGAACAGAATAACGGACGCTACTCGGTCGGGGAACGCCGGCGCTCTTGTGCGCCGGGACGAGGCTGCCGCCGTCGATCGCCACCGGTCCGGCGTTCGACAGATGCCTGCAGCTGAAAGCCGGCCTCGAGCAGCTTGTGCTCCTGAGCCTCGGCGAATGATAGCAGGGCGTTCATGTCGGTGAAGCGATAGGTGGCGCCCGACGCGTCAGGGCCACGCACGACGAGCACGAGGCTTGCCTCCTCCTGGAGAACGGTCATCGTGATGGAAGTCTCTCCCCGAGTGAAGAGCCAAGCCGACCGGCGGTAGCTCGCGGCGGGCAAGGACATGACATCTCTTCTATCGGCCTCAGCCGCTGGCCGCGAGAGTCACGAAACGAGCCCGCCAAGTAAAAACGACCGGAGAGCGACATTTTTGCACAGTCTCTGAGCCTCTTCGCCCATCTAACCCAGAAAACACGCAGAAATAGACCGCTGTCGCATGGCAGCGTCCTTGCTGTTGCGCGCCAAGCAGAGAAGGTCGTCGTGGCGCTCCCATCGGTGCTTCTTGTCGCCCCGTCGCCGTCCTTCGCAACAGCCGCCATTCCGTGGCTCGCCGATGCCGGCTTTCGTGTGACTGTCGTCGGCTCGTTCGAAGCCGCCAAGGGTCACATTACCGATCGTCTGTCACTGCTGGTTTCGGAAGTACGACTCGGCGACTATAACGGCTTGCACCTGGGGATCCGTGCCAAGGCGCGCGGTGTTCCCGCTATCGTCGTGGGTGACCACGACCCCGTCCTCGAACGTGAGGCCGAAGCGCTGGGCGTCCGGTACCTGAGATATCGTGCCGGCCGTACTGGATTGCTCGACGCTGTCATGTCCGTCGCACGTTCAACCTCGGCAGAGGCGGTCCTTACCGACGGCATCGCGTCGAGCCTGTCGTTTATCTCGTTGCACGAGATAGTGCCCCCGGTCGCCCGCCCACGGGAGATCTTCCACCGCGGGTCGCGCCGAACACTCCCCTCCTGAAGGGGCTCCCTCGCTGCACTCGGCACGACACCTAAAGTCTGCCAGTCGGCGACGTGGCGGGCAGCCGCAACCGGCCCGGCCTGCAACACACAGGTGTTTCGCGCCGAAATCGTGGCGCCAGCGCCCCTCACCGCTCCGTGCGCACGCGGCTTGCGAATTGCGTAATCGGACAGCGGTATGAGCCGGGGCGACACGGTGCTCGTCGTCGGGCAGGACACGCGGCTTGTGATGAAGCTCGTGCGGTTGCTCCGCGAATCCGGTTGTGAGGCGGCCGTCACGACGTCGTACACGTCTGGACGACAAGCGCTCGACTCGCATCCCGCCGTCCTGATTGCCGAGGTCAGGCTTGGCGCGTACAACGGACTGCACTTGGCGCTGCGTGCGCGATCGCGGGGAATTGCGGCCGTCGTGTGTGGCGACGGCAATCCCGCCACCGAGCGGGACGCCCGGGAGGTCGGGGCGGCCTATTTGAACGTACGCAATCTCGAGAGGATCACCGTCCAGGAAGCGGTGGGTGCCGCGCTTACGCAGTCACGGCCTGACGGGGGTGCGGTGTCGACTCCCGCGATGGCAGCATCCGGAAGCGCTGGAACGGGACGTGGCACTGGTACTTCCGCAGAAAGTTCAGAAACTTCTTGTAGTCCTCGGGCGGCATATTGAAATACGCCACCAGCATTTTGTAGTTCCCGCGCGTGTGCTCGAGTCCGAGCCGTATCAGCTCACGCACGTCATGCCGCGTCAGGTCGCGTGCCATGAACGGTTCGTAGACCTCCGACCAGAACGACGCGCCGCCTCCCACGATCCGCTGGAGGATCGTTTCGGACGGGGGGACGACCGCCACGGATGCGGACGACTGTGTCTGGCGCTCACGCGTGATCTCGGCCGGCAGCATATCGACTGCGACACGCCCATCACGGCAGCGAAGTGCCAGCCGCTCGGCGACGTTTCTCAGCTCACGTACGTTGCCCGGCCACCCATACGTCGTAAGCGAGGTCAGCGCTTCAGCGGTCACCTCCGGAACGGAGAGCCGGTACGTGTCGCAGAAGATCCGCAGGAAGTGGTTGAGAAGAACAGCGATGTCTTCGCGACGGTCGCGAAGCGGAGGCACCTCGATATGCACGACGTTCAGACGATAGTACAGGTCCTCCCGGAACGTCTTGTCTGCGATGTGCTCGACGAGCCTGCGGTGCGTTGCCGTGATCACGCGCACATCGACCGGCGGCAGCCGTCGATCAGCACCGACCCGTTGGATTTCGCCAGTTTCGAGGAACCGCAGGAGGAGGGCCTGCATCCGCAGACTCATTTCGCCGACTTCATCCATGAAGATCGTTCCGCCGCCGGCGGCTTCCAGCCACCCGCGCTTATCGCGATGCGCGTCGGTGAAGCTCCCTTTGACGTGGCCGAACAGCTCGGACTCCAGCAGCGAGTCGGGGAAGCCGGCGCAGTTGATGGTCACCAGAGGGCCACGGCTGCGGCTGCTTCCGTCGTGGATCAGCCGGGCGACGATTTCCTTCCCGACCCCACTCTCGCCGGTGATGAGCACCTTGGCATCACAACGTGCGGCGTGGTCGATCTCTTCCTCCACGCTGCGGATGGCCGCACTGACACCCACCAAACTCATCGCCTTCGTCATAACGGTCGCCTGATTCACAAAGAACCCTCACACCAGCCGGTGTCAATCGCACGTCGCGATGGCGGCGTGTGCGTCGTTGTTCCCCAACTCGATCCCTGGCAACCGTGAGATTGTGCTCGTCGGTCAGAAGAAAAGTCAAGATGATCGATGAACTTTTTGCTCACTTTGGTCGGTTTTTTTTCTGACAAACTCGGCCATTTCCCAGAAAGTCACGATTAGGTAGCCAAGGCGAGAGCCGAGAACGCGTGATGGCGACTCACGAACAAAAACGTGATCGCCTGGCGCGTCTTCCGAACTTTCGCCCAACATCATCGAGTGGCCGGGCGGTGGAGTTATGTGATGGCCGCGAATGGATCGATCGTCGGGAGATTCGCGACCTCGCGTTGCGGACGCGGTGCGCCGAGTCGAAAGACGTGTGGCCCAGGAGCTTTGATCGCGTCTCGTGTATCGACGACCATCCTCCCCGCGAGTTGCAACCCGTCGCGCGCGAACGCGTCGTGATCAGTGACCACGACGATACAGTCGTAGGATCCGGGCGCCACGGTCGCCAGATCGACGTGCTCGAGGTCGATCCCATTCTTCCACAACCTGCCGGACAGCGAAGGCACGTGCGGATCCGAGTACGAGAGCACGGCGCCGCGCTCGAGCAGCAGGCTCAACACATCGAGCGCGGGCGACTCCCGGATGTCATCCACATTCCGTTTGTACGCAACACCTGCGACGAGGACGCGTGAGCCATGCAGCGGCAGCCGGATCGTGTTCAGCGCATCGATGACGAGTGACACGACATAGTGCGGCATGGCGCCATTAATCGCACCAGCCAGCTCGATGAATCGTGCTTCGAACCCAGACTGACGCGCCTTCCACGAGAGATAGAACGGATCGACCGGAATACAGTGGCCGCCCAGTCCAGGACCGGGGTAGAACGGCATGAAGCCGAATGGTTTGGTTGCCGCCGCATCGACGACTTCCCACACATCGATCCCAAGGCGGTCGCACATCAGAGCGAGCTCGTTGACGAGACCGATGTTGACGGTGTCCAGATCCGACACCACCTCGAAATCGGTTGTGGCATCGAGGAAACCAGCGGTGCGGAGCTGCGCAACGTCGTGCGCCGAGACATCATCGATGTACGATCGCCCCTCCCGAATCGTGGTGACCTTCGTCGCGTCGAGGTCGATGCCGACCGTTCTGTAACCCGCTCGCGCGAACTCAACGGCCAGAGGCAGGCCCACATATCCGAGACCGACGACGCCGGCGCGTACTGTGCGCGTCCGAATCGCTGTGAGAAGTGCGTCTGCGAGAGGTGGTGTCATCGGCGGCGTGCCTCGCAAGGAAGCCGCCACCGTCGGCTTTTCACCAGCGCCAAACACGAGCCATAAGTAATCCAATACGAAGACTTTTGTCACAGCCCGCCGCCCTACGCGGAACGGGCCACGCCGCCCAGGCCAGCGGCCGCCTTCGCAGCGTGGCACAACACTCACGTGGTAAGGCCTGCCGCAGCAATAGTTAAGCGGCTTCTGGCGATGCACCACGGCAGTGGCGACCTCCTTGCACTCCGGCCTGCGACGCGTGGCGATGGGTAACGCTCAGGCGCCCCCAACATCAGCAACACGATCACCGACGCGGCACGCCGCGACGAGTTCGTAGTGGAGAGACAAAGAGCATGAGAGGCACCCGACCTAACCTGCTCGTCGGTGACAGTCCAGCGATGCTCGACCTGAGAGCTGAGATCGAGCGCGTCGCGCGGTCCGATGCGAAAGTGCTCATTACCGGCGAGAGCGGATCCGGCAAAGAGCTGGTCGCACAGTCCATTCACAACGGCAGCACGCGCGCAGAAAGGGCCTTCGTCGCCGTGAACTGCGCGGGCCTGCCGGAGACGCTGCTCGAATCGGAGCTGTTCGGGCACGTCCGCGGCAGCTTCACCGGGGCGTATCGCGACAAGCTTGGAAAGCTCGAACTTGCCGATCACGGGACGATGTTCCTGGACGAGATCGGCGAGATGACCCTCCGGATGCAGGGGTTGCTCCTGCGGTTCCTGGAAACCGGAGAGCTGCAGAAGGTGGGCGCAGACCGGGTCGCCGGCCGTGTCAACGTTCGAGTGGTGGCCGCAACGAACAAGAACCTCCGCGAAATGATCGGCCAGGGGACCTTCCGGGAAGATCTGTTCTATCGACTCAATGTCATCCACCTGACGGTTCCGCCGCTGCGCGAGCGCCGCGAGGATATTCCGAACCTCGTCAACCATTTTCTTCAGTCGTTTGCGAACGGAGGAGGATCGCGGGATCTGTCAGCGGAAGCAATGGCCCTGCTCGTCGGCTACGCGTGGCCTGGCAACGTGCGCGAGCTGCAGAACGTGATCGAGCGCCTGGGGGTTGCGGCTGGCAGCGACGCGATTCGGCCGGAGGATCTCCCGGTCGAGATTCGGGCGAGCAACGGATCGGCGCCGCGCCCGCACCGTGAGCGGCGGCGCACGGTGGCCGATGACCTGTTCCAGAAGCTGATTCAGGATCGGCAATCGTTCTGGGCGGTCGTGTACCCGCTATACATGCGCCGCGAAATCACGCGATCCAACGTGCGGGATGTCGTGCGCAAAGGTCTCCTGGAAGCGCGCGGAAACTACAAGATCGTGGCGCGCCTGTTCAACATGGAGTCGCGCGACTACAAGCGGTTCCTGAATTTCCTGCGGAAGCACGACTGTCAGGTGCCATTCAAAGAATTCCGCTGAGCCTCAGCGGCAGGGCATCGCTTATGACCACACGTATGCTGTCTCGAACCATTGGTGCGTCAGTTGCTGCCGCGGCGATCGTCGTTGGCGCTCGCCCCGTTTTTGGGCAGGCCGCCGATGGCACCTCGTCGCCGAAGGGCACGCCGGCGGCGGCCCCGGTCGTCGTCCGGCAGGTCGAGGTCCCGGCCGGATACGTGATCGGCGCCGAGGACGTTCTCGCGATCGTGTTCTGGCGCGAGAAGGACCTGTCGGTCGAAGGCGCCACGGTCAGACCGGATGGCATGATCACGCTGCCGCTCATCAACGATCTGCATGCCGCCGGCCTCACGCCCGATCAGCTTCGCGAGCGGATTCAGGCGGCCGCCAGCAAGTACGTCGCCGATCCGAGTGTGACAGTGGCCGTTCAGGCCATCAAGAGCCGGAAGGTCTTCATCACGGGGCAGATCGCGAAGCCGGGTCAGTATCCGCTGACGGCACCGACGACGGTCATGCAGCTCATTGCGACGGCTGGTGGTCTCCATGAGTACGCCGACACCGACCGGATTCTCATCATGCGCACCGAAGGCGGGAAGCAGACCTCCAGGCGCTTCAACTACAAAGACGTGCAGCGGGGCAGGAATCTGAACCAGAACATCGAGCTGATGCCGGGCGACACCATCATCGTTCCATAGATCCATGCAGATTGCCCTCGTATCGTTGGTTGTCATCGTGTCACTCGGTGTGACAGCGGCGGCGCACGCCCAGGAGCGGCGACCGGAACGCCCGTACCGCGGCCTCTTTGCCGGAGGGGTGGACGACAACGAGCAGCTCCTGACGGCATCGGCTTCCCTTGGCGCAGGGTGGGACCAGAATCTCATCGCGGACTTCGGTGGGCGCAACCTGCTCACACCGGGCGCGGGATCCCTCCAGACAGGTGCCGTCACGGGTTCCGGCGCGCTGGCCTATTCTCTTCGACGATCGACGACGACGCTGTCGGCGTCAGGCGGCGGATCGGCGTACTACTATCCGCGAATCTCTCGCCGGGTCATCACGCGGGAATATTTGAGTGCGCGCGGAGAGGTCGGTATCGGCTATGGATTTTCAGCATATGGTGCGGTGCGCTATCAGCCGTACAGCCTGAGAAGCCTGTTCGGAAGCGACCTCGAATTCCCGGGATACGACCCGGCTGCCTCTCGGCCGTACGTGCCGAGGAACATGTTCGTGACCGGACCTGACGGGACGGCTGAAGACGGCACGTTCGTGGACTTTCCGGCTTCTCGACAGCATCACCTATCGGAATCGGCCGGAGTGGGGTACAGACGACGCCTCACACAACGTCGGACGTTCTCCGCCGGCTATGATTATCGGCATCGATCCAGGGGAACCCTGGGCGAATACCACAGACAAACGGCTGGCGCGCAGCTGTCACAGCAGGTCTCGCGAGGTCTGACTTTACGTATCGGATACGGCTATTCGGACGTCTGGTACGGCGAAAGCGGGCACTTCGCGCATCACAACATTGACGCGGGGATCGACTACGGCCGTTCGTTGTCGTTTTCGCGGCGTACGTCAGTATCGTTTGGCACTGGCACGTCCGCTTCGCGATCCGATCGCGAGAATTCGCTGCGGTATCGTATGTCCGGCAGCGCACACCTCAGCCACGAGATCGGCCGGACGTGGGGCGCGGTGCTCTCATATAGCCGAGGACTCCGATACTCGGAGACGTGGCCGGAGCCGCTGTTCTCCGATGTCGCGACGGCAGGAGTGGGTGGTCTCATCAACCGCCGTACCCAACTCCAATTTGGGGCGCAGGCGATGCATGGGAGCGGCTACTCGAGTCGAGGCGGCAACGCCGAGGCGCTCAGTGCCGGCGCCAATCTGGCGGTCGCCGTCACCCGGTACGTCAACACCGGTGTGACGTACGCCTACTACCGCCACGCGTTCGGACAGAGTCTCGCGCTTGGGCCGGGATTCCCCCGTGAGTTCGACGGCCAGACCATTCGCGTGTCGCTGACCGTCTGGGCGCCGCTGTACCAGCGCGCGAGGAGGCCCTGATGCTGCCCGGCAAACAGTACAAGCCCGAAGACTACGTCGAGATGGTGTGGCGGCGGAAATGGCTCGCGATCGTGCCCTTCGTCGTCGTTTCGGCAGGAACAGCCATTGGGACGCAGTTTCTTCCGAATGAGTATCGATCCGAAGCGCGAATCCTCATCGTTCCGCAGCAGGTGCCGGAGAACTTCGTCCAGCCGACGGTGACCACGCGTCTCGATGCCCGATTGCAGGCGATTACGCAGCAGATCCAGAGCAGGACGCGACTGGAACGCATCATTCAAGAGCTGAATCTGTACGAGAACGAACGACAGACCATGATCATGGAAGACGTGGTCGAAATGATGCGCCGCAACGTTGGAATCGCGATTCCGCGCGACCGCCGGGGGGAACCGGGGTACTTCACTATTTCGTTTACCGCCGAGGCGGCGCGGCCCGCGATGCAAGTGACGGAACGCTTGGCCTCGCAGTTCATCACCGAAAGCCTGCAGGATCGCACCGTACAAGCTGACCAGACCAACCAATTTCTCGAAACACAGCTCGAGGACGCGCGCCGCCGGTTGCTCGACCACGAGAAACGGCTCGAAGAGTTCAGGCGGAAGTACGTCGGGCAGCTGCCCTCTCAGGTGCAGTCCAACCTGGCGGTGATGCAGAACACCCAGGCCCAGTTGCAGGGCGTCGCCGACAGCGTCAATCGTGACCGCGACCGCCAGCTGGTCCTCGACAAGATGATGGCGGATCTCGTCGCCGTCAGCGCGGCGAAGCAACAGGCTGAACCCGCACGCGACGGAACGCCGGCGCCGCCACCAATCGCCGAGCAGCTCAAGGGTGCGCGCGCGGGCTTGCGCGCTCTTGAACTGAGACTGACGCCGGAACACCCGGACATCATTCGCGCCAACCGGGTTGTACGCGATCTCGAGGAGAAGGCTGCGGATGAAGAATTGAACACGCCCGTGGGCACGGGCATCGTGCCAGCGCGTCCGCCGCTTCCGCCGGCAGATCTCTCGCGGCTCTCGCAGTTGGTGGCCGAACGGGAAAGCCTCGACCGCCGAATCGTCGCCAGTCGTGCGGAGGAGGCCCGCTTACAGCGCGTGCTTGCCGACTACAAGACGCGGGTCGAAGCCTCGCCGCAGCGCGAATCGGAAGAGGTCGAGCTCACACGTGACTACGGATCCATCAAAGCCCAGTACGAAACGCTGCTCGCCAGGAGTCAGCAGTCACGCGTCGCGGCAGACCTCGAGCGCCGCCAGATCGGCGAGCAGTTCAAGCTGATCGACGCCGCGCGTCTGCCGGAGCGCCCGATCAGTCCCGATCGTCCACGCATGAACATCATGGGGGCGGTAGCCGGTCTGATCGTGGGACTCGCGCTGATCGGGCTGATCGAGTACCGCGATACGACCTTCCGCACCGATGAGGACATCACGCTCTCCCTCGCATTGCCGGTGTTCGCGGTGATACCTACGATGATCAGCCGCCGAGAAAAGAAGGTGAGGCGCCGCCGGCGGCTCCTGGCGGTCTCGGCGTCCCTTGCGGTCATGACGGCCGCCGTCGTGGTGCTGGTCTGGAATATGGACGCGATCGCCCGGCTGGTGCGCTGATGTACGAGTCTTTTTTCGGTCTGAACGAGCGGCCGTTCGATCTGAGCCCGAACCCGCGGTATCTCGTGATGACGGAGGCGCATCGCGAGGCGCTCAGCAACCTCGAGTACGCCGTCTCCAGCCGCAAAGGCGTCACGCTGCTCCTCGGTGAGGCAGGCACGGGCAAGACGACGATCATTCGCGCCGCCCTGGAGCGCCAGCCGGAACGCGCCCACTGCGTGCATCTGCAGAACCCCGCGCTCAATCGGGCGGAGTTCGTCGAGATGCTCGCGACGCGGTTCGGCCTCACTCATCATGCCACCGGCTCCAAAGCCGCGCTGCTGCTGGAGCTGGAAGCCCTGCTCGTCTCGCGGCGTGAGCAGGACGAATCCACGGTGCTCATCATCGACGAGGCGCAGAGCCTGCCGCTCGAGCTCCTGGAGGAAATCCGGCTGCTGGCCAACATCGAGACGAACGATGAAAAGCTGGTGTCCCTCATCCTGGCCGGGCAACCGGAGCTTGCCGACCGTCTGAACGAACGCTCGCTCCGCCAGTTGAAGCAGCGGATCGCGCTTCGATGCGAGCTGCGCGCGCTCACGCTGCGGGAGAGCTCCGCCTATATCGCCGGCCGAATACGGGCAGCAGGAGGGTCGGGCGCCCAGACGTTTACGCGCGAAGCCGTGATGTTGATGCACGAGCGGGCAGCCGGGATTCCGCGCACGCTGAACGTCATCGCCGACAATGCGCTGCTCACCGGTTTCGCCGTGAGCCAACGGCCAGTCACAGCGAAGCTGGTGCTCGAAGTCTGTCGAGATCTCGACTTGACCGGTGATGCCGCGCCGGTTCTCGTGGCGCCGGTGACCGATCCGTCGTCACCGGCTCTGTCCGAACCGATCGCGTCCGGTCACGTCATCACGTTTGCCTCCGCATCTGCCACGCAGGAGGCGGCCGATGCGGAGGCGCCAGTTGCCGACGACGGCACCCCGGCGCGGCGGCGTCGGTTTTCAATTTTCTAGCGCGGGAGAGCGGGTCGCATGAGTCGAGTCGACGAGGCAATGAGACGAGCAGGCAGGGGGGCTGACGAGGCCGACGTGGATCCTATCGCGGGTCCCGCGGAACCGTATCCGATTGAAATGCCGGCGCGAAATCCGGCGCCCCCGGATCCGGTACTCGTTCCGCTCACTGTTGCGGCGCGTCGGGAAAGCCAGCACCAGCATGATGCCGCTCAGTCGCAGGGAACCAGCGTGTTCGACCGCGTTCACCCGCAGGTCATGGAGAAGGTCGTCGTCGACAGGCGCATGCCCGCCGTATGTCGGGAGCAGTACCGCCGCGTTTCAGCCGTCCTGCACGATGCACAGGCAGCCAACCGCACGCAAGTCATCCTGGTAACGAGCGCGCTCGCCGGTGAAGGGAAGACACTGACCGCCGCAAACGTTGCCATGACCCTCAGCGGCTCATACCGCAAACGCGTGCTCGTCATCGACGGTGACCTGCGTCGACCGGTCATGCACCAGATCTTCCGCGTGGAGACCGCGTGCGGGCTGGCAGACGGTCTCGACCCCACCTCCGACATGAAGATCGTGGTCCGGCAGATCTCGCCGCTGCTGGCGTTGCTGCCGGCCGGCAGGCCTACTCCCGATCCGATGGCCACCTTGATTTCAGAACGCATGCGCCAATTGATTCAAGAGGCACGAACAACCTTCGATTGGGTCGTCATCGACACGCCTCCGCTCGTGTTGCTGCCCGATGCACACCTGCTGGCGTCAATCGCCGATGCGGCCCTGCTCGTCGTCAAGGCCGAATCGACACCCCACGCGATGGTCAAGCGCGCCATGGACGCCATGGGCAGCACGAAGGTGCTTGGCGTCGTACTGAACAAGACCTCTGTGGCACCCCACGGCGGCTATGACGGGTATGAAAACTACCAGTACGGGCCTTCATCCGTGGCGGAGGGTCCGTGAATGGGCGTCCTGAGCCGCGCCCTGACGCTACGCGCCGTGACGCTGGTGGCGTTCGAAACGTTTGCCATCAGCTCCGCAATCGCGGTGGGAACCTTCGTCAGGTTCGGCTGGCGGGCCCCGGATTTCATCTTCGCCGACGGTGGGCTCGTACGGTTTCTGCTCGTGGCAGGAGTGCTCCAAGCGTGCCTGTACTACGCTGATCTCTACGACGTCCGGACAATCAGCGATCGCCGGGAGCTGTTCGTGCGCCTGGTCCAGGCACTTGCCGCTGCGTCGTTCGCGCTGGCAGGCCTCTACTACTGGCTCCCGGATCTGGTGATCGGGCGGGGCGTCAGCGCCATCGCGGCGCTGCTGCTCCTCATTCTGATCCCAGGCTGGCGGCTGCTCTTCGAGTGGATGAGCCGGAACATGCGGCCGCGCGAGCGCCTGCTCCTTGTCGGAACCAGTGCCGCAACCGTCGATCTCGCTCGGGAGCTCTTCCATCGCCGCCACGATCTCGGCGTCGAGATCGTCGGCTTCATCGATCCAGACCCCGCCCGGCTTGGCACCCCGGTCCTCAATCCCGGAGTCATCGGCACCATCGACGACATCCCGTCCATCGTGCGCGCCAAGGGTGTCGATCGCGTCGTGGTCAGCCTGGCTGACGCCCGTGGAAAGCTCCCTGTCGACAAGTTGCTCGAGATGAAGCTCGATGGGGTGTCGTTCGATCACCTGGCATCGGTGTACGAGCAGTACACCGGCAAGATCGCCGTTGAGAACCTTCGTCCGAGCTGGCTCATCTTCTCGCCGGGGTTCAGGAAATCACCCTTGCTCACGACGTCCAAGCGATCAGTCGACATCGTCACGGCTGCCGTCGGCTTCGTTGTCGCGATGCCGGTCATGGTGCTGGTTGCGCTGGCGATCCGGCTCACGTCACCCGGATCCGTCTTCTACCACCAACGCCGGGTGGGGCAGCATGGGCGGATTTTCACCGTCCACAAGTTCCGATCGATGCGTCCCGACGCGGAAAGCGCCACCGGACCGGTGTGGGCCGCCAAAGACGGTGATCACCGAGTGACGCCGCTCGGGGCGCTGCTGCGGCGGACGCGCGTCGACGAACTGCCACAGCTCTGGAACGTGCTCCGTGGAGACATGAGCTTCGTGGGTCCGCGTCCCGAGCGCCCGGAGTTCGTCACCGGCTTGACCAAGCAAATACCGTTCTACGGCCAGCGCCATGTCGTGCGCCCGGGGCTCACCGGCTGGGCGCAGGTGCGGTACACGTACGGTGCGAGCGTCGAGGACGCGCTGCAGAAGCTCCAGTACGACCTCTTCTACATCAAGAACATGTCGATCGCGCTCGACCTGTTCATCATTTTCGCCACCATCAAGACCGTCGTGCAGCGAAAGGGCGCATGAGCATGGACGGCACGAACGGCCGCGTGAGCCCGATCGTGAACGCCATGAGCGTCGACGTGGAGGACTACTTTCACGTCAGCGTCTTCGACGGCATCGTGCCGCGCTCGACGTGGGACGCGATGGAGAGCCGCGTGTGCCGCAGTACCGAACGCCTCCTCGACATCTTCGACGAGTACGGCGTTCGCAGCACGTTTTTCGTGCTCGGTTGGGTCGCCGAACGGCACCCGCAACTCGCCCGCACCGTCGCAGAGCGCGGCCACGAGCTGGCCTCACATGGATACGCCCACCGGCTCATCTACGACCAGACGCCGGCGGCCTTCCGCGACGATGTGCGGCGCGCGAAGCAGGTGATCGAGGACGCTGCCGGACGCGCCGTCCACGGGTATCGAGCGCCGAGCTATTCGATCACCCCGCGCTCGCTCTGGGCCCTCGATGTGCTGATCGAGGAGGGCTACCGGTACGATGCGAGCATCTTTCCGATCCGTCACGACCGCTACGGCATACCGGTGTCGCCCCGCGAGCCATTCCCCATCGAGCGCGACGTTGGAGCGCTGATGGAGGTCCCAGGATCGACGGTCCGCGTCGGCCCGCTGAACCTGCCGATCGCCGGCGGCGGGTACTTCCGCATCCTGCCCTACGCCTGGACGCGCTGGGGCATTGCGCGGCTCAACCAGATCGAGAAGCGGCCAGCGGTCTTCTATCTGCACCCTTGGGAGATTGACCCCGAGCAACCGCGCCTGCCGGCCGGCTGGCTCGGCCGCTTCCGGCACTATCGCAACCTGGCCAAGACGGAGACGCGGCTGCGGGCGCTGCTCCGGGAGTTCAACTTTGGTACGGTCGCGGCGCTGCTGCGCTCACACGGTCACGCCACGGCCGCCAACGAGGTCGCTCCACTGGCGCTCCCTTACGTGTGGTGAGAAATGGGGTCGAAAATGACTCCCGACCCCATTTCTCGGACTGAGTACTTATGAATGTCGCCATCATCGGAACCGGATACGTCGGGCTCGTCACCGGGGCGTGCCTGGCCGATTTCGGTCACTCGATCACCTGCGTCGACAGCGCCGCGTCTCGCATCGAGGCGCTCGGGCGCCGGGAGCTGCCCATCTATGAGCCCGGGCTCGGCGAGATCGTCTGGCGCAACGTCGCCGCCGGACGCCTGCGCTTTTCGACGGATCTGGGCTCGGCTATCCGCAGCTCCACCGTGCTGTTCGTCGCGGTCGGCACGCCAGAAGGCTATAACGGCGAGGCCGATCTCTCGCAGGTGGCGGGCGTCGCCGCGGAACTGGCGCGCCATCTCGACGGCTATCGCGTGATTGCGACCAAGAGCACTGTGCCGGTCGGCACAGGTGCCTGGCTGCGCGAGGAGGTCGCGCGGCACCTTCCCCGACCCGTCGACTTCGATATCGTGGCCAACCCCGAGTTCCTGCGGGAAGGATCGGCGGTGAACGATTTCCTCCGCCCCGACCGCATCGTGATCGGCACCTCCAGCGAGCGGGCCGCGGCCATCATGCGCGAGATCTATCGGCCGCTGTATCTGATCGAGACACCGATCGTGGTGACCGACGTCGAGTCGGCCGAGATGATCAAGTACGCGTCCAATGCCTTCCTCGCCGTCAAAATCGGCTTCATGAACGAAATCGCGAACCTGTGCGATCGCGTCGGTGCAGATGTACACGTCGTGGCGAAGGGAATGGGGCTGGACAAACGCATCGGATCGAAGTTCCTGCACCCGGGTCCTGGCTACGGCGGCTCCTGCTTTCCGAAGGACACGCGCGCGCTGGCGGCGCTCGGCGCCGCTCGGGGCGCCCGCCAGCGACTCGTCGAGGCGGCGATCGACGTCAACGCCCGTCAGCGGCAGGTGATCGTCGAGAAGATCGAACGGGCGCTGGGCGGGGTCGCCGGCCGCCGAATCGCGGTGCTCGGTCTCGCGTTCAAACCGAACACCGACGACGTACGCGAGTCGCCGGCCATTCAGGTGTGCCGTCAACTCGCGAGTGGAGGCGCTGCCGTGCGCGCCTTCGACCCGGTCGCCGGCGCGCACGCTGCCGCGGCGCTGAGGGACGCCGCAGCGACCATCTCGTTCCCCGCAGGCGCGTACGAGGCGATCGACGGCGCGGAGGCGCTGGTGATCATGACCGAGTGGAATGAGTTCCGCGGACTCGACCTGCACCGCGTCCGTGCGCTCATGTCGTCGCCGAATATCATCGACGCGCGTAACGTGCTCGATCCGGCACAGACCCGCGCGCTCGGGTTTGCCTACTACTGCACAGGACGCGAGCGTGTGGGCGTTCCCGAGGGTGTGCCTGCATGACCGCGGGTTGTGCGCAGATCGCCGCGGCGCCTGTGGTGGTACACGACCGCGCCCCGCGCGACGTCTGCGACCTGTACGTGTCGTCCCGCCGTGACGCATCGGCCTATCACCATCCCGCGTGGCTCGACGTGATTCACCGGGCCTTCGGCCACAAGACCCTGTATCTCGTGGCTGAATCGGACGCGGCCGTCTGCGGCGTGCTGCCGTTGGTGTTCTTCAGGAGCCGGCTGTTCGGCCGCTTCGCTGTGTCGGTCCCGTTCGTCAACTATGGCGGCATCCTCGCAGACCACGACGAGGCCAGACGGGCGCTGCTCGATCGTGCCGTCGAGGAAACCCGGCGCGCCGGTAGCACCCACCTCGAGCTGCGCCACTCGGGCGATCAGATGTTTCCGCAGCTGGCCGCCAGGCGGCACAAAGTGGCCATGGAGCTCTCGCTGGAGCCAACAGTGGACCGTCAGTGGCAGACGCTCGACCGCAAGGTCCGCAACCAGGTGCGCAAGGCCGAAAAGAGCGGCCTGACCCTCGAGGAGGGCGGTCTCGAGCTGCTCCCGGCCTTCTATGCGGTCTTCGCACACAACATGCGGGATCTCGGGACACCGGTCTACGGCGTCGACTTCTTTCGTGAAGTCCTTCGCGCCTTTCCGGACCGGTCGCGCGTGGTGTGCGTCCTGCATCAGGGCCATCCCGTGGCCGCCTCGCTCGTCCACTGGCATCGCGACACGATCGAAGTGCCGTGGGCCTCGGCGCTGCGTGCGTCGAATCCGCTCTGCGCAAACGTTCTCCTGTACTGGACCATGATCCAGTTCGCGATCACACGCGGCATCCGCACGTTCGACCTGGGACGCTCGACGCCGGGCGGTGGGACCTACGTGTTCAAGAAACAGTGGGGCGCGGCACCGCGGCCGCTCGTGTGGGAATACTGGACCGACGGCCGCGCGCTGCCGACGCTCAGCCCCGAGAACCCGAAGTTCGGGCTGGCGATCCGCACGTGGCAGCGGCTTCCGGTTGCCGTCGCCACCGCCCTCGGGCCGCGCATCGTCCGACACATTCCGTGAGCATCATGTCGGCGCTCCTGGTGATCTCGCTCGGCGCGCTGGCATATATCTACGTCGGGTATCTCGTTGCGCTCCGCCTCCTCGTGTGGGCGAGGGGACCACGACTCGTCCGCCGCGCACCGATCGCACCGGATGTCACGCTGGTGATCTCGGCCTACAACGAGGCCGCTGTGATCCGGAAGAAGATCGACAACGCGCTGGCGCTCGATTACCCCGCCGGGCGGCTGGAGATCGTTGTCGTCTCCGATGCCTCCGATGACGGCACCGACGAGATCGTGGAGCAATATTCGAAGCAGGGGGTGCGTCTCCTTCGGCAGCGGGAGCGCCGAGGCAAAACCTCCGGTCTCAATGCCGTCCTGCCGACCGCCCGCGGCGAGATCGTCGTCTTTTCAGACGCGAACGCGATCTATGAGGAGGACGCGCTGCGGATGCTCGTCCGCAATTTCGCCGATCCCGATGTCGGCTGCGTGACCGGAGAGGCCCGCTATCTCCAGAGCGGCAACACGATCGCGGATGCTGGCGAGCGCCTCTACTGGGCCTACGAGATGCAGATCAAGCGCCTCGAGACAGCGCTCGGATCGATGGTCGGCGGCGACGGCGCCATCTACGCCATCCGCAAGGCGCTCTGGCAGCCGCTGCCCGAGAACGCGATCAATGATTTCCTGAACCCACTTCAAATCGTCGCGGCGGGATGGCGGGCCGTGTATGAGCCAGAAGCCGTGTGCTTCGAGGAGACGACCGGCGCGGCACGAGCGGAATACCGCCGCCGCGTGCGGATCGTCAGTCGAAGCTGGCGTGCGGTGTTCCAGGCGGGCAGCGTCCTCAACCCGCTGCGCGTCGGCTACTTCGCCTGGTCGATCGTCTCGCACAAGGTGCTGCGGTGGATGTCGGGCGCGTTCGTGGCGGCGGCCGTCGTCGCAGGCACGATTTCGTTCGGCGGCGCGCTGCAGGCCATGCCCTCGGCGGTCGCGATGGCCGTCGTGGTCGCCGTGCTCGCCCTGTTCTCGTTCCGCGCCGTTCGCCGACCCGTCGCGCTGATCGGCTACTTTACGGCGATCAATGCCGCCTCCCTCGTGGGGATGGTGTACGGAAGCCTTGGGCGCGTGTCCGGCGTGTGGTCGACGCCGCGGGAGCACGGCGTCCCGGCACGCCGGACGACCCTGCCCGCCGGCCATATGCTGGTCGGGGCCGCCGTCTTGGCGTTCGGCGCGATCGCCGCCGGCTATCGCGTCGACATCGGCACGCCCACGGAGTGGGTGTTCTGGGGATCGATCTCGGTGCTCGCGTACACCTACGCCGGCTACCCGTTGATCTTGTCGATGCTCAAGAAGGTCGCTCCCAGGCCCGTACGACGGCGGTACACCGAGCCGTCGGTCTGTCTCTTCATCGCAGCCCATGACGAGGGCGAGATCATCATGGCGAAGCTGCACAACGCGCTGGCGCTGGACTATCCGGCCGAGCGGCTGCAGATCGTCGTCGCCTCCGATGGCTCGACGGATCGAACCAGCGCGATCGCACGGACGTTCGCGCCGCGCGTGCAGCTGCTCGAGTTCCAGCCCCGCCGCGGCAAGATCGCCGTCATCAACGACGGCATAAAGTCAGTCACGACCGACATCGTCGTCCTCTCGGACGCCAACACGTTTCTCGAGCCAGATGCGGTCCGCGCGCTGGTGCAATGCTTTGCCGATCCCACGGTAGGCGCGGTCAGCGGCGACGTGATGCTCGTCGGGAAGCGTGCCGATTTGGCACGCTCGGAAGACTTGTACTACTGGTACGAGCGTTGGGCACAGCACTCGGAGTCCGCGATCGGGTCGATGATCGGCGTGGACGGCGCCCTGTACGCGATCCGCCGGGAGCTGTTCGTCCCACCAGCCGACGACACGATCCTCGACGACATGGCGATCCCGATGGCCGTCATTCGCGCGGGATATCGGGTCGTGTTCGAGCCGATGGCGCGAGCGTACGAGCAGGGGTCGGCCAGCGCGCTCGAAGAGTTCTCGCGCAAGATTCGTGTGACGGCCGGCGCGGTGCAGTTCCTCGCCCGCTTCGACAGCGCCGTCCCGTTCGGCGCCTGGCAGAGCATGCTCTCGTTGTTCTCGCACAAGGCGCTCCGATGGCTCTCGCCGGTGTTCGGCACGTCTGCCTTCGTGGCATCGCTCCTCCTGGCAGGTTCCTCGGCCTCCTACGCTCTGGCGGCGATCGTGCAGAGCGCGATTCTGCTGTTCGGCATCGCCGGCTGCGTTCCGCTGCTGCGCCGCAACAGCGTCGTCGCCTTGATGCATTACTTCTGCCTCGTACAAGCAGCTGCCGGAGTCGGGCTCTTCCGGGGGCTGAGCGGCGGCCAATCCGTACGGTGGCGCCGCTTCAGCCGCGTTCCCGCGGAGCTGACGTAGTGGTGGCGGTCCCCGCTCGGCGCTCGAACGCTCGGCCCGCCGTCAAGTCCCTCCTGTTCGGCAGCGGCTTCTACTCGACCTTCCGCCGCGTGCTGCCGAGCCGGCGTCTGGCGATCCTGCGGTACCACGCGATCTGCGGCGCCGAGGGTCACGGGTACGCGGAGCCGGGGATCTGTGTGAGCCCGTCCGCATTCGAGGCGCACGTCGCGTACCTGACGTCGCACTACCGCGTGCTGTCCTTGCCGGAGGCCGTCCGCTTCATACGGGAGAAGAAGTCGCTCCCGGCAAACTCTGTGGCGCTGACATTCGACGACGGCTATGCGGACAACCTCGGGGCCGCGCGGGTGCTCGAGCGCTACGGCGCGACGGCGACCTTCTACATCACCGCTGGCTGCCTTGCGGGCGACGCGCCGTTCTGGCCCGCGGAGGTTCGCCAGCTCGTCGCGCGCATCACCGATCCCGAAATCCGGCTGCAGACCGGAGATGCCGAGGTGGTCATCGCCCTTGGCACGAACGAAAATCGCCGGCAGGCGCTCCGCACGCTTGCGCGTCTGATGAAGTCGCACACCATTCCGGTGCGCGAGCGGCTGCGCGAGCAGCTCCGGGCGGCGGCGCGCGGAGATGCGGCCAGTTCGCCGATGCTCACGTGGGACGACGTGAGGGAGATGCACCAACGGGGCATGACGATCGGTGCCCACACGGTGACGCACCCGAACCTGCCGAACGCCGGCCGCGCCGATGCCTGGCTCGAGATCGCCGGGTCGAGGGAGCGGCTCGAGCGGGAGCTGGGCGTGCCGTCGACGATGTTCTCGTATCCGAATGGGGGAGCCGAGCGGTACATGACGGACGAAATCGCCCGGCTCGTCGAGGACGCCGGGTTCGAAGCCGCGACGACTTCACGGAACGGCTTCGCCGGCCCTCGCAGCCGCCTGTACGCGCTCGAGCGGGTCCAGGTCACGGAGCGTCTCGCGGACCTCGTGTTCGCGCTCGAGGTCGAGCGGTTCGCGTTCAAGCCGGAGCTTCGGCCAGGCGAGGTGGAGTGACGGGTGCGATCTCCACAGTTCAGCCGGCGTGTGTCGCGGCTCCGCGCCACGTCGGTCGCTGAAATCGCGCACCGCCTTCGCTATGGCGGATTCTGCTGGCTCGAGCGACGCCGGCATCGCGCCGGCACCCTCGCCCCGCCCGACCGGCTTCGTGCGGCGCTCGTGCCGGCGATGCGGACGCGCTCCGACTGGCAGGAGCATCTCCTCGACAGCCGTCTCGCGCGTCCCTCCGCGTTCTTTGCTGGCTCCGCGACGCGACCGGAGATGCTCGCGCTGTTCGAACCCAAGTACGCACGCGAGCGCACCGACGCGATCGCGGCCGCAGAGCGGGTGCTCGCAGGCGAGGTCCGGTTCTTCGGACAGTCGTTTCGGCTCGAGAACGGGACGTGGAATCTCGATCCTGTCAGTCGCGTCGAGTGGCCGCGACGCTATCACCGTGACGTTCCCACTCACGGTGGCAGCCGCGGCTTCGGCGACGCGAAGTACGTCTGGGAGGTCGGTCGGCAGCAGTTTCTCACCGACCTCGCCCGCGCCTCGTTCCTGACCGGCGACGCCCGCTACGCGACCGCCGCACGCGCGATCGTGATCGACTGGGTCGCCGATAATCCCTACGCGACCGGGGTCAACTGGGCGTGCGCGCTCGAGCCGGCATTTCGTGTGTTCTCGTGGTTGTGGACCTACTATCTCTGTCTCGATCACCAGCAGTCGGACCGCGACTCGCATCTGATCTGGTTGACGACGTTCTACGATCACGGACGATTCCTGCACCGTCACCTGGAGCGCTATTCCAGCCCGTTCAATCACCTGATCGGCGAAGCTGCCGCGCTCTACATGATGGGGGTGTTGTTTCCGGAATTCGGAGAGTCATCCCCGTGGCGCCAGCGTGGGCGGGCCGTACTCGAGTCGCAGGTCTCGCGGCAGTTCTATGCCGACGGCGGGAGCGTCGAACAATCGACCTTCTATCACCACGCCACGCTGGGTTTCTATACGCTGGCGGCGGTGCTGGCACGCCGCAACGGTGAGGAGTTCGCGCCCGACGTCTGGCAGGCCATCGAGCGGGGGATCGACTTCTCGGCCGCGCTCATGCAGCCGGATGGATCGACCCCCTCCATTGGCGGCGCAGACGACGGCAAGCCGCTGCGGATGGAGCACGCACCGTGGTGGGACTTCAGAGCCTTCCAGGCCATGGGCAGCGTGCTGTTCGGCCGCCCTGATCTCAAGTGCGCCGCGGGGCGTTTTCACGAGGACGCCTTGTGGCTGCTTGGCCCCGACGGTCACGACGCGTTCTGCCGCATGGGAGCCGCGGCCCCAGCGGCGAGCGTGGCCCTTCCCGCCAGCGGTTATTACGTGCTTCGCACCGACCGGACACCGCAGGCCGATTATCTCTGCATCGACTGCGGCGAGCAGGCGGGGGAGATCAGAACGGACGCCGTGCCGAACTCGGTGCACGGTCATGCCGACTGCCTTTCGATCGTGCTCTGGCTCGGGGGCCGGCGCGTACTGGTGGATTCCGGACTCTTTTGCTACAACGGCGAGCCGGAATGGGAGGCGCACTTCCGGCGCACCGCAGCACACAATACGGCTCGCGTCGACGGCCGCGATCAGGCCCTCCATCTCGGCAAGATGCGGTGGTCGCACAGCTACACGCCGCGCACCGAGCTCTGGTGGGCGCAGCCCGGCGAGGCGGCGTTCATGGGTTCGCATGACGGCTACAGGCGTCGCGGCGGCGACACGATTCACCGGCGGTTGGTGTGGCTCCGGCCCGAGGGATACCTCGTGATCTACGACGAATTCGAGTCCGCCAGCGATCACGATATCGAACTGAACTTCCAGTTCGCGCCGGGGTCACTTGAGGTCGTCAAGCCGGGTATTGCACGGTATGGTTCCGATGTTCACGCGGCCTGGTCGGCCTCATCGGTGCTCCACCCCGTGATTGCCGAAGGCGGACCGCGCCCGGATCAGGGTTGGATCGCCCCAAGTCTTGGCGTGCGGGTGCAGGCGCCTCGGCTCACGTTGGCCGGCCGTCTTGGCCGCGGAGCAGGAGCGCTGACGGTCTTTGCGGCGCCTCGCGGACGTGAGCGCCTCGCGCTGTCGGTGCAGGCACCTGACGCCCGTGATGGCTCGCGTGGCATCATCAGGGTGACTGGCTCCGACTTCGAGGACGTCATCGCCGCGCCGGCGGTCGGAATACACGGCGCCCCTGGCAACACGGATGGGCGCGTGGCCATTTGGCGTGTGGACGGCGAACGTGTGAAGTCCGCGTCTCAGCTCGGCGGGACGTACGTGAGATGACGCACAAAAAGATTCTTCAGATCACCGCCTACCCGCCACCCCGATGTGGATGGGGCGTACGCGTCCAGTACCTGAAGCGGCGCCTCGAGCACCTCGGGCACGCCTGTGTCGTCCTGAACACCGGACCCGGCCGGACGATTCCCAGTGACGAGTACGAAACCGTGATGAGCGGGTGGGATTACCTGCGCAAGGTGTGGCGGTTCTCACGGGATGATTTCGTTGCACACGTCCACACGAACGGCAAGTCTCTACAAGGGCTCCTGCTCGCGTTGATCGCTGAGGTGGTCAACGTTCTCTGGGGCAAACGATGCTTCTTGACGTTCCATGCCGGGGAGGATCAGAAGTACTTTCCCCGCCACCGTGCACCGCTGCTGGTCCCGCTGTTCTGGATGCTGTTTGCGATTCCGCGACACATCATCTGCAACAACACGGCTGTCAAGACCAGGATCGCGGAGTACGGCGTCTCGCCTGCCAAAATTGCCCCCATCCCGGCGTTCAGCCGGCAGTATCTCCAGTTCGAGCACGTCGGGCTCGGCGACACGATCGAGGAGTTCTACACCCGGTTCCCGTCGGTGCTCTTCTGCTACATTCATCTCCAGGCAACCTACCATGCGGACGTGCTCGTCGACGCGTTCGCAGAGGTGGCACGGGAGCGGCCGACTGCCGGCCTCGTGCTGTGCGGGGTCATGGGACATCGTGAAGAGACAGTCTGGCGCGACCTTCAGGAGCGCATGACACGCCTCGACCTGCGGGATCGCATCCTCGTCGTGCACGATCTCGACCACGACGGGTTCCTCACCGCGCTGAGCCGCTCGAAGGCGTACGTTCGCACGACGCCAGCCGACGGCGTTTCCTCGTCCGTCCTCGAGGCGCTCGCCCTGCGTGTGCCGGTGGTTGCTGCGGAGAACGGCGCCCGCCCTGCGGGCACCGTCACGTATGAGGCGACGAATGCCCGGGCACTCTCCGCACGCCTGCTCGAGGTACTCGACCAGCGAGACGCCATTGCTGCCGCGATCCCGGCGCCGCTGATCGCCGACACGCTCGAAGACGAAGCGCAGTTGCTGCTCGCGTGAGCGCCGGCAACGCCGTCGCGGCTCCAGCGCAGTGTTCAATCGGACGTCGTGTCCGGCTTCGGTGTTCAATCGAACGTCGTGTCCGGCTTCAGCCGGACCGACGCTATGAGCGGGCAGCGATCAGAAACTTCCCGAACAGCAGGAAGTTGCCCATCGGGTTGTCGACGAGGCGCCCGAGATGCCTCATCTGGTATGGGACGGCATACGCAATACTCACCGATGAGAAGCCGGCATCCTCCAGGATGCGCTTCCACACCCCCGCGTTCTGATGGATGCGCCAGTTCGCGGAGACGGCCTTTGACCTCCAAGGAGGCTTCACGCCTGCTCCTTTTGCCAGCGCGAAGAAAAAATAGCGGGAAGCGTCAGTGATGACAGCAACACCTCCGCTCCGAAGCGCCGCGTGCATCTTGCGACAGATGGAAAGGTAGGTGTGGTACGTCGGCGTGTGACGCAACGCGTGATACGGCGACTCAAATAGATGATTGATCGATGACTCCGACACCAGAACGTCGAACTCTCGGCCCGCTGGCTGCCAGACATTGAAGTCCTGCTTGAGCAACGTCACGTTGGACAAGCCGAGGTCGCGAATGCGCGCCTCCTGCAGGGCAACGACTCCACGACGTGACCCGGCGAGCTCCGGCTCCATACTGACGACCAGGTCGGCGCCGAGGAGCGCCATGAAGACGGTTCGAAGCCCGCGTCCGCTGCCGACTTCGAGTACCCGCTTTCGGGCGAACTCAACGTGCCGGAAGGTTCTGCCAGCGGCGTAGAGGTACCGGTCGAGTTCCCCGTGCCCGTCCTCTTTCAACATCCTGGCGAACGTACGCCACTGTTGCGCAGTGGCGGTGCCTTCCGGCAACGACTGATCCACCTTGCGTGGACGCGACACGGTCTTCACGCGCGCGTCAGAACAACGTGTAGATGATCGGCGCCGCAGCCGTGCCACCCACGACGAGCAGGCCGCCAACCAACAGGAGCACGAAGATAATAGGTGCCAGCCACCACTTCTTGTTGTGGAGGAGGAAGTCCGTCAGTTCGCGCACGAGGCCCGCGCGCGGTTGGCCGCTCAACGACGAGAAGTCGTCGACCCGCTTGTCTGGCGTCATTGTTGTCATTCCTTCCCTAGGAGTCTTGAACCGACGAATTACGAGTGATTGAGTCAAGTTGTTCAAGCCGCAAGTTTGACCTCGTCGAGGAAATTGGCGAGCGCCGTGTCCAGTCGATCAAAGGCGCGTTGTGCGCGCG
>Ga0187893_10004536_pt1 | contig 26279 bp, 19 predicted proteins | sample MA1701074metaG_FD_139574 | JGI IMG/M metagenome (GOLD analysis project Ga0187893, IMG submission 139574) | White microbial mat communities from a basaltic lava cave in the Kipuka Kanohina Cave System on the Island of Hawaii, USA - MA170107-4 metaG ... | reverse complement strand
TGTGAGCCACGTCGACATCATACGTGTGTGTCGCCTACGTGCTCCTGCTCTACCGCAGTCCGGTCTGTGACCGCAATCCGCCGTTACGACGGCGGCGCGCCGTCCTCGGGCGCGACCGAGAACAACATGAAATCCCACGTGTGCAGCGGGGTCGACAGAAGGGTTTCCGTGCTCCGGCGACGACTCCTGCGCAACACCGCGGCGAGCTCGCCGGCGGCTCCCGCACTGCAGTACCTGCCCAGTTGTTGCTGCGCGTAGTACGGCGCAGCGACGAGAATGTCGACCTGGCGGTCTCGGGTGGCCGCGAGGATGCGCTCCCACTCGTCGCCGCCGACGCGCTCGCACTGGCGCTCGTTGACATAGATCGGGCGAATGCGCCCCCCACTGAGGAACTCCAAGACCCCGTTCTCGTGGAAGGTCAGCAGGAGCGGCTCGGTCACGTCACGTTCGGTCAGCCAGTCGGCGGCGTAGCGCTGGTCCGAGAAGGTCGGGATGCTCATCCGCTGCGTGGCGAACGAGAAGGTCGCCGGCCAGCGCACCACCGCGAGCCCGATCGTCGGCGCGGCGAACCCGGTGACCAACGCCGCGCGGGCGATGCGGTCGCCGCAGAGGCGCCCCAGCCGGTGGCTGGCGCGCCTGAAAATCCCGGCGATCACCATGGCGACGAAGGGGAGGAGCGTGAACGATGGCATCGAGGTGGGGTTGTAGCGATAGACCGCGATAGTGGGGATGAGCGTTCCAACGAGGGTGATCGCCGCCAGGACTTCGACGCGGGGCTGCGGCGTGCGGCGAAGATGCGCAAACACCAGCCAGCCACAATACGCGATGAGGGCCGCGAAGCTCACCATGCGAGCGGCGTCGAACGCAGAAAATTGCTCCGAGGGCAGCGCCGCGAAGGTCCAGTACGACGCCGCGACGATCATGTGCAACGCGGAGGCCTGCGCGGAGAGCGCCATGAAGCTCACCGGGAACCCCGTGCGCGCCGCATAGACGAGATTGATCACCGCGCCGATCAACGGAAACGCGGCGGTAGCGGCGAGCACCAGCATGACCTTGCGGAACGTGAGTCGGCGGCAGCCAAACACGGCCAGGTGCGCGGCGACGAACGGAGCGAACGCCAGCACCGAGGTAAGCTTCTGATGGCAGGCGAAGCCGGTGACGAGCCCGGCGAGCGCCAGGGGGGCGGTTCTGCCGTCGCGGTTGTGCCGATCGAGTAGCCACCACACGGCGAACAGGGCGGCGACCGGCAGGGATTCGAAGAGATACAGCGAGGCGTACAGCGTGGCGAAGGGAAACCACGCGATGCCGGCGACGCTCATGCTCGCGAGCCAGACGTCATCGTTTCGACACACCTGGAGCGCCATCAGGCCCAGCAGGGCACCGGCGATCAGGGCCGGGATCGCATTGACCAGCAGGGGCACGAAGCCGGCGACGTGTGTTCCGATCCACCAGAGCGGCCAATAGGGCCACGCCGGAATGTACTGCCGGAACAACAGCGGCAGCGGGCGCTCCCCGAAACAGATCCCAAATACCGGCCGGATGCTCTGGGCAAAGAACCCCTCGGAACATTCCGACCAACGGGGTGTCGACGGGTCGACGGACAACAACCGGTAGGGGTGCAGGTAGATGGGACCGGTCATCTCCTCGTTGAGGCCCATCTGCGCGTTCGTGTAGACGAGGACGGCGAGGACGGCGAGGCAGACTGCGAAGGCGGGCCAGCAGCAGCGACGCGCAGGGGATCGACGCGGGGCGCCGGCTGCGGACGAGGCCGTCCGGTCGAGAAGGTCGCGAACTACCGACAGCACCGTAAAATCCTTGCGAACCGTACCATACTTCCGTTAGGGTGCCGCCATGGGGGGAACGGTCGTGGAGGAAGCCGCCGCGCTTCCTCGAGTATCGGCCGGTCTCACTCGCGACGGTGCGGTCCCGCTGAGTACGGCACGCAGCCATGGCAAACGTCACCCTCATCGTCCCGTTTGATCCCTCACCAGCCGGGAACCCGTCGAACCTGTCGCAGCCGCCGCTCCGGCTCGCGTACTTGTCGGCGGTGACGAAGGCGCGCGGCCACCGGGTCACGGTGGTCGACGGGGTGGGTGAGGGCTACGGCAACATGTGGATCTACGGGGACGTCTTCCCGATGTTCGGGTTGACCATCCCCGAGCTCGTGGCGCGCGCTCCGCTCGACACCGACGTCGTCGGCCTCTCGCTGATGTTCACGCAGACCTATCCGGCGGTGCGCGAGCTCTTGCGCGAGCTGCGGGTGCGCCTCCCCAGTGCGACGTTCGTGATCGGCGGCGAAGGGGTGTCGGGCCTCTCCGAGCTCGTGCTGGCTGAGACCAGCGCCGACGCCATCGTCGTCGGCGAGGGCGAGTGGGCGTGGGTGGAGATTCTCGACGCGCTCGCCGCCGGCCGCGCGCTCAGTGGAATCCCCAACGTCGTCACGCGCGGCCACGGCGAATGCGAGACGCGCGGCCCGGTCAAGGGAGGAATGGCGATGTCGGCCGAGGTCGACGCGCTGCCCTTCCCGGACTGGGAGGACATTCCGCTGACGGCCTACTGGAGCCGCCGCATGAGCCATGGGGCGACGCCGGCCGATCGCTACCTGCCGATCATCGCGTCGCGCGGCTGCCCGTACAAATGCGTGTTCTGCACCGCGCCGACCACGTGGCGCAGCCAGCGCTACCGCTCGCCGGAGAACATCGTCGCCGAGATGCGGCAGTACCGCGAGCGTTTCGGCATCGAGTACTTCACCTTCAACGATCTCAGCATGAGCACCAACATCCGCTGGTTCGAGGCGTTCATCGATTGCCTGCTCGAGGCCAACCTCGGCGTGCAGTGGGCGGTGCCCGCCGGCGTTCGATGCACCGAGCGGATCACACCGGAGCTGATGAAGAAGGCGCGCGCCGCGGGGTTGATCTATCTGCAGGTGGCGCCGGAGACCGGATCCAAGCCGGTGCTCGAGTGGCTCGACAAGCGGTTCTCGCTCGAATCGGTGCTCGACACCATCCGCAGCGCCAAGGCGGCTGGCCTGCCCGTCGGCGCCTACATCATCGTCGGCAGCCCGGTCGAGACGCTCGACGACTTCCTCGACACGCTGCGGTTCCTGACCCAGATGGCGCGCCTGGGGCTGGATGAGATCTCCGTGTCGACGCTGACCGCGCTGCCCGGCAGCCAACTCTTCTGGGAGCTTCTGCGCTCCGGTCGACTGACGTTCGATGACGCGTACTTCAAGACGCTCGCCCAGGGAGACCTGACCCAGCAGGTATCGTATTCACCGCATTTCACCGGACGCGAGATTCGGATCCTGCGGCTGATCGCGTTCGCCTGGTTCTTCCTCTGTCGGTTCGTCCTCTTCCCGCAGACCTTCTGGCGGCTCCTGCGCAACGCCGGAAGCAACCGCCAGGAAACCAAGCTCGACCGGGTGATCCGATTCGAGCTGATGAGCGTCGTGCGCGGGTTCTTGCCGCTCTTCTCAGCTACGTCGGTTCGGTTGATCGGGGCGCTGCTGCGCCGCAGCGTGGGGGGACGAGCCGCGCTCGCCCCAGCCGAGGCGAAGCAGACCGAGCGGCTACCGGTCGAATCCTGAGCCCGGCGACGCCGCGGCGTGTCAGAACATCTCGTCGCGCTTTGCGGTCGGCTGCCGGGACAGCAGGAAGCTGACCATCTTCGCCGTCCCGCCGAACACATCGGCGGGATGCGACCAGGCCGTGCGCGCAAACCGGAACACCACCGACGGGCGGAAGTAGAAGCGGCGGTAGAACTCCTTCTTCCACTCGCGTTGCTGCCGCTCGAACTCGCGGTTCTTGAAGCGGTTCACGTACGGGAACAGATTGAACTCGACCTGCTCCGCGACCTGCGTGTAGAGCTCCGTTCCCGGGTAGGCGATCAGCTCCGTGCCGCCGTAGTAGTCGAGCTTCGCGCGCGCCGCCAGCTGCATCGTTTGTTCGAAGTCCTCGCGCGTCTCTCCGGGCATCCCGATCATGAAGAAGCCCATCGTCTCCATGTGGTGCTCCTTGCACAGGAGCAGATTGCGCAGCATCTCGTCGGCCTTCACGCCCTTGTGGTAGCGGTCGAGGATGCGCTGGCTGCCCGATTCGATGCCGAAGTAGATCCTCCGGCAGCCCGCCCGCCGCATCCAGCCCAGCATGGTGTCGTTCAACGTGTCCGCCCGGCTCAGGCAGCTCCACTCGAGCCCGAGATCCGCGTCCACCATCATCCGGCACAGGTTCACCACCCGCTCCTCGACGGCGGTGAACGTGTCGTCGACGAAACGAAACGCGCGGATGTGGAATCGGTCCTTCAGAAAGCGCAGGTCGTCGAGCACCTCGTCGGCGCCGGTCAACGTGAGCTTCCGGCCGAAGGAGCGCACGCAGAACGAGCAGCCGAAGGGACAGCCACGGGCGCTCTGGATCGCGGCGTAGGGCCGCGGGAAGAACGGCTCGGAATACCCGTCGATCTGCAGCAACTCGTAGGCCGGACGCGGGAGGCGGCCGACGTCCGAGATCCGATGGGCATGGCCCTGCACGATCGGCTCCCCATCGACGCCGCGCCGAGCGATGCCGCTGACGCTGGAGAGGTCGCCGCCGTGTGCCAGGCAGTCGTAGAGGTCGGAGAAGATCAGATCGGGCTCGCCGAGGACGACGTAGTCGATGGGCAGGTTGGCGAGAAAATCTCGCGGAAAGAGCGTGGGATAGTAACCGCAGACCACGAGCGTGACGTCCGGATGACGGCGCTTGATCTCGCAGATGGCTGCGGCGTCGTCGTCGAGGCAGGCAAAGCCGGTGAGCGTGACGATCATGTCGGCGCGAAACTCGCGAATCCGGCGACTGACCGCGTCCAGATCGCACTCCTCCGCCACCGCATCGAGCAGCGCGACGTCGGCGTGCTTCTCGCGCACGATGCCGCCTAGCGCCAGCAGCTCCATCGGCGGATAGAGGATGTTGGGCGACTGGTAGGAGCACATGTAGCGGCGTACCAGCCGAACCTTGTACGGCAGATTCAGCAGCAGCGTGCGCAGAGTGCGCGGGGTCCCGTTCGTGCTGATCATGCCTCCATGCCTACCAAAGTCGAAACCGTCGGAGAAGGAGAAAGGCGCACGGTTGACTTGCGAGTAGGCGCATCTCTATATGAGCGCGTGCTGAATATCCGACTGCGTCCGGTGCTGATCGCCGGCATGATCCTCGTTTTCTCCTACGCTCGCGACGCCGGCGCACAGGGTCCAAAACCCGCCCTCGAACCGACCGCGGCCGCGTTGGTCGCCGCCACTGCGGCGGTGGTGGAAACCCAGCGCGCCGGAGCCGTCGCCACGCAGACGGCGGTTGCCGCCGCCACGCACACCGCACAGGCGGAGCAGGCGAGTACGGTGTGCAAGACAGCGGTCGCAGCCCTGCAATCCGGGGACCCGGCGGGACTGAATTCCCTCGACGCCAAGCTCAAGGCCGCGCTCGTGCAGGACCTGGCGGCGCTGCCGGGGTTCGAGTGCCTGGCGATCGCCAAGGAGAACGCCGGCTACTGCGAGCTGCTGTCCGGGGCCAGCAAGGACCGCTGCATCAAGCAGTCGCAGCTCATGCGGGAGCTCAAGTCGATTCCCCCCGAGCAGGTGAAGTACCAGGTCCTGTATCGTTCGTGCCTGGTCAACAGTCCCAAGGCGGAGTGCGACCAGGTGCGGGAGGCGTGGGTCAGCGGCAGTGCCGATTCGTGTAAGACGCTGAAGGAAGGCTGGCACCGCGACTTCTGCGCGGCGCTGGTGACGGCCGACGCGGAGAAGTGCAAGGGCGTCAAGGATGCCGAGTACCGCGGCTACTGTGTCGCGGTGGTGACGGAAGATCCGCAGAAGTGTCCGAAGGAAGCGCTCGATTGCCCAGGCGAGGTTCAGGGGTTTGCGCGCGTGAAGAAAGAAGGACTGGCGGGCTTCCTGGCCGGGTTGAAGGATGCGGATCCAGCCGCCGTCGCCGCCAGCAAAGGTGCGGAAGGGTGCGCCCCGTTCTTGACGGAGCTGGAACGCGTCTGCGCGTCCGGACGGTCGACCAAGAAGTGATGCGGCGGCCGTTCGCGCCGACCGCTCGCGCTCACGCGCTGGTGCTGCCGTCACCGACCAACGGCGGCATCACCGCGCTCAGGTGCTCGATGACCCGATCGAGCTGGCGCAGCGCGCCGCGCGAGGGCGCCGCGCCGGCACCGCGCCGATAGCGGTAGTCGACGCCGTTGAGCGAGCGATAGGTCCGGCCGCCCGGTACGGCCCGGGCGACGTCCAGGACGAGCGCGCCCTCCGGAGTGGCGATCTCCACCGATACCGCGCCGTTGGCGGCTTCGGTCGCGCGCAACGTCCAAGAGCCGCCCGTGGCCCGCTGCACGCCGGCGGCGATCGCGTCGTGAATGGGCGGCGGCAGCGCCGCGCCGCCCGCTCGGCTGCTCGCATCCTGGCGCGGCGCTGACTGACGCGACATGTGCGGGCCCGGGAACTCCCACCAATCCTTCATGGCGACGCCGTGCAGCTGCGCCGCCCGTTTGTCGAGCGTGTCGCGCATCCTGGCGATCTCGCCCGGCGGCCATCCCTTGCAGGAGATCATCTCGAGGGTCGACGGGTCGTACACCATGTCGGACCCCGGCGCGGCGCGGTCCATCAACGCGTCGGGCAGCACCAGGCAGTGGAAGACGCGCGACTCGCACGGCAGATCGAGCAGGCGGTCGAGCGTGTTGAGAAATGCGCGCGGATTGTCGCCGGGCAGCCCCATGATGATCTCGACCGTGACCAGGTTGGCGATCTTCGCCAGCGTCTCGACTACCCGCCGGAAGTTGGCTTCGTCGAATCGGCGCTGCAGGCTTCCGAGCACCCCGGGATCGAACGACTGCAGTCCGACGCTGATGCGGTCGGCGCGGACGTGCTGCAGAAACTCGACCTGCTCGCCAGACAGATGCGAGGGATACACCTCGCAGTAGAAGTTCCGTTCCCTGAAGAAGCCGACCTCGCGCTCGGCCGCGAGCAGGTTCTGAAACGCGCGTGGGTTCAGGTTCAACCCGGCGTCGATGAGCGCGGCGCCCTTCGCATCGAGCCCCGCCAGCGCGCGCAGATCGCCGGCGATGTACTCGGCTGAGAACGTCCGGTCGATCTTCTTCGCGTCGCCCCACTGGCAGAACGTGCAGGCGAACGGGCAGCCGCGGAACGTCTCGAGCAAGCCGGTCTGGTGACGCCCGAGCAGGCCCATCACGTACGGCGACTGAAAGTTGGAGAGGTCCCCGCGCTCGATGCGCGGCGCCGTCGGCCGCCACCCGTCACCGGCCGCCAACATGAGACCGCGCACGCCGCGGAGCCCATCGCGGCTGCAGTCTTCGAGCGCGGCGATCTCGCGCAGGACCTCTTCGCCCTCGCCCTCGACGAACGCGTCGACGAACTGCGGTGTGTCGGCGAACGGCGCGTGCTGCAGCATGCGCGGTCGCGCCGACGGGCCGCCGAAGATCACCAGCGAATCCGGCCGCTGCCGTTTCCAGCGCCGCGCTACCTCGACGAACGTCGGCATCGACCAGACGTATCCGGAGGCGCCGACGATGTCGGGATCGATCGCTTCCAGACGCGCCATGAACTCGTCCGGGTCCTTGGCGCGCGATTCGACCAGATGCACCTCGACCCCCTCCAGCTCGGGCGGGCTCAGCAGGGCGGCCATGAGCTTGCGCGTGCTGTAGTTCAGCGACAGCACGCCCTCGTCTTCGGCGGGATCGATGCAGAGCAGCGCGATGCGGCGCTCCGCCCCCTGCGTGGAATCGACGGCGACGTGGGCCATGACGCTCAGCCGCCGAGCACCTGCGGCGAGTCCGTCGGCGGCGCGGCCGGCACGGCCAACCCCGTCAGGCGCCTGAGCGCGCGCGCCGCGGCGTTGAAGTGCTGCTGGTCCGCACGCGACAGCGGAGTGCCGTTGTCGAGATAGCTGAACGCCAACCCGTCGACCACGCAAAACGCCTTCGCATCGCCACGCGCCTGGCGCACTTCGATGGCGCGCTCCGGCGCCCCTGCGACTGTGACGCGCAACAGCAGGCACCCTGGTTGATTCGCGGCGGTCACCAGCGTCCACGCTCCCGAGGTAGCGCGCTGAATCGCGTTCGCCATCTGGTCATGGATCGACGGGTCGACCGGGTGCTCGCGCGGCCGGTCGTCGGCTGGGGTGGCGTGGCCGCCGTTGGACGGCGCCGGCTGCACCCGGGCGTTCGCGGCGACCTCGATCGGGGTTCGGTGATCGCGCGGAGGATTTGCTCGCTTTTCGTCCTCGGTCGCTGCCGATGGGGCGCGAAACGCGAAGGTATTGCCTTCGTCGAACGACATGGCGCCTTCCGTCGCCGCGACCATCTCCGACAGCTCGCGCAGCGTGCGGTCGAGATCCTCGCGCGACCAGCCGAGGCAGGAGTGCATGCGCAGCGTGATCGGGTCGAACTCCATCTGAAAGCTCGCCGGCGCGCGGCTCATGAGCGCGTTCGGCAGGACCAGACAGCGGTAGACGCGGACGCCGCAGCCGAGGTCCTGCACCCGATCGAGCGTCTCACGGAAGCTCGCAGGGCTGTCGCCGGGCAGGCCGACGATGAGCTCCAGCGTCGAGCGGGGGGCGATCGAGACGATCTCCTTCACGACGCGGCGGAACCGCGCCTCGTCGAAGGGACGCTCGACGCCGTCGAGCACCTGCTTGTCGAGCGATTGGAGCCCGATGCCGATCGTCGCGTCGCGACAGCCGGCGATGAACTGCAGGTGCTCATCGGTCACATGCGAGGGATACACCTCGCAGTTCAAGTGGCCGTCGCGGAAGTAGCCGACCTCGCGGTCGGCGGCGAGCAGATTGCGAAAGGCGCGTGCGTTGAGGTTGAGCGCGGCGTCGATGATGAACGCGTTGGGGAGGAACGAGTCCTGGAACGCCGCCAGCTCGCGCACCAGGTACTCGGTGGAGAACGCGCGGTTGGACGCGCTCAGGTCGCCCCACTGACAGAAGGTGCAGGAGAGCGGGCAGCCGCGGAAGGTCTCGAGGTGACCGGTGGCGCGGCGGTCCGACGGATCGCCGCCGACCAGCTTGAGGACGTACGGCGAGGCGAGCGAATCGAGCTGCGGGAGCGGCGCGCCCGCGGTGACGAACCAGTCGGTGCCCGTCGAGACGGCCAGCCCCGGCACGCCGCGCAGCGCCGCGCGGCTGCGCTCCGGCAGCGCGAGGATCTGCCGGAAGGTATCCTCGCCCTCGCCGAGCACGAGCGCGTCGACCGCGGCAACGGCATCGCGAAAGGGGGCCAGCGCGAACATCTCGCTGCGCGCCGACGGCCCGCCGAAGACGATGCAGACATCCGGACGGGACGCTTTGATGCGCCGCGCCAGCTCGACGAAGGTCGGAAACGACCAGACATAGGTGGAGGCGCCGATGAAGTCGGGCGCCAGCGCCTCGATGCGGGCCTGGAACGCGTCGACGTCGGCATCGCGGAAGTCGAGGACGTGCAGCTCCCAGTCGGACAGCGTCGGGTCGGCGAGCGCCGCCGCCTGTACCTTGCGAATGGCATAGTTGAAGGGCCGCGTCTCGCAGTCCTCCATCGTCCACGGGTCGATGCTGATGAGCACCGCTCGCGCCGCGCGGGTGGTCATCAGCGCTCTCGCCCGACAGCGAACACCGCCGACTCGCCCGGCGCGTCGGCGACGGCGGACTCCGGCGCCCCGTCCGGTCGCATCTCGAAGAGCCGCTGGCCGACGGCGCGTCGCAGATCGCGCGCCGCCGCATCGAAGTGGCGCTGGTCGATCTTGGACAGCGGCGTGCCGTTGTCGAGATAGCTGAAGGCGATCCCGTCAACGACGCGGAAGGCTTTGCGGTCCGCGCGGGCGACCCGCACATCGATGTCGCGCATCTGCCGACCCGTGACCTCGACCCGCAGCAGCAGATGGTCGGGATGTCCCGCGGCGCTGACCAGCGTCCACTCGCCGGTCGTCGCCTCGCCGATCGCGCGCGCCAGCAGATCGCGAAGAGCCGGGGCGACCGCTGCCTGCTCCGCGGCGGTATCGGCGGGCGCCGGAGCAGTGACCGCCGGCAGCTCGGAGACCTCGATCGGCGCCTGCTCCGGCTCCACCGGAGCGCGATAGTGCTCGGTGTCGCCGATCAGCGCGGGTGGGTGGAAGACGAAGGTGTTGCCCTCGTCGAGCACCATGGCGCCGTCCGCCGCCGCCGCCGCGACGCGGTCCGTCAATTCGGCCATCATGCTCTCGAGCGCGTCGCTGGACCACCCGAGACAGGAGCGCATACGCAACGTGATCAGGTCGTAGTCGATCTGGAAGCTCGCCGGCGCCCGGGTCATGAGCGCGTTCGGCAACACGAGACAGCGGTACACGCGCACCCCACAGCCCAACTCGACGATGGTCTCGAACGTCTCGCGGAAATGCTCCGGGCTGTCGCCCGGCAGACCGACGATCAGCTCGATGGTCGAGCGCGGGGCGACGGTGAGAAGGTCCTGCACGGCACGCCGGAATTTGGCCTCGTTGAATGGGCGCTCCACGCCGTCGAGGACTTCCTTGGTGAGCGACTGCACGCCGATGCCGAGCGTGACCTCGCGCGCCGATCCGATGAACGCCAGATGCTCGTCGGTGATGTGCGCCGGGTACACCTCGGTGATGAGGTGGTTGCGCCGGAAGAACCCGACCTCGCGCTCCGCGGCGACGAGATTGCGAAAGGCGCGCTGGTTCAGGTTGAGCGCCGCGTCGATGATGCTGCCGTGCCGCAGATGCTGGTCGTCGAAGGCGGTCAGCTCGCGGATCAGATACTCGGTCGAGAAGCTGCGGTTCGATTTCCCGCTCAGGTCGCCCCACTGGCAGAAGGTGCAGGAGAACGGACAGCCGCGGAAGGTCTCGAGATGGCCGGTGGCGCGTGGATCGTTCGGATCCCCGCCGATGAGCTTCAGCACGTACGGCGAGGCGAGCGAGTCGAGCTGCGGCAGCGGCCGCTCGGGGGTGCGGACCCATCCTGTTCCGGTCGAGACGGCCAGGCCGGGCACCTGGCGCAGCGAATCGGGGCTGCGGTCGGCGAGGCTCAGAATGTGGCGGAAGGTGTCCTCGCCCTCGCCGATGACCAGCGCATCGATGGAAGCGGCGCCGGCGCGGAACGGCTCCAGGTCGAACATCTCCAGACGCGCCGAGGGGCCGCCGAAGATGATGGTGAGCTCCGGGTGAGCCGCCTTCAGCCGTTGCGACAGCTCGATGAATGTCGGGAAGGACCAACAGTAGGCCGATACGCCGAGGAGGTCGGGATCGAGCGATTCGATCCGGCTGAGGAACTCCTCGATATCCGTCGTCTGCAGATCGAGCACCTGCAGGTCCCAGTGCGCCAGCGCCGGATCCGCCAGCGCGGCTGCCTGCACCTTGCGGATGGCGTAGCTGAACGGACGCATCTCGCACTGCTCGAGCGTCCATGGGTCGATGCAAATGAGCACCGCGCGCTGTGAGCTGCGTGGCATCGAGACGCACTCTAGGTGAAGTAGACGATCGATTCCCGGCCCGGCTCGAAGCTGGTGTGCAGGCCGAAGTTCATCCGGCGTTTTCCCGGCGGAACCGCCGTGACGCTGTGGACGGTGCGCCCCGCGTCGAAGATCAAGATGTCGCCGACGTCGAGCTCGACCCGCCGGCACTCGAACTCTCCGGGCACGAAGCGCGCCGTCAGCTCATCGCGTCCAGCGCCGGGGAAGTCGTTCTGGAACGCCGCCCAGTCGTAGGCGAAGAACTCCAGATCGCCGCCGCCGAGGGCGCGCTCGAGAGGGAAGTTGGCGTTGACCAGCAGGCCGCTGTCGAGGTGCGGGCGCAGCGAACGGAAATGCGGGATCTCGAAGAACAGGGTGTCGAAGTGGTGCGGTGTCCAGCCGCCAGCCGTGTGCAGGTTGACCGCTCCGATCGCCGGGCTGTAGCCGGAGCGGTGCGGCAGGCGGCGGGTGGGGCGCTGACTGGCGACGGCCGAGAGAACGGCGCGCAGGCGCCCCTCGAGGTCGTAGTCGGGACCGAACGCCTCGCGGATCGCGGTGCTGCAGAGCTCCGCCTTCCGGTAGTGCTCGCCGAGGTCGCCGTTGGCGAGCTGCGTGGGGCAGCCGAAGATCTGGATCATCGCCGCGCCGCTGCTCTCGAACGTGAGGGAGGGGATGCGTGTGTCGGTGATGAGCCGCTCCGCCCCGGCCGCGAGCGCGGCCGCATCGAAGGCGGCGCGGACGATGACACCGGTGAGTCGCCCCGCGACGATGTCGTCATAGGCGCGGCTGGCCTCGCCGATGCGCTCCGCGGCGACCTCGAGAAAACGCAGTTCGCGCGTGCTGCGCAGGCCCATAGAAGAAAACGCTACCATAGGGTTCCAGACGCGAGCAATCTCGTATTGCTATCGCCGCGTGGCACGTGTTACAGCCGTCAATGGTCGGAGATTCGGGAGTGCGCCGCCACGGTACCCGCGTGACGCTCGTCGTTCTGAAGCCCCAGAACGACACCGGCAGCAGCGAAGAAGAAATGCCGTGCTACGGCGTCCGGCGCATCCACGCGGCGATCCTGGCCGATCGTGCGCTCGCCGACATCGAGGTCACGTACCTGGAGAATCCCCCCATCGACGTCGAGGACTGGGTGGCGCAGATCGAAGCGACCCGGCCCGATCTGGTGGGGTTCTCGGTGTACGTGTGGTCGTTCCCGACCATGCTGGACGTGGCGCGCCGGCTGAAAGCCCGCCACCCGGAGATCGTGCTCATCTTCGGTGGTCCCTCGGCGCGCTCGGCGGTGTTCTCGCTCCCGCCGCATGCCGACTCGCTCGGGTTCGTCGACGCGATCTCCATCGGCCGCGATGGCGAACCGGCGATCTGCGACATCCTCGCGCTCGACGACTGGACTCCGGAGAGCTTGCGCTCGGTGCCGGGGCTGGCGGTGCCCGGTCCACACGGCTGGATGGACACTCGGCCGCGCGGGCCGCTGTCGTCGCTCGACGACATTGCGTCGCCGTACGACTTCGATTTGATGCCGTACGGCGTGATGGCCTACCTCGAGACCTATCGCGGCTGCCCGCTGTCGTGCACGTTCTGCGAATGGGGCGTCACCGAGAGCGACCGCATCACGTTCTCGACCGAGTACATCATCAAGGAGTTGCGGGCGTTCGAGAAGGCGGGCGCGATCGGCGGCTTCGTCCTCGATGCCGGGCTCAACCTGAATGCACGCGCCTTTCGCCGCCTGGTCGAAGCCGAACGCGAAGTGCAATTCTTCAAGAACCGGTCGGCGATCTACGAGATCTATCCGTCCTACCTGAAAGAGGAGCACCTCGAGTTCATCGCCCACTGCGGCACGTCGTATCTGGGCATCGGGCTGCAATCGTTCGAGCCGCATGTGCTCGAGCTCATGCAGCGCCCGTTCGACGAGGCGCGCTTCACCAAAGTCGTCCATGAGGTCGCCAAGATCGCGCCGATCGAGCTGCAGATCATCCTCGGCTTGCCCGGCGACAGTCCCGCTGGCTTCAAGCGGACGATCATGCGGGCGTTGGAGCTGCCGAGCCAGGTGCGCGTGTATTACTGTCTGGTGCTGCCCGACGCGCTGCTGACCCGAGGCGACCCGTCGTGGAACATGAAGTTCGATCCCTACACGATGCGCATGGAGTCGTGCCTGGGATGGAGCGAGCAGGACCTGCGCGAGACGTCCGACTGGGTGAGCGAACTCGCCGTCCGCAACAACGGCTCTGCCGGCGAGTACTGGTGGACGTTCCCGCGTCCCTCCCACCGCCGCGCGGCGTGAGCGCAAACAGGCGCGCCTCCGGCGCGCCTACGGGCCGCCCAAGGGCCTGCCCGGTACAACGACACGCTGGAGCAAGTCCGAACCTTCGTGCCGCCCGAAGGGCGGCTCGTTTCAGCGGGACACCGGCGCGGAGCCGGCTGACGTGCGGCGATTGCCGTGTCCGCCGCTGCTCTCGCGGCGGTGCCGCCGGTCACCACCCTGCGGCAGGAGCCAGTAGTACTCGCCCTGGCTGCCGCCGGTGCGTTGCACGAGGTCGTCGAGCAGCTCGATCGTGTCGCGAAAGTCCTTCTCAGACCATCCCCAGCACGATCGCATCTTCAGCGAGTAGGGATCGAAGTCCATGTTCGAGCCCTTCGGCGCGCGCGTCATCAGTCCGTCGGGCAGCACGAGGCAGTGGTAGACGAGGAAGTTGCAGGGCTGTTCCATCACGCGATCGAGCGTGTTCCGGAACGTGGCCGGGCTGTCCCCCGGCAGACCCATGATGATCTCGCAGGTCGGCTCGGTGACCTGGGCGAGCGCCGCGAGCCCGTGCTCGAACTTGCGCGGGTCGAACGGGCGCTCGATGCGGGCGAGCACCTCCTTGTCGTACGACTGCAGCCCGACGCCGATGTGGTGGATCTTGACCGACGACAGAAACTCCAGGTGCTCGTCCTTGATGAGCGTCGGGTAGATCTCGCATGAGAAGAGCGTGTCGCGGAAGAAGCGCACCTGCGCCTCGGCCGCGCTCAGGTTGCGGAAGGCGCGCGCGTTGAGGTTGAGCGCGGCGTCGACGAGAAACGCGCCGCGGGTCTGCAGCCGCCGAAAGGCTTCGAGCTCGCGCACGAGATAGTCGACGGAGAAGACGCGGCTGGTGCGGTCGCCGGCGCCCCACTCGCAGAACGCGCACGACAGCGGACAGCCGCGGAAGGTTTCGAGGTGGGCGGTGATCCGGTCGGGCACCAGGTCCATCTGGTACGGCGACGCGAGGAGATCGAGCGGCGTGTCCTGCGTGCGCGGCGGCATCTCGACGTACCCGTCACCGGTTGCGATCGCCAGGCCGCGGATGCCGCGCAGCGCCGTCTCGCTGCGATCGGTGAGCTGCACGATCTCGCGGAAGCATTCCTCACCGTCGCGCACGACCAGCACGTCGACGGCGCGCACCGCGTCGCGGTACGGCGCCAGCTCGAACATCGCCGGCCGCGCCGACGGCCCGCCGAACACCACCAGGCGCTCGGGCCGCGCGCGTTTCACCCGCCGCGCGATCTCGACGAAGGTCGGGAAGGACCACAGGTAGACGGAGGCGCCGACGATGTCGGGATCGAAGGCCTCGACCTCGGCGCTCAGGCGCTCGAGGTCGTCCGGGCTCCAGCCCTCGAACAGCTCGACCTCGGCGTCCCGCAGCGCCGGGTCGGCGAGCACGGCGGCGTGAATCCGCCGGACCGCATAGTTGAACGGTGCCCACTCCTCGTCGCGCAACATGTTCGCGTCGAGCGTCAGCAAAGCTATGCGGCGACCTGCGGCGGCCATCTGTGCCAACCCTAGCCGAGCGGTATCCGGGGAATCAAACTAATTTGGCGCGGTCGAAGGCGAAGATCTCCATGCGCAGGAACCCGCGCGCCTGCAGCCATTCGAGGACGATCATGGCTTGGTCGACCGGGTCGCGCGCGGTGCTGGCGTCAACCCCGGCTTCCGGTCCGAGAAAACAGCGGTAGCTCGGCAGGGTTTTCGCCGAGGCATCCTCGCGCGCCGCGAGCACCAACCCGGAGGCGGGAGCCAGCGTCGCGTAGTCGCTTTCGAGGCCCCAAAAGTCAGGCCACGGGCCGACCGAGTCGACCAGCGACCGTTCGAGCCCGGCGCCGAGCGCGACGCCGGGGAACACCTGGCTGTCGTGCCACACGCGCAACGTGTCCGACGGGATGAAGTCGGAGAGCACCAGCCGTCCGCCTGGACGCAGCACGCGCGCGGCCTCGAGCAGAAAGCGGCGGCGCGAGGGGAAATGAAAGGCGCATTCGATCGCCACGACCCGATCGGCGCTGCCCGCGGCGAAGGGTAGCGCGCAGGCATCGGCGCGCACCCAGCCGCAGGAGTTACCTGGACGCGTGCGCACCGCGCGCGCCGCCAGCTCGAGCTGCCGGGCGTCGCAGTTGATGCCGTGCAGCCGCATGGCGTGATGGCGCGCGTCGATGGTGGCGAGCGTGCCGCCGACGCCGCAGCCGACGTCGTAGACGCGCATCCCGTCGCCGAGCCCCGCCATCTCGAGCAGCCGATCGTTGAGCCGGCCCTGCGCGTCGAGCAGGTCGTCGTGGCGGTGTCCGGCCGTCGACGGATCGGGCCAGTAGCCGAGATGGATGAAGAGCTCGCGAGCGGCCGGCGTTGCCGCGCTCAGCCCAGGGCTGGCGAGGAGCTTGGCGATGTACTGCGGCCCGCTCTCGCGCGGCGTGCCCGCGCGGCCGCGCGCAGCACCGGCCGGCTTGCCCTGTTCAGGCCCAGAAATAAACGAACTCGTGGTTCGGGCTCTCGGCGAGAAAGCCACCCAGCGTCCAGCGGGTGCGTCCGCCGACGGTGTTGACGCGATGGAAGAAGCGCCCGCCGTCGAAGAGGATGCAATCGCCCGGCCGCGGCAGAAATGTCATCGACGGATGCTTCTCGATGTACGGGTCGACGAAGCTGCGCTCGCCCGGGATCACCGACGCTTCCACATCGACCCAGCGCAAGGTCGACACCATCACTTCTCCGCCGGTGTCGGGTGGGCGCAGGGTGAGATACGTGCTGATGATGCAGGAGGTGTCGATCAGCGTCTTGATGTGGTCGTAGGCGGGGCGGTTGAGCTGTTCCTGCTCGCAGTGCGGCGGGATGCGGCCGCCGTTCGGCAGGCGGCGGATGGTGAGCGGATTGTACGGCCCGTCCGGATGCTCGGGCAGCGTGACGGGACGGCCGGCGGCGCGGCTCAAGAGCGTGTGAAAGAAGCGCGTGCCGCCGGGAATGTCGCGCAAGATGTGCTCGGCGACCGGATGAAAGCGCTTGGCCTCGTCCAGATACTGGCCGATGCTCTGCGCCGTATCGAGCGCCAGACCGAGGGTGAAGATCTGAAACTTGTCCTCGACATGCGTCAGTTGCGACGCGCCCTCGCCGGCTTCGACCCGCTCGACCAGCGTGTTCGCCTGTTCGGCGGAGAGCGCGTTGCGGATCAACGCGACATTCAATCGCCCGGCGCTGAGCTCGGCCATGAGGTCGGGGCCGGCGGAGAGCTCCGCGGCGTCGATCTCCAAGACGTTCAGCGGAGGCTGGACTGTGGCTGCCTGCGTCACGAGTGATTCCTCTAAACCCCGTGTGGCGCAGGGTGTCAAGACGCATTCACGCGGCGCGCGGTGGTGAGCAGAAAGCGGATTTCCTCGACCGCGTCGCTGTGGATGTCGCGGAAGCCCAAGCGGGTCAGCTCGGCGACGTAGCGGTCGGGCGGCCCGTAGTACGAGAAGAACGGCAGCAGCTCGACGTGATACTCGGCGAACGGCTCGCGCAAAAAATCGAAGGCGTAGGTTTCCCAGAGGATGAGCGTGCCGCCCGGCGCCAGCGCCCCATGCGCCTTGGCGAGGAGCTGGGCGATGACGGGCTCTTCGTGGTCGTGCAGCACCGAGGAGAAAATCGCGGCGTCGAAGCCGTCGGGAAAGGGGGCGACCCGGGCATCGGTTTTCTGGAACGTGATGCGGTCCGACAGCCCCGCCGCGCCCACGTGCTCGATGCCGAGGTCGCACACCGCCGGCAAGTCGAGGATGGTGACCTGCGCCTGTGGGTGTTTTCGACACAGCTGAATGGCGGTCTCGCCGTTGTTGCCGCCGATGTCGAGCACGCGCCGGTAGCCGGAGAAATCGTGGCGGGCGAGCAGCACCGGCGCGCAGTAGCGCGTGTAGGTCGACATGTGGCGGACGAACGCGCGGGTCATGTCGGCGACGCTCTCCGGGTACTCCCGGCGCGTGTCGAACTTGTAGAAGTTGACCAGCTTGCGTTGATACTGCCGCGGGTCGCGCACGCTCAGGGTGAAGTAGTCGAGCATGGTCCGGCGCACGCGGCGGGCGAAATCGATCCGGACCTCGAGGAGATCGCGGTAGCGAAGCGCGTGGCGAAATCGGTCGCTGAGCGACAGGCCCGTGTCGTCGTGCTCGAGCACGCCGTGCTGGACGAGCATGCCGGTGAGCATCTCGAGCTGCGTCCGGTCGATGTGCAGCGCGTCGGCCAGCGTGGCGACCGGCGCCGGCGCGGTCGCCAGCGCATCGATCACGCCGAGCAGCAAGGCCGCCGACAGCGCCTCGGTGCGCAGAAATCCGTCGAGAAACGGCTCGATGATCCGGAACGGATGGATCGCCGGCGGCTCCATGCCTACGGCTTCGCCAGGGCGCGGGCGACGAGCGTCCAGCCGGCGTGCGCTGTCCGCGCGGCGACCGCCTGCTGGAGCGCTTCGGGCGCTGCGGTCTCCTCCGCGCTGCACGCGCGCGCGGCACGCAGGATCGCGTCGAGCAGCGCGCGGTCGTCGGGCCGATCGAAGGGGCTCGCTCCGTCGTCGGCGAAGTAGAACATCGCGACCTCACCGACTCGCGCCCAGCAGTTGTCGGTGACCGAGGCTGGCGTGAACCCGACGACGACGGGATCCGCTGCGGTGCCGTTGCGAAAGACCAGCAGCGCCGCGGGCCGTCGGTTCTCGGCCACTTTCTCGCGCAGCAGCGTCGCGGCATCGGCGTCGGTGTGCACCTCGGCGAGCGTGAGCAGCGGCCGCCGCGGCACGGACGCGCTCGGCCCGGGTGCGGCCGAAGCTACCGCGACCTCGCTGGCCGGCACCAGGCGCAACCGCACGTTGCGCTCGACCAGCACCATCGGTCCCTCGACACCAGGCGGGAGATCGGCGGGATCGACCCGGCCGAGAATGCGTTCGCGCTCGGTCGAGAATGGCACGCCGTAGTGGTTCGGCGCCTTGCGGTGCGCACCGGCGCCGAACACCTCCGAGGGCAGGCCGGTCTCACCTTCCTCGCTCTCCCACGGCACCTCGTCGACGCCGTCCTCGGGGCCGCTCGCCGCCGAGTGCTCGGTGAGGCCGGCCGCCAGCCGGATGAACAGCTCGCGCGGATCGCCGGGATCGCCGAGAATCGCCTGCGCTCCGTCGAACGCTTCCTGTGGCCGGAGCGTCCGGTAGAAGAGGCGCACCATCTCGTGGATCTCATCGACGACGCGATTGTAGGACGCGTCGTAGTACCGGAACGCCGCCGGCTGCAGCTCCGGGTCGTGCAGGACGGATCCCAAACAGAGCCCGGCCAGGTACCCGGCCGTCAGCGCCAGGTAGCATCCGGTGGACAACAGCGGATCGACGAATCCCGCTGCGTCGCCCGCCAGCAGCCAGCGCTCGCCGGCGACGCGCCGGCTGCGGTACGACCAGTCCGACGTGACGCGGTACTCGCTGACCGGGTGGGCGTGCGCCAGCCAGGGTCCCAGCTGCGGTGTCGCCACGCGCATCTGCTCGTAGATCGCTTCGCTGTCGGCGCCGAGCCGCTTGTACGCCTCCGAGCTCAGCACGACACCGACGCTGGTCAGCCCCCCCTCGTTCGCTTCGAGCGGAATGTACCACCACCACCCGTCGCCGTAGCGCACCACGGCGATGTTGCCGGAGCGCGGCGCCGGCAGGCGCGCGCAGCCGCGGAAGTACCGCCAGATGGCGACGTTGCGCAGCGACTCGTCGAACTGCCGCTGGCCCAGACGGCGGCCGAGGATGCTGGTCTGGCCGGTGGCGTCGACGACGTACCGCGCGCGCGCCACACCCGCATCGCTGACGATCACCGGGTCGCCGGCATCGACGTCGATGCTGCGGACGGTGACCCCGTCCCGCACGTCCACCCCCTCGCTGCGTGCGTGGTCCAGGAGCAGCTGATCGAAACGCGACCGTTCGACCTGAAAGGCATAGTTCGGATCCGCCGCCTGCTCGTCGAACGAAATGCTCCACTCGCCGGAGCCCCAGGCAAACGTGACGCCGCGCTTGACGACGAAGCCGGCGCGCTCGACGGCCTCCCGCATGCCGAGCACGTCGAGCACGCGCAGGCAGCCGGGAATGAGCGATTCGCCGATGTGATAGCGCGGGAAGCGCTCCTTCTCGAGCAGCAGCACCCGGCGACCGTCGCGCGCGAGCAGCGCCGCCGCGCTCGAGCCGGCGGGGCCGCCCCCGACGACCACCACGTCCCAGTGCCCGAGGTGCGCCGCGGCGCCGCTGTGGGTGGGTGAATCGGTCATCCCGTCACGTTCGGGTCGGAGACTGCGTCGTTACGACGTCGACGCGCGCAGCTCCGCCAGGGCGACGCGCAGCGCCTCTGCCAACCACGGCGCGTACGCGTCTGCGTCGTCACGCAGGTCGCGCTGCAGGTCATCCACCGACACCCATCGCCAGTCGGCGATCTCGTCGCGATTCGGGCGCAGCGCCATCGCTCCGTTGGCGGAGCCGATGAGAACCGTGTCGTGCTCGTACTCGGTCAGCTGGGTCGCCGGGTCGGTGGCCCGATAGACGAAGGCGCCGGCCTCGCGCAAAGCGACCGAGAACCCGAATTCCTCCTGCAACCGCCGTCCCGCCGCGCTGCCGAGCCGCTCGTCCGCCGGCGAGGTGTGGCTGCAGCAGGTGTTGGCCCAGCGCAGGGGAAACAGTGCCTTGTGCCGGCTGCGCTGCTGGAGCAGCAGCTCGGTGCCGGCGTTGCGGAACACGAAGATCGAGAACGCCTTGTGCAGGACGCCCGCTCCCTGGTGCACCTCGAGGAGGGTCGCGGTTCGGATGGGGTTGCCCTCGTGATCGCACACCACGACCGCGCGCGCGCTATCCGGACCGGTGGTGCTCATGGCGAAAGGCTGGCGCTGCGTCGCTCCCCTGCCTCAGATCACCGCCGGCCGTTCGTTGCGTCGCCGCGCCAGTTGGACGAGACCCTTGCGGCTGTCGAGCGACAGCGACCCGTCGTCGCGCGCGGCGATACGCGCGCAGGCGTCGCGCAGCAGGCGCTCCATGTCGGCGCGCTCGTACGATCCGGTGAGCTGGGTGTAGAACACGTTGAACGACGCCGTCCGCGCCAGCGCCGGTCCCGAGTCGTCGCGCGCGGCCAGCACCAGCTCCACGGTGGCGCCGCCGCGGGCCAGGGCCAGGGTGTAGCGCGCCTGGTTGCGGTTGAGCTGCACGCAGACGAGGTGCCCGAGCTCGGCGGGCAACCCGTCGATCAGCGCCTCCCACGCCGGGTGTCCGAGCGGCGTGCCGGCCGACTCGCTGGCGGTCTCGTCGGGGCGGCCCTCGACCGCCTGCAGGCGCGGCACCCACGGCCGGGTGCGCGGCTCCGGCACCAGCCGATCCTCTTCCCAGCCGAACTTGCGGACGTAGTCGTGCGAGAGGCCGAGACACTCACCGCCGTGCTCGCAGATCGCCTCGTACAGACAGGCGAAGCGCGGGAACTCGTTCCAGAAGCTCTCCACGATGATCGTGTCGGGTTGACTGTTGTCGAGCGTCGCGCCGTGGGAGCCGAGCAGGCAGCGCGGAACGTACTTCGTCACGGAACGGATGCCGAGCGCGGCACAGCGGTCGAGCGCGGCGCGCAGCGTCGGCATGGCCTCGCCGAGCGGGGCGATGAGGTTGCGCTCGTCGGCGTGGTCCTCCATCGGCAGGTAGTTCCAGAATTCCATCTCGCTCACGCCGTGGGCGTGCGCGATGGCGACGATGCCCTCGTAGGCGCCGATGTTGGTGCGATGCACGACGGTGTTGGTGATGCGCCGCACCGGATGGGTGGCCAGATTCTCGAACCCGCGAATGAGCTCGTCGAAGCTGCCGGGGCGCTGGGTGATGCGGTCGTGCAGGTCGGCGGTGTCGCCGTGCAGCGAGACGAAGAACTCGTCGATCCCGGCATCAACCAGCTCGCGCGTGTAGGCCGGGTCGGCGAGCTTGCGGCCGTTGGTTTGCAGGCGCACGTGGCGGAACCCGCCCGAGTCGCGCGCGTGCGACACGAAGCGCGGCAGCGATTTCTCCAGCGTCACCTCGCCGCCGGTGAAGATGACCCGGTCGTACTTGTGGCTACGGAGATTCTCCTCGGCGATGGTGACGAAGCGCTCGAACGGCACGCCGCGGTAGTTGTTCATCCCCTCCTGCACGATGCAGAACGTACAGGCGCTGTGGCAGTGGAAATCGACCGTGACTGCCAGATCACGGAAGCGGGTGGGGTGGACCTGATCGCGGAGCGCCGACACGGGTTACAACGTACAGTAGTAGCTCGACTTGGTCATCACCACCGAGCCGTCCGGCTGCATCGTGTAGTCGATGCCGACGTCGAAGCGCAGGTGGTCGAGGACGGCGCGGTGCGTGTCGACGAACGCCGCGATCGAGTCCGGGTAACCGAGGGCGCGCAGGAAGAACAGCAGCTGGCCGACATCGATGCCGGAGTAGTAGACCGCGTCGGCGAAGCGCTTCTTGGCCACGCAGATCCGGTTGCAGTCGATCAACTCGGGCAGCAGCACGCGCGACAGCGGCACGCGGGTGAAGTCGACGAACACACTCTGGTGGATCTCGTGGAGCAGCTCGCGGATCTCCGTCTTCGGGTGGAGGAAGCGGTAGGCGTTGTCCATCTCCACGCGATCGGCCCAGAGCTTGTACGAGCGCCCGCCCTGAATCTCGTGGTACGGCAGGTAGAGATTCACCACCTCGACCGTGCCGCCCTCGGCGGTGTCGGGGTGCACGTCGAAGGAGAACATGAAGTGCGGAATCGTCTCGCGCGGCTGCGGCACGATGTGGAACCACGGGGCGACGGCGTCGATGATGGAGGCGGCGCGGACGGCGGCGTCTTCCTTGAGGCGGTCGTAGAAGTAGAGCTCCCACCACATGCGGCCGTGATGGTGCTTGATCCCGACGACGGTCATGTCGAGCCCGGCGGTGCGCTGCACCGCGCGCAGCGCCTCGTCGAGCGCGGTCGGCGCCGCGCAGACGTCGAGGCTGTTCCACAGCAGCGATTCGCTGCGCAGCTTGCCGCGCGGATCGCGCAGCGGCTGGTACGGTTGCAGGCAGTAGTCGAAGAAGCGGCTCCCCTCCGTCGTCTGCGCGAGTGGGCGCGGCGCGGCAGTCTCCCGGGCAGGCAGCGTCACGATCGTCCTCCCGAGCCGGCGAGCGGCGGCGTGGTGACGACGCGCCACGGAGCGGGCGGATCGGCGAGCGCGGTATTGCGCATCCCGTTGCGCTCGGCATCGCGCAGACGGTCGGTGAACCAGTCGATGAGCGATTCGAGCGCGAGCGGTGGGGGGATCCCGTCGCGCACGCGTACCGACACCGCGTGGCGCTCGGTGCGGCGGAACGCGCGCACGGCGTGTTCCGTCGGCTCGATGAACACACCCACCTCGGCGTTGTCGACGCGGAAGATCGCCGCCGGCTCGAGCGCCTCCGGCGCGCGACCGCTGTGGCGCGGCTTACAGTACAGCGTCCACGACCCGTCGCTCAGCGAGATGCCCACCGAGCGCGGCGGTGCGGGTGCGAAGGGCAACAGAGCTTCGACGGCACGCGGGTCGTACCCGGGCAACACCCGCACGCACCGCCAATCCACGCCATCGGGAGGCTCGCGCAGCGCCACGAAGAATGCGCGGGGCCGGCGAATTGCGCCGGCCGCATCGAACGAGAGCACGCCGCCGGCATCGGCGCCCTCGTTGTGAGCCGCTGCCGCGATGGCCCGCGCCCGTGGGCCGAGGTCCCGCGCCACCGCGACCGCGTCGGCGGATTGCAGATACAGTTTGGTTTCCGAGACGCCGTCGGCGCGAACATTCATGCCGATGACCGCCGCGGGCTCGTGGCCGTCGGTCGAGGCGGGAGCGAGCGCGGCGCTGAGCCGAGCCCGCGCCGCGCGTGAGGCGTCGGACGCATTGACGTACAGCTTGACGCAGCGCTGCGCGCCGCCGCCGCGGCGGTCCCAGCCGGCGATGATCGGCACGTCCTCCTGCTCGGCTAGCTCGAGCCAGCGCGTCGTCGTGGGCGGCAAAACGACGTCGAGCGCCTCGGCGATGGCGGCGAGCACATCGGCGGATGCCTGTTCGATCATCATGCGGCCGGCCCGCGCGGAACCGCCGGGGGTCGAGCGCACTGACGCTTCGTAGTCCCAGGGATCGCGCGCGCACGCCGCCAGAGCGCTGGCCAGACGGTCCGTGTGTGGGCTCGCCAGGCTGGCGGCGACTTGGCGGGCAAGGGCTTCTGTGGCGGGTGCGGCTGTTGGCAAAGGGGACACTGCGTTTTAGGGCTCGCCGTCTATCTTCGGCGCGATCAACGCGGGCTGTCAAGCGAAACTGCGACGCAGCGCCTGCGGCAAGGTGGGCAGCCGCCGCCAATTCGCTCCGGCGTTGTAGGGGCCGCCCCCGGGCGGCCCGTAGGCGCGCCGCTGGCGCGCCTCCTCGAAGGGACACGCTCGCCGCGCGGCGTTCGCACTCAACACGTCGGCCGCCCTCTGGGCGGCACAGGCGCGCCAAGGCGCGCCCCTACCCGCTCTCGTGTGATCCGGTCCGAAGAAACCGTCACCGTCCAGAGTCAGGGGTCGCGCGCCAGGTACTCGTCGATCGTGTGGTGCATGTGGCGGATGCGGCGCTCGTTCTCCCCCAGCACCAGGCCGTCGAAGCCGCTCGAGCGCATGCCGCGCTGCACCCGCACCAGGTTGAAGGTGTCCTGATCGGTCACGAAGCCGAGCGATCCCTTGCCGTAGGGAAACTTCTCGGGCTTGGGGCGCGGCGGGCGCTGCGTGTTGCGCGGCACACGCACGTACTGCTGCTGGTCGAGCAGCATGCGGTTCGGGTCGGTGGGGTGCGGCCGGTGACGCAGCACCATGAGCTTCATCGCGTAGATATTGAGGGTGAGATTCGGGAACACGTAGTACTGGTGGTTGTCCGTGAGCTGCGCGTCGGTCAGGGCTGAGAGATCGAGGTCGGCGCGCTGGCGGAGGAAGCGCTGGATGGCGCCGCGCACTGCCGAGGCGGGACCGGGGAAACGCGCCGGATCGAGCCCGGCCTCCGTCAGCAGATACTTCAGGTGGTCGTTGACCGCTTCGCGCTCCGGCAGGCTCGGGCTGGTGAGGCCGAAGGGCACGCGGATACAGCTGTGCCGCCCGAGCAGCTCCAGCTCGACGTGTTGCTCGTCGAGCATCTGCAGCAACTGCGGATGCACCGCGCGCAGGTGGTAGGCTTCGTTGAACGCATCGACCCCGACTTTCCAGTTGCACGGCAGGTCGACCGTCTGGTCCTCGGACAAGGCGTATTCCTCGAGCCGGTAGGCAGCGAGCGCGGCTCCGACCGGGCCGAGGAAGTCGGCGAGCGGCTCGGGGTGCGGCGCGAAGTTCACCCAGGCAAAGCCGCCCCACGTCTCGACCGCCACCGGTCGCAGGCGCGGGCGTGCGGCGGGCGCGCACTCGCCGAAGGACTCCGGTTCGGGCCGCCGTTGCAGCACGCCGTCGAGGCCGTACTCCCACAGGTGGTACGGACAGCGGAAGCTCTGGGCATGGCCGAGGCCAGCCTCGCGCACCCGGCGGCCGCGATGGGCGCAGGCGTTGTGCAGCGCGTGCACGGTCTGGCCGTTGCGCACCACCACCACCGACTCGTCCCCGAGCTCGAACGTGAAGTACGCGCCGGACCGGTCGAGATCGGCGACCGGACCCGCGAACAGCCACGTGCGGGCGAAGATGCGATCCAGCTCGAGCTGGAGAAACGCCGGATCGAGATAGCGGCTCTTGGGAATCCGGCCCTCCGCCGGAGGGCTCCATGCGCCCGGTGTCGCTGCCACGGTCAGCTCCAGTAGTGCACGGCTCGCCGGTCGCGGGTGACGGCGAGAAAGCCGCCGAGCGTCCAGCGGGTGCCTGCTTCGACCGGGGTGACGTCGTGGTACCAGCGCCCGCCGTCGAAGACGAGCAGGTCGCCGATCTGCGGCGATACCACCGAGAACCCCCGTTGCTCGAACTGCGGCCGCGCTCGTTCCTCGCCGCCGAGTCGCTCGATGAGCGAATCGCCGCCGTCGAGGCAATGCGTGCGGAACAGGCGGAGCATCCCGCCGGCGCCGGGGGTGTTGAGCGGGACGTAGAAGCTCATCAGCGTCGCCGGGTCGAGCAGTGGCCGCAGCGCCGTCATCACCGGCCGTTGCAGTGTCTCGTTCTCGTAGTGCAGCGGCAGTCGATCGCCGGCATGCAGTACGCGGATCGTCTCGCTCAGGTACGGCCGCCCGTCGGCGCCGCGCGGCACGCTCACCGGGCGGCCGCTGGCCAGCGCGGCCAGGGCATCGTGGATGCGTCGCGCCAGCCGCGGGTACTCGTCGAAGATCGCGGCGCAGCCGGCGCGAAACTGATCGGCCGCGTCGAGGTAGCCGGCCAGCCCGTCGCTGGCCGAGACCAGCGGGCGGCCGAGGATGTATCCTTTGAACACCGGCGGACGGAACGTGGGAAGCGTGTGTCCGTCGCGCTCGAGTCGTCCGACCAGCTCGGCGACGCTCGCCGGGTCGAGCACGCCGCGCACGATCACCCCCGCCAGCGATCCCTCGACGAGCCGCTCGATG
>Ga0187893_10004535_pt1 | contig 26279 bp, 14 predicted proteins | sample MA1701074metaG_FD_139574 | JGI IMG/M metagenome (GOLD analysis project Ga0187893, IMG submission 139574) | White microbial mat communities from a basaltic lava cave in the Kipuka Kanohina Cave System on the Island of Hawaii, USA - MA170107-4 metaG ... | reverse complement strand
GTGACTCGTCGTCGAAGCGCCCTGCCCTCGCCGTGGTCCCGAACTTCGAACCACAAACACGACGACCACCCCCGTGAGCGGAGGTGGCCGCCGTTGACAACAGGTCACTCCATATCAGCGGTACAGCTTCTTGAGCTCGCCCCAGCTGCTCTTCTTGCCCGAGGTCGGGCCGGACGTGTACTGGATGTTGCGCCACGCGCCGTTGATGCCGTGCGGCTGGCCGGCCGGGAACGCGAACATCTTCATGTGGCCGCCCGCGTACCACGGCGTGAGCGCGCCCCACAGTCCGTGCGGCGGGTCCTCGGCCGCGTTGCCCTGGTCGAAGTTGAGCGGGCCGCTCGTGTAGTTGATGGAGTTGTAGCGGACGCTGTAGATGACCTGCGCTGGCGAACCCGCCGACAGCCCGTTCGGGAAGTACGAGATGCCGACCATGATCGGCGTGTTGTTCACGTACACGAGCCCGTGGGCGCCGGTGAACGAATAGAACGGCATGCGGCCGCCGAAGCAGGCGATCTCGCCGTCCGTCGTGCGGATGTTGAACAGGCCGTCCGCCTGCGGGCCCCACCACGGCGCCAGGTTCAGGCCGCCCTCGCCGATGCCGTTCAAGGCCAGCTCGCACGAGTATTCGAACGTGTCGCTGTTCAGGAACTGGATGTCGTTCGTGCCGTCGGTCGAGAAGCGCCAGGTGTGCAGGTTCGCGAAGCCCGCGCAGATGGGCTGCGGCGGCTGGTTCTGGTCGTCGATCTGGATGAGCACCGGGAAGCTGTTATTCACGGTGAGCACCGAGATCGGGCAGTCGTCGAACACGCGCGTGTGGATGACCGCGCTGTTCGGCAGCGGCGTCGCGACGGCGACGGCGGCGGCGAGACACGCGGCCGCACCCGCGAGCGCAAGGGTAGTGATCCGCCTCATGGGGGCATCTCCGAGGATGAGAAGGTGGGCAGGCTCACTCGACGCTGCGAGTCCGACGGCCACGAGCGGGAGGTCGGCCTGCGTCGCTGGGGACGCGGCAGCGAACGCGGGGTCGGGCCGACTCACGTTCCCTGTCCGGGACACGAGCGGCCGCGCGGCTCGGCTCGATGCGCCACGGCACGAGGGGGGCGGCGGAAGACCCGCACTTTCGGTGCCGTGAAAACGATTACATCGGCGTTGTGAGGGTGTCAAGCCTCCTGTTACGGTGCCGTGTGATTTTCTCGCCGACGCGATGCGCAGCACAGCCGGGCGCCCGGGCCAGGAGGGCCACATGCAGGACCAGCTCGCATTTCCCGAGGGATTCCTTTGGGGGGCAGCGACTTCCGCCTACCAGATCGAGGGCTCGCCGCTCGCCGATGGCGCCGGGCCCGGCATCTGGCACGAGTTCTCGCACACCCCCGGCCGGACGCGCGAAGGCATGACCGGCGACCTCGCCTGCGACCACTACCGCCGCTGGGCCGGGGACGTGGCGCTGATGCGGGCCCTGGAACTGCCCGCCTACCGGTTCTCGGTGGGCTGGGCGCGCGTGTTGCCCGAGGGCGAGGGCCGCGTGAACCCGGCCGGGCTCGACTTCTACGACCGGCTCGTGGACGCGCTGCTCGCCGCCGGCATCGCGCCCATGCTCACGCTCTACCACTGGGACCTGCCTGCCGCGCTCGGGGCGCGCGGCGGCTGGCTCGCGCCCGAGATGCCGCGCTGGTTCGCGGATTTCGCCGGGCTCCTCTACGCGAGACTGGGCGACCGGGTGAAGCTCTGGTGCACGCTCAACGAGCCGTGGGTGATCGTGGACGCGGGCTACGTGCACGGCGTGAACGCGCCCGGGCGGCGCGACCTGGCGGAAGCGGCGCGCGTGGGGCACGCGCTGCTCCTCGCCCACGCCGCGGCGGTGCGGCGCTTCCGCGAGGCGGGCCCGCGCGACGGCCGGATCGGGCTCGTGGTGAACCTCGCGCCGCATCACCCGGCCACGAACGATCCGCGCGACGCGGCGGCGGCCGCGCGCGGGCACGCCTACTTCAACGAATGGTTCCTGGACGCCGTCTACCGCGGCGAATACCCGGCGCTCGTGCGCGAGATGTTCGGCGACGCCTTCCCCGCGACGCCCGCGCACGAGATGCGATCCATCCGCGAGCCGTTCGATTTCCTCGGCGTCAACTGGTACACGGGTTACGACGTGCGCCACGACGACTCGCGCCCGCCGACGCGCGCGGTCGAGGTGCCGCTCGGGCGCGGGCCGCGCATGACGACCGGCTGGGAGGTGCGCCCCGAGCTGCTGGTGGAGACGCTCACCTGGATCACCGAGCGCTACGGGCGCCCGCCCCTGTGGATCACCGAGAACGGCGCCGCGTTCCCCGACCCGGACGCCGCCCCGGGCGGCCGGCTGGCGGACCCGCTGCGCGTGGACTACCTGCGGCGCCACCTCGCCGCCTGCCGCGAGGCGCTGCGGCGCGGCGTGGACCTGCGCGGCTACTTCGTGTGGTCGCTGCTCGACAACTTCGAATGGGCGAGCGGCTACGCGCACCGGATGGGGCTCGTGCACGTGGACTACGCCACCCAGCGGCGGACCGTGAAGGCGAGCGGCGAGTTCTACCGCGACGTGATCCGCAGCCACGGCGCGAGCGTGCCCGACGGGCTCGACTGACCCCGCGGCGCCCGGGCCGCGTCAGCGCCCGAGCCCCTGCCGGCGGGCCGGGCTCCCGACCGCCCGCGAGAGCCCGTGGCCCCACTCGAGCACGCGCGGCGGGCGGCTCCAGGGCTGGCTCGCCCGCCACGTGAAGCGCCCGTCGCGCCGCTCGAGCGGCGCGAGCCGGCCGTCCACGCGGACCGCGGCGGTGCGCACCCAGCGCGCGGGCGGGACGCTGTCCACCGGCGGGGCGAACTCGATGCCGCCGGGCGGGTTCGCGAGCGCGGAGGCGTCGAGCGCGAGTTCGACCCGTCCCGCCCTCCGCCGTAGCGTGTAGCCGAGCGTGCCCCAGCGCGTGCGCAGCCCCGCGACCCGCACGCCGTCGCCCTCGAGCCAGCCGGCCGGCACGCCGGCCGCGAGCACGAGCGCGCCGTCGGACTCGCGCTCGTAGGCGAGCATCTCCTGCACCGAGCGCACGAAGTCGGTGCCGACCCAGGTGTGCGGCATGTCGCCGAGGAACCGTACGCGGCGCGGCTCGCGGTCCACGACCTCGCCCCAGTGCCGCCAGCCGGCCGGCCGGCGGTGGCCCAGGAACCATCGCAGCAGCTCGTGCGCCCGCTCGCGCCAGCCGAGGCGCACGAACGCGCCCACGTTGCGCAGCTCGTACGGCGTGTAGGCGTCCCACGCCTCCTCGCCCGAGCGCCGGCGCAGGAAACCCTCCCAGTAGCGCTCGAACGTGCGCGCGAGCCCCTCCGGCGGCAGCACGTCGCCGGCCTGGACGGGCGAGAGCGCGATCGTGGTGCTGGTGGCGTCGAAGTCGCCGAGGTCGGAGCAGCCGGGCACGTAGTCGATCCGGTGCGAGCGCATGGCCGCGCGCACGGCGGCCGCGAACTCGCGCCCGAACTCGTCGCGGCTCGCCCGGATCCGGGCGGCGTCGCCGGCCCGCCCGAGCTCGCCCGCGAGCCAGGCCGCGTCGCGATAGCCGCGGAGCGCGAACAGGTCGTCCCAATAGGAGTGCATGGGCTTGGCCGAGTAACCCTCGTGGCTGATGGACGGGGGCAGGATGCCGAAGTAGGGAGCCCGGTCGGCGCCCCGCCACGCGGCGGTCCGACGCTGCGCGCGCAGCGTGTCGAGGTAGCCGACCGCGCCGCGCACGTTCGGCCACAGGCGCTCGACGGTCGCCCGGTCGCCGGTCAGCCGCAGGTATTCGGCGGCGAGGAAGATGAACTCGCCGTGGCTGTCGTGCTCGGGCACGGGGTCCGAGCCGCGCCGGTCCACGCAGCACGGCACCTTGCCGTCGGCGTACTGGAAGGCCGCGTACCACTCGAGGTACTCGCGCACCGGCGCCGTGATGCCGGCGCGGAGCAGCGCCGAGGACGTGAGCGAGCCGTCGCGGATCCACGAGCGCTCGTAGGAGCGCGAGCCGGGCTGGATGCCGGCCCCGTCGCGGTTCACGAGCACGTAGCCGAGCTGCGCCGCCGCGGTGAGCGCGACCTCGGCCCCGTCCCCGCCCGCCTCGAGCGTGAACGTGCCGAGCCGGTCGCGCCAGGCGCGCTCCTCGGCCGCCTGCCAGGCGGCGGCCTCGCCGGGCTCGAAGCGCGCGTCCGTGGCGCCGCGTCCGTGGAACGGGACGCGCACGGCGACCTCGTGCGCGCCGTCCGCGGCCAGGTCGAACGTCCAGCGCAGCGCGCCCGAGGCGCGCCCGACCGGGTCCTCGAGCGTGTCCCGGCGCGGGACGCGGCCCACGCGCAGGCGCTCCACGAAGTCGCCCTCGTCGAAGGCGAGCGCGAGGAACGCGTCGGGCGCCGGCGCGGCCGCGAGCCAGCGGTCGGCGTTCACCTGCACGACGCCGCCCTCGCGGCGGAGCCGGCCGATGCGCGCGGCGCCGTCGGGCATGTTGAGCGACTGGCTCGGCGGGTTCACCGGGAACGGGCGGAGCGCGACGAGCAGCGTGACGCTGCGGGCGCGCGGGGCGAGGTTGCGCACGCGGTAGCGCGCCACGAGCTCGGACCCCTCTCCCCCGCCGGCGCCGCCGCGCGGGAGGCGCGCGAACGCGGTCACCGAGAGCGCGAGCGAGTCCACGTTGCGCGTCGCGGTCGGGATCGGGAGCACGCCCCCCGCGAGCGCCTGGGTCGTGCGGCCCTCGGCCCAGGTGCGGAAGCCCTCCTCGGTGAACAGGAACGGCTCGAGCGAGAACTGGGCGCGCCCGGTCTCGAGCCGCAGGTCCTCGTCGAGGAGCGCTTCGTCCGGGTCGCCGTCTACGCCCGTCACCGTCCAGTAGCTCTGCTCGCCGAGGAAGCCGCGCGGGAAGTTGCCGCGGCGCGACTCCCGCGCGACCGCCGCGAGGAAGTCGGCCTCGCGCGCCCCCCAGGCGACCGGCTTCACCTCGAGGTTCGCGAGCCCCACGCTGCGGCCGCCGCGGGCCAGCGTGCGCACGCGCACCCGCCACGCCTCGCTCTCGGAAAGCCGCAGCCAGTCGCGGCCGCCGTCGCTCCCGCGCACCACGCGCAGCTCCCGCCAGGCCCCGCCGCCCTCCTCGGCCTCCACCACGTAGTCGCGCGCGTGCCGGTCCGGGGCCCAGTCCAGCACCAGGCCCCCGAACTCGCGCAGCGCCCCCAGCTCCAGCGTGAGCGCCGGCGCCGTGTCGCCGTGCGCGCTCTCCCACCACGTCGTGAGGCTCGTGTCCGCGGCCAGCGTCGCGGCGCGCCCCGGAGCCGCCGACGTGGCGCTCGCCGAGGGCGGCCGGGACGCGGCCGGCGGGAGCATCGGCACGAGCACCAGGTCGTCGAACCAGACCGTGCCCTCGCCGCCCGAGCCCGCCGTGATCGCGAACTCGATCGCCGCCACGCGGCGCAGCTCGCCGCCGCCCCGCGGGCCCCACGCGAACGAGATCTGCCGCTTGCGCACCCGGTCCTCGGTCCAGATTTGCGGGAAGACGAAGTCGGTGCGGTTGCTCCACCACACGTTCTCACCGCTCTCGTCCAGGAGCTTGAACTCGAGGTTCTGCGGTGCCGTCACGCCGCGGAGCCGCCAAGTGAACGCGTAGTGCTCCGGCAGCTCGAGCGAGACCTTGCGGTGGAGCACGGCGTAGCCGCCGCCCTTCGTGAAGCGGAAATCCACGCGCAGCGCGTTCCCGTGCACGCCGGGCTCGAGCGAGAGCTTCATCTCCACGCCGCTCGCCGGCAGCGCGGTCCAGGCCGAGGAGCTCTCGAACCCGTCCACGACCACGGGCGCCGGCGGCGAGGTGGCGCCCGCGGGGGCCACCGCGGGCAGGCCGGCTCCCAGCGCGAGCAGCGCCGCCATGAATCGGGGGCGACTCACCCCTTCACGCTCCCGGCCATCACGCCGCGGATGTACCAGCGCTGCAGCACCACGAACACGAGCAGCACGGGCAGCACCGTGACGACCGAGCCGGCCATCATGAGCTCGGTGTCCTGCACGTGCTCGCCCATCAGGCTCGCGAGCGCCACCGGCAGAGTGTAGAGCCGCTCGTCCGAGAGCACCACGAGCGGCCACAGGAAGTCGTTCCACGACGACATGAACACGAACACGGCCAGCGTCGCGAGCACCGGCGCGAGCAGCGGCAGCACGATGGAGGTGTAGATGCGGCCCTCGCCCGCACCGTCCAGACGCGCCGAGTCGAGCAGGTCCTGCGGGATGGCGAGCGCCACCTGGCGGACGAGGAAGATGCCGAACACGCTCGCGAGCCACGGCACGAGCACGCCGGCGTAGCTGTTGACGAGGCCGAGCTGCTTGAGCATGAGGAAGAGCGGCAGCATCCCGACCTGGGCCGGCACGAGCATCGCGGTGAGCAGGAACCGGAACAGCCCCTCGCGGCCGGGGAACGGGAGCTTCGCGAACGCGTAGCCCGCGAGGCTGCTCGTGAAGAGCACGCACAGCGTGCCGAGTACCGAGACGAGCAGGCTGTTGGCGAACGCGCGGGCGAGGTCGAGGTGCGTGAACAGCTCGCGGAAGTGCTCGAGCGTCGCGCGGCCCGGCAGGAGCGGCGGCGGCGCGGTGTTCGCCTCGCCCGGGGACATGAGCGAGGCCGAGACCATCCACAGGATCGGCGCCACGGTGAGCGCCGCCCCGGCGATGAGCACGGCGTGCAGCGCGAGCGGGGCCGCGCCCGGCCCCCGGCGGTCGCCCGCCGCGCGCGCGGCACCGGCCGCTTCGCCCGCGCTCACGCCCGCGCCCCCCCGCCGCCCCGGCGGGCCTGGAGCCGGAGCTGGACCAGCGTCGCGGCGAGGATCAGCGCGAACAGCAGGAACGCGAGCGAGGCGGCGAAGCCGAGCCGCCACCAGCGGAATCCCTGCTCGTACATGTACAGCACCAGGCTCGTGGTGCTGCGGAGCGGGCCGCCCTGCGTCATCACGTAGGGCTCGGCGAAGAGCTGGAAGTAGTTGATGAGCGTCGTGACGCTCACGAACAGCGACACCGGCGCGAGCGCGGGCAGCGTCACGTGCCGGAAGCGCTGCCAGCCCCCGGCGCCGTCCAGCGCCGCCGCCTCGTGCAGCTCGCGCGGCACCGCCTGGAGCCCGGCCACGAAGATGAGCAGGTTGTAGCCGAAGTTCTTCCACACCGCGAGCACGAGGATCGCGGGCAGCGCCCAGTGCGGATCGCCGAGCCAGTCCACCGCCGGCACTCCGAGGCGGCCGAGGAACGCGTTCACGAGCCCGTACTGAGGCTGGTAGAGGTAGCGCCAGACGATGGCCACGGCGACGAGCGTGGTGACGACCGGCGCGAAGTAGACCGCGCGGAAGAACGGCTTCCAGCGCGCGAGCCGGGAGTCCACGAGCAGCGCCGCGGCGAGCGAGACCGCGACCGAGATCGGCGCCCCGACGAACGCGTAGAGGAGCGTCACCCGCAGCGCGTTCCAGAACTCGCCGCTCTCGAGCGCCCGGGCGTAGTTGCCGAGCCCGACGAAGCGCACCGTGGAGGGATCGCCGATCGCGTAGAGGTCGAAGTCGGTGAGGCTCAACCACAGGCCCCACAGGACCGGCCCGAAGAAGAACACCAGGATGAGCACCACCGAGGGCAGCGCGAAGACGAGCCCCGCGCGCGCCTGGCGGCCGGCGAGCGGCCCGCTCACGAGCTCGGGCCCCGGGCGACCCGGCGCGCGGCGAGCCAGCGGCGTTTCTCGAGCAGCCGGTCCACGGTGCGGTCCAGCTCGGCGAGCGCGCTGTCGGGCGGGGTCGCACCGCGGATCGCGCGGTCGGCCTGCTCCCAGATGCGGGTCGCGATCTCCTCCCACTCGGGCACCATCGGGCACGGCGCCGTGCGCTGGAGCTGCTCGCCGAACGCGCGCGTCCGCGGGTCGGCGCCGAGCGCCGGGTCGGCCCACGCGGCGCGCCGCGCCGGGAGGTCGCCGGTGAGGCGCCAGAACCGCACCTGCTGCTCCGGGCGCGACAGGAACTCCATCAGCCGCCACGCCGCCTCCGGGTGGCGGCTGCCGCGGAACAGCACCAGCGACGAGCCGCCGGCGAACGACAGCCCCGGCCCGTCCGGCCCCGGCAGCGGCGCCGTGGCCCACGCGCCCTGGAGCGAGTCGGGCAGCCGGCGCGCGAACTCGCCCAGCTCCCACGGCCCGGTCACCATCATCGCGAACGTGCCGCGCTCCAGCTCCTGGTACTTGTTCGCGATCTCCTGGATGCCGAGCGTGGGCGCGAGCCCTTCGCGGAAGAGCCCCAGGTAGAACTCGAACGCACGCCGGAACTCGGGCTCGCGGAACGCGCCGCGGGTGCCGCCGTCGGCGAGCAGCGGCGAGCCGCTCTGGAGCCCGAGCACCACCGGCAGCATCCACTCGTTCGTGGGCAGGAACACGCCGTAGCGGCCCGGGCCGCCGCGGCGCTGGACGGCCGCGAGCGCGGCGCGCCACTCGGCCCAGGTCTCCGGCATCCGCATGACGCCGGCGCGCTCGAGCAGGTCGCGGCGGTAGAACAGGAGCCGCGTGTCCACGTACCAGGGGAGCCCGAGGGTCTCCCCCTCGAGCACGTTCGTGTCCCAGATGCCGCCGAAGTAGTCGTCGCGGTCGAGCCCCGAGGCGGCGAGCATGGGGTCGAGCGGCTCGAGCGCGCGCAGCGCGCCGAACTCGGCGATCCAACTGTTGCCGAGCTGGCCCACGTCCGGGAGCGAGCCCCCGACATGCGCGGTGAGGAGCTTCTCGTGCGCCGCGGACCAGGGGATCTGCTGCACCTCGACGCGAACGCCGGGGTGCTCGCGTTCGAACTCGCGCGCGAGCTCGCCCACGACCTCGCCCTCGCGGCCCATGGCCCACATCCGGAGCCGGACGCCGCCGTCCTGCCCGCCGCCGCGCGGCGCGCACGCGCCGAACACCAGCACGAGCGCCGCGAGGCCGGGGCCGGCGAGCCCGCGCGCGAGCCTCACCGGCGGCCCGCCCCGTCGCCCAGCCAGCCGCCGCGGAAGCCGGCGGCAAGGAGCCCGCGCCGCAGGTGCGGGTTCCGGCGCATGGCGCGCCACACGAGGCCGCTCCGCCAGTTCTCGAGCATGGCGAGGATGGGGCCCTGGTCGATCCCCAGGTGGTCGTCGTCGAACCAGCCCACGCCGGGCACGACGTGGCCGTGCTGCGTCCTCACCGTCACGTCGAGCGTGGGGTTGAACGAGTCCACGAACCCGTAGCGCCGGAACACGTGCTCGCCCCAGCGCTCGCGCATCGCCATGAGCGCCGGCAGGCAGATCTCGGGAGCGAACGCGATCGAGCCGCCCGCGGCCGTGGGCGCGATCGTGCCGTCGTCCTGGACGTGCGTGAAGCAGGCGCCGCGCGCCCGGTAGGTGTGGAACTCGCGCTCGCGGCCCCCCACCGTGACCTTGCCGTCGAGCGGACCGTCGCAGGCGGTGAGCCCCCACACGTCCGCGCCGTAGTCCTTGAAGCCCGATGGGTTGGCGATGGCGTAGGCGCGCTGGGCGTAGGTGGCGCGCCGGGAGTTCTCGAAGTAGTCGAGCCCCCGCTCGCGCATGGCGGCGTCCTGGATGCCGCGGAAGTCCACCCAGACGTGCGAGTACTGGTGCCCGAAGAGCGGCGCGAAGCCGAGGTAGGTCCGGCCGTGGAACGTGCCCCAGCGGTAGCCCTGCGTCCACGCCCGCCACGTGGCCGGGCTCACCGGGTGCGTGGGCGAGCCGAGCGCCAGCAGCTGCAGCACCATCGCCTCGTTGTAGCCGTGCCAGTCCCACTCGAGGTGCCCCTCCCCCGGCTTCCAGCCCATCGAGAGGAGCGGCGGGCGCACCAGCATCCAGGTCCACTCGACGCGCGCCACGAGCGAGTCCACGAGCGCGCGGACCCGCCGCTCGGCCGGCACCGCGCGGTCGAAGTACGACTGGCAGAAGAGCGCGCCGGCGAGGAACAGCGCGGTGTCGATGTCGGAGAGCTCGACTTGTTCGAAGCGGGTGCCGGAGCCGGGGTGGAGGAAATGGTAGAAGAAACCACGGTAACCCATGGCGCCGGCTGGAGATGCGTCCTGCCGGCCACGCCAGTGGAACGCCAGCGTCCGCAGCGTGCGGTCGGCCGCCTGCGCGCGCGTGATCCAGCCGCGCTCGCAGCCGATCGGCCACGCCGTGAGCGCGAAGCCGGTGGAGGCCACGCTCACGAACGACCGCGTCGGCCAGCGGTCGTGCATCATCCCGGTGGCGGAGTCGGCCAGCTCCCAGAAGAACAGGAACGTGCGGTGCTGGAGCGTGTCCACGAACGCGAGCTCGGCGGCGGTGAGGCGCGGCGGCGTGGCGAGCCGCCCGGCCTCCGAGCCGGCGCCGCGAATGCCTCCCGCGGCGGCCGCGGCCGGGAGCGCGAGCGCGGCTCCGAGCGCGAGCGCGGCGGCGATCCTCACGCGCGCCCCCGGCGGCGCGGCGCGCGCGGCCGCCGCGCCGCACCCCGTCGCGCCGCCGGGGCGGCCGGACGCGGGTCGCCCGCGCGCCGTCCCTCGGCCGGGCTCGCGCCGCACGAGGCACGCACCACGAGCCAGGTGGGCAGCACCTCGTGCGAGCGCCCCGGCGCCGGCTCGCCCGGGTCGCGGCGAAGCAGGCGCTGGAGCGCGCGCTCGCCGAGCTGGAACGCGTCCACGTGCACGGTGGTGAGCGGCGGGCTCAGGTGGCGCGCGATCGGGATATCGTCGAAGCCGACGACCGCGAGGTCGGCGGGCACGCGCACGCCCGACTCGCGCAGCGCGCCCAGCGCGCCCACGGCCATGACGTCGTTGGCCACGAACAGCGCCCGCGGCCGCGGCGACATCGCGAGCACCGCCCGCACCGCCTGGTAGCCCGAGGGCTCGGTGAAATCGCCGCGCACCTCGAGCGTGCGCGTCTGGGAGACGCCCGCGTCGCGCATCGCGGCGCGGTAGCCGGCGAGACGCTGCTGCGCGTCGAGGTTTGCGGCCGGCCCGGTGATCGTGGCGATGCGGCGGTGACCGAGGCGCTGCAGATGGCGCACGATCGCGTAGGCGCCCTCGTAGTTCGCGAGCGCGACGGTGTCGAAGTCGTGCGCCTCGCCACCCGGCCCGAGCAGCACCACCGGGCAGCCCCAGGCGCTGGCCCGGATCGCCGGGACCGCCTCGGGCTCGAGCGCCATGATGACGAGCCCGTCGATCCGCCCGCGCATCGCGCGCAGCGCGGCGACCAGCTCCATCGTGTCGGAGTGCGAGCTGCTCACGAGCACGTGCAGCCCCTCGCGGCGGGCGGCCAGGTCGATGCCGCGGATGACCTCGGAGAAGAACTCGCCGTGCAGGTCCGGGAGCAGCACGCCGATCGCGTGCGTGCGGTTCGTGATGAGGCTGCGCGCCACACCGTTCGGCCAGAAGCGCAGCCGCTCGGCCACCGCGCGCACGCGGCGGCGGGTCTCGTCGTTGACGCGGCCGCTGTCGTTGAAGACGCGCGAGACCGTGGCGACCGAGACCCCCGCCTCGCGCGCGACGTCCTTGATCGTGGCCATCGTCGCCTCCCGCTCAAGCCCCGGGGCCGAGCTCGACCTCCAGCCGGTGGCAGGCGCCGTCGGCGGGAAGCGGCAGCTCCGCGGCGCCGCCCACCACGGGCACCGGCGCGCCGTCGAGCGCGGCGTGCCTCACGGCCGCGGCCCGGCGCCGCGGGTTCGCGATCCGGAGCTCTAGCACCGTGCCCTTTCCGTCCGGGAGCGTCCAGGTGAGCGAGGCCTCCGGCCACTCGTCCGGGAGGCACGGCCGCACCCGGAGCCGGTCGCCCTGCCGCCGCACACCCAGGATGTCCTCGAGCGCCACACGGTACATCCATCCGGAGGAGCCCGTGTACCAGGTCCAGCCGCCGCGCCCGACGTGCGGAGCGGCGCCGTAGACGTCCGCGGCCACCACGTAGGGCTCCACCTGGTAGCGGCGCACGCCGGCCGGGTCGGCCGCGTGGCGCACCGGCGAGAGCATCGCGAGCAGCCGCGCCGCCCGGTCGCGGCGGCCGAGCGCAGCGAGCGCGCGCACCACCCACAGCGCCGCGTGCGTGTACTGGCCGCCGTTCTCGCGCACGCCCGCGACGTAGCCCTTGATGTAGCCGGGATCGTGCGGCGTGTCCTGGAACGGCGGGGCGAGCAGCCGGATGAGGCCCTCGGGCTCCGAGACGAGCCGGGCCTCGAGCGCGTCCATGGCCCGCTCGGCGCGCGCCGCCGGGGCGAGCCCGGAGAGCACCGCCCACGCCTGCGCCAGCGCGTCGATGCGGCACTCGTCGCTCTCGCGCGAGCCGAGCGGCGAGCCGTCGTCGTACCAGCCGCGCCGGTACCAGTCGCCGTCCCAGGCGTGCTCGTCGAGCGCCCGGCGGAGCCGCTCGCGGTGCCCGCGCCAGCGCCGCGCGCGCTCCGGTTCGCCGCGGGACTCGGCGAGCGCGGCCCACGGCTCGAGCAGACCGCCCAGGAACCAGCCCATCCACACGCTCTCGCCGCGACCGGCCCGGCCGACCCGGTTCATGCCGTCGTTCCAGTCGCCGCAGCCGAACAGCGGCAGGCCGTGCGCGCCCACCGCGAGCGAGCGGTCGATGGCGCGGGCCGCGTGCTCGAACACGGTGCCGCGCTCACCCGGGTCGCGCGGCAGCAGGTAGGCCTCGTCCTCGCCGGGCTCGAGCGGCCGGGCGGCGAGGAAGCGCACCGACTCCTCGAGCACGCCGCGGTCGCCCGTGGCCTCCACGTAGGTCCCGGCGAGGTACGGCAGCCACAGCAGGTCGTCCGCGAAGCGCGTGCGCATCCCGCGCGACTCCGGCGGATGCCACCAGTGAAGGACGTCGCCCTCCACGAACTGGTGCGCCGCGTGCAGCAGGATCTGCGAACGCGCGAGGCCCGGATCGAGCGGCAGGAGCGCGAGTGCGTCCTGGAGCTGGTCGCGGAAGCCGAACGCGCCGCCCGACTGGTGGAGCGCCGAGCGGCCCCACAGCCGGCAGCTCAAGGTCTGGTAGGGCAGCCACGCGTTGACGAGGACGTCGAGCTCCGGCGCCGGGGTCTCGACGTGCACGCGCGAGACGAGCCCCTCCCACGCCGCACGCGCCGAGGCCATCGAGCGTCCGACCGCGTCCGGGTCGGCGAGCGCGGCCACGCATGCGAGCGCCTCGGCGCGGCCGGCGCCCTCGCCCAGCAGGAACGTCACCTCGCGCGTCTCGCCCGGTGCGAGCGCGACGCGCACCCGCCAGGCGAAGCAGGGGTCGTGCATGGGCCCGGCGGCGCCGTCGAGCGCCGCGGGGTCCCGGAGCGCCCGCGGCCGCGTGGGGCTGCCCTGGCGGCCCACGAACGCGGCGCGGTCCGTGGTCCAGCCCGGGCGGGGGTCCGCGCCCACGACGGCCGAGAACGCGACCGAGCCGGACCACGCGCCCGCGGCCGGGTTTCGCGCGAGCAGCGCGCCGGTCGCGGGGTCCCGCTCGGTGATCGTGCGCCGGGCGCGCGAGCCGTCGGCGCCCAGGACGAGCCGCGTGTGCGCGAGGATGGTGAGCGACCGCGCCTCGTGGCCCGTGTTCGTGAGCCGGACGCGCATGAGCTTCACCGGTCGCTCGCGGTCCACCGCCACCTCGGTGTCGTGGCGGAGCGCGTCGGTCTCGAGCAGGAACCGGCTCGCCCCGAGCCCGTGCCGCGCCTCGTATCCGGCGGGGTGCGGGAGCGGCCCCGGGAGCGGCGACCACGCCTGCCCGTCGCGCTCGTCCACCACGTGCAGTGCCTCGCCGTGCGGGTCGAGGAGCGGGTCGTTCGACCAGGGCGTGAGCCGGTGCTCGCGGCTGTTGCCGCTCCACGTGTAGCCGGCGCCCGACTCGGTGACGAGCGTGCCGAAACGGGGGGTGGCGATGACGTTGGACCACGCGAGCGGCGGCCTGCGGTGGCCGCCTCGCCGCAGCGGATCCAGGCGCACGACGTACTCGCGCCCGTCCTCGCGGAAGCCGCCGGTCCGGTTGGCGAAGCGGAGCCGCTCGCGCTCGCGCCACGCCGGGCGGCGCGCGTCGCGCACCGGCCGGGCGGTCGGCTCGGGCACGGCCGCGTGCGCCTCCGCGAACGGCTCACGCACCAGCGCGCGCGTCGAGCGGCCCACGACCACGTGCGCGCCCGCCTCGAGTGCGAGACGCCCGGCGGCGTCGAGCGCCGGGGCGTGGAGCACGCCCGGCTCGCCGGCGCCGCCCGGGGGCGTGGCCCCGAGCGCGACGAGCGCCGGGCCGATGCCGTGCGCGCGCCAGAGCCGGTGCGCGCGCACGAGCCACGGCCAGTCGTCTGCCACGCCCGGCTCGTCGAGCCGTGCCACCACCACCGGTTGCGCGCGGCCGAGGCCGAGGGCGGCGCGCACGCCCGCGTCGTCCCCGGCGGCCCGAAGCGTCGCGTCGTCGGCGCGCAGTCGCGGATCGCCGTAGAGGAGCGCGCCCGCGAGCGCGGCCGCGGCCTCGCCCTCGGCGGCGGTCAGCCCGGACCGCGCGAGCCAGTCGAGCGCCGCCGCCCGGGCGCCCTCGAACGCGTCCTCGATCGCGCGCGCCTCGGCGAGCGCGGCCAGTGAAGCGAGGGATTCGGCCCGCGTCCAGCCGGCGGCGAGCACGAACGTCCACGTGCGCTCCTCGCCCGGGGCGAGCGTCGCCGCGCGCCGGCTCGCGAGCACGGGGTCGAGCACGTTCCCGACCGTGCCGGCGAGCGCGCGCGCCGAGGCGATCGCCTCCGGTCGTGCCCAGGTGCGGCCGCGCCCCAGGAACCGCGCCCGGTCGGTCTCGCGCTCGTCCGCCCCGTCGCCCACCACGTGATGCGCCACGCACGGGTGGCGCTCGTTCGCCGCCCGCGGCCGGCGCGTGGCCACGAGCGCGCGCGCGTCGGCGTCCCACGCGGTCTGCACGAACAGCCGTGAGAAGGCCGGGTGGGCGGCGTCCGCGGCCGGGTCGTTGAGGACGAGCTCCAGGCAGCCGGTCACGTCCACGCGGCGCGGCCGGGCGGCGAGGTTCCGGAGCGTGACCCGGCGCAGCTCGGCGTCGCGCTCGGGGGCGACCGCCACCTCGAGCCGGGTCTCGAGCGCGTGGTCGCGCTGACTCCAACCGAACCACCCGGGTGCCGCCTGCACGCCGCCGCCCGGGCCGGAGGCCGGATGCGCGCCCACCGGCCAGCTCCGCCCGAGGCCCAGGTCGCGGACCCAGAGGCGCCAGCCCTCGGCGTCCTCCACGCGGTCGCCGCTCCAGCGCGAGAGCGCCACGCCGCGCCAGCTCGAGCGGCCCATCCCCGCCTCGGTGAGCCAGACCGAGTAGCGGCCGTTGCCGAGCAGGTGGACAGCCGGCATCGGGCCGGCGAGCCGCGGCGCTCCGCCGCGCAGGATCGGGGAGGCGAGGCTCACGCGCTAGCGAAGCACCACGAAGCGGGTCCGCTGCCGCTCGCCGAGCGCGTCGAGCCGGAGCCAGTAGACGCCGGGCTGGAGCCCCTCGCGCGGCACGGCAAGCGTGTGCTCGCCGGCCGTGTGCGGGCCGTCGGCGAGGCGCACGCGCGCGCGGCCCTGGAGGTCCACGAGGTCGAGGCGCGCCGCGCCCGAGCGCGCGAGCCGGAACGTCACGCGCGAGCGCGCCGTCACCGGGTCGGGGCTCACGCGCCCGAGCCGCACGCCCGGCGGTCCCGCGCGCGGGCCGACGTCCAGCACGAACGGCTGGAAGCCGGCACGCTCGAGCCCCAGCGCGATGGCCGGGTGTGACATGAAGCGCTGCCACGGCCGGCCGTTCAGGTGGTTCTCGATCATCATCAGGATCGGGCCCTGGTCGATGCCGATGACGTCGGTCGCGTACCAGGGGCCGATCGAAAGGTTGAAGCCGTCCCGCCAGCCGTAGCCGCCCCACAGCGCCGGGCGGTAGTGGTTCCACATGTGGTGGATGAACGCGATGGACTCGTCGGGCGTGAACACGATCGAGCTGATCGCCGCCGTGGGCGTGATCGTGCCGTCGTCGTTCTGCGCCGGGGGCGCGCCGCGCGCCTCGTAGCCGAACGGACCGTCGCCGGCGGTGAGGCCCCACAGGCTGTCGGAGTAACCGATCGCGCCGAGCGGGTTGGCGATGCAGTACTCCCGCTGCGCCAGCGTCGCGCGCCGTGAGTTCTCGAAGTAGTCGAACCCCCGTGTGCGCATGTAGGCGTCGGCGATCTCCCGGAAGTCGATCCAGCAGTGCGAGTACTGGTGCGTGAACAGCGGCGGGCAGATGACGAAGCTGTAGCCGTAGTGGGTCTGGTACTGGTAGCCGCTCGTCCACGCCCCCCACGCCGAGGCCGGCACCGGGCGCGACGGCGAGCCGAGCGCGAGGACGTAGAGGATCATCGCCTCGTTGTAGCCGATCCACTGCCCGAAGTTGAGGAACCCGAGCCCCGGCTTCCAGCCCATCATGATGCCGGGGTTGAAGTTCCTCATGAAGTTCCAGTCGGCCCGATGGTAGATCGAGTCGGCCATGGCCCGGATCGCGACCTCGGTGGTGTCGGAGGCGGAGTCGAAGTACTGGCGCGCGTCGAGCATCCCGGCGAACAGCAGCGCCGAGTCGATCGAGGACAGCTCGATGTCGGTGCTGAAGCGGGTGGCCGTGTCCATGCGCAGGAAATGGTAGAAGAAGCCCTTGTAGCCGATCGTCCCGAGCGCGGCCGTGCCCTGCGGGCCGTTGTAGAACGTGAGCAGTGTGCGGTGCACGCGCGCCGCGGCCTGCTCGCGCGTGATCCAGCCGTGGTCCACGCCGATGGGGATGGCCGAGAGCCCGAAGCCCACCGAGGCGATGCTCGAGAAGTTCGAGCCGGGGGCGTTCCGGTCGCGGATCAGCCCGTTCGCCGGGTTCACCTCGTTCCAGAAGAAGTCGAACGCCGTGTGCTGGAGCGTGTCGAGGAGCGCCGCGGTGGTCTGGGCGCGGACGGGAGCCGCGGCGGCGAACGCGAGGGCGAGGAGCAGGGCGGGAAGCAGGCGTCGCATGCGGTGGGTCCCCTTCAGAACAGGATGCCGAACGAGAAGCGCGTCGTGTCCTCGAGGCGGCCGTGATCCGCCCAGGCCACGTCCACGTGGTAGCGAAGGTCGTCGAACGCGCCGCGCACGCCGGCGCCCGCGGTGAGCCCGACCTCGGAGTCCTGGAGGAACAGACTCTGCCAGCCGGCCCGCAGGCTCAGCCGGTCGCGGAACGTGGCCTCGGCGCCGAGGCTCACGCTCTCGGTGTTGTCCGACGGGTGGAGCGCGTCCGCCGCGAGCAGGAGCCGCACGTCGCCGCCGAGCCGGAACGGCTGCGCGAGCCCGACCCGGAACGTGACCGGCACGGCGAAAGCGTCGGTGTCGCGCGAGCCCGGCAGCGTCGCGTTGTCGCCGTTCTGGCCGCCCACGTTGTCGTAGACGATGGCCAGGTCGCTGCCCGAGTAGGACGCACGGGTGCCGAAGTTCGCGAGGCTGGCGCCGATCCGGAGTCCCTCCGCGGACATCCGGTAGAGCGTGCCGGCGCTGAACGTGACGGTGCCGGCCGAGCTGTGGAAGATCGTCTCCTGGAGGTAGTTCACCTGCATCGCGGCGCCGAAGCGCAGCGAGAAGCGGCGCGCGAAGCCGAGCCCCACCGCCTGGTTCGATACGGTGAAGCGCTCGCCGGTGCCGAGCGGTTGCGTCACCGTACGCACCGGCATCTCGCCCGAGTTGAGCGAGGTGAACGTGCCGTAGAGCGCTCCCCAGTCGCCGAGCGGGTGCGCGTAGGCCACGAAGTCGTGGCGGATGCCCGCGAACCAGTCCACGTGCACGAACTCGAACGCGCGCTGCTCGAGGCCCGCCACCGCTCCCGGATTGTGGAACACGCCCGCGAGCCCCTCGCCCGCGGCGGAGCCGGCGTTGCCTATGGCGGCGAGCCGGGCGTCCGGCTCGATCAGCGTGAACGCGCCGAACGTGGTGCCCACCTTGCTCTGGGCGAGCGCGGGACCGGCGGCGAGCGCCACGGCGAGGAGCGCCGCCGAGGGGGCCGCCAGCGCGACGGGGCGAGCGCGGGCGCGCGTCATTTCACCACCGCGAACTTGCCGGTGAACCCGGGCTGGCCGGGCGCCTCGATCCGGTAGACGTAGAGGCCCGGCGCGACGTCGAGGTCGTCCTTCGTGCGCAGGTCCCAGGCGAGGAAGCCGTCGAGCGAGCCGTCGTGGCGGAGCGTCCGGACCAGGTCGCCGTGCACCGTGTAGACGCGCACCGTGGCGCCACGCGCGAGGCCGCGGAACTCGACGCGCCGCTCGCCGCGACCCTTGATGTTGTAAGGCGCGGGCTCGAAGCTCGCCGCCCCGAGGTAGGGATTCGGCACCACGTACGGCTGCTCGGGCGAGGCACCGGCCGCAGGCGCGGTCTCGGCCACGGTCGCGAACTCGAACCGGTCGCCGGCCTCGAACGGGACCTTGAGCCCGAGCCGCCAAACGTCGCCCGCGCCGGGCGGCACGAGCGGACCCCGCGCGGCCTGGTCGGTCAGGTCCAGTTCCACGCGCCACGTGATGTCGGCGGTCGAGACGGAGGCGCCGGCGGGACGCGTGAGGACGTCGAAGCGGTCGGCGGCCAGCGACAGCGTGCCGTCGTTGTCGCCGTCCGTGAACGCGAAGTCGAGCGGGGCCTCGCCGCCGTCGCTGACCGCCCATACGCGGAACCGGGCCGGCTTCGCCGGTCGGAACGGGAGCGCGATGCTCGTGTCCACGACCGTTGCCGAGAAGCGGACGACGAGATCCTGCGGATAGCCCGGCCGGCGGAGGTTCGCATCGCGCCCGGGCTGATAGCCCACCTTGAGCAGGGAGTTCGTGGGCGAGCCGGCGTCCCAGCCGGTCCCGGCGCTGTCCACCGCGACCTGCTCCGGCGTGTCCACGACCGCGAGGATGCCCGCGCCGACCGGGCCCCGCCCCGTGCCGGTGAGGTCGTTGCCGGTGGTGTAGAGCACCTCGCCCGTGGTCTGGTCCGTGAGCGTGTACGCGGTGGCGCGCACCACGTCCGGCGAGCCCGCGGTGAAGGCGAGGCCCAGGGTGTGCCCGGGCGGCACCTGCGTCGAGTTCTCGACCCGCAGCTCCACGCTGCCCACGCCGCGGCCAGCCACGCGGACCGGCGCGCCGACGCTGGCCCGGGCGAAGCCGCTGACGCGCGGGTTCGGCCGCACGCGCACCACGTTCGTGGGCAGGATCGTGCCGCCGCGCAGCGTCCGCGAGACGCTGTAGGAGTTCTCGGACGGGTAGACCGCGAGCGAGTCGAGGTTCTCGCCCGGGTCGAAGCCGTAGTCGTAGGCGCAGACCGCGTAGTAGTACTCCTGGCCGTTCAGCACCTGCGTGTCCACGTAGCTGTGCTGGATGCCCGAGTCGTTCCCGAGCTGGTAGGCGACGCCGTCCACCGTCTTGCGCGTGTAGCCCTTGCGGCCGTCCACCAGGTCGAACTGGGCGATCGGGCGGCCGTTGCCGATCACGTTCGACCCGCTCGCGTTGGTGATGACGCGGGCGTCGCGGAAGTCGGGGTCGGTGGCCCGGTAGATGCGGTAGCCCTCGAAGTCGGGCTCGCCCGAGACCGGGTCCACGCTGCGCTCCGCGGCGTCGTCCCAGGTGAGCCGCACGAACCCGTCGCCGGCCTCGGCGTGCACGATGGGCCGCGTCGGCGGCACGGCGAACTGGTAGTTCGAGTTGTAGATCTGCTGCACGGTCTGGATCGTGCTTCGCAGCTCGTCCAGGTCGCCGCCGAAGGCGAGCGCGAGGCTGAATCGCTCGGTCTGCCCAGGCAGGAGCTTGAACGGCCCCGAGGCGAACAGGAATCCGATGTTGTAGTTGGAGGCGAGCGCCTCGTCGAAGCGCGACGCGGAGTCGGGGTTCGTGAACTGGCGGTAGAGGCGTTCGGGCCAGTTCTGGGTCTCGGTGTAGAACAGCACGCCGTCGGTCTCGGAGGTGGGGCTTCCTTGCCCCGCCTTGATGCGGTTCTGCTTGAAGCCGGTGAGGCCGATCTGGTCCGACTCCGTGAGGTCGGTACGGTCGAAGTTCGGCTCGCCGTCCGTGGGCATGCCGTCGCCCTCGCCCGCGTCGCCCGTGCCCTTCACGCCATCCGCGCCGACATCGTTGAACTCGGCGAGCCAGTCCAGGTCCTCGTCGCCCGTCCACCACTCCCCCACGCGGTACGCCGGCCGGCGGGCGATCGGGCCGTAGGCGGCCACGAAGCGGGCCGTGTCGTAGTTCGCGGCCAGGTAGGCGAGGATGGCCGCCTGGCCGGTGATGCGCGTGCCGGGGCCGCCGTCGCGCCGCTCGTCGGTGATGCCGTCGCGGTCGTCGTCCACGCCGTTGAACGGGTTGCCCGGCGTCTCGAGGTAGGCGTAGCCCAGGTAGCCGGTGCGGCTGCAGTTGCTGATGAGGTCGTGCCCGGTGCCGCGCCGGTCCCACGTGTAGACCAGGTTGAGCCCGCTCGAGCGGTCGAAGAACGCGTTGTCGTCGTCCGACTCGTAGATGCCGTCGCAGGAGAGCAGCGGCCCGCCCACCCCCGAGTCCATGTACAGCCCGAACACGATGTTGTCGTCGTACGTCGTCGTGGACTCGTTCGTGATGTCGTAGTGCCAGAAGATGACGTTGCCGGCCTGCGGGTTCGACCACTGGAACCCGCGCACGCCCACCTTGAGCCCGAGCCCCTGGCGCGTCGTGTCGCGCGAATCCGGGTACCAGTAGGGCTTCCACGCGTCGTAGAAGTCGTCGTCCATGACGCTGTAGCTCTCCTGGTCGGCCGCGGCGCGCTTACCGAAGTAGCCGTTCCACGAGCCGCGCCAGCCCGGGTCGTCCGGGTCGTCGGCGCGGTCCGGCCACGACGGCGGCCAGGTGCGCGGGTCGCTGCTCATGGCGATCGAGCGCGCCGCGTTGCGCGAGGGGTCGGGTTCGAAGTAGCCCGGGCGCGGCTCGAAGCGCATGATGCGCTCGGTGTACGGGCTCTCGGCCTGCCGCTCGCGGAAGCCGGTCTCCATGATGTAGACGTCCTGGCCGTTCAGGAGCCGCACCTTCGCGAGCACGAACGGCGTGATGCCGTCGCTGTAGTTCATGCCGGTGCCCTTCGGGACCTCGACCGAGTGGTAGACGGACAGGTCGGCCGTCTGCGGGCTCACCGGGTAATCGCCCACCATGCCGAAGTTGTAGAACACGGTGCGGATGTTCGCGGCGTCGTGCGTGCCGCTCCGCTCGGCGCTGATCGCGCCGCGCTGCGCCTTGGGCACGAGCGGCGGCGGCACCTGCGCGGCGGCCGCGCCGGCGAGCAGCAGCGCGAGCACGGCGGCCGCGGCGGCCCCCGCGCGGCTCCGGAGGCGGCCGCTCATGGCTGTCGCTCCAGCCGCGCCGAGACGCCCAGCTCGATGCGGCGCGGCGCGAAGTAGCGCGTCGGGTCGCCGAGTGTGGCCGCCTGGCCCGGGTCGAACGGGAACCGCGTGTAGTCCGGGCTGCCGCTGCTCGCGAACACGAAGCCGTTGAAGAAGCGCGAGTCGAACGCGTTGAACACGCGCGCGAACACGCTCGCGGGCGCGCCCCACATCCGCGCCGGCCGCTCGGCGCGCACGTCGCACACGAGGCCCATGGGCTTGCGGGCCGAGTTCGCCAGCTGCGGCGTGGCGTTCTGGAGCGTGGGCGTGTAGGGCTGGCCGCTCGCGAAACGCAGGATCGTGCTGCCCGACCAGCCCTCCGGCGAGCCGGCGCTCAACGTCAAGTTGAGCGTATGGCGCTGGTCCCAGTCGAATGGGATCTGGCGCGGCAGCGGGTCCTGCCCGGCCGCGGCGCGGTTCAGCGTCTCGTCCGGCTCGCTCGAGTTGCCGGTCGCCTGCTGCCAGGTGTAGTCGGCGGCCAGCGAGACCGGGCCGAGCGCGCGGTGATCGAGCTGCACCGTGAAGCCGACGACGCTCCCGTAGTCCACGTTCGTCCAGCGCACGTAGAGCGCCGAGTTGTACGTGGACACGAACTCCACGCCGAGCAGGTCGCGCACGTCCTTGTAGAAGGCGTTGAAGTCGAGGCCCAGGTCGGGGGTGACCGCCTGCTTCCAGCCGATCTGGTACTGCACCGTCTGCTGCGCGCGGATGTCCGGGTTCCCGAGGATGCCCTTGCGCTGCGGGTCGTCGGCGGCCTGGATGTCGGCGAGCACCGAGTAGTCGGAGTTGCTGAAGATGTCGCGCATGGGCGGGTACTGGTAGAAGTGCCCGTAGGCGAAGTAGAGCGCCGCACCCGCCGAGACCGGGTACGACACGCCGACACGCGGCGAGACCTTGAGCTTGTTGGACGTCGCGCGCGGCACCGAGCGGGGCACCCCGGCGATCGAGTTGGCCGGGTTCGCGAGGTCGCCCGGCACGTCGGCGCGCGCGTCGAACCAGTCGGCGCGCCCGCCCAGCCGGAGCGTGACGTCGTTCCACTCCCGTTGCTCCTGCACGTAACCCGAGACGAACACCGGCAGGTACTCGGGCCGCGGCCGCACGGTGCGCACGATGCCCTGCTGGCCGGTGCCGGGGATCACGGTCACGAGCAGCTCGCCGGGGGCGCCGAAGCGCATGAGCGGGGTCTGGTACTCGAGGCCGACCTTCACCAGGTGCGTGTTGCTCACCTGGTCCACGTACGTGCCCTTGGCCACGAACGCGTTCGTGGTGAGCTGGAAGCGGCCCAGGTCCACGCCCTGCACGGGCACGCCGAACTCGTAGCCGGTGAGCCCCACGGGCGGGCCGTACGCGTCGTAGCGCGGGTCGTTCACGTCGTCGTAGGCCATGTCGCGGTAGTCGTAGTAGTTCTGCCGCAGGTCCACCTGGTAGAAGCGGCGCGACGAGAGCGTGTGCGTGAACCCGAGCCCGTGCACGAGAGACAGCGTGCGCTGCCGCTTGGCCGCGTCCGGCACCAGGTGCAGGTTCCACGCCGCGGCGCGCGCGTCCACGCTGTTCAGCAGCGCCTGGTAGGCGAACTCCCTGCCCGCCAGCGAGCGGTTCGAGAGCTTGACGATGCCGGACCACTCGCGCGAGCGCCGGAGCGGCACGCGATCGCCGTCGCCGTCCGGCCCGGCCACCTTGCTCGCGGGCAGTCCGTCCGGCGTGCGCGCCGGCGTGAAGCGGCGCACGCCGTAGTGGGCCTCGTCCAGGACGTGCCGGCTGACGTTGGCGAGGAACGTGGTCTTCGGCAGGCCGGTCGGCCCCGAGAGCGTGAACTGGTAGTCCTGGCGGCCCGCCGGACGGAAGTCCGGCGCCTGCCCGCGAGCGTTGCTCGAGTAGAGGAACCCGCCCGTGATCGCCTCGGCGTCCCACTCGAAGCGTTCGCGGCCCCGGCGCAGCACCGCGTTCACCACGCCGCTCATGGCCTGCCCGTATTCGGCGTCGAACGTGCCGCTCACCACCTGGACCTCCTCGAGCAGCGAGCGGTCGAGGCGCACGGAGTTCGAGTTGTCGTAGGCGTTGTTCACGCTCACGCCGTCCACCTGGTACTGCACCTCGTTCCGGCGGCCGCCGCGGAAGTGGCCGTCCACGACCCCGGCTTGCAGGTTCACCACGTCCTGGAGCTCCTGCACCGGGAGCCTCTGGATCTCCTCGCGCGGCACGACCGAGATCGTGCTCGTGCGGTTCACCTCGACCACCGGGCGCCGGGCGGAGACCACGACCTCCTCCATCTGGACCGGCGCCTCCTCGAGCGTGAGGTCGAGCCGCGTGGTCTCGTCGGCCGAGACGAGGACGCTCGTGGTCGTGATGCCGCGGTAGCCTACGAGCGCGGCGCGTACCGAGTAGGTGCCGGCCGGGATGTTCACGATGGTGAAGCGGCCCTGCTCGTCGGTGAGCGCACCGAGCGGCACGCCCAGCAGGGCCACGTTGACGCCGGCGAGCGGCTGCTTCCGCGCGTCGAGCACCTGCCCGGCGAGCCGGCCCGTCGTGCCCGCCCGGGCGGCGGAAGCGAGCACGAGCGCGCCCAGCGCGCAGCACGCGAGCGCCGGGACGCGGCGATGCCGGCGTCGGGCCCGCGACCCGCCGCCGGCATCGGCCGGGACGCGAGGGATCACCGCACCACGAGCAGCCGGCCCGCGAGCGCGGCGCGCTCGGCTCCGGTCGCGGGGTCCAGGACGCGCAGCCGGTAGGGGTAGACGCCGGTGGCGCCGTCGAAGCCGAGCAGCGGGGCGTGCCGCTCGCCGGCGTCCTGGAGCCCGAGCTCGCGGCGCTGGACCAGGCGGCCCTGCGGGTCGAACACCTCCAGCCGCACGTGGCTCCGGGCCGCGAGCCGGTAGCGGAGCGTCGTCGCCACCCGGAACGGGTTCGGAGCGTTGCCGAGCAGCACGTCCCCCGCGGCCACACCGCCCGGGCGCGGCGCGTCGAGCAGCACGTTCTCCAAGGCGTCCATGTAGCCCCACGGCGGGCAGCACGAGTTGTCGTACTCGGCGGCCCACCACGTGCGGGTGCCGTAGCTGTCGGTGAACGGCACGAAAGAGTCGCCGTCGTAGTGGTTGACGTTGAAGAACACGAGTCCGTCGCCGCGGCCGGGCGGGTAGCCGAACTTGGTCAGGTCGAGCACCAGCTCCGCCGTGTAGCCCGCGTCCACGTCGGAACCGGTCGTGTCGATCGTCGTGCCCGGCTTGAGCTGCAGTCGCACGCGCGCGCCGCCGTTGCCGACCAGCGTCGTGAGGTAGTCGCCGGTGCGCGCCTGGCCCGACGGTCCGACGTCGAACGTGAGCCGGCGCGGCTGGAGCGTGTTGTCGAAGCTCTCTCGCGCGACCCGGTCGTAGAGCCCGAGCACGAAGCCGTCCATGCGGTCGATGAGCGGGACGGACTGCACGACGCCGTCGCGCACGTCGAAACCGAAGAACAGCGAATCGTCGCGGAAGAAGTACTTCACCGTGCAGTCGGCCGGATCGAGGATCGCGGCCTGGCCGCCGTTCACCGCCGGCTGGTACTGGCCCGAGCGCCACTTGAGCACGCCCGGATAGCTGTCGCGCAGCGTCTGGTCGCCGTAGCGGATGTCGAAGCCCGGCGCGTTCGCCCACACCGCGTCGTTGAGCAGCCCGTCGATGGCCGGCGACGGGAAGAGCTGACCGTTCGGGACGATCACCTCCGGCGCCAGGTACGGCAGCGTCGGGCTGTTCACGGTCACGTCCGGCCGGCAGTGGATGCGGACCTCGTTGTAGCCGAGCGAGTTCCCCCACGGTCCCTGCCACCACACGCGATTCGCCGCCAGGTTGATGGGCACCAGCGGCCAGTAGTTGTCGCAGTCGTAGATGGAGAGGTTGAACTCGACCACGTCCCCCTGCGGCACGGTGATGTTGTAGCCCGTGGCGGAGAGGTCGAACCTCATCTCCACGGTCCAGCTCGCGTCCGGGCCGTGCGTGTCGTTGTTCGAGACGCCGTTCACGACCGTGACCGCGTCCCAGGCGGCGATCTGCTGCGGCGTGCGCGGCGAGTACGACGGGTTCGCCGCGAACGGCCCGCCCGCGAACGCAGGCTGCTGGCCCACCGGCTGCGGGTCGGTCGCGGCCGGGTCGTTGTTCCACCAGACGTAGAAGTGCTCGGCGGGCGGCGCCGGCCGGTTGGCCGAGAGGTGGTCCTTGATGGACATGAGCAGCCCGTCGAAGCGGTTGAAGTTCTTGGAGCCGCCGATCGAGACGTCCGGCAGCACGATGCCCATGTAGAGCGCGTTCCCCACGGTGAGGAACTTGAGCGTGGCGTTCGTGGGGTCCGTGGGCAGGAACCCACCCTCGGGCTTGTAGCCGCTGCCGGGGATGCCGGCGTCCATGCCCCACTGGATGATCTTGGACTCGGCGGCCGCCCAGGCGGGCTCGTTTAGCGTGCCGTCCAGCGTGATGGGAGCGCCGGCGGTCGAGCGTGCCCAGATGGCGTCCTGGCGGGGCGGCTGGGCGGCCGTGGCGGCGGCGAGCAGCAGGCCCGCCCCGACGCAGGTGGCGACGGATACGGCTCGCTTCATGGTGCGAACCTCCTCGGGGGTCGGGAGCCAGTATGGACCCGGGTGGTCCGGCGCGTGCGACGCTGCCCGCCCGCCGGCTCGAGCCCGTGGGACGAGCGCGGGACCGGATCGCCCGCGGCGGGGCCCGGACCCGCCGCGCGGCTGATGTAAACGATTACATCCGGCCCGCATGCCTGTCAACGATTGGTCACGCGAACGCCCGTCCCGAAGCGCCGCAAGCGGCCCCGGGCCAGGCTCTGTCTGAGAACGCCACACGAACGCGCCGGGCCGGAAAGCGCCAGCGCGCAAGGAACGAGGAGGAGATGAGCCTTGTCCCGGCTATCGACGACGAGTGACGCAGCCCGGGGGCGCTTT